>JACCDQ010255231.1_pt1 | contig 11428 bp, 10 predicted proteins | sample 7446031 | NCBI WGS metagenome assembly JACCDQ01 (sample SAMN15323442, study PRJNA562643) | freshwater metagenome | isolation source: river surface water | place: USA:Blue River Watershed | collected 2017-08-17
GGTTTCAAAGCTTTCGGAAAGATTACAGCATGCCGCCTTGCAGAGTTCTTTTTCTGTTACGGTTTGAAAGCGCTGCGGATCTTTTCCATGCATGTGTTGTGTACCCTGCTGATCGTAGACATTCAGACGTTTCATGTCCAAACCTCTCATTAAAATAGTCAAATTGCTGTTGTTTTTTACAACAACCAATTCATCTTCATATCCCACGTATGAAACCTTCAAGGTGTCTTGTGTAGGGATCCGACCGATGCTAAAAACGCCATTTTCATCCGCTTGGGTGCCCGCTCTGCTGCTTTTCCAAACAATGACACAGTATCCCAATGGTTCCTTGGTATCCCTGTCCAAAACAACACCTTTGACCGGTGTGGTTTGAGCTCCGCTGAAAATGCCCAGCAAAATCAGCGGCAACAAAAACAAAGTGCGCATCATTTAATGGTCCTCCAATGAACGGTATTTGCAACAGCCATGCACTTTACTGTACTGCTCATCAGAGGCAGCAGACTTCTCTGTATCATAACCCGCTGCATTGATCAATTGATGCAACTTGGTTTCATTGATTTTATCGGGGCGATAAATAACCTTTACTTGGTGGGTCTCTAAATTGTAATCACAGAAAACAACTCCTTTTGTGTCCAGAGCGTTCTCAATGGTCTTCTCACACATTCCACAAACGCCTGCCACCCAGAATTGGGTTTCTACTGTCTTGGGCTGCTTTTGCGCCCATATGTTCATTCCTAAAACGGATAGAACAAGAATTAAAATATTTTTTTTCATGATTAATTATTGTATTAAATGACTATTGAAAGCTTTTGAAAATCAAGCTGCACAGCAGTCATAATACAATAAAGAATGATTCTTGAGATACCGTTTGCCCCCCAGTAACGGTGGTGCATTGGGATTATCTCCAAAGCACTTTTCCTCCAACAAGAAAAGTGTTGGATTATCCCATGATAAAGAAGAAGGAGGTATCGCAACGGCTAATGCGGTAAACGAGGCGAAAGAGGAAGTCCAATCATCAACATCCAAATGGATGGACTCTTCACTGCAGCAATTGCCAATCCCTTCATGGTGATCATCTTCACAACAATCATCCGGTGGTAAAAACCAACTCTGTTCTGAGCCACAGCAACAAGCATGAAAATAAACCGTTGGACTAAACGCAACGGCCATATTCAAAACAATAATGGCAATGACTTTCCAGCGAATCATGAAACAAAGGTAAAAAAAAATTGAACCCTATAACCTATCAACTGCAACTCTAACCTTCACAAGTCTATATTTGAAACATGGAAACTTTTATTGTCGGCATAGCCGGAGGGAGTGGCGCAGGAAAAACAACATTTCTGCGGGCCTTGATGAATCATTACACGGAAGGTCAAGTGGCGTTGGTTTCACAAGACAATTACTACAAGCCAAAAGCTTTACAGATGACAGATGAAAATGGAATAATCAATTTTGATTTACCATCCAGTATTGACCATGACCATTTTGTAAAAGACATGGAGGATTTGGCACAAGGCAAGTCCATCACCAAGTTGGAATACAACTTTAACAATCCTGCCTGGGAGCCTCAACCCATTGTTGTTGCTCCTGCTCCGGTCATTGTCATGGAGGGCTTATTCGTATTTCATTTTCCAGAAATCATGAGTCGACTAAACTACAGGGTGTATTTGGATGCAGATGTCGATTTGCGCCTAACCAGGAGAATAGACCGCGACGGCAAGCAGCGTGGTTATCCAGAGCATGAGGTGCGCTACCAATGGGACAACCATGTGCGTCCCGCGGAACAACAATTCTTGGAACCTTACAAACAGCAGTGTGAGTTGGTTGTCTTAAATGATCACAGTTATGAAACCGGGCTGAGGGTTTTGGTAGAGGCCATTGAAAAAAAATTGAACGCATAGAACAAGAAGTCGCTCCCGTTGTTTTATTGCCAAAGAAGAAACCATGAAAAAGATATTTGTTTTGGCCAATTGCGGCACCTGTCAACGAATTTTGAAGGACCTGGGTACCAAGACCAAGGGGTATGAAATACAAGACATCAAAACAGAAAAAATATCGGCCAAGGATTTGGACGAAATGAAGAAATTGGCGGGCAGCTATGAGGCTTTGTTCAGTCGTGTAGCCATGAAATACCGTTCGATGGGATTGAATGAAATGGCGTTGACGGAAAAAGATTACCGCAAGTACATTTTGGAGGAGTACACCTTCTTGAAACGTCCTGTGGTAGTGAACGGCGATGCGATTTTTATTGGGAATAGCAAGAAGGTGGTAGAGGCGGCTAAGGCTGGGATGTGATTTGAGGTTTGTATTTGAGTTGATTGCCGTGACGGCGTTTTTGATTTCTAATGTAACTGTGTAATTTGGGCAGGCCTTCATCTCCCACCGCTTTGGCCCAAAATCCGTCTTGCCATTTAAAGTGTTCTGGAATCAAGTTGTTTTTATTGACAAAATAAGAAGTGCTGCCTTTGACCTGCTTGATGACTTGATCCAAGGGAAATTTTGGATTGAGCAAGAAGAGGCAATGGACATGGTCTTGCATTCCGTTGATTACCCTGACGGGACATCCCATCTTGATAAACTGCTCGTACATGTGGTTGTAAATCGGTTTCTCTTTGTCCAGGTGGATATAGAAATTACGATATTTTGTGGCCCATACCGCGTGGACCCAGATTCTAACATAGGAGTTGGGCATGGTGGTGTTTTTTGGGCAAAGTTATTTTTGGCTTTTTGGATCACCTAAAAACCTTGCCTATAAATTATGGGCTGGTTATGCATGGGGGTTGGTTGCTGATAACACCCTTTTTTTCCGGGGGTTGAAACCCACGGCCATGCTTTGATTAAAACTAATTGCTCGAGTTCATATTACAAATTCGGAACTCAAAGATCTTAATAATTTCTTTAAAACGAGTCTGCTCAACATCCTGGTTTGGTCAATGGATATAGAAAAGTTCATAGCCAATATAAAATATAAGAAATACTATCAGACCACTAGTGGAGCGAATCCGTTGTAATAAGTTTTATCACTAAATAATACTTCTCTCAAATACAAGGGATGTTGATATTTCTAGAAACCATACATACGCGTTCTCATTTCATTATGAAATTCCGCAGCTTCTCTAAAGTCTCTTCACTAGAATTGGCATGCTCTTCAAAATAAAAATTTTCACCTTCCAATTTCATTCTCATTAACCAATCCTTCCAGAAAACATTTAATATGTACCAGTCTTTATCTAAACCTGACTTTCTCTCTCTAACTTCACAAATCATTATTTCAGCCCGAGATAAATTAACATCAGGGTACGCTGCAACGGGGATGCCCAATTTTCTAATTGTATCTAAAATTGCTTCATCTCCAAACTGGACCGTATTCTTTAATTTCCTCCAATTTTCTCTCTGATGATCACTAATTTTATTTCCCGTTTTTGCTTCAAGGTACCCATCTGTCAAGATGAGAATCTTATTTCTGTATCCGTTATAAAAATCATCTTCATCAAGTTTATTTCCCCCTGAGACAGAATACCCTTTAAAATAACTGAAATAATCAGCGCCCATTTTTACAGTCGAATCCGCCTTAAAAGTTTCCGCCGTAATATTATAAATATTTAGCAGCGCATCACTAAATTCTTTTTTTCTTTCCTCAGTAAAAAAAAGTCTATTTGATTTTCCAATATGCTCACTCAAATCAATTCTTAATTCATTGGCAAAATTGGAAAAAAGACCTTTAATCTGATTGTCGTCTGTTACATCAATCATAAGAAGATCCCTGGAATCCTCGCTTAATTGAACCCGATTCACAAAAAAATCATAAACTTTATTGATAATTTCTTGATCATATTTTGCTTGATCTGGATAATCGTAAATTCGTTTTGACAAATCTGGAACAACAATCAAATTCAAGTTCATTCTCTTTGGAGGAATCCATTTTAGACATTCTTGAATCTCATTTTCATTTAATTTCATGGAAGTGAGTTTCTCTCTGACTGCATCCTGAAGATATTCAGAAGTTACTAAATTTCCATCAGCACCTGTCTCCGTAAATTCAGATTTAGCTGGTAAATACAAACTTTTGATTTCTTCAATGGAAGTACTGAGTTTTATTTTTTCAACCAATTCCTGCTCTGCTGATGGGGTAATTAACCAGTAAATAAAAACACCAAAGAACAATAATGTCAATAACAAACCTATGATAGGTCCACTCTTTTTCTTTTTCATACTAATTCTTAATAGTTCGCGTAGAACTTAATGATGCCAACTTTTGATTAAGCCAAACGGTCTGTGCTTCTATCGCCTCTGAAACCAAACGTTTAGCCAATTCTGGATCATTAGCCAAATTGTTGTTGGTATAATTCTGCCACCCAGAGGAAAACTCACCTATTGCACCTTTAAGTGCAGGTATGTTGACGGGAATATCCCCTGATTCATAACCATTAATTTCTCTTTGCTTTTCATTTATCTTTTCGTCACAACCTTGGATATCAGCCTCCTTTCTAAAAATTCTATTCTGAATCTCTGCCAGCTCCTTTCGCTTTTCCTGAATACGTTGGCCCACATGCTCAAGCATTAGTTTTACTTTTTCGCTTTCGGTCTTCAAATAAGGATGACTCAAAACAAAATGAAGCAACACTCCCCAAATTACATAGACCACAAAGCCGAGAATCAGTACCAAATAAAAATTCACGTCACTAAAAATCATTGTTGGCTTCCAAAGCTCATCAGATGTTCCGGCATTGAAAGAATTATTATGGACTCCCTCTGAAATTTTATAACCGATAAAACCATCAGCGACCAATGTGATAAACAAAAGTGAAATAATCCCTCCTAGTTGGGAGGGTTTATTTTTCTCTTTCAGTTTCTTATTTTTTTCCAGCGCATCATGAATTAAAAATCCGAGACCTAAAAAAATAACGGGAAATAGTATTACCAAAGCAATCACACCAGGCCCTTTCTGTGTAGCATCTCTGAATACATTTGGATTTATGAATCCCAAGGATCCCGGCTTAACCCCATATAAGGCTGAATAACCCGACGAAGAGTAAAAAACAAATAAATAAAGTGTCAGCATCAATGTGATAAATGTTGCTATTACAAATGGAATGGTATTACCCATCTCTCCTTCTCCATTTCGAATGTCAATCCTCTCAAGTTCTAATTCTTGAATTTCTTGTTCTTTATCTGACTTAGCCGACTCTTCTGCTTGCCTTTCTGAAACAATTTCTAAACGTCTCGCCTTTTCCTGAAGCATTTCCTTTCGCAGTTGCTCAATTCTTTCCTTTAAACCTTGTTCATTGAGTCGTTCACTTTCTAAAAAACGATCGTAAACAATATTTAAAAAACCAGGTATCGCATCTGCCCTTGATTGAGCATTCTGAGCAGCTTGGAATCCATCTTGACGATATGTACCTGCATTTGCAATGGGAATTTGCCCTGGAGTTGTACCTCCAACCCGCCCACCGTTAAAATTTTCCGTATCAATCATACTTTGACTATTTTCACAAATATAGTTTTATTGTATTTTTAATTTAGGTTTTTAATACCATTTTTAATAAATATTTTTAGGTGTTAAGAACAATTTTTGTAAATCATCATTTAGTTTTCCTATACAAATAGAAATTCTCTTGTAATAAAAATTGCCCAATTTGCCCCTAGCTTAGGCTCATGGCAAAAGCAATCATCGGGCAAGAAATAAAACGTGTAGTGAAACTGCGCGGTTTGACCGTTGAAGAGCTTGCCTCAGCACTCAATGTTTCCAAACCCAATATCTTCGATATTTACCGCCGTGAAACCATCGATACCGGCCTGCTTGAACGTCTTTGCAAGGTGCTAAACCACAATTTCTTTCAACCCTTTTCAGAACGGTACCAAACCGATCTCCAAAAAGAAACCATCCTTTTGTACAAAGAACAAATTGATTTTCTCAAAAGCTTGGTCAAAGAAAAGGATGACATGTACCAAGTCCTGGCAAAAGCGCTGGAGAAGAAGAAGTAAGTTCCTCCCCGTTTCCTCCTTGAACATTTTCTTTTCCGCTTGACCTGCGCACGTAGCTTTTGTCCTCGGTCATGCCCCCAAGTAATGCCCATCTTATATTTGCAACATGCACCAAAAAACGCTTGCCCATCTCCTGTTGCTTGCTGTCGCCCTCATTTACAGCGCCAACTATGTCTGGGCCAAGGAAGTGATGCCCAACCCCATTCCTCCCAATGCCTTTATCCTTCTGCGCGCGGGTGGTGCTACGGCACTGTTTTGGCTGTTTCTTAAAAAATATTGGATTCTTCCTGAGCGGCTTGACCTGCTGCGTCTGTTACTCTGCGGTCTGTGCGGCGTCACCATCAATCAACTCTGCTTCTTCAATGGACTGGCCATCACCGCACCCCTTCACGCCGCCATCATCATGATTCTTACCCCTGTGATTGTCACTTCGTTCTCCATTCTCGTGTTGAAACAAAAGACAACTTCCTTGCAATGGTTCGGCATTGCCATTGGCCTCATTGGCGCCATAGGCTTTATAGGATATGGCAAAAACAACCCCATGCACGGCGCTTCCGCATTGGGCGATCTTTTTATTCTCATCAATGCCGTTTCCTATAGCTTCTACCTCATCATGGTGAAACCCCTCATGCACAAATACCATCCCCTCAGCATCATTCCTTGGGTTTTTACCTTTGGCTTACTCGGTGTACTGCCTTTTGGTTGGTCTGAACTTTCTAATCAAGCACATTGGGATTTGTCCTTGCACCAATGGGCCATCGTTGCCTTTGTTGTGGTGTGTGTTACCTTTCTCACCTACCTCTTCAATATCATCGCCATTCAAAAACTTTCCCCTACCCATGCCGGTGTGTACATCTATCTGCAACCTCCCATTGCGGCGCTATTCAGTGTTTGGGCAGGTTTGCCTGTGGCCAACCTTTTTACCTTGCCCAAAATTCTTTTTACTGCTCTCATCGTCATCGGTGTTATCCTGGTAAGCAGGAAAATCAACTAGCTGTTAAATTTCTTTTTTTTCGATCTTATTCAGCTTGTCCATTTTAACTTGCTGTCATGAATATTCATGTCCTTCGTTCCCTGGTTGTTGCTTTTATTACAACTTTCATTTTTCAAGATTCTGCTGCACAATGGCGCTCTTCTACGCCCTATGCAGGCACATTGCAAGACATCGTTTTTGTTGACAGACAAACTGGCTACGCGTGTGGTCAAGCAGCTGGTGTCGGAACTTGCGTAAGTACCGCCTCCATTCTAAAAACAATGGACGCCGGAAAAAACTGGACGCGTATGAATACAGGAACCAGCGTCCAAATGAACAAATTGTTCTTTCTAGATGCCTACACGGGATGGGCCATTGGCGCTTCCAGCACAGTAATCAAAACCACTGATGGTGGTGTAAATTGGAGTACCCAAACAACAGGAATTGGTTCAGGTTTAAATGATATTCATTTTCCTACTGCTACAACAGGATTTGTGGTAGGACCCAGTGGGGCTTTGCGCAAATCCACCAACGGCGGCTCCTCATGGACCACCGTCGCCTCTGGTGTAACCACTTCCCTGAATGGAGTTTACTTTGTCAATGCCAATACAGGGTTCATAGTCGGAGCCAGCGGCGTGGTGCGGAAAACCACCAATGGTGGAAGTTCTTGGACAACCGTTTTTACTGGAACCGATTATTTCAAATCTGTTTATTTCAGCGATGCCAACCACGGCATCATCATGACTCCCTATAAATTTTACATTACAGAAAATGGAGGATCTTCTTGGACTTCCATTGATGGCGATCCATCATGGCTGATTCTTAAAATGAAATTTGTTACCCCACAAATTGGCTTTGCCATTTCCGATCCAGGGTTGTTATTAAAAACAACAGATGGCGGATATACCTGGAGTACAACTGCATTGGCACCATCTGCTTCATTGCTATCATTGTCTTTCATCGATGATCAAAACGGTTGGGTAGCCGGTAGCTTAGCACAAATCGATAAAACTAACGACGGAGGGAATACATGGACCAATTGCAACATTGGCCTGAGCACACGCATCTTGAGTTTGCATTTTAAAAATAGGACTACTGGGCTCATGGTGGGATACAATGGAAAATTGTACCGAACGGAAAACGCAGGTCTCACCTTTACCCAACAGCCCACTGGCGTTGACAAAGCATTGCTTTCTGTCCAATGGATTGATGATTTGCAAGCGCTCGCTGTCGGAGATTCTGGAACAATTCTCAAAACCTACGACGCCGGAATCAGTTGGTCTAAAATACAACATCCTTACCCCTATGTAATGGATGATTTGTGGGTGGTTGATTCGCTATACGCCTACATCGCCATGGGCAATGGGCGGGTGCTCAAAACCACTGATGCGGGTGAGACGTGGACCATGCAGACTACCATTTCAATCATTCCGTTTACTTGTATCCACATGCTCAATCGTGATATTGGCATGGTAGCCGGTGACAATGAAGTTTACAAAACCACCAATGGTGGTGCGTCGTGGGTTCCAGCCAATACCGGAATATTACTCAACACGGGCATAGAGGATATTTGGATGATTGACCAAAACATTGCTTACGTGGGTAGCGGGTTTGGAAAAGTGCACAAAACATTGAATGGTGGTGAACTCTGGGAAGGCATTTTCCCCACCTCCAATACCAACGCAGAGATTGATCAAATGCAATTTTTCAGTGAAAACGAGGCCTTCTTTGCGCGACTCAACAGCCAAAGCAGAACCGTTGATGGCTGTGTCAATATTGGTTCTGAGTCCACTGCCTGCTTGGCCAATAACGGAGGGATGAACACCATCCATCTTCCGGAATACAATTGGGGTTACGCTGCAGGGGGCCTTCAAGGGGTATTGCACACGTTGCATCAAAATTCAATTTACTCCTGCCGTCTCCAAGATACCAGCTATTGCGCAGGTAGCAAGATGCTCGTTGGATTCAACGCCACAGGATTGATGCTGTCTACCCATATTTTCACTGCCCAATTGAGTGATGCCAATGGTAGTTTCAGCAACCCCACCAACATCGGTACCTACACTTTGATGATGCCCCATGCCGTTGCCTCTGGCGTCATTACCTGCACCCTGCCCATGATGACCAACGGTACGCATTTCCGTATCCGTGTAGTATGCGATAATCCCGCCATGATCAGCCCTGACAACGGATATGATGTTCGAATTTTAAACAGCCACACGCCTTCATTGTCGCTAACTTCCGTTGAAACCGGTAACTGCAATGAAAAGAATTATACCGTTCAAACCCATCCCGTCAATGGTGGTGTATTTCCTTTTTACACTTGGAACATCAATGGAGAAATACAAAGTGGTTATGCCCCACAATACACTTTCAACAATGTACAAGACACCTTGGTTGTTGAAGTTGCCTTGACCAGCTCATTGACTTGCGCTGTGAACAACAATCCTACTGCCACCATTACCCTTCTCCCCGGAACAGGAAATCCCGTTGTTCAATTGGGAGATGATATTGAAACCTGTATTGGAAATCAAATTGTACTTGAAAACAATACTGCTGGTTCTCCTGAATGGGTTATAGATGGTGTTCCATACAACAACAACGCCAATAGCATTGCGTGGGAAGCTTCACAAGACGCTCAAATCACATTGACTGTAACCGACAACTATGGGTGCCAAGGGGCTGACACCATTATGGTCTTTGCTCAACCCTTGCCCACTGCAGACTGGAACATGGCTGAGGTGTTTTGCGCAAATGACAGTGTTGTCTTTTCAATTGATGTAGATTCCACGGTCTCCATCACTGGATTCTCCATGAATGATATCATTCCGCTCGCCCCAACACAGTTCCTAATACCCAATCCAGTCAATGGTATTTTTATAGCCTATTTGACAGACAATAACAATTGCTCCCATTCAGACACTACCTCGATTGTCATCTCCAATTTACCCACTGCTGATTTGTCCGTGTATAGCGTTCCCTGCGTTGGTGATAGTGCTGTATTGCATTTGATCACAGACGGATCTTTTATCCAATGGAACAATGACGACATCGATTCCATTGGGAACCAATTGTACGCCCTTCCATTGACCGACTCCCTTTCTGTCACTGCAGTGGTGAGCAACAATGATGGTTGTACGCAAAGTCAAAGTGTTTTCGTCAATCCTTATGCACTTCCTACTCTTGTCCTACCTGAATCGATTTCGCTCTGCATGGGGGATACCACCTCATTCATCATTCCCAACAACAATCTTCAATTGGCATGGGAGTCCAATCCCAGTATTGTCACAATGGACAGCACTGCCTTTATTGCGTTTCCAACGGAGGATACCGATTTCAGCATTTCCGCCATGGACAGCAATGGTTGCTTTACCGCATCATCCATTTTCCTAGAGGTCCTTCCATTACCTGAGACCCCCGTTTTAGCATTGAACAACAACGTCCTTACATTGACCAACAACAATAGCCTATGGGTGGATTGGTACATGAATGGCGATCTTTTATTGAGCTCCATCGTAGATTCCCTCGAAGTGAATACCAATGGAAATTATCAAGTTGTTGTTACCAATGACAACGGATGTGCCTCCACCTCTGATGTCTTCATCGTTGAATTGGTCAGTATTGATGAAACAGATACCAGCAACATTTCGTGGAATTATAACCATCACCAACTCGTACCAAGTGTGATCATTTCTGTTCCTTTGGACATTGTATTATTCGACAACACAGGAAAATGCGTTTGGATAAAAGATCAGAGCCCATCTACCATAGAGCTGCCCACTGATTTATCGACGGGCATTTACCTATTGCACTACCGAGGGATTGGATTTGGGGGGGTTACGAAATTGTTCATTCCATAAAATTATAGGAATAAATACCTTTAACCCATTGTAACCAAAGGGCATGCGCCTTTATGCGCATAACCTTTTCTTGTGTAGACCTAAAAAACAACTTCCCTTTGCGACATGTTTGTCAAATCATTTGGAAGTGCCGTGTTTGGAATCGATGCCAATACCATCACGATTGAGGTGCAGGTGGAGCGAGGAGCTCACTTGATGATGGTGGGATTGCCGGATACAGCGGTCAAAGAATCAATGCAGCGCATACGAGCGGCCATGAGTAATCTGGGGTACAAAAATCTTGTCCGCAACATTACCATCAATATGGCGCCTGCGGATTTGAGGAAGGAGGGAGCAGCGTATGACTTGCCTGTGGCTTTGGCGCTGTTGGCCGGGACTGAACAAATGCTTTTTGATGAGCTCGATCAATATATCATCATGGGAGAGTTGTCCTTAGATGGGTCCGTGCGATCCATCAAAGGCGCTCTGCCTATGGCGTTGCAGGCCAAAAAGGAAGGTTTCAAGGGGATTATCCTTCCTGCCGGCAACGCAGAAGAGGCCGCGATTGTAGATGGGATTGAGGTACTACCAGTTCATACACTGACAGAAGTCGTTGACTTTTTTAACA
>JACCDQ010017112.1_pt1 | contig 11427 bp, 7 predicted proteins | sample 7446031 | NCBI WGS metagenome assembly JACCDQ01 (sample SAMN15323442, study PRJNA562643) | freshwater metagenome | isolation source: river surface water | place: USA:Blue River Watershed | collected 2017-08-17
CGTATTATACTTCCAAGAGGAGCTTGGGCTGCGGTGATGTTCAGTTTATAATAAACATTAGTCAATAGGATTTATTATCCGTTTGAAGAAAGTGTATTATAAAGTATTAAAATTAGAAAAATTCAATAAACGATTAGGTTAGAGTCATTCGCAAATTGTGAATGACTCTTTTTCGTATATTTGCTTTATGAAAACCCTCATAAAAACTTTTCTCCTATTTTCGCTGGTCTGCTTTGTAAGGACAGCAAGCAACGCACAAGCACTTAAAGTTCAACACAATTTGGTAGTGGCCAAAGATGGCAGTGGCGATTTTCGCTACATACAAGATGCCATCAATGCGGTGCGAGTTTACTTACCGAAACCGATTACAATCAAAATCAAAAAAGGGATTTACAAAGAAAAACTCGAAGTTTATAGCACACTGACCAACATTACGTTTGTGGGCGAAAGTCTCGATAGTACCATCATTAGCTACGATGATTTTTCGGGAAAAGGCAAAATGGAGACATTTGATTCTTACACGCTCAAAGTAATGGGGAACGATATAAAGTTTAAAAACCTGACCATCGAAAATACCGCAGGAAGAGTCGGACAAGCAGTAGCCTTACACGTTGAAGGCGACCGCTGCTCATTTGAAAACTGTAAGTTTCTGGGAAACCAAGATACAATCTTTGCTTCGGGCGAAAACTCAAGGCAATATTTTACAAATTGCTACATCGAAGGTACGGTCGATTTTATTTTTGGTTCGTCAACAGCTTTGTTTGAAAAATGCCACATTCATAGCAAAACTGATGGTTATGTTACGGCGGCTTCAACACCTAAATGGGTAGCCTACGGCTACGTTTTCAAAGATTGTAAACTAACTGCTGATAAAGCTGCTACCAAAGTTTATTTAGGCAGACCGTGGCGAGATTTTGCTAAAACTGTTTTCATCAATTGTGAACTCGGCAGCCAAATTCTACCCGAAGGCTGGAATAACTGGGGCAGACCAGAAATCGAAAAAACAACTTTCTATGCTGAGTATGGTTCAAAAGGCGAAGGTTCCAATACGCAAAGCAGAGTGAAATGGGCTCACCAACTCAGCGAAAAAGAAGCTTCATCCTACACAAAAGAAGAAATATTCTCAGGAAAATTACTGACACAATACCAAGATTTTTGGAACAAAATGCCTTCAATGAAAGGTATTACAAACGTTCGAGATACTTCGTACAGTAATTATAGTGCATTGAAAAGCAGCCTAAAAACGCATCCGAATGCCACTTTAGTACCCGAAAAAACGCCAGAAAATGTTATTGAAGAACGAAATCTTGTCTATGCTAATACTGGCACGAGAGATTTACAACTCGATGCTTTTTACCCAAAAACGAACTCTAAAAAACTGCGTCCCGCTATTCTGATTATTCATGGTGGCGGTTGGCGTACAGGTAATCGTACGCAGCATATTCCGTTAGCTCAACGCTTGGCAGCTTTAGGTTATGCGACTTTTACAGCCGAATATCGTCTTTCAACCGAGGCTCTTTATCCTGCTGCCGTGTATGATTTAAAAGCAGCCGTAAGATGGATGCGTGCCAATGCCAAGAAATACGGCATCGACACCAATAAAATAGCCAGCGTGGGCTTTTCGGCAGGTGGGCAGCTTTCAGCACTTTTGGGGAATACTAATAATTTACCAAAATTTGAAGGAAACATTGGTGATTTAAAACATTCAAGCCAAATAAACGCTATCGTAGATATTGATGGAATCTTGGCTTACATTCATCCAGAATCGGGGGAGGGCGATGACCGTAAAAGTACCTCAGCTGCTACCTATTGGTTTGGCTTCAGCAAAGACGAAAACCCCGAACTTTGGCACGAAGCCTCGGCTCTTACGTATGCAGGTAAAAACACCCCTCCTACCCTTTTCTTGAATAGCTCCGTTGATAGAATGCACGCTGGCCGTGACGATTATAGAAAAAAATTGGATGCGTTTGGTATTTATTCAGAAGTACATACATTTGAAAATTCGCCGCACTCATTTTGTTTACTATCACCGTGGTTTGACCCTACGGTTGGGTATATTGATACGTTTTTGAAAAAAGTATTTAAGTAACACAATTATCCATTTATTAAACAAAAATATAGACACAATTTAGAAAATTGTGCTACAAAACTATGATACAATTTAACAAAACTTTAGTCACCGATGACGAACTTCCGTGGGAAGTGGTTGACCCAAAAATCAAACGAAAAATAATGTCATATAATGAAGACATTATGCTCGTGAAAGTTGCTTTCGAGAAAGGTGGAATTGGCACCATGCACAAACATCCTCATTTACAAATCAGCTATGTGGCAAGCGGTGCTTTTGAAATAACGGTTGCTGGTGAAAGTAAAATTTTGAAAGAAGGCGATGTCTATTTTATTCCTTCCAATGTGCTTCATGGTGCGGTTTGTTTGGAAGATGGCATTTTAATAGATGTATTCAACCCTATGCGTAAGGATTTTGTAAAACCATAAACACCCCCGCCCCCTAAAGGGGAGTTAAAAATGAAAATTGTTCATATTTTTATCTTTCTACATCTTTTCTCCATTACTTTATTTGGGCAAAAACAACTTTCCAATCAAGTAATTGGAGTTTTGCAGAAAGATATTATTGCTCAAGCTAATTGGGCAATGACTCAGCAACCAATTACCACTACAACCGAACAATGCGAGCGTTCGGCAGGTGGTTTGCATGATTTTTATTCCGAAGGGGATTATTGGTGGAAAAATCCTGATGACCCAAACGGACCATACATTCAGCGTGACGGCCAAACCAATCCAGATAATTTTGTGGCTCATCGAAAAGCTATGATTCGCTTTAGTCAAATCGTTGGTTCATTAGCCTCGGCATATCTGATTACGAAAGATGAAAAGTATGTAAAACACGCCTTTTCACACATCAATGCTTGGTTTGTAGATAAAAATACGCTTATGAATCCTTCATTACTCTATGCCCAGGCCATCAAAGGTAAGGTTACGGGAAGAGGTATCGGAATCATCGACACGATTCATTTGATGGAGGTTGCACAAGGAATTATTATCATGCAAAAGGCAGCGAGTGTAGATAAAAATAATCTGCAAATTATCAAAAACTGGTTTGCTCAATATCTTGCATGGCTTACCACTCATCAGTATGGTATTGACGAACGAGAAGCCAAAAACAATCATGGCACTTGTTGGGTAATGCAAGTGGCGTCATTTGCTAAATTGACCGAAAATCAAGCTTTAATTGATTATTGTAAAGCTCGCTTTAAAACAGTTTTACTACCCAATCAACTCGAAAAAGATGGTAGTTTTCCACTTGAACTCAAACGCACCAAGCCTTATGGATACTCAATTTTTAATTTGGATGCCATGGCTACGCTCTGCCAAATTTTGACCGATTCGAAAGATGATTTATGGAATTTCAAGTTGGATGACGGCCGTTCGATGAAAAAAGCCATTGAGTTTCTGTATCCCTACATCGAAAACAAAAGTCTTTGGACTTACCCAAAAGATGTAATGTACTGGGAAGAATGGCCAGTAGCTCAACCTTTTTTATTATTTGGCTATCAGCACTTTGGCAATAAAAATTGGCTTGAAAGCTGGAAAAAATTGGAGCATTTTCCAAAAAACGATGAAGTAATCAGAAATTTACCCATCCGAAATCCATTACTTTGGCTTTAAAAATTTATTCAACCTTATCAAATACATCTATGAAAACCTCCTTTTTAGCTCTTACGCTGCTGTTTGCAGGACAGTTGGCTTTTGCTCAATACAATCCCGAAAAACCCGACCTCTGTCAAGGTAAATTTTTTACGGAAGAAGATGCAAAAAACCTCCACACTGATTTTGCTAAACGATATTCTGATAAAACTTCGTGGCAAAAGCACGCCCAAGAAATCCGTCAAGGAATCTTAGATGGAGCTGAATTGAGTAATTATGAATTTAAAAAACCTACTAATATTGTTATTCATAGCAAAAAGGATTTGAATGGATATTCGGTAGAAAATGTATCTTTTCAAAGCATTGAAGGCATTTATGTCACAGGTAATTTGTATCGTCCTGCCCACTCAACCAAAGGAAAAAATGCAGGAATTTTATGTCCGCATGGACACGGCACTGACCCACGTTTTGCCGCCTACACACAGCAGCGTTGTGCTACGCTCGCTCGCATGGGAGCAACGGTTTTTGCCTATGATATGGTTGGTATGGGCGATTCAAAACAATCTATGCACAAGATAGAAAAAGCACTTAAACTCCAAATAATCAATGGCAAAGCCTCTCTTGAATTTTTATTAGGTTTACCCGATGTAGATAAAAAACGTATCGGTATGACGGGCGAATCGGGCGGAGGAACACAAACATTTGTACTTTCTGCCCTTGACGACCGCATTAAGGTTTCTGTACCTGTGGTGATGGTTTCGGGTTATTTCTTTGGGGGTTGTGTATGCGAAAGTGGTATGCCTATCCATAAACGCCCTACCCACCAAACAACCAATGTGGAAATTGCTGCTACTTTCGCCCCAAAACCTATGCTTTTAGTGTCGGATGGTGGCGATTGGACAGTGAATACACCTAACATGGAGTATCCATACATCAAAAATGTTTATTCGTATTTTGGTGCAGCAGATAAGGTAGAAAATGTGCATCTCGCCAACGAAAAACACGATTATGGCCCATCAAAACGCCAAGCAGTTTATCCATTTTTGGCTAAATATTTAAAACTCGATATTCAGAAAGTAATGCTGAATGGCACGGTTGATGAAAGTGGCAATAAGGTTTTGACCCAAGCCGAATTACAAGTTTTTGATACACAACACCCACGCCCAGCCAATGCCGTAATGGGCGATACCGAAGTGATGGCACTTTTAGAGAAGAAGTAAGAGTTACAGAAAATGAGGCACGCTTCAAATTGGCGTGCCTCATTTGTTTCGGTAGCATTATAAAAAGATAAACTTTATCTTTGTCGTAGCATACTCACATACCTATTAGATGAAAGAAAATAACCCTTTGAATACTTCTTGGCGAAAAACCGCCTCAACGATATATAAAAAACCAGTTGATTCGAAAATATTTGGTTCGGTTGAAATTGATATTACAGATTTAGAAAATTACATTGCCGAGAAGCGTAAATCTGGCGTAAAGATTACGCTCACACACTTTTTTCTGGTGGCTACTGCCCGTGCTATTAAAGAGATTCCAGAACTCAATACGTATGTAAAAAGAGGGAATATCTACTCACACGAACAAATAAGTGCAACGGTAAGCGTACTACTCCAAAGTGGTGAAATGGGTTCGGTAAAAATGCTGAATACTGATAAACTGACACTTACCGAATCGGCTGTAAAACTGAAAGAAGAAATCCAAAAAACATACAAAGGAGATGAAAATGCCACCATGCAAATGAAGGAAAAGCTGGCGGCTATTCCGTGGCCGCTGCGTGGGTGGGTTTATCAGTCAATTAAATATATCACTACTACACTCGGCATTTCTATTCCGCCTCTTGGGCTTTCTGCCAATAATTTTGGTTCGTTTATTTTATCAAATATTGGCAGTATTGGTCTTGATATTGGTTATCCCGCTCTGATGCCTTCGGCCAATATTGCGTTTGTCTTGATTTTGGGTGGAGTAACAAAAAAACCTTGGGTAGTAAATGATGAAATCGTCCCTCGAAGTATTCTAATGCTCGGAGCAGCCCTCGACCACCGAGTAATTGATGCTTCGCACGGCGGAAAGTTATTCAGATTACTGAAACGATTTGTTAATAATCCTGAGTTGTTGGAGATAAACTAAACATATATTTTCATGAAATCTGCACTTTTTACTTTATTAAATTCTTTTTTATTTAGTGTTTGTTGTTTTGCCCAAAATATTGACGAAAAAGAAATTCTATCACTCAGAAACGAGTGTGGTGGCGTTTATTTTAATAGCAAAGAAGTCTTAGAAAAGAGTTGGGGAAAATCGCTTCGTTTTTTTGATTTGAAAAAAGGCGATAAAGTAGCCGATATTGGGGCTAAGTCCATGACTTTTATTGGTACGCTATCAGTATTTTATGAAAACGTAGATTTTTACTGCGAAGATATTGACTCAGCCTGTACCACTTCCAAACAAGCTCAGAAAGTCATTGATTTTTACAGTAAAATAAAAGGTTCGCCCATCAGTTGTAAGTTTATTCCTGTTATCGGCACTGAAACCTCCACCACACTGCCTAAAAATTTCTTCGATAAAGTTATCATTGATAATTCATTACATGAGTTTTCTGAGAAAGTTTTGATGATGAAAGACATCAACAAAATCTTAAAGAAAAACGGCTTCTTATATCTCCGAGAATCTCTCGGACGCACCGACGGAGAACTCCACATGGGTTGTAACCAAGCACTTTTCGATGAGCCTAATTTAATTGAGTTTATTGCAAAACAGGGTTTTAAATTCATAAAATCCGAAGATTCTAAAATTCCTACTGGAGCTTTTCTTTCAAAACTTTTTCTGTTTGTAAAAGAGTAGAATATCTTATATATATCTACATTTTCATTAGTAAAGGGTAAAAAAAACTTTCACTAATGAAAACTACTACTCTTCTCCTCTCCAATTTCAAACGTTTGCATAACCATTTCAAACGTTTGCGTAATTCTCTATGAGAAATATCTTATTTTTTATTAGTAAAATGCAGTAGTAAGTAATCTATGTTTAATACTCCATTAGTTATAAATTATTGATTTTTGACAATATAATCGTAACATTACGGTAATATTATCCTAATCAGTAAGGCGTAGTTTTGCAGTTGTTTCTCAAGGCAAATACTTACCAATTAAGCAACCCAATATCTTTATTTCTCTTTTTAAATCAATTTTTCACCAAACCATTTATGATTACCTAATTTAACACCAATGTCATGTGCTGTTCATCTGATACAGTTTTCTGTATTTGCCTTTCACAAACCTAACAAGTATTCTTAATCACAAAATCAGTCAACGACAATGAATCAAAAATTACTGAAAAACAGGTTGCTTTCTCCATTATTTACAAAGCTATCTGTTACTATCCTATTATTTGCATTGCTGGGCGTCGATGTGGGCTTTGCCAAAAGTAAACCAACGACACTCACCAATGCCATCGACATCTCGGTAAAAGGGAAAGTTACCGATGCTGAAACAGGCGATGGCCTTCCAGGAGTAAGCGTAACGGCCAAAGGTAGCACTAAAGGTGCAATCACCGACGGTAATGGTGAATATACAATCGCTGTACCTGATACAAAGGCAGTTTTGGTGTTTAGCTATGTAGGTTACACGCCACAAGAAGTAAACGTAGGTGGACAAACCCAAATCAATGTACAACTCAAATCTGATAGTAAAACGCTCAGCGAAGTGGTAGTTGTGGGTTATGGTACTGCCAAGAAAACCGACATCACAGGTGCGGTAAAATCAGTTAGAAGCGAAGAGTTCAACAAAGGTATTATTAACTCTCCTGAGCAGCTTTTACAAGGTAAAGTAGCGGGTGTAAACGTTACTTCAGCAAGTGGAGAGCCAGGTTCGGCACAAAATATCTCAATCAGAGGGCCAGGTGGTGTTCGTACGGGTAGTACACCTCTCTTTGTAGTTGATGGTTTAGCTCTCGATAACTCGGGAACAGGTGGTGCAATGAACCCTCTCACATTCTTAAACCCACAAGATATCGAAACAATAGACGTTTTGAAAGATGCTTCAGCAACGGCTATTTATGGTGCTCGTGGAGCAAATGGTGTAGTTTTGATTACTACTAAAAAAGGAAAAGCAGGAAGTTCTTCTATGAACTATTCAGCTACTTTAGGTATTTCCGAAATCGCACGTGCTTTGCCTGTTTATACGGCTGACGAATACCGCAAGGCTGTACCAAGCGTTGGTGGTGTTTTAGAAGATTTAAAAGGCAATACTGATTGGCAAAAAGAAATTACTCGTACGGCATATACCCAAAACCATAACCTTACGATGGGTGGTGGAGCAGGAAAACTGACATATTATGCGTCGTTTGGAGCTCAAAAACAAGAAGGTATCTTGAAAAACAACGATTTGAATCGTTATACAGGCCGTATCAATGTCAATCAGAAATTCTGGGACGACCGCCTAAGTGTTGATGTAAACCTCAATGCCACTACCACTACCAATATGCGTCCGCCAATCGGAAGTATGATTGGAAATGCCATTTCAGTAAACCCAACCTATCCTGCACTCGATGCTAATGGAAATCCTGCGGTTTATCCAAACTTAGTAAACCCATTGGTTAGTTTGAAATTGGAAAAAGATATTACAAAAACGAATCGTTTGATTGGAAATATCTCGCCATCGCTCAAAATTACCAAAGATTTGACGTATCGCCTCAATTATGGTATTGATAACTCAAACTCAGTACGTGATTTAGAGTCACTACCCAATGCAGTTCCTTTGCAAGATGGTCGCCTCGAAACTATTTATACAACTAATAGTAACAGCCTCATTGAAAACTACTTGACTTACAGCAAAGACTTTAATAACCACAGCCTTACAGCATTGGTTGGTCACTCTTATCAGAAGTTTTTCTTACAAGGTCGTTCGTCAAGTATCAATAAATTTCCGATTTCAGATATTGAACCTATCTATAACCCAGGCTTAGGTCAAGAACTTACGTTGGCTAATAACAAACCCTCGGGATATGCACTCAAAAACGAGTTACAATCGTTTTTCTCAAGAGTAAACTATAGTTTTAAAGACAAATATTTACTCACTGCTACGGTTCGTGCCGATGGTTCATCAAAATTTGGTGCAAATAACAAATACGGTATTTTCCCTTCATTTGCGGCAGGTTGGAGAATCTCAGAAGAAGCTTTCATGAAAGGCTCGCCAGTAAGCAATTTGAAACTTCGTGCAGGTTGGGGACAAACGGGTAATCAAGAAATTCCTTCAAAAATTACTCAAGCCTTATTTACATCGTCGGTTTCAGCGGCTACAAGTTATCCGCTCAACTCTTCAAGTGTTTATCCAGCAGGTACTACTTATAGCCGTTTAGCAAATCCTAATATTCAATGGGAAGTTTCGAGTCAAACAAACGTTGGTCTCGACTTTGGTTTCTTGAATGGTGCACTATCGGGCTCGGTTGATTATTTCAATAAAGTATCGAGCGATATTCTTTTAGAAGTGATTCCGTCTGACCCTGTTCAACCAGCAGGTACATTCTGGACAAACGTAAAAGATATGAATATCATCAACAAAGGTTTGGAAATCGAATTGGCATATCGTCAGAAAACAAATAGTGGTCTAAACTACGGAATCGGTGGAAACGTAACGTTCATTCGTAATAAAGTTACTAACTCTCCTTACTCGGTTATTCCTTCGGGAAGTGCTTCGGGTTCTGGTCTTACTTCTGCAACAATCAATGGTTATCTTAGCGGTGAACCAATCGGTACTTTCTTCTTAAAAGATTTCACAGGTTTTGATGATAAAGGTCTTAGCACCTACCGTGATGTTGATGGCGACGGCCTCGTTACTGACAAAGACCGTATTGCCGCAGGTAGTGCTTTGCCTACAATGCAGTATAACTTCTTCGGTAATATCGGTTATAAAGGCTTTGATTTAGTAGTCAACTTCAATGGTGTCCGTGGCAATAAAATCTATGATAATACTGCCAACTCTAACTTCTACAAACTTCGTTTGTCGAAAGGAATCAATACAACACCTGAGGCTGTAAAATATACCAACGAATCGACTAATAACTCAGCACCAGTTTCTACTCGTTTCTTAAAAGATGGAGCATTCCTTCGCCTCAATAACTTAGCTTTAGGTTATAGTTTCAATACCAAAGCACTCGGTATTGATAAATACATTCCAGCATTGCGTTTGTCTGTTACAGGTCAAAACCTTTTCGTAATTACGAAATACGATGGCTATGACCCAGAAGTAAACACCGACCGAACTATCAACGGTATTTCATCGTACGGTATCGACTATTTAAGCTATCCAAAAGCTAAGTCAATCATCTTTGGTCTAAATGTTTCATTCTAAAGTTTTTAGGTATTAGGATTTAGGTTTTAGGAAAAAATTCTTCGAAACTCATTTAATAATAGTTAAAAACATTAAAAAATACTTCAATGAAAAAGAAAATATATTCATTATTATTCCTGTGTAGCTTTGCTGTTTTAGAAAGCTGCACCGACCTAAAAGAAGAAATTCTGGACGAAACCCTTTCAGCTGCAAAACTTACCGATAAGCAAGCTGCCGATGGTATCATTGCTCCAGTATATGCACGTCTCCCAGATATTTTCTTGCATACCAACTATTTTGCTATTCAAGAAATTTCGACCGATGAGGCTATCTTGCCTTATCGTGGTGGTACTGACTGGGGCGATAATGGTATTTACATTGCCATGCACCAACACACCTACCAAAGTACTGACCCAAACATCAGAAATACTTGGAATTTCATCCTACAAGGTATGTCTCGTGCCATCACGGCCATGAACACACTTCCAACCCTTAATGATGCCAATGCTAAAGTTTATTTAGCCGAAGCTCGCGGAATGCGTGCGTACTATTCAATGCTTACGCTCGATTTATTTGGTTTAGTTTTCGTAAAAGAAGACATTGGCGAAACTTCAAAAATTCTTCGTGGAGAAGAAGCATTCCAATACATTAAAAACGAGTTTTTGGCGGTTGAACCAAACTTAGATGCAACGGTTGGCCCAGGTCGTTTATCGAAAGGTGCCGTATGGGGTTTATTAGCTCGTTTATACCTCAATGCTGCGGTTTATCGTGATGTTTACGGAACGCCTACTTTCAAAGCCGATGAAATGGATAAAGTAACTGAATATTGTGATAAAATCATTAACTCTGGTACTTACAAATTGTCTCCAGATTATTTCTCAATTTTTGGTTCAGACAACCATACGAACCCAGAGTTGATTTTTGCAGTTGACCAAAGAGCAGAGTTAAACGGACACAACCGTATGGCGTATTTCTCGCTATCAGGTGACCAATTCCCGATTCCAGCTTATCCAAATGCGAATGGTACAGATGGACCTGCTATCACGCCTGATTTTTACCGTACTTGGACAGACCACTACGCTCCAAAAGACCCAGCAGGCGTTGACCCTCGTTTCTATAAACAAAATCTTTCGGCCTACTCAAACCCAGCTGATACTTGTGTAGCTGAAGCTAACTTTAACATCAATCGTGGTATTCTAAGAGGCCAACAATACGGTTTAATTAGAAAAAATGGTGTATTCTTGAAGTGTCCAGATGGTAAATTTAAAGTGGGTAAACTCTTTAACGATACCCGTAACCGCCCAACGGTACCAGTAAACTTCACCGAAAAAGTTGACTTTACAACCGCAGGAAGCGATTATAGCACAGGCTATCGTGTTGAAAAGTATGAATTCAGTAAGAAATCGGTTAGTGGACGTAACTTCGGAGAAGCCGA
>JACCDQ011863752.1_pt1 | contig 11426 bp, 10 predicted proteins | sample 7446031 | NCBI WGS metagenome assembly JACCDQ01 (sample SAMN15323442, study PRJNA562643) | freshwater metagenome | isolation source: river surface water | place: USA:Blue River Watershed | collected 2017-08-17
GATATGGATTCGCTAGTTATTGATATCGAAAATGCCATGATTTCAGTTCTTGAAGAGCGGTGTGGGAGTCATTTGAATGGCTGATGTCAAAATTCCACATCACTTTTTGATTGTGGCGCAGCCATACCATTCTCGTTCGGGGGGGGTGATGGTGCTGCATGAGCTTTGCGATGCAATAAATAAGAGCGGGCACAAGGCTAGTATTTTGTTTATGCATGGTGGCAGTGCCGAAAAACAAGATTTTAGTTATGTTTATTTAAAAAATCCTGACCTATATTCGGAAAAATATCTGTACCATTGGCTGGATGGGGGGCGGGCGAATGAGGAGGTTGCTAATATTTTGATGAATGGTACGGTGGTTTATCCTGATTTAATTGTTGGAAATCCTTTGCGTGCGCGGCGTGTCATTCGGTATGTTTTGAATAAAAATAACTTGGATTTTGGTGAGGATTACGTTCTGTCGTATTCTCGGGTTTATTGTGAAAGGCATGACTTCGCATTGCCGAAAATGTTTCTTGATGACGGAATTCACGCCAAGGGTGGGCTGCATTGGCGCCATCGCACTCTTGATTTGACATATATCGGAAAGGGTGCGTCGTTTGTTGAATGTGGGCGAATGGAGGGGACGATATTGGTTGAGCGCGATTGGCCTAGGGATAAGGAGCAGCTTGGGTTATTGTTGAGGCAGTGCCGATACTTTTACACTTGGGATTGTGTGTCTGCTACCAATTATGATGCGGTTATGTGTGGCGCTGTTCCTGTTTTGATGCATGATAACCAAATACCAAGGTTTGAAGTTGATCGAATGGAATTTGGTTCGTTTCCGACTTTGCCTGAATCTGCGCGAGAGGGTGGGGTGGTGGTTTGGAGTGACAATGATATTGCTCGGATTGATTCGGCGCTTAAGTCTATGATTGATAATATTGTTTTTATGGATCGAAGCTGGCTTCCCAGGGTGGCTCAGTTCTTGAATAATTATATTCTTCATATGGAAGCCGTGATGTAAGCGAAACGTTGTGGTGCAGATAAGCTTGAGTTAATCATGGTTGTGATCCGTAAGCCTTGTTTCTTATTTGAGATGAATATGCCTTTTGGTTTTTGCTTTGGTCCTTTCGAGTATGTGTGCTGATAAAATGCCAGGATAGAGATGCCGCTCGTAGATCTTCAAACAGGTGAAAGCTTTGAGGCTTCGGACGGCGTATCGATTCTTGATGCGGCGAGGCTGGCAGACATATCCCTTCCGTACAGTTGCAAGACTGGCCGATGCAGTGCCTGCAAGTGCCGGGTATTGAGCGGTCTAACGCGCGCCTTGCGCCCTGAGGTCGGGTTGACTGAAGAGGATAGGCTTGGTGGTTGGATTTTGAGTTGTGTGCGTTGCGCCGTGACAGATGTTCGGCTAGAGGTTGATGATCTGAGAGGGGTTGATTTGCCAATTCCAAAGACGCTGCCTTGTCGCATCAACGCAATTAATCGCCTGGCGCCAGATGTAGCTCAAGTTTTTTTGAGACTTCCTCCCAAGGTGGAATTCGGTTTCATGCCTGGTCAATACATCGATGTCATTGGGTTCAATGGCATTCGGCGAAGTTACTCGATTGCGAATGGCAATTTTGATGAAAGAGTGTTGGAGCTACACATCCGGTCTGTGGTGGGCGGAATCATGAGTGATTACTGGTTCAGACATGCCAAGCAAGATGATCTACTTCGTCTGAATGGCCCGTTGGGTACCTTCTTTCTGCGCAGAACTGCAGGACTTGATGTTTTTTTTCTCGCAACCGGTACCGGTATTGCACCCGTTAAGTCCATGATGGGGGCAATTGCACGACTTCCGCACGATGAGCAGCCACGAACGGTCACTGTTCTTTGGGGAGGACGACACTCGGGGGATTTTTATCTTAATATGGCAGATGTGTCATCAAAATTTATTTTTATCCCAGTTCAATCACGTCCAAGCAATGATTGGATGGGGGCTAAGGGGTATGTCCAGGATGTATTAATTGGTTTGCAACCGAATCTCGGAAAAGCTGCTGTTTATGCCTGTGGTTCAAATGCAATGATTCAAAGTGCCAAGGCTCGCCTTTTGGAGGCTGGGTTGCCGGTCGGCAGCTTTTATTCCGATGCCTTTGTGAGCTCGGATATTAATTAATAAGAAAAGGGTAATTGAAATGAAAGCCGTTATTCTTGCAGGTGGCCTCGGTACTCGGCTCAGTGAGGAGACCACGACCCGTCCAAAGCCTATGGTTGAGATTGGGGGGAAACCTATTTTGTGGCATATTCTGAAAATGTATTCGCACCATGGGGTCAACGATTTCGTGATTTGCTGTGGGTACAAGGGCTATGTTATCAAGGAATACTTTGCGAACTATTTCCTCCACATGTCGGATATTACCTTTGATATGCGTAGCAACCGCATGGAAGTTCATCAAAAGCGCGCTGAACCCTGGAATGTCACACTGGTAGACACTGGTGACGAATCCATGACCGGGGGGCGTTTGCTTCGTGTCGCAGAGTATGTGAGAAATGATGAAGCTTTTTGTTTTACTTATGGGGATGGCGTGAGCGATATCGATATCAGTGCCTCTATTGAGTTTCACAAAAGCCATGGCAAGTTCGCAACATTGACTGCTGCTTTTCCTCCTGGTCGCTTTGGTGCGCTAGACATGGATGGATCTCAGATCAGGCGTTTCATGGAGAAACCCAAAGGTGACGGTGCCATGATCAATGGAGGTTTTTTTGTATTGTCACCAAGAGTACTTGATTACCTTGAAGGAGATGCTACCGTGTGGGAACAGCAACCTTTGCAGCGCTTGGCGATGGATGGTCAGCTAATGGCCTTCGAGCATCATGGTTTCTGGCAGCCCATGGATACCTTGAGAGATAAGACCTACCTGGAAGAGCTATGGGGGTCGGGTAAAGCGCCATGGAAATCTTGGAAATGAGCATTGAAAAGAAGAATGACTCTGCATTTTGGTGGGGAAAGCGCGTTCTGCTGACTGGACACACTGGGTTCAAAGGTGGCTGGCTGAGCCTGTGGCTCCAGTCTTTGGGCGCTAATTTGCGTGGGGTTGCCCTTGCTCCACCCACCGAGCCAGCGTTGTTTGATGTCGCAAGGGTCGCTGACGGTATGGAGCACCGCATTGCCGACATTCGGGAGTTTGGCGCTGTCAAAGCGCAGATGGACGAATTCCAGCCGGAAATCGTTATTCACATGGCAGCCCAGCCTCTGGTTCGGTTGTCCTACCTTCAGCCAGTGGAGACTTACGCTACCAATGTGATGGGCACTGTCCATGTGCTTGAAGCGGCTCGTAGTAGCGGTTCCGTGAAAGCCATCGTCAATGTCACGACAGATAAGTGTTATGAAAACCGTGAGTGGATCTGGGGCTATCGCGAAGACGAGCCGATGGGCGGCCACGACCCCTACTCCAACAGCAAAGGCTGCGCGGAACTGGTTAGCTCAGCCTACCGCAAGTCATTCCTTAAAAGCGCCGGCATCGCGATGGCCACAGTCCGCGCCGGCAACGTGATCGGCGGCGGCGACTGGGCGGCTGACCGCCTGGTGCCCGATGTCCTGCGCGCATTGGAAAAATGCCAACCTGTGCTGATCCGTAATCCGCGCGCAATCCGCCCTTGGCAGCATGTGCTGGAGCCGCTCTCTGGTTATCTGTTGCTGGCCGAACGCCTTTACGAACACGGTCAAACCGATGCGGAAGGCTGGAACTTCGGTCCTCGCGACGAAGACGCCCGCCCCGTGCATTGGATCGTAGAGCACCTTTGCGAGAACTGGGGCCATGGATCCAGCTGGACCTTGCAGGCAGGCGACCATCCGCACGAAGCCAACTTTCTGAAACTGGACATCTCCAAAGCCCGTCAACGTTTGCACTGGACACCTCGCTGGTCCCTGGACACTGCACTGGACCGCATCACGGAATGGCACCAGGCTTGGCTGGCCAAGCAAGACATGCGCGCTTTCTGCCTGCAACAAATCTCTCAATACCAAGCCGACCTATGACCACTTCCACCATTGCCTTCCAGCCCGAGTTGGACAAGCTGCGCAGCCAGATCAGCGATCTGGTCCAGCAATACGCCGACATCGCGTACGCGCCCAAGCCATTCGTTCCCGGACAGAGCGCCGTACCGGTGTCAGGCAAGGTCATTGGTGCAACCGAACTGAAAATGATGGTCGAGGCTTCCCTCGATGGCTGGCTGACCACTGGCCGCTTCAACGCCATGTTCGAACAACGGTTGGCGGCGTTTTTGGGCGTCAAGTACCTGATCACGGTGAACTCGGGTTCGTCGGCCAATTTGGTGGCTTTCTCGACGCTGACCAGTCCCAAGCTGGGCGACCGCGCCATCAAGCAGGGCGACGAAGTCATCGGCGTGGCGGCTGGCTTTCCGACAACGGTCAACCCGATTCTGCAGTTCGGCGCCGTGCCGGTGTTCGTCGATGTGGATTTGGCTACGCACAATATCGATGCCTCAAAGATCGAGGCAGCCATCAGTCCCAAGACCAAGGCCATCATGTTGGCCCACAGCCTGGGCAACCCGTTCAACCTGGGCGTCGTGACGGCCTTGTGCAAGAAGCACAACTTGTGGCTGGTGGAAGATTGCTGTGACGCCCTGGGTGCCACCTACAACGGTCAATTGGTTGGCACCTTCGGCGACATCGCTACCTTGAGCTTCTACCCCGCCCACCACATCACGATGGGCGAAGGGGGGGCGGTATTCACCAACAATGCCGAACTCAAACTGATCGCAGAATCCTTCCGCGACTGGGGCCGCGACTGTTACTGCCCGCCCGGTAAGGACAACACCTGTGACAAGCGCTTCTGCTGGACCAAGAAAGAGCTGGGCGGCGACCTGCCCGATGGCTACGACCACAAGTACACCTACAGCCACCTGGGCTACAACCTCAAGATCACCGACATGCAGGCCGCATGCGCGCTGGCGCAGATGGATCGTGTAGAAGAGTTCATCGCCAAGCGTCGCGCCAACTTCACCTATCTCAAGGACCGCCTGGCCAGCGTTGAGCAGTTCCTGCACCTGCCGGAAGCCACACCGAACTCCGAGCCTTCCTGGTTCGGCTTCCCGTTGGTGCTGAAGGAAAACAGCGGTGTCAAACGCACTGACTTGGTCGACTTCCTGGAGCAGAACAAGATCGGCACGCGCCTGCTGTTCGCCGGCAACTTGACCAAGCAACCCTATATGGCAGGGCGCAACTTCCGCATCAGCGGCGACTTGACCAACACCGATGTCGTGATGAGCCAAACCTTCTGGCTGGGGACTTTTCCTGGGCTGGGTGAGGAGCATCTGGACCACATCGTCGATAAGCTCGAAGAGTTCTTCGGTGTGAACTTCTGATAAATGAAAGACGCTACTTCACACCTGCGTCTGCCGAGCGAGGATCTCGATCGCGTCGTCGACGCGGTTGGTCCGCGCTGGGAGCGTTTGCGTGGACAAAGCCTGCTGTTGACTGGAGGCACAGGCTTCATCGGCAAGTGGTTGTTGGCTACCTTTTTACATGCCAACCGTTGTCTAGGGCTAGGTGCACGCGTCATCGCGCTAAGCCGCAGCCCTGATTCGTTCCTCAAAGAGTTCCCTGAGTTGCGCGACGCCGACGAGATCAACTTGCTCGCTGGCGACGTGCGGGAACTGGCGACCGAAGCTGTGACCGACTGCGCGTATGCCATTCACGCAGCCACAGACGTCGTCGCGACTAGCGCGCCGGTCGAAATCCTTGAGACTTGTGCAACTGGAACACGACGCGTACTGAATGCGATGGCGACTGGGGCGGCTGCACGTCGTGTGCTGTTGCTTAGTTCTGGGGCCGTGTACGGGCGCACGCCACCGGAAGTGGCGACGATTCCCGAGTCGTGGACTGGCGCCCCAGACCCTCTTGTGCCAGCGTCCGCATACGGCGAGGGCAAGCGCGTAAGCGAACTGCTTTGCGCAATGGCTGCTGCGACACGCCCCGGTTTGGAGGTGTCGATCGCCAGATGCTTCGCGTTCGTGGGGCCACATTTGCCCCTTGAAAAGCATTTCGCAATAGGTAACTTCATCAATGCTGCGATGCGTGGTGAAGACATCCGCATTCAGGGTGATGGCACACCGCTGCGCAGTTACCTGTACGCAGCGGACTTGGCTCATTGGCTGTGGGTAATGCTCTTCGACGCACCTAACGCACGCGCCTACAACGTGGGTGGTGCGGAAAGCCTCTCGATCGGAGAACTCGCACACCGCGTCAATCGTGTCTTGGGCGGCGGCGGCGAGGTTCGCATAGCACAGATGCCACCAATTGGTACACCGCCGCAAGCGTATGTTCCGTCGATTGATCGGATTGCAACCGAGTTAAAACTAAGGCCAACCATAGATCTTGATGAGGCCATCCTCCGAACTGCTCGTTGGGCCTCCCGTGATCATTGAAAAAAACATGAACAACCTCAACTTAAACAGCCGTGACCTTGCGCACCGTATGCGTGTTCAAACACTTCAGATGGTGCACCGAGCCAAAGCATCGCACATCGGATCTGCCCTCTCAATTTGTGACATTGTTGCAGTGCTGTATGGTCAGGTGTTGCGACTCTATCCTAAGCAGCCGACAGCTGCGCAGCGTGACCGATTTATCCTCAGCAAGGGTCACGCTTGTGTTGCAGTCTATGCGGCACTGGCCGAGACAGGTTTTTTTCCTGTTGAGGACCTACTCAAGTATGGTCAAGACCATTCGGTGCTGATGAACCACATCAGCCACAAGGTTGCAGGTGTCGAATTTTCTACCGGCTCGCTCGGGCATGGCCTGCCTTTCGGAACAGGCAAGGCACTGGCAGCCAAGCGCTCGAAGCAGGACTGGCGCACCTACGTGTTATTGAGCGATGGCGAATTGGGTGAGGGCTCCAACTGGGAGGCAATGATGTTTGCAGCCCATCATCAGCTGGACAACCTGATCGCAATCATTGATTACAACAAACTGCAAAGTCTAACGACGGTGGACAAGACACTGCGCGTTGAACCGCTGGCAGACAAAGCGCGTGCATTCGGTTGGGCTGTGCGCGAGGTGGACGGGCACGATCATGCGACTTTAACCACTTTGCTGAACGAGGCCCCTTGGGACGCCGGCAAACCTTCGTTCCTCATCGCACACACCACCAAGGGCAAGGGTGTGAGTTTCATGGAAAACAGTGTCGACTGGCACTACAAGTCTCCGTCGACTGAGCAACTCATCCAAGCACTTGGAGAACTGAACCATGCGTAATGCCTTCATCCAAGAGTTGGTGACACTGGCGCGCCAGCATCCACAAATTGCACTGATCGTGGGTGACTTGGGCTACTCTGTTATCGAGCCGTTTGCCGATGAGTTTTCTGATCGATTCATCAATGCGGGTGTCGCCGAGCAGAATATGACCGGTTTGGCCGCCGGTATGGCATCAGAGGGCTATCATGTTTTCACTTACTCCATTGCTAACTTTCCCACATTCCGTTGCGCGGAGCAAATACGCAACGATGTTGCGTACCACAAGCTGCCGGTAACAGTGGTTTCTGTGGGAGGTGGTCTTGCGTATGGTGCGCTCGGTTATTCCCACCATGCGGTGCAGGACTACGCTCTGATGCGCACACTCCCCAATATGTTGATAGCTGCCCCTGGTGATCCTATGGAGACCCGTTCCTGTATGCGTTATCTCATTGAAAACCCAGGTCCGTCTTACTTGCGATTGGGCAAGGCAGGTGAGCCAAGTTTTCACGCTGCCCCCCCAGATGTGAAGCCCGGGCGTTGGCTTAAGGTTCGCGATGGACAGGAGAGTCGCCGTGCTTTAATCAGCACCGGTGCGACTCTCCAGATCGCGATGGATTGGCTGGAAAGAAATGAATATTTGGGCCGAACGGTATTTTCTATGCCACTCTGGTCGATGGTTGAAAAAGCTGCCCAAGCTGAGCAATTGTGTGCGTATGACGATGTCGTAACACTTGAAGACCATCTTGTGGACGGTGGCTTTGGCTCTTGGATGCTGGAGGCGCGTGCCATGTATTCTGGGGCGGCAGCAGTGGTTCGTCCAGCGGCGCTCAGCGCGGCGGTATGTGGCACGGTAGGAGCGCAAACCACACTGAACCGATTGGGCGGCCTGTAAGCTGATTTTTCATTTAACGATTTTAGAAGAATTCATAAGTATGAAATATTTTGTTGTCACCCACATTGATCCCCCGTGGGAAATTCCATTCAAGCATGAGAAAGTTGGTCTTGAGGGGTATGTCCCTCCAGGTGACTCGGGCCTGTCAGCCAGTAATTTGATTTCGAAAGCGCTGGATTATGAAACGGCGCTGGGAGCTCTGCGTGCTATACCTGCGATAAATTATTCAATTGAAAGTGCGGAGGATGATGAGATTGTTTTTGTCGGGACGTACCGTTTGTTTCTTGGTTCGGAAATGGCTGATAATTGGCTTGATTATTCGGTTCAGGAGAATAAAATTGTGCATCCAAATGAGCTTGGTGATCTTGGGCGGAATCTGATTCAGATGGGTGTTCCTGATGGGGTGGATATTTTAATAAATGCGCCCCGAATATTGCCCGATACCATTCTTGGGCAATACAGCAGGGTCCATCATCTGGATGATCTTCTTTTTGCCGTGGGGGTGGCAATACGCGCAGGCCTGCTTGATCCACTGTTGGTTCCAAAGTTTCTTTCTTCGAATACACTTATCCCATACGGACTTTATGCGACAAAAAAGAAGTTGAGGCTCGAAATAAATGAAAAAATTTGGTGGTGTGTGATGCAATTCTATAAAGATCATTACACCCCGAGAAGTGCCTATCAGCGGCGGGTAATTGATTTTGCTTTTGAGCGTGTTCTCTCTATGGTTTTGCTGCAAAGGATTATTCGTGATGGCCTTCGTTGCAAAGCATGCAGGAATATATGGGTAAGTCAAGATGGCGTGTACAGGCAGAGTGTCTGAGTATGTTCATCAAGGCTCCCTGGCCGCCTCAGTCAACCCCCGCATCACGGGGTACATGACATAAGACATCACGGTGCGTTGCCCCACCACAATTTCGGCGCTCAGCGTCATGCCGGGCAGCAGGGGGGCGTTGCGGGGCAGGTTGCGCAGGTTGTTGTGGCTTAGCGTGGCTCGCCCTAAATAATAAGGTGCACTGGCTGTGCTGGTGCTGTTGGGGGTGAAGGCATCTTGCCCCATTTTGTCCAGTTGGCCTTCAATCAGGCCGTGTTTTTGGAATGGAAAGGCATCGATTTTGATGCGGACCGGGTCGTTCACTTTCACGTAGCCCACGTCTTGCGAGGTGATTTGCACTTCGGCTTGCAGGGGTTCGCCCAGTGGCACCAAGGTCACCAGGGGCTCGGCTTCCCGGATGATGGAGCCGGTGGAGCGTTGCGCCACTTCCAATACCACGGCATCGCTGGGTGCCGTCAGCTCTATCAAGCGGCTGCGGCGTTCGGCCTTTTTGACTTGTTCTGCCACGCTGTCGCGTTCACGCCGCACGCTGACCAATTCTTCTGTGGATTTTTGTCGCCATTCTTTGATGAATGTGTCGCGCTCGGCCTGTGTTTCTGCCAATTGTTTTTGCAGTTCATGACGCCTGTTTTTGGCGGCTATCCACTCGCGCTCAACTTCCTGGCGGCGTTCGCGGGTTTCCAGCAGGCGCATGCGCGATTGAAACTGCCTCTGGGTCAGCTCTTCGTTCATGGATTCAATCTCGGCCACGGATTTGACCCTGGATTCCAGGCTGTTGACTTCTTGTTGGTTGGTTTGCAGGGTGGCTTTGAGCCGCTCCACACTTTCATCCAGCCGCAACAGGCGGGCCTGGTAGTTGGCCCGTCGCTCATTTTGCAGGGTGGCTTGCAGTTGTTCGTCTCGGTTGTTGCCGCCAGTCGACATGGTTTTTCCGGCCAACTCTTGCTCCACCCGACGCACTTCGGCATCGAGGCTGCGCAGACGGTCTTGGGCCTGGTTCAAGTCTGCGCTGATGAAGGTGGGGTCCAGCACCGCCAGTGTTTGCCCTTTTTTGACCACTTGGCCGGGCTGCACATGCAACGCGGTGATTTGGGCGGTTTCAAACGGCTGCAACACGATGTTGGGTTGTGATGTGACCAGGCGCCCGCGTGCTGTGACCACTTGGTCCACTTCGAAAATGCTGGCCCACAGCACCGTGGCGATCACCAGGCCCACCAGCAAATAGATGGTGGCAGAAACGCCGCTCGCCACTTGTGTGCGCTCCAGCGCATCGGCATCGGGCAAGTAGGCCTGTTGCCAATTTGAGCCGGTTTTGCTTTTGGATCGCAGGGCCGGGGGGGTCACATGTGGCTGGTTTGCTGGTTCCATAGTTGGGTATAAGGTTCGCAGCGGCCCAGAAGGTCACGGTGTCGGCCGGCATCCGACAGTCGACCCCGTTCAAACACAAAAATCTGGTCGGAGTTGACCAGGGTAGACAGCCTGTGGCTGACGATGATGACGGTGCGCCCGGCGGCGATGCGCCCCAAATTTTTGATGAAAATGGCTTCGCTCTCGGGGTCCAGCGCGCTGGAGGCCTCGTCGAGTATGAGGATGCGGGGTGCGGGCAGCAAGGCCCGGGCAATGGCCAGCCGCTGGCGTTGGCCACCCGACAAGTTGCTGGCGTTTTCTTCCAGCAAGGTGTCATAGCCTTGGGGCAACCGTTCTATGAATTCATCCGCCCCGGCGGCCTGTGCCGCGGCCACCACGGCTTCAAACGGCGCGTCGGGCCGGGCCATGGAAATGTTTTCGCGCACGGTGCCACGGAACATGAAGTTGTCTTGCAACACCACGCCTATGCTGCGGCGCAGGTGCGCCAGATCTATTTCTCGGATGTCAACACCATCGAACCGGATCACGCCCTCTTGTACCCCATACAGGCCCTGGATCAGCCGGGTGAAGGTGGTTTTGCCCGAACCGCTGCGGCCCACCACCCCGACCACGCTGCCGGGGGCGATGGTCATGGTGACCCGGTCCAATGCGGTGGCCGTGGTGCCGGGGTAACGGAATGTCACGCCATCCAGCCCGATCTGGCCTTGCAGCACCGGGCGCAAACCCCCTGAAGACTTGCGCTCGGGGACGCGGTTCATCACCTCCCCCAGCATTTTCACGGACAACGCGGTTTCCTGGTATTCGTGCACCAAGCCCACAATTTGCACCAGGGGCCCGACCACACGGTTGGACATCATTTGAAAGGCAATCAGTGCGCCGACGGTCAGTTGCAGGCTGAACACGTCCAAGGCACCCAGGGCGATCACGCTCACCATCATCAGTTTTTCCAGCAATTGCGTGAGCGTGCCCGCCGCCATGGAGATGCGGCCCACTCCAAAGTGCATGTTGATGGTAGTGGCTGAGTATTGGTCCCAGACCTTGCGCTGTTTGGGTTCTATGGCCAGGGATTTGACGGTGCGCATGCCGTGTATGGTTTCCACCAACATCGA
>JACCDQ010018704.1_pt1 | contig 11422 bp, 6 predicted proteins | sample 7446031 | NCBI WGS metagenome assembly JACCDQ01 (sample SAMN15323442, study PRJNA562643) | freshwater metagenome | isolation source: river surface water | place: USA:Blue River Watershed | collected 2017-08-17
CCCCGGCGCCGCCGCGCTGGCGCGTGTTCATGCGCAGGGCGACGAGAAGCTGCACGGCGGCATCTACGTGCTGCGCGAGGCGCCGGACGGCCGGCTGTGGGTGGGCGGCCAGCCGGGCCTGCTGCGCGAGCGCGTGGCCGGTGGCGGCAGCCTCGAGCCGGTGCCGCAGGCGCCCGGCGAAGCGCTGGGCAGCCCGGCCGTCATGGCGCTGCTGTGGGCGCGTGACGGCACGCTGTGGGTGGACACCACCGCCGTCGGCCTGCACCGCCTCAAGGGTTGGGACGCCCAGGGCCGCGCGCGCTTCGAGCGCATCAGCGAGCGCCACGGCGTGGACGGCGTGTTCGGCGGCCATCTGCACGAGGACGCGCGTGGCCGCATCTGGAGCCAGCTGTACGTCTACGACCCGCAGGCCGACCGGCTCGACGGCTTCGGCGCGGCCGAGGGCGCCAGCTTCGGCAGCTTCTGGTTCTTCGCCAGTGCCGAGTTGCCGGGTGGCGCGCTGCTGTTCGGCGGCAGCCGCGGCCTGCTGCGCGTGCAGCCGCCGGCCTGGCAGGGCGACCCGCCGAGCCCGCCACTGGTCATCAGCCGGCTGCGCGTCAACGGCCAGGCCTGGATGGCGCCGCCTGCGGCGGGCGAGGTGCTGCGGCTGCCGCCCGGCAAGCGCACGCTGGCGGTGGAGTTCGCGGCGCTGGACTATGCCGACCCCGCTCGCCTGCGCTACGAATACCGGCTGCAAGGGCTGGATGACGACTGGACGCGTGTGGACGCAGCGGCCCGCAACCCCAGCTTTGGCCCGCTGCGCCCCGGCCGCTACACGTTGCAGGTGCGCGCCACGGCCCACCAGGCGCTGTGGAACGGGCCCGTGCTGAGCCTGCCTGTCGAGCTGGCGCCGGCCTGGTGGGAAACCGACCTGGCGCGCATCGCCGCCGTGCTGGCGGCGGTGGCGGCCGTGTGGGCCTGGACGCGCTGGCGCACGCGCCAGTTGCGCCGCCACGAGGCGGAGCTGCGCCAGCTGGTCGACGAGCGCACGGCCGAGCTGCGCGAGCTCAGCCTCACCGACGCGCTGACCGGCCTGCGCAACCGCCGCTACCTGGAGATGCGGCTGGATGACGACCTGAGCCTGTGCCTGCGGCGTTTCGAGACGCCGGGCCCGGATGGCCGCGCGCCCTGCCCCGGCGACGATGCCGACCTGCTGCTGATGCTGCTGGACCTCGACCACTTCAAGCGCATCAACGACCAGCACGGCCACGCCGCGGGCGACGCCGTGCTGGTGCAGCTGGCGCAGCGGCTGCGCGCGGTGTTCCGCGAGACCGATTCGCTGGTGCGCTGGGGTGGCGAGGAAGTGCTGGTGCTGGCCCGCGAGACGAACCGCCGCGACGTGGCCGAGCTGGCGGAGCGCGTCTGCGCGGCCGTGAGCGAGCGGCCCTTCGACATCGGCCCTGGCGAGACGGTGCCGGTGACGGTGTCCATCGGCTTCTGTGCCTTCCCGCTGGACCCGCGCCACCCGCGGCTGTGGGACTGGCGCGCCTGCCTCGGCCTGGCCGACTCGGCCCTCTACGCCGCCAAGGCGCGCGGCCGTGATGGTTTCGTGGGCGCGGTGCGCAGCAACGGCCTGTCGCCGCGCGACGCACCGGCCAGCGAAGACGCCTGGCGGCGCGAGACGCGGCTGGAGGTGGTGGGCCGCGAGGCCGTCGACGCGCAGCCGGCCTGAAGCGGCTGCGCCGGCGGGTTCAGCCGTCGACGGTGCGAAAGCCAGCCATCAGCTCGCGCAGCGCCTCGGCCTGGCGATGCAGGCTCTCGGCGGCGGCCGCGCTCTGCTCCACGAGCGCGGCGTTCTGCTGCGTCGTGTCGTCCATCTGGTGGATGGCCGCGCCGACCTCGTCCATGCTGAGGTGCTGATCGCGCGACAGCGTGCTCAGCTCGCCGATGACGCCGGCCACGCGGGCCACGGCGTCGACGACGCGCTGCATCAGCGCGGTCGCCTCCTCGCCCTGCTCATGGCCGGTGCTGACGCGCTCCACGCTGGCGCTGATCAGCGTGCGGATCTCCTTGGCCGACGCGGCGGCGCGCTGGGCCAGCGCCCGCACCTCGCTGGCCACGACGGCAAAACCCCGGCCGTGTTCGCCCGCCCGCGCCGCCTCGACCGCGGCATTGAGGGCGAGGATGTTGGTCTGGAACGCGATGGCGTCGATGGTGCCGATGATCTCGGCGATCTTCTGCGAGCTCGTCAGGATGTCGCGCATCGTGCCGGCCAGCGCCGACACCGTGCTGCCGCTGGACTCCGCCAGCTGGCGCACCTCCGCGGCCAGCCCGGCGACGTGGCCCGACTGCTGCGCGCCATGCTCCAGGCCTTGCCGCACGGTGTCGACGGAGGCCGTCGTCTGCTCCAGCGCGGCGGCCTGCGTCTCGGTGCGGGCCGACAGGTCGGCGCTGCCGGCCGCGATCTGCTGGCTGGCGCTGGCCACCTGCTCGGCGCGGCTGCGCACGGTGCCGACGACGTCGCTGAGTTGCCGGGCCATGTCCAGCAGCGCGATGGTGAGCCGCTCGCCCTCGTCGCGGGACCGGCGGTCCACCTCGGCGCGGCGCGAGAGGTCGCCATCGGCCACGGCCTGTGCGATGCTGAGCGCACGGCCGACCGAGCGCGAGGTCTGGCGGGCGATGGTCCACAGCAGCCAGCCGCCCAGTGCGGCGAGCGCCAGGATGACGCCCAGGCTTGTCGCGATGGCCCGGCGGCCGCTGGCGAGCGAGTCTGACAAGTCGCGCTGCAGCGCCTGGGTGGCGGCATCGCCGAGCGCGAATTGCGCGTCGATGGCGGCCGTCGTGACGGCCCACCAGTCCTGCGGGCTCAGCTGCGGCGACTCGGGTTCGATGATGCCCTGCTGCGCCCGCGAACGTGCCTCGGTGAGCCGCGCGCCGAGCGCGCGCGTCAGCGAGGTGAGCTGCTCGCCCTCGGCGCCGGGCACCTGGGCGCGGGCGATGGCTTGGTCGGCGCTGGCCTGGTCCAGCAGCGCGCGCTCCAGCAGCACCGCCAGGCGCTGCCGGTCGGCGGGTGTCAGCGAGCCCTTGGCCAGCAGCCCCATGCCGGCGCCGCGCAGCCGGCCCAGCAGCTCGGCGCTGCGCGGCAGGTGCAGCAGCGCGGCATCCTGCAGGAAGTAGCCGCTCGCTATCGGGTGCAGCACCAGCCCCGAGGCCACAGCGCCTTCGTTGATCCAGGCCAGCCGGCCGTCGATGAGTTCGGTGTGGCGGCGAAAGCTTTCGGCCGCCTTCGGCTGGCGGTTGCCCACGTCGGCCAGCAACGGCTCCAGCGTGCGCCAGTAGTCCTGCAGGTCCTTCAACAGCGCGGGCGGCAGGCCCGCGCGCGTGGTGTCGAGGCTGGCGTCCTTCAGGGCCAGCAGCGCCCGGGCCGCGTCGCTGCGCTTGGCTTCGGCGGTGGCGTCGCCGTTGAGCAGGCTGTTGGCCAGGCCGCGGTGTTGCGCGGTCAGCCGCGCCAGCTTCAGGCCCACCGAGAGCGCCGGAATGGCGGCGGTCTCCTGGCTCAGCTGGGTTTCGGCCTCCAGCGCCACGCGCAGGTACAGCGCCGAGGGGATCAGGCCCATCAACGCGCACACCACCGCCACGATCGCCAGCTTGCCCCCCACACCCAGGCGCCGAATCCAGTTGGTCATGCCCCCTCCCATGCGTGTCGTTGATCTGTGCGGTCGAGCCTATTACGAGTCATGTTGCGCGGCAACATGGCATCACCTCCCCTCGGGCGGGCTTCGTAAAATTGCGCATGCCCGCCACCCAGCCGAACCGACTCGAACTGCTCGCCCCCGCCCGTGACGCCGACATCGGCATCGAGGCGGTCAAGCATGGCGCCGATGCCGTCTACATCGGGGGGCCGGGGTTCGGCGCCCGCGACAAGGCCGGCAACCCCATCGAGGACATTGCCCGCCTGGCGCGCCACGCACACCGCTTCAACGCGCGCGTGTTCGTGACGATGAACACCATCTTGCGCGATGACGAGCTTGAAGGCGCACGAACGCTGGCGTGGCAATTGCACGACGCCGGCGTGGACGCCCTCATCGTGCAGGACATGGGCCTGCTGGAGCTGGACCTGCCGCCCATCCAGCTGCACGCCAGCACGCAGACCGACATCCGCACCCCCGAGAAGGCGCGCTTCCTGCAGGACGTGGGTTTCTCGCAGATGGTGCTGGCTCGCGAGCTGGACCTCAAGCAGATCATCGCCATCCGCGAGCAGGTGCAGCACGCGACGCTGGAGTTCTTCGTGCACGGTGCGCTGTGCGTGGCCTACAGCGGCCAGTGCTTCATCAGCCATGCGCACACGGGCCGCAGCGCCAACCGCGGCAACTGCAGCCAGGAGTGCCGCCTGCCCTACACGGTGACCGATGCGAAGGGCCGCATCGTGGCCCACGACAAGCATGTGCTGAGCCTGAAGGACAACGACCAGAGCGCCAACCTCGAAGCGCTCATCGACGCCGGCATCCGCAGCTTCAAGATCGAGGGCCGCTACAAGGACATGGCCACCGTCAAGAACGTGACGGCCCACTACCGCACGCTGCTGGACGCGATCATCGACCGCCGCCCCGAGCTGGGCCGCACCGGCCATGGCCGCTGCACCTTCACGTTCACGCCCGAGCCCGAGCAGGCCTTCAACCGTGGCGGCACCGACTACTTCGTCACCGGCCGCAAGATCGACATCGGCGCCTTCGACAGCCCCAAACACGCCGGCATGCCGCTGGGCGACGTGAGGCGCGTCGGCCCCGAGGACTTCGACCTCGACACGGGTGACGCCACGCGGGTGGTCAACAACGGCGACGCGCTGACCTGGTGGGACCGCCAGGGCGAGTTGCAGGGCGTGCCCGTCAACGTCGCCACGCCGCTGGGCGGCACCTTGTGGCGCGTCGAACCCAACCTTGGCAAGGACCAGCGCTTTGCCGACCTGAAAGACCTGTTCCCCGGCACGGCGGTCAGCCGCAACCGCGACATGGCCTGGGAGCGCCTGCTCGCCAGGCCCAGCGCCGAGCGCCGCATCGCCGTGGACCTGACGCTGGCGCAGGTGAACGGCGGCTTCGAGCTGACGCTGAAGGACGAGACCGGCGTGAAGGCGTCCGTGAAGCTGCCCCACGCCCACGAGCCGGCACGCGACGGCAAGCAGGCGGATGCGCAGCTGAAGGAAGGCCTGGCCAAGCTGGGCGACACGATCTTCACGGCGCGCCGCGTGCGGCTGGCGATGCGCGGCGAGCCGCTGTTCCTGCCGGCCAGCCAGCTCAACGCGCTGCGGCGCGAGGGCGTCAAGGCGCTGGAAGCGGCCCGTGACGCCGCGTTCGAGCGCCTGCCGCGCGACACCCCGGTGGAGCCACCCGCGCCCTACCCCGATGACACGCTGACCTACCTCGCCAACGTCTACAACACCCGTGCCGCCGAGTTCTACGCGCGCCACGGCGTCAAGGTCGTCGGCGCCGCGTACGAGAGCCACGAGGAGCTGGGCGAGGTGCCGTTGATGATCACCAAGCACTGCGTGCGCTGGTCGCTGAGCCTGTGCCCCAAACAGGCCAAGGGCGTGACCGGCGTGCAGGGCACCGTGCGCGCCGAGCCGCTGACGCTGACGCATGGCGACGACACGCTGACGCTGCGCTTCGACTGCAAGCCCTGCGAGATGCACGTGGTGGGCGCGATGCGCAGGAACGTGCTGAAGCAGCTGAAGGCGGAGCCCATGACCTTCTACAAGACGCGTCCCTCGGTGCATCCCGGCTGACAGGCCTGGCCGCCTGGCGGCATCATGCAGGGACAACATCCAAGGTCAGGGAGACCGCTGCATGAGATCGTCAGGCATCCTGCGCTCGTGGAACGACGAGCGCGGCTTCGGCTTCATCGCGCCCACGCAGGGCGGGCCGGAGCTGTTCGTCCACATCAGCGCGTTCCCGCGCGACGGCACCCAGCCGGTGGCCGGAGAGACCGTCAGCTTCGAGCGCGCGCCCGGCCGTGACGGCCGGCCGCAAGCGGTGAACGTGGTGCGCAGCATGGTGGGCCAGCCGGCACCATGGTCGCGGCCGCAGGGCGCGTCGGGTGCAGGCCAACGTGGCGACTGGCGCTTGCCGCGTTTCCTGCTGCTGGTCGTCTTGATCGTTGTCGCTGCCGGCTGGGGCTACCGCTACGTTCAGCAGGCCGGCCATCGCTGGCAGCTCGAACAGGCACCGGCCGACGCACCTCCGCCAATCGCCACACCGGCTACACCGGCCACATCGGCGGCGCCAGGCGCGGGCTACCGTTGCGATGGCCGCACGCATTGTTCGCAGATGACGTCCTGCGCCGAAGCCACCTGGTTCATCAACCACTGCCCGGGCACGCAGATGGACGGCAACCACGATGGCGTGCCTTGCGAGCAGCAGTGGTGCACGGGGCCGGGCGCGCGCTGACGCCGGCCGTGGCAATCTGCACGCAAATCACGCGCTGAATCCGGTTTGACCCCATGACCGCCACTCAGCGGCGGTGACACACTCGCGCCCCGCATTTGTCGAGGGGGTGGTTTGTCCCAGAATCCGAACGGTTTATTTGCACTGACGAGGCGGCGCATCATCGGCACGGGTGCTGCCGCCGTGACGCTGCTGGTGCACGAACTCGCGCTGGCTGCGCCATCGGTTCGGCGGCGCGTGGTGGGTGCGCAGCCTCAACCCGACGTGCCGCCCACGCAGCCCTTCATCGGCGACCGGGCCCCGCGTGGTGCGCCGGACTGGTCTGGCGGCCCCGGCAAGGCGCGCTTCCGCATCGATGGGCTGGCCAAGGTGACGGGCCAGAAGATCTACGCCCGCGACTTCCGCGCTGCCGACATGCCCGGCTGGCCGCGGAACCCACCCGAGCGCATGGCCATGATCCTGCGCGCGACGAACCCGGGGCGTGTGTTCACGGGCCTGGACCTGTCGGCGCTCGCCGGCGCGCAGGCCCAGCCGCTCACGGTCATCACGCAAACGCCGGCAACCCCGCTGGGAGACTACAGCGGCCCGCAGCGCGACCTCGCCTCGCTGAACCTGCAGCTGCCGTTCTCCATGGCGGGCGCCGACGGCGTCAGCCAGCTGCTGGTGCCGGTGGGCAGCGCGCCGCAGTTCTTCGGCCAGCCGGTCGCCATCCTGGTCTTTGCCGACGCCCATGCCTACCGCCGCGCCAAGCGTGTGCTGCAGTTCCAGCCCGGCGTCGTGCGCAGCGGCGGCCTGCCCCCGCCGCCGGCCCAGTCCTGGGCCCAGGCCTACAGCCCGGTGACGACGCTGACGCGCTTCGACGCCGATGGCGTCGCGCCGTTCTCGCAGGTGCAGGTGGGGGTTGAATCCGACCCCTACCAGCCCGACTCCACGGCGCAGCCCTTCAACAGCCGGGCCCGCGAGCTGCGGCAGCGCATCAACGCGACGCTGCAGACGCAGAGCGTCGCGCTGCTTCAGCTGGGCGGCACCTACAGCACGCAGGTGCTGGACCCGATGTTCATGGAGCCCGAGGCGGGCCTGGCCTGGCTGGACCGCTCCGGCACGGGCACGCTGCACCTCGTGCTCGGCACGCAGGCCACCAACGGCGACGCCGGCGACAGCCTGGCGCTGTTCAGCAAGGACTGCCCCGTGCAGGTCGGCACCATCGTGCTGAACTCCTGCTACCCCGGCGGCGGCTTCGGCGGGCGCGATGTGTCCACCTTCCCGCCGCTGCTGGCTGTGACGGCCGCGCTCGCCGATGGGCCCGTGTGCATTGCGCAGGACCGCTACGAGCAGTTCCAGGGCGGGTTGAAGCAGCTGGCCAGCCACATCACGCAGCGCATCACGGTCGACGCCAAGACCGGCAAGTTCCTCGCCTTCGGCAGCCAGCAGGTGCTGCCCGCCGGCGGGCAGAACAACTACAGCCAGTTCGTCGCGATGCTGGCGGCCTATTGCGGCCTCAGTGGTTACAACGTCAGCCAGGCTTATGTGGACGCCGCCGCCCAGCCCAGCACGGGCGTCGTGGCGGGTTCCATGCGCGGCTTCGGCGGGCCGCAGGCGAGCTTTGCCGTCGAGACGCTGGTGGACGAGGTGGCCGTGGCGCTGAAGCGCGACCCCATCGCGCTGCGCGAACTCAACGCGCTGCGCGAGGGCGACCGCACCATCACCGGCGCGCCGCTGGAACAGCCCATGCGGCTGCACGAGATCTGCCGCCGGGCGCGCACGCACACGCTGTGGCGCGAGCGCGAGGCTGTGAAGCGGCGCAAGGCGCGCGAGGGCGTCCGCTACGGCGTGGGCTTTGCGCTGGCCAACCAGGCCTACGGCACCGGCAAGGATGGCGTGATGGCCGAGGTGGCGCTGTCGCCCGACGGGCACCTCACCGTGCGCACCAACTGCGTGGACATGGGCAATGGCTCGGCGACGACGCTGGCCATCTCCACCGCCGGCTGGCTGGGCCGCAACGTGCAGGACGTCGTCATGGGCGACGTGGGCGGCTTCAACGCGCTGGACCTGCACACCACTTACGGCGGCAGCTGGAGCGACCCGCGCTGGACGGCCAGTTTCGCGATGTCCAGCAGCGCCTGCCTGACGGCCTTCCACCAGGTTCACGTGACCGAGCAGGCCAGCCGCGTGCTGTTCGAGGCCGGGCTGCTGCCGGCGGCCGCGGCGCTCTGGGAAGTGCCGCTGGCGTCGCTGCCTGGCAAGACGCGCTGGGTGGGTGGCCAGCTGGAGGCGCCAGGGCTCAAGCCGCTGCCGCTGGCCGCGCTGGCCGCCCGGGCGCAGCAGGCCGGCCTGCCGACGGCCGTGATGGTGCATGGCCTGTACGAGGCGGCCTGGGTGTCGGCCACTTATGCGATGCCCGCGAGCCCGGCGCTGCAGTTGCCCATCGATGGTCTCTCCTTGCGCCTGGGCGGCGCGGCCACATGGACGCCCGTGCTGCGGCGCGATGTGGTCCCGCCCAAGCCGGAAGCGGGGCTTTACGGCCGCAGCCTGTACGCGCCATCGGGCGTGCTGGTGGCGGTGGAGATCGGCCCGAAGGATTTCGAGCCGCGCGTCGTCGCCGTCGAGTTGATGGTGGATGCGGGCAAGGTGTTGCAGCCCGATCTGCTGCTCGGTCAGGCACAGGGCGGTGTGGCGATGGGCATCGGCTACGCGCTGCTGGAAAACCTGCCGCTGGAGGCGGGTGGCGCGGGGGATGGCCGCTGGAACCTGGACCGCTATCACGTGGCCTTGTCGGGCGATGTGCCGCTGGGGCGGCTGAACATCACGACGCTGGCTTCGGACGAGCCGACGGCCAAGGGCATTGCCGAGGCGGTGCTGTGCCCGATTGCACCGGCGATTGGCAATGCGATTGCGCATGCGACGGGGGTGCGGTTTCGGGCGTTGCCGATCACGGCGGCTGATGTTGAGAGGGCGTTGTCGTGAGTGCGGTGTTTCAGGCTAGGCCCAGCCGGGATTTCGTCCCGGCGGCCGACCTACTTTCTTGCGCGCGCAAGAAAGTAGGCAAAGAAAGCGCCCCTGTTCCGTCGCCCCTTCGCTGCGCGAAGGGGTCCCCTGCGATGCTCGAAGCCCAGGGCCGCGCCGAACTCACTTCGCTACGCTCCGTTCAAACAGGCGGCGCGAAGTCAGTGCTTGAAGCGCGCTTCGCGCGCGCCCTGGGCTCCTGTGCTTCTCGGCTCCTCCAAAGGGGAGCCCCGCAACAGCCAACAGCCAAACCCACCAGCCGGCTGGCGCCGGCTGTTCGGGTTGCCCCCTTTAGCACCGCCGAGGAACGGAAGACCCGAAGCCCGCGTGCGCAGCACGCCTCAAGCACTGACTCGCGCCGCCTGTTTGAGCAGAGCGTAGCGGCGCGAGTTCGGCGCGGGGCTTCGGGTCTGAGTACCGCAGGGCACCCCTCGCGAAGCGAGGGGCGGTGCGGTCGGGGGGAGCTCTTTGCCTACTTTCTGGCGGTCCAGAAAACCGAAGGTTTCGGCGAAGCCAAAGTAGGTCGCCCGCCGGGGCGAAATCCCGGCACCACTCTCGCCATCAACAAGCTACAACGAGAGACCTCCGAATGACCGACCTCGTCAACGTCCAATTCCACGTCAACGGCAAAGCCGTCGACACGACGGTCCCCACCGACCTCCCCCTCGTCGACTTCCTCCGCGAAGAGCTGGGCCTCTCCGGCACCCGCCTGTGCTGCGGCATCGGCGTCTGCAAGGCCTGCACCGTCGCCGCTCGCCGCGCGCCCACCAGCCAGGCGCAACCCATGCTCGCCTGCTCCACGCCCGTCGCGCTGCTGCAAGGCCAGTCCATCACCACCGTCGAAGGCACCGGCAGCATGGAAAAGCCCAGCGCCATCCAGCAGGCCTTCCTCGACCACTTCGCCTTCCAGTGCGGCTACTGCACGCCCGGCTTCGTCATGGCCACCGAAATGCTGCTCGGCCGTCTCAGAACACAGCCGATCAAGCGCCAGCAACTCGACGCCGCCATCGAAGCCGCCGTCGGCCAGCACATCTGCCGCTGCACGGGCTACGCCCGTTATCACCAGGCCATCCGCGCCGTCGTGCTGGCCGAGAAAGGGCTGGTGACGGCATGAAGCGCGCCCTCCTCTTGCTGCTGCTGGCCGGCGTGGCCCGCGCCGAGACGCTGTTCGAGTACGGCCGGCAGTGCGCCGAGCAGGTCACCGAAATCCCCGCCTTCAACTGCATGGCCGGGCAGGAGATCCCCATCACCGTTGACGGCAAGCCCGTGCCGGCCGACGCCGCCCCGGCCCGCTGCGACCGGCCTTCGCTGCTGCCGCAGCCCGACGCCGTCAGCCAGTGCGTGCCGGGCAGCCGCGCCCTCGTGCTGCGCGACGACCCCACCGCGCAGATCAGCGCCATCTGCCGCAAACAGGTGGCGCGGCCCGCCGGCAGCGCGCTGTTCGACGAGATCAACGTCATCTCCCACAACCTGAAGAACGGCAAGACCTGCTGGTTCACGGCCAAGGCGCTCGCGCCGCTGGCCAAGGACCGGGGTAGCGACGGCCGCTGGGTGCCCTCACCCAGCACGGCCACGCGCAAGCCCCAGCCCGTGAGCCCCGACGGCCTGAAGCCGCTGCCGGCCGACCAGGTCTGGCAGACGCCGCAACAGGTCGCCAACAGCAAGCCGGCCTGCATGCACTGCCACGACAGCGGACCCTTCATGTATTCGCCCTACATCGCGCAGACCCAGCAACTGCCCGGCGACCCCTTCGGCCTTTACGAGCCCAAGGCCATCGGTGAAGACTTCAAGCGGGCCTGGGCCACGCTGCACGCCTTCGGTATCACGACGCGCGGCAACAGCTGCACGGCCTGCCACCGCATGGGCAACATGAACTCCTGCAACGTCGCTCTGCAGCAGTCCACCGGGCGTGGGGTTCAGGAGGGCGGCAACGAGTGGTCCAGGAAGTTCCCGCAGTCGAACTGGATGAGCCCCGGCAACCTGCACAGCCAGGCGCAGTGGGA
>JACCDQ011639753.1_pt1 | contig 11421 bp, 8 predicted proteins | sample 7446031 | NCBI WGS metagenome assembly JACCDQ01 (sample SAMN15323442, study PRJNA562643) | freshwater metagenome | isolation source: river surface water | place: USA:Blue River Watershed | collected 2017-08-17
GGTCATGATGCCGTTGATCATGCCGCCCCAGCTGGGGGCCAACAGGATGAGGGAGAAGATCATGCCGACGGACTGGGTCCAGTCGGGCAAGGCGGTGTAGTGCAGGTGGTGCGGACCCGCCCACATGTAGGTGAAGATCAGCGCCCAGAAGTGGACGATGGACAGGCGGTAGGAGTAAACCGGGCGCTCGGCCTGCTTGGGGATGAAGTAGTACATCATGCCCAGGAAGCCGGCGGTGAGGAAGAAGCCCACGGCGTTGTGGCCGTACCACCACTGCACCATGGCATCTTGCACGCCGGCGTAGGCCGAGTAGGCGTGCAGGAAGCCGGTGGGCAGCGCGGCGCTGTTGACGATGTGCAGCAGCGCCACCGCAATGATGAAGGCGCCGAAGAACCAGTTGGCCACGTAGATGTGGCGCACCTTGCGGATGCCGACGGTGCCGAAGAACACGATGGCGTAGGCCACCCAAACCAGGGTGATCAGCACGTCGATCGGCCAGATCAGCTCGGCGTACTCTTTGCCGCTGGTCAGGCCCAGCGGCAGTGACACAGCCGCTAGCACGATGACCAACTGCCAGCCCCAGAAGGTGAAGGCGGCCAGCTTGTCTGAAATCACGCGGGTTTGGCAGGTTCGTTGAACCACGTAGTAACTGGTGGCGAACAGACCGCAACCACCGAACGCAAAAATGACCGCGTTGGTGTGCAGCGGGCGCAGGCGGCCGTAGCTCAGCCACTCGATGCCCAGGTTCAGCTCGGGCCAGGTGAGCTGGGCGGCAATGATGACGCCGACCAACATCCCGACCACGCCCCAGACCACGGTCATGATGGCGAACTGCCTCACGACCTTGTCGTTGTAGACGCCCGAGCGGGCATCCATCGTTGTTACAGACATACCAAACTCCTCATGAAATTCACCACGATGCAGTATCCGTGCGCGCCCAGGTCGCCCGGTTGATTTAAGTCAATCGCCGCGCAGAATTCGCTCGCCTTCGCGCTCGATGTTGTCGAATTGCCCCGATTGCAGGGCCCACCAGAACAGTCCGATGATGGCCAGCACCAGCACCACGGACAAGGGAATGAGCAAATACAGAACTTCCATGGGGCGTTACTTTGCGAGTGCGAGGGGTGGAACGGGTGCCTGGCGCGCCAGGCGCAGGGCGTTGCCGATGACGAGCAGCGAGCTGGCCGCCATGCCCAGACCGGCGAGCCAAGGCGGCATCCAGCCGATGAGCGCCAGCGGCACACACACGGCGTTGTAGGCCGCGGCCCACCAGAGGTTTTGGCGCACCACGGCCATGGTGCGCCGGGCCAGCAGCACGGTCTCGACCACCTCGGTCAAGCGCCCGCTCTGAACCACAAAATCGGATTGGGCCTGGGTCAGGGGCGCGCCATGACCCAGCGCGAAAGACGCATCGGCGCGCGCCAGCACCGGGCCATCGTTCAAGCCATCACCCACCATGGCCAGCCGCGCACCTTGCTGTTGCAGCGCCTGCACGGTGTGCAACTTGTGCTCGGGGGTGGCTTCGGCCACCACCTCATCCATGCCCAGTTGCTGCGCCACGCGCTGCACCGCCGCCGCCCGGTCACCCGACAGCACCCAAGTACGCAAACCGGCCGCCTGCAGGGCCGCCACCGCTTCGCGGGCATCGTCTCGCACGCCCTCGTCCATGACGAAAGTGGCGACCCAGCCCGCGTGGTTGCTCAGGTAGGCGCGGGGCGCATCGACCGCGCCCCCAAGTTGCAGGGCGGGATGGTCGGCGCCCAGGCCGCAGTGCGCGGCAGAGCCGAGGCGCCAAGTCTCGCCCAAAGAGTCCGTCAACACCAGGCCACCACCGGCCACATCCTGCACCTCGCCCGGCAACGAACGGTCCAACCCCGGCAATTCCGCCTGCGCAGCCACCGTGATGGCGCGAGACACCGGGTGCAGCGAAGCAGCGCTCATGCGGGCGGCCGTACTCAGGACCTCGGCCCGCCCCCACGCCGGGTGCACCACGCACTCGCGCAACACCACCCGATCGTGGGTCAGCGTGCCGGTTTTGTCGAAGATGATGGTGTCCACACCGGCCAACGCCTCGAACGCCTGCAGCCGCCGCACCAAAATGCCACGACCGGCCAACGCACCGGCCGAAGCCAACATGGCGGCGGGCGTGGCCAGGGACAGGGCGCACGGGCAGGTGACGATCAACACCGCCACCGCCACCGCCAGGGCCTGCTGGGGGTCGATCTGCCACCAATAGAAGCCGGCGCCGACGGCGGCCAACAACACCAGCAACAGGAATGGGGCGGCAATCCGGTCGGCCAAGCGGGCCAGACGCGGTTTCTCGGTCGAGGCCCGTTCCATCAGCGAGACGATCTGCGCAAAACGGGTGTCGCGGCCCAACTTGTCGATGCGAATCAAGGCGGTTCCGGCCAGGTTGTAGCTGCCGGCGACCACCGCCTCGCCCCGCGCCCGCTGCACCGGATGCGATTCACCGGTCAGCAAGGCCTCGTCCACGGTGGCAGTGTCGCCCAGCACCACGCCATCGCCGGGCAGAGCCTGCCCGGCTTGCACCCGCACCACGTCGCCCACCGCCAGGCGCTTGAGCGACACCACCTCGAACGTGCCATCCGCCCGCTGGCGCTCGCACTGCTCCGGCAGGCGGTTCATCAGTGCGTCCAACGCTCCGGCCGTGCGGTCACGCGCCTTGAATTCCAGGTAGCGGCCGCCCAACAGGAAAAACACGAACATGGTCAAGGAATCAAACCAGACCTCGGCGCCCCAGGGGCCGGTGGGCTCGAAGGTCGCGGCCGTGCTGGCCACGAACGTGACCAGAATGCCAATGGACACCGGCGTGTCCATGCCCACGCGGCCCAGGCGCAGGTCGCGCCAAGCACTCTGGAAGAACGGGCCGCTGGCGAACAGCACCACCGGCAAGCTCAGCACCCAACTGGCCCAGCGCAGCAACTGGTCGATGTCGGCCGGGATTTCACCCGGCTCGGTCACGTAGGCGGGCCACGCGTACATCATGACCTGCATCATGCAGAAGCCGGCCACGAACAGGCGCCACAAGGCCTTGCGGGTCTCGGCCAGGCGCTGGCTGACGCTCAGGGCCTGTTGCATCGGCAGCAGGCGGTAACCGCTGCGCCCCACCGCCCGTGCCAAGGCAGACAAACTGGCTTGGGCCGGATCCCAACGCAACGTGAGGCGGCGGGTGGCGGCATGCACCTGCGCCGACACCACGCCAGGCAAACCGTCCAGGGCGTGCTCCACCGTGTCGGCGCAAGCGGCACAGTACATGCCCTGCACCATCAGCAGCGACTCGCACAAAGGTTGGCCACTTTCGTCCACCGGCGAGGTGAAGGTTTGCTGCTCGACTGGGTCGTCCAGCACGCCAAAATCGTCGTCCACCGTCAAGGGGCCACGGTGCTCGCCCAGCCAGCCGCTCCCTGGTGCACCCACCCCCGACCGCTCGGGAACCGAGGCGGATGCGGCGGGCGTCACCACGATGGAATCAGACATGCCCGGAGCTTACCCGGGATCACCCGCGTCGCGTTTGACTTAAGTCAACCCCTGCCCCCCGTTCGGTGCTACGCTTGTCTCAAGTTGAGAAATTCATCACCACCACGAGGAGAAGACGATGTACAAACGCATTCTAGTTGCCACCGACGGCTCGAAACTGTCCATGATGGCGGTGGAACACACCCTGAAACTGGCGGACGCGACCGGGGCGGAAGTGGTGGCCCTGAAGGTGGTGCCGCGCTACCCTCAGACCTATTTCGAAGGTGGGGTTGCTCTGGCCGCCGATGAGGTCAAGCGCATAGAGCAACAGTGGCAAAGCGAAGCGCTGGAGGTGGTGAACGCGGTGAAAGCGCTGGGGCAGAAGCAGGCGGTCAAGGTCAAAGCCGCGACCGTGAAGTCGGACCTGATTGCCGAAGCGGTCATCGCCGCCGCCAAACGCCACAAGGTGGACTTGATCGTGATGGCCTCGCACGGGCGCCGCGGCCTGAAACGCTTGCTGCTGGGCAGCGAAACCCAGCAGGTGCTGACCCACTCGCACATCCCGGTTTTGGTGCTGCGCTGAGCGGGCGGGTTTTCAGGCGAACAAGCTGCGGTACTGGTCCCGCAGCAGGTTTTTCTGCACCTTGCCCATGGTGTTGCGGGGCAGATCGGGCACCACAAAGCAGCACTTGGGCACCTTGAAGTTGGCAAGCCCTGACTTCAGCGTGCTTAGTATCTGCTCCGGCTCCAGCCGAGCCCCTGCCCGGGCAATCAACACCGCCACACCAACCTCGCCAAAATCGGGGTGCGGCACCCCAATCACCGCGCTTTCGGCCACCCCTGGCAGCTCGTTGATGCGGCCCTCCACCTCGGCGGGGTAGACGTTGTAGCCACCGCTGATGATGAGGTCTTTGCTGCGGCCCACGATGGAGATGTAGCCCCGGGCGTCCTGCAACCCCACGTCACCGGTCTTGAACCAGCCATCGGGTGTGAATTCCTCGCGGGTTTTCTCGGGCATGCGCCAGTAGCCTTGGAACACATTGGGGCCGCGCACCTGGAGCCCGCCGATCTCGCCGACCGGCAAAGACTGGCCCGCGTCGCCCACGACGCGCACCTCCACGCCCGGCAGCGGAAAGCCCACGGTCCCGCCCCGGCGATCCGCCTGCTGGCCGTAGCGCGGATCGGCACGGTACGGGTTGGAGGTGAGCATCAGCGTTTCGCTCATGCCATAGCGCTCCAGGATGGTGTGCCCGGTGCGCTCCTGCCACGCCTTGAAAGTCTCGATCAACAACGGGGCCGAGCCTGAAATGAACAATCGCATCTGGCGCGTTGCCTCGGACGTGAGACCCCGTTCCGCCAGCATGCGCACGTACAACGTGGGCACGCCCATGAACACGGTGGCGCGCGAAAACCAGCGGATGGCGGTGGCCGGATCGAACTTGGCCATCCACAGCATCGGGCTGCCGCTGATGAGCGCACCGTGGATGGCCACGAACAAACCATGCACATGGAAGATGGGCAGCGCATGGATCAGCACGTCGTCGGGCTGCCAACCCCAGTAATCGCGCAACATCTGCGCGTTGCTCAGCAGGTTGCCGTGGGTGAGCATGGCGCCTTTACTGCGCCCGGTGGTGCCACTGGTGTAGAGAATGGCGGCCAGGTCATCGGCCTGACGCACCACGGGTTCGTGCACGTCGGCATGGTGCGCCGCACGCTCCAGCAAGCTGCCGGTGCGGTCGTCGTTCAGGGTGAACACGGCCTGCGTGCCCGCCTTGAAAGCGATCTTGCTGACCCAGCCAAAGTGGGCGCCGGTGCAGACCACCACCGCAGGCTCCGCGTCTCCGATGAAGTATTCGATCTCGGATTTTTGGTAGGCGGTGTTGAGCGGGAGGAACACCAAGCCGGCGCGCAACGTGGCCAGGTACAACGCCAACGCTTCGACCGACTTGTCCACCTGCACCGCAACGCGGGAACCTTCGGGCAGGCCGAGCGAAGTCAGGAGGTTGGCGATCATGGCGCTGGCGCGGTCCAGATCGCGCCAGGAATAGACCAGACCCTGATCGGTTTCGACTGCCCAGGCATCCAGGTCGGACGGAAAAGCGGCGCGCAAGGCCGAGAAGACGTTGTGGTTCATGACTTCGACGTGAAAAACAAAGGGCAAGCCCCCATAAGCATCGCGTTACATTGTGCCGCGATCGGCGCTGTGCACGCCCGCGTGGGCCTGCTCTATGGATCGGATCAACGCACGCGTCAAGGCCTCCACCATGGGAGTCGCACTGGCGCCCTCGGGGGCCAGCAATTGAAGACGGCGTTGCCACAAAGGACCCGGCTCAAACGGCACGACCACCAATTGACGCCGACGCAGCATCGGAGCGATGGTCAACGCTCCGGTCAACACCACATCGTGAGACTGCAACAAACCCAACATCAGGGCTGACGAATTGCTGCTGATCACCGCGCTGTGGTTCACACCGGCCATCGCGCAAGCCTGGTCGAACAGTTGCCGCACCGTCATGCTGCTGCCGCCCAACACCAACGGGTAACAGACCACCTCCTGCACCGACACCTGCGACCTTTCGGCCAAGGGGTGCGCGGGGCGCATCGCCGCCAAGACGGGCGCCTGGGTGTTGAAAACCAAGCGCAGACCAGGTTCGGGGGCGACCGCGTACTTCAAGCCCAAGTCCGCCTGCCCCGCCAGCAACAAGGCACTGACTTGCTGGGGCGCCACCACCGCCACGTCCAACAACAGTTCTGGATGGCTGGTGCGAAACCTGGCCAACACATCGGGTAGGTAAGACGCGGCAAACCCCTCGGTGCAGGCCAACCGCACCCGCCGCGCTGCATCGGCACCCAGGCCCCGCACCGCCTCCAACACGCGATCCGCCTCTCGTCCACTGACCTGCAAGTGGTGCATCAATCGCTCGCCGGCGGCTGTCAATTGCATGCGCTGGCGGTGCCGAATGAGCAACTGCACGCCCAGCTGGTCTTCCAACATCGACACCTGACGGCTGACCGCAGACGCCGCGACGCACAAACGTTCGGCGGCGCGATTGACCGACCCCACCTCGGCCACCACCACAAAGTAGCGCATGGCAGTGCTGAAGACTGAGACCTTCATTGATTGTCTTTTCTAGAACACATTGTTCTTAATTATCTAACTTCGAGAATTTTATTCTGGCGTCAAATTTGCATCATCCCTGAACACACACGGAAATGCACCAACATGAACCGCGACCTTTGCCTGCAATCGGCCGATCAATACTTCACCAGTGGACGCTTGTTCAGTGAGCTGGCCGAGCGGGTGTCCGTGCGCACTGAAAGCGATGGCGGCGAGCCCAACCCGGCGCTCTCGGCCTACCTGCAAAACCAACTTGAACCGTCGCTGCGAGCCATGGGTTTTGAGACCCGGTGTTACCCCAACCCCGTCGCGGGGCATGGGCCCTTCTTGTTGGCGCACAGGGTGGAGAGCGAACACCTGCCCGGTGTGCTGATGTACGGCCACGGCGATGTGGTCAATGGGCATGAAGGCCGCTGGGCCGAGGGCCGCTCCCCCTGGCAGCTGAGCGCCGCTGGCGATCGCTGGTACGGTCGCGGCACAGCGGACAACAAAGGGCAACACACCATCAACCTGGCCGCGCTGGCACACACCATCTCGGCGAGACAGGGCCGTCTTGGCTACAACGTCACCCTGTTGTTTGAAATGGGCGAAGAGGCTGCGTCGCCGGGGTTGACCTCGTTTTGCCAGCAATACCAAGACCTGCTGCGAGCTGACGTATTTCTGGCCAGCGACGGGCCCAGAGTCAGCGCAGAACAACCGACGGTGTTCTTGGGCTCACGCGGGGCCGTCAACTTTTCGCTGCGGGTACGCAGCCGGACCAGGCCATACCATTCAGGGAACTGGGGCGGCGTGTTGACCAACCCCGCCACGGTGCTGAGTCACGCCCTGGCTTCGCTGGTGGACGCACGGGGTCGCATTTTGGTGGAGGCGCTGCGCCCGGCCGGCATAGACCCGGCCGTGCGCGCTGCCTTGGCTTGCATTCCTGTCGGCGACGACGCCGATGCACCGGCCTTGAACCCGAACTGGGGAGAGCCTGGCCTCAGCCCGGCAGAAAAGCTGTTTGGCTGGAACACCTTGGAAATACTGGCGGTGGGCGCTGGCGACCCGCAACAACCCGTGAACGCCATCCCCGCGCAGGCGGTTGCCCATTGTCAACTGCGCTTTGTGGTTGGCACGCCATGGGAGCAGGTGCAAACGCTGGTGGAACAACACCTGCACGCCCGGGGTTTCGAGAACATCGAAGTCACCACCACACTCGCTGGCGCCGCCACGCGCCTGAACGTCGAACACCCGTGGGTCCGCTGGGCAGCGCGATCGATCCAGCACACCACGGGCAAAGCACCGCACATACTGCCCAACTTGGCGGGGTCCCTGCCGAACGATGTGTTTGCCACCACCCTGGGGTTGCCGACCTTGTGGGTGCCGCACTCTTACGCGGGCTGCGCCCAGCACGCCCCCAACGAACATTTGCTGGCCCCGCTGGTGCTCGAAGGCTTGCAAATCATGGCCGGACTCTTCTGGGACCTGGGCGAGCCCGAAGGCCTGCCTTGGCATTCGACCCCCACGCCCTCTTACACCATCTGCTCCTGAAAGGACTTTTGAAATGACCAACCGCAGAAAATGGCTCACTTCGGCCATGGCCACAGCCATCTCCCCCTGGGTGCTGGCCAGCGACACCTGGCCCAACAGGCCGATCAAATTGGTGGTCCCGTTTCCGCCTGGCGGTGGTACCGATTTGGTGGCTCGGGCGATTGCCCCAGCCTTGGCGGCGAAATTGGGGCAACCCGTGGTCATCGACAACAAACCGGGGGCGGCAACGATCATCGGCACCGATGCGGTCACCAAAGCCGCCCCGGACGGCTACACGCTGCTGCTGTCTGGCTCCAGTTCGTTCACGGTCAACCCCGCCCTGCGAACCAACCTGCCTTATGACGTTGCCAAAGATTTGGCGCCCATCGCCTTGGTGGCTCAAGCGCCGTTGGTGTTGGTGGTGCCCGCGACCCCCAAATACCGCACACTGGGCGACTTGATCCAAACCGCGAGAGCCAAACCCGGCAGCGTCAACTACGCGACGTTTGGAGCAGGGTCGGCACCGCATTTGGCGGGCGCCTTGTTTGCCCTCGCCACCGGCATCAAAATCCAAGACGTCGCCTACCGAGGCAGTGCTCAGGCGCTGACCGGCTTGCTTGGCGGCGAGCTTGACTTTGCGATCGAGACCGTCGCATCCACGCTTCCCCACATCCAATCCGGGCGCCTGCGTGCCTTGGCCATCGTGGGTCGCACGCGATCCAGCAACCTGCCGGACGTCAAAACCTTGGCCGAACTTCAGTTGCCAGATGCGTCATTTGACGGTTGGTACGCCATGGCCGCCCCCAGCAATACGCCAAAACCGGTCCTGCAACGCTTGAGCCGCGAGGTGAGCGCCTTGATGGAGACATCGGACATCAAAGCCCAACTGAAGATGCAAGGCCTGGAGGCCGTCCATCTGGGTGCGGCCCAATTGCGCGCGACGATGGAGCGCGAAACCCCGCGCTACCGCGCCTTGGCGCACCGGGCCGGCATCAAGGTTGACCAACCCTGAGACCGCGCTGCGCCAACAGCCACAACCCGACACCGGCGAGGACCATGGGCAGACTCAGCCACTGCCCCATGCTGAGCCCCAGGCCCAACAGCCCCAGGTGCGCATCGGGCTCCCGGAAAAACTCGGCAACGAAGCGCAGGCTGCCGTACCCCACCAGGAACGCGGCCGACACTTCACCCACGCGGCGTGGTCGGCACGCGAACAGCCACAACAGCGCAAACAGCAACAAGCCTTCCAGCAAAAACTGGTAGAGCTGCGACGGATGACGCGGCAGCTCGCCCGCACCACGGAAGACCATGCCCCAGGGCAGCGACGGGTCGGCCACCCTGCCCCACAGCTCGCCGTTGATGAAGTTGCCGATGCGTCCCGCCGCCAACCCCGTGGGCACGCACGGGGCGACAAAGTCCATCACCTGCAGCCAGGAGCGTTGCCGCGTGCGCGCAAACCAGACCATGGCCAGCAACACCCCCACCAACCCCCCGTGGAAGCTCATGCCCCCTTCCCACACCGCGAAAACGCCCAGTGGGTTGGCAAGGTAGTCCAGCGGTTTGTAGAACAGCACATACCCCAGACGCCCACCCAGGATGACGCCCATCACCCCGAGAAATAGGATGTCTTCAACGTCGCGCGGGCTCCAGCCCAAACTCTGGTACGGCGGATGCGAGAGCCGCCGACGCCCCAACCAGAGGAACAGGCCAAAGGCCGCCAAGTACGTCAGGCCATACCAATGGATGGCCAGCGGCCCGATCTGCAAAGCGACCGGGTCGATCTGAGGGTGTTGCAACATGCGCGAGGTCAGTCTTCCAGCAAGGACAGGTCGCGCACCGCGCCTTTGTCAGCGGACATGGCCAGCTTGGCGTAAGCCTTGAGCGCGGCCGACACCTTGCGCGGGCGCGGCTTCACCGGCTTCCAGCCCAGGGCGTCTTGTGCCACCCGGCGAGCGGCCAGTTCTTCGTCGCTCACCAGCACGTCGATGGTGCGGTTGGGAATATCGATGCGGATGCGGTCGCCCTCTTTCACCAGGCCAATGGCGCCACCCGCAGCGGCTTCGGGGGACACGTGGCCGATCGACAGACCGGAGGTGCCGCCGGAAAAACGCCCGTCGGTGAGCAGCGCACAGGCTTTGCCCAACCCTTTGGACTTGATGTAGCTGGTGGGGTACAGCATTTCCTGCATGCCCGGGCCACCTTTGGGGCCTTCGTAGCGGATCACCACCACATCGCCGGCCACCAATTGGTCGGCCAGGATGTTCTCCACCGCTTCGTCTTGCGACTCGAACACGCGGGCCCGACCTTCAAACACCAGCAGGCTGTCGTCCACGCCGGCGGTCTTGACCACGCAGCCGTTGAGCGCGATGTTGCCGTGCAGCACCGCCAAGCCGCCCTCTTTCGAGTAGGCGTGGTCGTAAGAGCGGATGCAGCCTTCGGACCGGTCATCGTCCAGGCTGGGCCAGCGGGTGGCCTGGCTGAACGCCACCTGGGTCGGAATGCCGGCGGGGCCGGCCAGGTAGAAGGTTTTCACCGCATCTGACGGGGCGCGGGCAATGTCCCACTCGTCCAGCGCGTCCTTCATCGTCTTGCTGTGGATGGTGGGCACGTCGGTGTGCAGTTTGCCGGCGCGGTCCAGCTCACCCAGGATGGCCATGATGCCGCCGGCGCGGTGCACGTCTTCAATGTGGTACTTGTTGGTGTTGGGCGCCACTTTGCACAACTGAGGCACCACGCGCGACAGGCGGTCGATGTCCTTCATGGTGAAGTCGATCTCGGCCTCTTGCGCAATCGCCAACAGGTGCAGGATGGTGTTGGTGGAGCCGCCCATGGCAATGTCCAGCGTCATCGCGTTCTCGAACGCTTTGAAGCCGACGGCGCGCGGCAGCACCGTGTCATCGCCCTGCTCGTAGTAGCGCCGGCACAGTTCCACCGCCAGGCGACCCGCGCGCTTGAACAGCACTTCGCGGTCGGCGTGGGTGGCCAACACGGTGCCGTTGCCGGGCAGCGACAGGCCCAGGGCTTCGGTCAGGCAGTTCATGGAGTTGGCGGTGAACATGCCCGAGCAGGAACCGCAGGTCGGGCATGCCGAGCGCTCCACTTCGGCGATTTCAGCATCGCTCACCTTGTCGTCGGCAGCCATGACCATCGCGTCCACCAGGTCCAGCTTCTTGATCTGGATGGTTTGGGTGCCGGGCACCGCCAGCCGCACCTTGCCGGCCTCCATGGGGCCGCCCGACACGAACACCACAGGAATGTTCAGCCGCATGGCGGCCATCAGCATGCCGGGGGTGATCTTGTCACAGTTGGAGATGCAC
>JACCDQ010045605.1_pt1 | contig 11420 bp, 10 predicted proteins | sample 7446031 | NCBI WGS metagenome assembly JACCDQ01 (sample SAMN15323442, study PRJNA562643) | freshwater metagenome | isolation source: river surface water | place: USA:Blue River Watershed | collected 2017-08-17
ACGGTGTTCGAGATCACCCGGCTGCTGCGCGAGAAGGGCGTCAACGTGCGCTTCGGCATCCACCCGGTGGCCGGCCGCACGCCCGGCCACATCAACGCGCTACTGGCCGAGGCCAAGGTGCCATACGACATCGTGATGGAGATGGACGAGATCAACGAGGATTTCCCCGCCGCCGATGTGTCCATGGTAATCGGCGCCAACGACATCGTGAACCCCGCCGCACAGGACGACCCCAGCAGCCCCATCGCCGGCATGCCGGTGCTGGAGGTGTGGAAGGCCAAGACCAGCATCGTGATGAAGCGCTCCATGGCCAGCGGCTACGCCGGTGTGGACAACCCGTTGTTCTACAAAGACAACAACCGCATGCTGTTTGGCGACGCCAAGAAGATGCTGGACGAAGTGCTAAACGCCTTGCGCAGTTAAATTGCGCATGACTGAACGTTGGAAACCCAGTGCCACGGTGGCTGGCATCATTGAACGCGACGGCCGCTACCTGCTGGTCGAAGAACACACACCGGAAGGTCTGCGCCTGAACAACCCGGCGGGCCACCTGGACCCGGGCGAGGCATTGACCGTCGGCTGCGAACGCGAGGTGCTGGAAGAAACCGCCCACAGCTTTCGCGCCACCGCCCTGGTCGGGGTGTACATGTCGCGCCTGCAGCGACCTGCCAACGGCGAACAGGCGGCGCAAGACATCACCTACCTGCGCTTTGCCTTTTGTGGCGAACTGGGCGCGTTCGATGCCACCCGTGCGCTGGACAGCGGCATCGTGCGCACCGTGTGGCTCACCCCCGACGAAATCCGCGCCAGCACCGACCGCCACCGCAGCCCCCTGGTGCTGCGCTGCATGGAAGACCACCTGCGCGGTCAACGCCACCCGCTGGACCTGATCTACACCGACCCCAGCATTGCGGCCCAAGGCTGAACGCGCCACGAAAGCCCCCATGGCCATCAAGTCCACCATCTTCAAGGCGAACCTGCAAATCGCCGACATCGACCACAACTACTACGCCGACCACGCCCTGACCCTGGCCCGTCACCCCAGCGAAACCGACCAACGCATGATGGTTCGGCTGGTGGCCATGGCCCTGAACGCACACGAGTTGCAAGACACCTGCGGCGGCGATGGCACCCTGGCTTTTGGCGCGGGCCTGTCTGACCCCACCGACCCCGATGCCCACCTGACCGATTTCACCGGCCGCAAGCGCCTGTGGATAGAAGTGGGCCAACCCGAAGACAAACCCCTGAGCAAAGCCTGCAGCCAGGCCGACGCGGTGCGGGTGTACGTGTACGCCTACCAAGCCGAAGTGTGGTGGAAAGGCATAGAAACCAAGCTGAGCCGGCTGGACAAGCTGCAGGTGTGGCGCCTGCCCGCAGACGCAGCCCAGCAACTGGAACAGCTGGCCGAACGCACCATGCAACTGCAAGCCACCGTGCACGACCAAGTGCTGACCCTGAGCAGTGACAAAGGCACGGTGTCGCTGGAGTTGGCGCGCTGGAAGTGACTGGTCGCCTCAATCCCGCAGCGTCTCCGTGACAAATTGCCGGAATATCGCCATCACCGGGGCCTGGGTGCGCCCAGCCAGGGTCACATAGGCAAAGCGGGCACCGGCGGTCAAAGGGGGGCGCATGCGCAACTGCACCAGCCGGCCGGTTTGCAGGCCTTCACGGGCAGCGGCCACCACGCCCAAGAACACCGCTTTCGACTGTTCTACCGTGTGGATCAGGCTGGACACCTCCTCGCACTGCAAGGTGGTCATTTGCACGGGGTCGGCCTGTGGCCCGTAATTGGCAACCAGCAACCGCGCCACTTCGTCTGACAAAGGCGTGGACGCCACCGGGTAAGCCAGCACATCGGCCAATGCGACCGATCGCTGGCGCGCCAACGGGTGATCGGCCCGGCACACAAAACCCGCCTTCAATTCGGCCAGCGGTTCAATCAGCAAATCGGGGGCGGGCACCACGCGGCGCATGTCCACCACCAGGGCTTCGAGCTGGCGCGCGCGCAACTGCACCAGCTGCAATTCGGTGGGGCCGCGTGAAATGCCCACGTGCACCGCCGGGTGATGTGCGGCCATGTGACACATGAAGGGGGTCATCAGCAAGGCCCCGGGCCCCGACCCCAGCCCCACCCGGATGCTGCCACCGCCGCCTTGTTGCAGCAATTCGGCGCTGTGCCGGAGCTCCCGCGCCTCGTGGGTGATGCGCCGTGCACGCGCCACCACGTCGTGCCCCAGGGGGGTGAGTTCGTTGCGTTTGCCAATGCGGTCCAGCAATGCACCGCCCAGCTCGTCTTCCAGGCTTTGAATGCTGCGGCTCAAGGCCGACTGGGTGATGAACAGTCGCTCCGCCGCACGGCTGAACGAACCGGTTTCGGCCAAGGCCAACAGGTGTTCCAGGTGCTTGATGTTCATGTGCCATCCATTCTATAAATTCATGGTTATCAGGAAAATAATACATTGGACACATCAAATGGGGTGCCTTAGCATCCGTCTCACCCCCGTATCGGGCAACAAACACAACACCGGAGACACCCCATGAACCTCAACTTTCGCACCCTGCAGCGCGGCGTCATTGCCACCTTGGCGGGCTTGGCGCTGGCCGGCAGCGCCCTGGCCCAAACCTTTCCCAGCAAGCCGGTTTCGCTGCTGGTGCCTTACCCGGCCGGTGGCATTTCGGACGTGATTGCGCGCATCGTCAACACCCCTTTGTCCAAGCAGTTGGGGCAGCCCGTGATCGTGGAGAACCTGGGCGGTGTCAGCGGCGCCATTGCCGCCCAGAAGGTGCTCAACAGCCCGGCCGATGGGCATTTGGTGTTTCAGGGGTCGCCCAACGAACTCATTTTGTCGCCGCTGGCCAACGCCGCCGTCAGGTTCAAGAGCGAAGATTTCCGTCTGGTGCAGATGATTGCCACCGCACAAATCGGTTTTCTGGCCCGCAAGGACTTGCCTGCCAACAGCGTGGATGAGTTCTTGGATTACGCCCGCAAAATGGCCAAGGAAGGCCGTCCCGTGACCTATGCCTCGGTGGGCCCCGGTTCTTTCTACCACCTGTTGGGTGCGCACTTGTCCAAAGTCACGGGCATAGAAATGACCCACGTGCCTTACAAGGGCGCGGCGCCCGCCAACCAGGACCTGATGGCTGGACAGGTCGACATTTTCCTGGCCCCGTTTGGCAAGATGTACAACGGACTGCACAAAGAAGGCAAGCTCAAGGTGCTGGCCATGCTGAACGAAACGCGCGAAGAAAGCACCAAACAGTACCCCTTGATCGGTGAAAGCAAACAACTCAAAGAGTTTGACTTCAACATCTGGACCGGCTATTTCGTCAAGAAAGACACGCCGGAGCCGGTGGTGCAGGCACTGCACAAATCGATCACCGACACGCTGAACGACCCCGGCGTGCAATCCGGTCTGGACGCCAACAGCCAACTGGTGGCCAAACCGATGGCGCTGGCCGCTGCGGCCAAGGCCTACGCCGACGGCACGGCCAAGTTCCGAGCGATTGCCAAGTCCATCAACCTGCAGGCACAGTAAGCGCATGAATCCCCTGTTGACCGCCTTGCGTGCCCAGGCGGCGGATTTCATTGCCTTGCGCCGCGACATTCACCGGCACCCGGAACTGGGCTACCAAGAGCTGCGTACCAGTGACCTGGTGGCGGAACGCCTGAAACAATGGGGCTACCAGGTCACCCGTGGCCTGGGCGGTACGGGTGTGGTGGGGCAACTGCAACGCGGCCAAGGGAACAAGCGCCTGGGCCTGCGCGCCGACATGGACGCGTTGCCCATTCAGGAGGCCACCGGCCTGCCCCATGCCAGCTGCCACACCGGCGTGATGCACGCCTGCGGCCACGATGGCCACACGGCCATGCTGCTGGCCGCGGCCAAACACTTGGCCGAACAAGGCCAGTTTGACGGCACGCTCAACCTCATTTTCCAACCCGCCGAAGAGGGCTTGGGCGGCGCTAAACGGATGATGGACGACGGGCTGTTTGAGCGTTTTCCGTGCGACGCGATTTTTGCCATGCACAACATGCCGGGCCACCCGCCCGGCCAACTGTTGCTGCGCGAAGGTGCCACCATGGCATCGAGCGAGAACATCACCATCACGCTGGAAGGCACGGGCGGGCACGGAGCCATGCCCCACTGCGCAGCCGACCCGGTGGTGGCCGGCGCCGCCATCGTCATGGGCCTGCAAACGATCGTGTCGCGCAACGTTGCCCCGCTGCACATGGCGGTCATCACCGTGGGGGCGTTCCAGGCCGGGCAAGCGAACAACGTGATTCCACAAACCGCCACCCTGCGCTTGAGTGTGCGTTCGCTGGACCGCAACGTGCGGCAGTTGCTGAACCAACGCATCAGCGAACTGGTACAGGCCAGCGCCACCGCCTACGGCGTGAAAGCCCAGGTGGATTTTCAGGGTGGCTACCCCGTGCTGGTGAACACCCCGGCCGAGACCGAGCTGGCCCGGACCGTGGCCCGTGAACTGGTGGGTGCGGCGCACGTGGTGCCGCAGACCGAGCCGCTCACAGGCAGCGAGGACTTTGCCTTCATGCTCGAACAGGTACCCGGCAGCTACCTGTTCATCGGCAACGGCGACGCCTCCACCGGGGGCCACGGTGCCTGCATGGTGCACAACCCGAACTACGACTTTGACGACAACAACATCGCCGTGGGCTCGGCCTACTGGGTGCTGCTGACCGAGCGTTTTCTGGTTGCCTGAATCAGGCCCACAACGCCGCCAAGGCCGCGATGGCAGCGGTTTCGGCACGCAGCACCCGGGGCCCCAGGGTGACGGGTGCAAAGCCTTGGGCCAACAACGCCTGTTCCTCCAGGGGGGCCAAACCACCTTCCGGTCCGTGTACCAGACACAAGGGGGCCCCAGGCGCCACAGGCACCGCCTGCAGCAGGGGCCGCGCGCCCGACGCCAATGACAGCACGCCGCGCCAGACACGGGTGGCCGGCGGCGCCTGCTGCAACCAGTCCTCAAGCGTCCGCACGGCATGCACCTGCGGCACCCGGTTGCCGCCACATTGTTCACAAGCGGCCACGGCAACGGCCTGCCAATGCGCCTGCTTTTTGTCGGCGCGCTCCCCCTTGAGCCGCAGCACCGTGCGCTCGGTCATCAGGGGCTGGATGCTGGCCACCCCCAACTCGGTCGCCTTTTCCACCAACCAGTCCATCCGGTCGTTGGCTGGCATGCCCACCGCCAGGTGCACCACCCGGGCGGGTTCACGCTCCACCGCGCGGTGTGCACCCACCTCCACCTCGACCGAACTGCGACCCATGCGCAACACCGTGGCGTCCCACTCGCCCCCGGCCGCAGGGTGCCCGAACAAGGTGATGCTGTCGCCCGGCTGCAGGCGCAGCACTTGCACGTGGCGGGCCCCCTCTGGGGTCAGGCCCAAAGACAACCCGGTGTGCAGCGGTTCGGGGTGGTAGATGCGTGGCATGGCAGCCCAATCTCGGGTTACACCCGGCCGTAAGCGAAGCCAGTGGCGGCCTCCCAGCCCTCCACTTTGTCGATCAGGCGCAGCAGCGGCGTGAGTTCGCGGTAACGGGCCGCTGTGTTGCGGATGTAGTGGATGAAGCGTGGTGCATCGGCCAGGTACTTGGGTTTGCCATCGCGCAGGGTGATGCGGGCAAAAATGCCCGCCACCTTCAGGTGCCGTTGCAGGCCCATCCATTCAACCGCGCGGTAAAACTGGCCAAAGTCCTCGCTCCAGCCGTCAAAATCCATCAGTCCGCGCTTGCGGGCCTGCTCCCAGTAACGGATGGTCACGTCCAGCACCAGGTCTTCTTCCCAGGTCAAGAAAGCGTCGCGGGTCAGGCAGGCAATGTCGTAGGTGATCGGGCCGTACACCGCATCCTGGAAATCCAGCACGCCCAGGCGCTGGTTGGGATCGTCAGCGCGCGGCAGCATCAGGTTGCGGGGCATGAAATCGCGGTGCACAAACACCTGGGGTGCAGCCAGGTTGCGTTCCACCACCAGGGCAAAGGTGCTGTCCAGTGTGGCGCGTTGGGCGTCGTCCAACGTCAGGCCCTTGTGACGCTGCAAATACCATTCGGGAAACAGCTGCAATTCCCGCTCCAACAGGGCCGCATCGTAGGGTGGCAGCACGTCCGGGCGGGAAGCGGCCTGCCAGTCCAGCAGGGCGGCCGTGGCGTCTTTGAAATAGGGCAGGGCAGCGCTCGGCTGTTCGGGGTTCAGCACGGTCAACAAGGTGTGGTCACCCAGGTCGCTCAGTAGCATGAAGCCTTGCGGCTCGTCCCAGGCCAGGATGTCGGGCACACGCACACCGGCATCGCGCATCAAACCCGCCACCTTCACAAAGGGAACGCTGTTTTCCTTGTCGGGCGGCGCGTCCATGACGATGCAGGTGCCCCCCCCCGAGCGGTCCACCCGCAGGTAGCGCCGAAAGCTGGCATCGGCCGATGCCAGGCGCACCGTGTCAGAAAGCAGCCCCTGTGCTGATGCGACCGAGGCCAACCAGCTCTCAAACGCGGCTTGGCGCTCGACCGTCGGCCACGCAACCGCTGGCGGGGTGGATGTGGCCGTTGGGGTGGCAGACGAGGGGCTGGAAGTGGGGTGGTGGACAGGGGAAGTCATGGCGCAGCGGCTGCCCCGACCCGGCGGGTCGGCAACAAGGCCCAAAAACGGCTCGTGGTGGATAATTCAGGGGCTATTCTACGAACGGCTGCGCGTGCGGTGTGCGTGGCGGTATCGGGCGTGTTGGATCCGCTGTTTTTGATCTGTTTTTTTTCCACTGTCTGTGCTCCCCATCCATCCGGTTTTGAACACGTGGCCCCGCCATGCCCTGGCGGTGGCATGCGCTGCTGCCTGTGCAATGGGGGCCGCCGCTTTCACACCGGCCCTGGCGCAGGCCCCCGAGGGGCAAGCATTGCACTTGCGTTTGAGCGACAGCCTGCTTGACAAACTGCCCGATGCAGCGGTCCAGCCACCGCCCATGTTCCTGTACGGCGATCGGCTGCAAGGTCAAACCGATGTGGCCACCCGCGTGGAAGGGCGGGCCGAATTGCGCCGCCACGATGTGGTGCTGCATGCAGACACCCTGGAACACCTCCCCGAAAGCAACACCGCGACGGCACAAGGCAACGTGCGGGTAAACCGCTACGGCAACGTGTACACGGGGCCCCGCCTTCAACTCAAGCTCGACACCTTTGAAGGCCATTTCGAGTCGCCCCGGTTTTCGCTGTTGAAGAACGGCGGCGAAGGGCAAGCCCGCCGCATCGATTTTTTGAGCGACACCCAGGCCGTTGCACACGACGCGCAGTACAGCACCTGCCCACGCCCGCCCGGGGGGCAATGGATGCCCGACTGGCTGGTCACGGCCACCAGCATCGACCTCGACAGCCAGGAAGACGTGGGCATTGCCCGCAACAGCGTGTTGCGCTTCAAAGGTGTGCCATTGCTGGCATCGCCCTGGGTGAGTTTTCCCCTGTCGGACAAGCGCAAGTCGGGCGTGCTGCCACCCACCCTCAACATCGACAACCAAAGCGGCCTGGAAGTCACACTGCCGTACTACCTGAACCTGGCCCCCAACCTGGACGCCACGCTTTACCCCACCTGGATGAGCAAGCGCGGCATCGACCTGGCCGGCGAACTGCGCTACCTGGAGCCCCGGCTCAGCGGACGCCTGCGGGCCGCTCACATGGCCAACGACACCTTGCGCGGCATCGACCGCTGGGGCACGTCCTGGCAACACCAGCAGGTGCTGGGCAACCTCAATGGCCTGGGCACCTTGGGCTTGCGGCTCAACCACAACCGCGTCAGCGACGACGACTACTGGCGCGACTTTCCCCGCACATCCACGTCGCTCACACAGCGCTTGCTGGCCAACGACGCGGTGCTGCACTGGGGCCAGGGGGCCTGGAGCGGATCGCTCGGCAGCCACCGGTGGCAAACCCTGCAAGACGTGAACGAGCCCATTTTGGCGCCCTACGACCGCGTTCCCACGCTGGCCCTGCGGTACGCGCCAGGCGTGTTCAACCTGGGCAGCACCGAAGGATGGCGTGCATCGGCCTACACCGAGTGGACCGACTTCCGATCGGACCGCGTGGCACGGGTGTGGAATGGCGTGGATGCCGACAACCGCACCGACCTCAACGGCGAACGCGGGCTGGCGGTGTTGCAGTTCAGCAAAACCTGGGGCGGCGCAGGCGGCTATGTGCAACCCGCGTTGCAACTGCACGCGCGGCACTACCAATTCAATCAGGCATTGGGCAACGGGCTCACCCAAACCCATGTGGCACTGCCCACGGCCAGCCTGGATGCCGCCTTGTTTTTTGACCGGGACACCCAGTTCTTTGGGCGCTCTTTTGTGCAAACGCTGGAACCCCGTGTGCTTTACGTCAGCACGCCCTACCGCGACCAAAGCTTTCTGCCCAATTACGATTCGGCCAGCTACGACTTCAACCTCGCCACCATTTTCACCACCAACCCGTATGGCGGGCACGACCGCGTGGCAGACATGAACGCCGTGACGGTGGGTGCCACATCGCGCCTGCTCGACCCCGCCACCGGCACCGAAGTGCTGCAACTGGGTCTGGCCCAGCGTTTCCGCCTCACACCCCAACGGGTGGGGTTGCCCAACGAAGTGCTGACCGACGAGGCCCTGAGCGATGTGCTGGTGAGCGGGCGGTTGAACTGGTCGCCCCACTGGTCACTCAACGGGGCCGTGCAATTCGACCCGAACGAGCGCCAATCGGTGCGCACCACGCTGGCCGGACGCTACACGCCCAGCAACTACCGGGTGCTCAGCGCGGCCTACCGCCTCAAGCGCGGCGACATTGAAAGCCAGCAAGTCGATCTGGGCTGGCAATGGCCCTTGAACGACCTGTGGGGCCCGCGCGCACCCGACCGCGGCATGGGACAAGGCCTGGGCACTGGCCAATGGTTCAGCGTGGGGCGGGTCAATTACAGCGTCAACGACAAAAAGATCGTGGACCTGGTGGCTGGCCTCGAATACGATGGCGGCTGCTGGGTCAGCCGGATCGTGGTGGAACGGCTGCAGCGCAGCACCACCAGCGCCAACCAGCGCCTGTTGCTACAACTGGAACTGGTGGGCTTTTCGCGCATCGGCTCCAACCCTTTGCAAACGCTCAAGAACAATGTGCCCCGCTACCAATACCTGCGTGAAGAAGTCAACCCGCCCAGCCGGTTCGAGCGTTATGAATAACCTGTTCGCCTCTCCCTTGCGCACGCCAATGCGGGCCCTGCTCTGCGCCGCCTTGCTGTGTGCCACCGCCCTGCACACCGCCTCGGCGCAGTCCCAGCGTCCTGCCGTGGCGGCTGATCACATCGTCGCCATCGTCAACTCCGAGCCCGTCACCAACGCCGAGGTGCTGGCGCGGCTGGCCCGCGTTGACAGTGCGGTAACCCAGAACATGCCCCGCGCCCAGCTGGTGCGGGAAGTCATGGAGCAACTCATTCTGGAACGCGTGCAGGTGCAATGGGCGGGCGAAATCGGTATCAAAATCGACGACGCAGCCATCAAAACCGCGGAAGAGAACGTGGCCGCTCAGAACGGGCTGACGTTGCCCGAACTGCAGCAACGGGTGCAGGCATCGGGCCTGAGTCTGGGCACCTTCCGCGACAACCTGCGCCGCGACCTGCTGCTGCAGCGCCTGCGCGAACGCGAAGTGGATGCCCGTGTGCGCGTCACCGAAGCCGATATCGATGCCTATGTGCGCGAGAAACAAAGCAGTGCCTCGGCGGCCGACACCGAGCTGAACCTGGCCCACCTGCTGATCCGTGTGCCCGAGGGCGCCAGCGCCGCTGAAGAGCAAACCCTGCAACAGAAAGCCGAACAACTGCTGCAACGTGCCCGTTTGGGCGAGCCGTTTGCCGAGCTGGCCAAAACCGCCTCGGAGGGTGCCGAACGCGGTAACGGTGGCGAAATGGGCTTGCGCAGCGCAGAACGCTACCCCACCCTGTTCTGGAACGCTGTGGCCCCCCTGAAAACCGGCGATCTGGCCGGCCCCCTGCGCAGCGGGGCGGGCTTTCACCTGTTGAAAGTGCTGGACAAACGCGCCACGGGTCTGCCCGCCACCAGCTACACCCAAACCCGGGCACGCCACATCCTGCTGCGCCCCAATGCCCAACAAGGACAAGACGCCGTGGTGTCGCAACTCAACGCCCTGCGAGCCCGGGTGGTGGCAGGCCAGGCCCGTTTTGAAGACCTGGCCCGAGAATGGAGCCAGGACGGTTCGGCCCGCGAAGGCGGCGACCTGGGTTGGGCCACGCCGGGCCAGTTTGTGCCCGAATTTGAAAATGCCATGAATGCCTTGGCGCCCGGACAGGTGTCGGCGCCGCTGGTGTCGCGTTTTGGCGTGCACATCATCCAGCTGGTCGAGCGTCGCACCGTGGAAATGACCGCCCTGGAACAACGCGAACAACTGCGCAACCTGCTGCGCGCCCAAAAAACCGACGAGGCGTTCAGCAACTGGTTGCGCGACCTGCGGGCCCGCGCCTATGTTGAATACCGGGATGCGCCCCAATAACATGGCACCGCCAAAACACCAGGCCCGCAAACGCTTCGGGCAACACTTCCTGTCGGACCACGGCATCATCGCGTCCATCGTGCAGGCCATCGCCCCAGCACCGGGGCAGTTCGTGGTCGAAATCGGCCCCGGGCTGGCCGCGCTGACGCAACCCCTGGTGGAGCGCCTGGGCCAGCTCACGGTCATCGAACTCGACCGCGACCTGGCCGTTCGCCTGCGGGCCCACCCGCAACTCAACGTGATCGAGTCCGACGTGCTGCGGGTCGATTTCAGGGCCCTGGCCGGCAGCCGCCCCGAACCCATGCGCGTGGTGGGCAACCTGCCCTACAACATCTCGACCCCGATCTTGTTTCACCTGCTGGCCGTGGCCGACGTGGTGCAAGACCAGCACTTCATGCTGCAAAAAGAGGTGATCGACCGCATGGTGGCCGCCCCTGCCACTGCCGACTACGGCCGCCTGAGCGTGATGCTGCAATGGCGCTATGCCATGGAAAATGTGCTGTTCGTGCCACCCGAAAGCTTCGACCCACCGCCCCGGGTGGACAGCGCGGTGGTGCGCATGGTGCCGCTGACCCAGCCTCCCGTCCTGGACACCACCACCCTGGAAACCGTGGTGCAGGTGGCGTTTTCACAGCGGCGCAAGCTGCTGCGCCACACCCTGGGACGCTGGCTGGATGAACACGGATTCGGCGGCCAGTTCGATTGCCAGCGCCGCGCCGAAGAAGTGCCCGTATCAGAATACGTGGCGTTGGTCCAGGCGGTGGCACGGGATCGGCATAGGGGGCCTCCATTCTAGGAGGCGCCCCTGCCACACCACCCGGCATGCGGGTCCGCACCGGGCGGTTCGAGAGCTTGAGGTCAGGACAGCCTGGGCACTCCCAGCCGATCGAAGTGCGC
>JACCDQ010781447.1_pt1 | contig 11420 bp, 11 predicted proteins | sample 7446031 | NCBI WGS metagenome assembly JACCDQ01 (sample SAMN15323442, study PRJNA562643) | freshwater metagenome | isolation source: river surface water | place: USA:Blue River Watershed | collected 2017-08-17
ATGCCGACCACGCCGTACACCACCTGCGCGCCGACGCGCTCCAGCTTGTCGGCCCAGTTGATGTTGGCCTCTTCGTCGAAGCGCGCCATCAGCTCGACCACCACGGTCACTTCCTTGCCGTTCTGCGCAGCGGCGATCAGGGCCTCCATCAGCTCGGAGTTCATGCCGGTACGGTAGATCGTCTGCTTGATCGCCACCACCGACGGATCGCGCGCGGCGCTGCGGATGAAGTCGATCACGGGCTGGAACGACTGGAACGGATGATGCAGCAGCACGTCATGGCGCTCAATCAGCTCGAACAGGTCGGTGCCGCTGGCCGGCACCGACTGCCGGGGCACGAAAGGCGGAAAGCGCAAAGCCGGTGTCGATGCGTAATCGATCAACTCATTCAGCCGCACCATGTTGACCGGCCCGTCGACCGGATACAGGAATTCAGGCGCAACGCCGAACTGGCCAAGCAGGAACTGCGCGAGATGCGACGGGCAATTCTGCGCAACCTCGAGCCGCACCGCAAAGCCGAATTGCCGGGTCTGCAATTCGCCCTTCAGTGCCTGCCGCAAATTCTTCACTTCTTCTTCGTCGACCCACAGGTCGCTGTCGCGGGTGACACGGAACTGCGAATAGCCGAGCACTTCGCGGCCCGGGAACAGGTCGGCGATATGTGCATGGATCACCGACGACAGCAGGCAGTACGAAGCGCCGGCGCCATTCAGGCCGTCCGGCAGCCGGATGATCCGTGGCAGCACGCGCGGCGCCTTCATGACCGCGATCGACGTGCCGCGGCCGAAAGCATCCTTGCCAGCCAGCTCGACGATGAAGTTCAGGCTCTTGTTGACCACCTGCGGAAACGGATGCGCCGGATCGAGCATGATCGGCGTCAGCAGCGGCCGCACCTCGCGCTCGAAATACTCCTTCACCCACGCACGCTGTGCGTCCGTGCGGTCCGCATGCCGCAGCAGGTGAATGCCCGCACCGGCCAGCGCCGGCAGGATCTGCTCGTTCAGCGTTGCATACTGCTCCCGCACCAGCGCATGCGCCGCCACGTGCACTTTGCTGAAATTTTGCGGCGATACCCGCTGCAATGCGCCGCCGTCTTCACGATCACGCGCCAGCAGGCTGGCCACGCGCACCTCGAAAAATTCGTCCAGATTGCTGCTGACGATGCACAGGTATTTCAGCCGCTCCAGCAGCGGAATCGATTCATCCTGCGCCTGTGCCAGCACCCGCCGGTTAAATGCCAGCAGTGACAGTTCGCGGTTCAGCTGCGTCGGGCCAATGGACAGGGATTCGGCGGATTTTCTGGTGGTGGTCATTGATCCAGAGTAAACCTTGTGAATGACAGGATTGTTACATTCGCATCTCCTGTCCGCTACCCCGTACCCAATCTTCGCAAGCGGCTGTCATAAACCTGAAATAAATTTTTCGTAAAGTCTGGCTGTCCCTGAACGTAAGACAAACTCCAAGGAGCATCCATGCGTAGCCCTACCCTGATCAAAAGCTTCGCCGCAGCGGCCGCCGGCCTGCTGCTGAGCCTGTCGACCCAGGCCGCCGACCTGACCGGCGCCGGCGCGACTTTCCCGTTCCCGATTTATTCGAAGTGGGCCGAAGCCTACAAGGCGCAGACCGGCATCGGCCTGAACTATCAGTCGATCGGCTCGGGTGGCGGCATCCGCCAGATCAAGGCCAAAACCGTCGACTTCGGCGCGTCCGACATGCCGCTGCATGCCGACGAGCTGGACAAGGAAGGCCTGATGCAATTCCCGGCCATCATCGGCGGCGTGGTGCCGGTGTTTAACCTCGAAGGTGTCGCGGCCGGCCAGCTGAAGCTGACCGCCGACATCGTCGCCGGCATCCACCTCGGCAAGATCACCAAATGGAACGATGCAGCGATCGCCAGCCTCAACCCGGAGCTGAAGCTGCCGGCACTGGCCATCACCGTCGTGCACCGTGCTGACGGCTCCGGCACCACCTTCCTGTGGACCGACTACCTGTCGAAGGCCAACGCTGAATTCAAATCGACCATCGGCTCCGGCACCGCTGTCAAATGGCCGGCCGGCGTGGGCGGCAAGGGCAATGAAGGCGTGGCCGCCAACGTGCAGCGTGTCAAAGGCTCGTTCGGGTATGTCGAGTATGCGTATGTGAAGAAGAACAAGATCGCCTTCGCGCAACTGAAGAACCGCGACGGCGCCTTCGTGTCGCCGGACGATGAGACCTTCAAGGCCGCCGCCGCCAACGGCGACTGGACCGGCACACCGGGCATGGCCGTGGTGCTGACCAACCAGCCGGGCAAGAACAGCTGGCCGGCCACAGGTGCCTCCTTCATCCTGATGCACAAGACGCAGGCGGAGGCCGCGACTGGCCGCGCCGTGCTGAAGTTCTTCGACTGGGCGTACAAGAACGGCGGCGCCATGGCGACCGACCTGGACTATGTGCCGATGCCGGCGAATGTCACCAAGCAGATCAACGAGCTGTGGAAGTCGTCGCTGAAAGACGCTAGCGGCGCGCCGGTCTGGAAGTAATTCAATCGCTGAATCTCCCCTACCTCCAAAATGGGTGTGACGGTCCGCTACGGCGGGCCGTTTTTTTCGTCCGGCGACGTCATGCGCTGCAGCTCATCTCCGGTAGCTTTTCCCCGGTAGTTCATCCCCGGTAGTTCATCCCCGGTAGTTGATCCATCGCGCTTCACCGCATTGACATACGCAGGTCAATCCCGGCCCCATCCTGCTCGGCCATACCGATGCCAGCCTTCCGTTCTCAGCGTCGTTTGCCGGCGACCTGCTGGTCGTGCATGCGAACGCCGGCTGGTTGCGTGACAAGGCGACGCACAGCCAGCAAGGGACTTGGGGACTGGGACCGGAAATCAATCTGAATCCGCGCCGGACTCTGGTGGCGGAAAGTTTTGGCAGCGACAGCAGCAATGCCTGGTGGCAGACCGGCGCGCGTTACGATCGGAATCCCGGCCTGTGGCAGCTCGGCTCGACCATTGGCCGCCAGCTTGGCGGCACGTCCGATACGCCGTCGATTTCTTTCGGGCTGCGATTTACGCCCGACGCCTTGTTCTGAATTTCAGGTGAGTGCTCAGGCCGCCTGCAGCATCACGGCACTGCGCGGAAAGCTGATCGTGAAGCGGCTGCCCTGTCCCACGTCGGACTCGATCTGCAGCTGCGCATGATGGCGCAGCAGCACATGCCGGACGATCGCCAGCCCGAGTCCGGTGCCGCGCGTTGCGCGTGAACGAGTCTTGTCGACACGGTAAAACCGTTCGGTCAGCCGCGCGATATGCTCGGGCTGGATGCCGATGCCGGTGTCGGACACGGTGCAGCGCGGACCGCCTTCGGCGTCGTGCCAGTCGATGGCAATGCTGCCGCCTTCCGGCGTGTAGCGAACCGCGTTCGACACCAGGTTGCCGATCGCGCTGCGCAGCTCATCGGCGCTGCCGCGCAGGTCGGGCCCGTCGCAAGACAGCGTGATCTGGTGCCGCCCGCCCGACAGCGCCTGCCCTTCGGCCTGCACCTGCTCAAGCAACCAGTGCATGTCGACGGTCTCTTCGCGCAGCGGATATTCGATCGATTCGAGTCGGGTCAGGTGCAGCATGTCCTCGACCAGATTTTCCATGCGCTTGCCCTGCTCGGCCATCAGCTTCAGATGCTGCTCGCGCGTCGCTGGGTCCAGCTCAGGCTCGGACAATGCAATTTCAAGGAAGCCATTGATCACGGTCAGCGGCGTGCGCAGCTCATGCGATGCGTTCGCAATGAAATCGCGCCGCATCTGGTCCAGCTGCTCGAAGCGGGTCACGTCATGCGACACCAGGATCTGGCGGCGGTTTTCGAAAGGAATCACATGCACGATCAGCTTGCGGTCGACCGTCGACAGCGTCAGCGGTTCGTCGTAGTGGCCGAGGATGATGTAGTCGATGAATTCCGGGCTGCGGATCAGGTTGGTCACGCGCATGCCCTTGTCCTTGTCGAGCGACAGGCCGAAGTGCTGCTCGGCGACCGGGTTGCACCATTCGAGGAACAGCACATCGTCCATGATGACCACGCCGTCCGGCAGCTGGCTCATCGCCTGGCGGAAGCGCGAGAGCCACTCGGCCAGTTCGCCGCGGGTACGCTGCTCATCACGGCGCAGCTTGTACAGCTTGGCGAAGATCTCGGTCCACGAGCCCCAGCCGTCGCTGAGCCTGACCTCGTCCGGGTCGTCGAGCCACTGCGACAACTGGAACATGTAGCCGAGCTGCAGCAGCACCATCACGGTCAGCACCGCCAGCGCCAGCGCGAGGCCGGCGCTCAGCCCCCACACATAGCCGCCGGCCAGCCCGGCGGCGGCCACCAGTGAAAGCCGTACAGCCACGGGTATCCAGAAAATCGCAGTCGGGCTCATCGCGGCGAAAGAAAATGGGCAAGGGGAAAATGCGCATGCCGGAAACTCGCCGGCTTGCGCATTGTAAGCGAGCCGATTATTTTGCGGACAGCATGTAGCCGACGCCGCGCACTGTCTGCACCAGGCTGTCGGCCGGTCCCAAGGCCTTGCGCAATCTCAGCACATGCACGTCGACCGTGCGTTCTTCCAGCACCGCATGGTCGCCCCACACTTTGTCCAGCAACTGGCCGCGGGTGAACACGCGGTCGGGATGCGCGGTCAGGAAGCGCAGCAGCTTGAATTCGGCATGACCGATCTCGATCTGCTGGTCATTCACACTGACGCGGCAGCTGACCGGGTCGACCGTCAGCGGACCGACCGACATCAGCAGCTCTGAATGCTCGGGCGTCTTGCGCCGGATCAGCGCCTTGATGCGCGCATTCAGTTCGCGTGGCGAGAATGGCTTGGTCATGTAGTCGTCCGCGCCCTGCTCGAGGCCGGTGACCTTGTCTTCTTCCATGCCCTTCGCGGTCAGCATGATGATAGGCAGCGTGCTGAAATTGCGGTCGCCGCGAATGCGCGACAGCAGCCGGATACCCGACTGGTCCGGCAGCATCCAGTCCAGCAGCACCAGTTGCGGCCGCTTCTGCTGCAGGTAGCCCCAGGCGCTGGCGGTGTCATGCACTGCATCGACCGCCCAGCCGGCGCCCTTCAGGGCGAAGGTCACCAGCTCGACGATCGCCGGCTCATCCTCGACGATCAGTATGGTCGGCTGCTCGATTCCCATGCGCGTATTCCTTTTCGGGTCAGGCCGCGCCCTGCTGGGCGGCGTAATCGGTGTGGCGAATGTCCTTGCCCTCAACGATGTAGACGACATACTCGGCGATGTTTTTCGCATGGTCGCCAATGCGCTCGATCGCCTTCGCGACCCACAGCGTGTCGAGCGACATCGAAATCGTGCGCGGATCTTCCATCATGAAGGTGATCAGGTTGCGCATCACGATGCGGAATTCGTTGTCCACCTTTTCATCTTCGATGATCAGCCGGGTCGCCTGCTTCTGGTCGAGCCGGGCAAACGCATCGAGCGCGCCGTGCAGCAGGCGGCCGGCGGTATCGCCCATCACCCGCACCAGGTCATCGTAGGCAATCAGCGCGACGCCGCGCTGCTGGATCGCGCTGGCCGCCCGCGCAATCTTGGTGGCCTCGTCGCCGATGCGTTCGAGGTCGATGATGACCTTGATGGTCGCCATCACGGTACGCAGGTCATTCGCGGCCGGCTGGCGCTTGACGATCAGGTGGCTGCAGGCGTCATCGAGCGCGACTTCCATCTGGTTGACTTCGACGTCGGCGGCGATGATGCGCGCCGCCTCTTTCGCGTCGAGGGTGCGGAAGCAGGTCATCGCGTCATAGAACTGCTTCTCCACCAGTCCGCCCATCTGCAAAACGCGCGAGCGTATGGCTTCGAGGTCCTGTTCGTACTGGCGCGACGAATGTTCGTTCGGCATGGCTCTCTCCTTCGCTTCAGCCGAAACGGCCGGTGATGTAATCCTGCGTTTCCTTCTTCACAGGGTTCAGGAAAATCTTGTCGGTCTCGCCGAACTCAACCAGTTCGCCGAGGTACATGTAGGCGGTGTAGTCCGAGCAGCGCGCGGCCTGCTGCATGTTGTGCGTGACGATCGCAATCGTGTAGTCGTCCTTCAGCTCGCTGATCAGTTCCTCGATTTTCACGGTCGAGATCGGGTCCAGCGCCGAAGTCGGCTCGTCGAGCAGCAGCACGTCCGGCTTGACTGCCACGCCGCGCGCAATGCACAGCCGCTGCTGTTGGCCGCCGGACAGCGACAGGCCGCTCTTGTGCAGCTTGTCCTTCACTTCGGTCCACAGTGCCGCCTTGTTCAGCGCCCATTCGATGCGCTCGTCCATCTCGCCTTTCGACAGGTTCTCGTACAGGCGCACGCCGAACGCGATGTTTTCGTAGATCGACATCGGGAACGGCGTCGGTTTCTGGAACACCATGCCGACCTTGGCGCGCAGCACGTTGACGTCGACGCTCTTGTCGAGGATGTTGCGACCGTTATAGATGATCTGGCCTTCCGCGCGCTGTCCGGGATACAGGTCGTACATGCGGTTGAAGGTACGCAGCAAGGTCGACTTGCCGCAGCCCGACGGACCGATGAAGGCGGTGACCTTCTTGTCGGCGATGTCGAGGTTGATGTTCTTCAGGCCCTGGAAGGCGCCATAGAAAAAATTCAGCTGGCGGACCTGCATCACGGCCGGTACCGCTGCGTCCGCATTCGGTGCTTCCATCAAACTGGCAGTAGTCATGGTCTTCCTATCAATGGGTCTTGCCGGAGCGCACCAGCGTGCGCGACAGAATATTCAGTCCGAGGACGCTGAACGTGATCAGCAATGCTCCGCCCCACGCGAGGTCTTTCCAGTTGTCGTACGGGCTCATCGCGAACTGGAAAATCACCACCGGCAGGTTGGCCAGCGGCGCGTTCATGTCGGCGCTGAAGAACTGGTTGGACAAGGCGGTGAACAGCAGCGGCGCGGTCTCGCCGGAGATGCGGGCGACCGCCAGCAGGATCCCCGTCACGACCCCCGCCTTGACCGCGCGCAGTCGCACCAGCGTCGCCACTTTCCAGCGCGGCGCGCCGAGCGCGAACGCGGCCTCGCGCAGGCTGTTCGGCACCAGCTGCAACATGTTGTCGGTGGTGCGCACCACCACCGGCACGGCGATCAGCGAGATCGCAATACTGCCGGCCCAGCCGGAAAAGTGCTTGGCATTCGCGACCACTACCGCATACACGAACAGGCCAATCACGATCGACGGCGCCGACAGCATGATGTCGGGGACGAAGCGCGTGAGCTGCGCGAATTTGCTCTCCTGCCCATACTCGGCCAGATAGATGCCGGCGAAGATGCCGACCGGCGTGCTGATCAGCGTCGCCACGCCGACCATCATCAGGCTGCCGACGATGGCATTCATCAGGCCGCCGCCTTCGCTGCCGGGCGCCGGCGTGGTCTGCGTGAACATCGCGGCATCAATCGCGCCGAAGCCATTGATCAGCAACACCGCGAGGATCCACAGCAGGAAGCTGATGCCGAAGGCCATCGCCAGCACGGACAGCGTGATGCCGATCCGGTGCCGCACCAGACGGGCGCGGTAGATCGGGTTCTCGGACTTGAACGGATTGGCTTGCAGGGATTTGGCTTGCATCATTTGGCCCCTTCATTCTTCGCCATGCGCACCAGCATCAGCTTGGCCGCAGCCAGCACAATGAAGGTAATCACGAACAGGATCAGCCCGAGCGCAAACAGCGAGGACATGTGCAGGCCGGCTTCGGCCTCGGCAAATTCATTCGCCAGCGTCGACGCAATGCTATTCGCGGGCGCGAACAGCGACCATGACAGCGCGTGCGCATTGCCGATCACGAAGGTGACGGCCATCGTCTCGCCGAGCGCGCGGCCGAGACCGAGCATGACGCCGCCGACCACGCCGATGCGCGTATACGGCAACACAATGCGCCGCACCACTTCCCAGCGCGTGCAGCCGAGTGCGTAAGCGGATTCTTTCAGCACCCCCGGGCAGGTCTCGAACACGTCGCGCATCACCGACGCGATGAAGGGAATGATCATCACCGACAGGATCAGTCCGGCAGTCAGCAGACCGATGCCCATCATCGGGCCGTCGAACAGTGCGCCGATCACGGGGACCTGACCGAGCGTCGAGGCCAGCAAGGGCTGCACATGGTCGGCGAACAAGGGCGCGAAAACGAACAGGCCCCACATGCCGTAGATGATGCTGGGCACGCCGGCCAGCAGCTCGACGGCGGTGCCCAATGGACGTTTCAGCCACGGCGGGCAGATCTCGGTGAGGAAGAGCGCGATGCCGAAGCTGACCGGGAAGGCGATCAGCAAGGCAATCAGTGACGAGATCACGGTGCCGGCGATGGCGATCAGTGCGCCATATTCTTCATTGACCGGATCCCATTCGATCCGCGTGATGAAGCCCGGCCCGAAATGCGACAGCGCCGGCCAGGCGCCGACCACCAGTGAGCCGATGATGCCCGCCAGGATCAGCAGCACCAGGGCGGCGAAGGCCAGCGTCAGTTTGTGGAAGAGGAAATCCTGCCATCGGGCAGCGGCGGCGTTGGGTGCGGGTGTCAGCGGCCGCGCGACAGCGGCCTCCGCGCTATCCGCGATCGGAGCACTCATGTGGGTCGGGGCCTTCCTGTGCGTTGGCAGCGTTGGATAAACCGGAGTCATGGTAGCGAACTCTACCGCCGCCGTGTGACAGCTTTATGACAAGCTCGCTACGCTGCTGATGTGATCAGCCAGAATGTTATTGAAATCATATGCAATAGCAAGCCGCCCGCAGCCGCGGCACCGGCCACGCCACCGCCTGCCGCCGCGGGCAAGCCACGGCGGCGCGATGCGCAGGCTGCTGATCAGGCGCGGAACACGAAATAGACCGCGCCAAGCAGGCACAGGGCTGCCCACAGGTAATCGAGCTTCAGTGGCTGCCCCATGTAAATCACCGCGAACGGGATGAAAACCGCAAGGGTGATCACTTCCTGAGCGATCTTCAATTGACCGAGCGAGAAATGCTGGAAACCGATGCGATTGCCCGGCACCTGCAGAAGGTACTCGAACAATGCGATGCCCCAGCTGACCAGCACCGCGATCCACCAGGGCCGGTCGGCCAGATTGCGCAGGTGCGCATACCACGCGAAAGTCATGAAGACATTCGACAGCAACAGCAGGCCGACGAAGGCAAACGGTCCGGACGGGGCAGTCAGGTTCATGGCCTCAGGAATTGCGACGCGGATAACCCTGGGCCAGGATGCGGACCCACACCTGCTCTTTCTGCTCGTCCGACATGAAGACCCATTCGGCCACTTCCGCCACCGTGCGGCCACAGCCGCGACAGACATCGTCAAAGGTCGTGGAGCAGACGGCAACGCAAGGCGTATCGGGGCGTTGGTGGCGTTCAGTCATGAGGCGGGAAAGGTGGAAACGGGCAAGCGGGGAAAGGAAGAAACAGGGAAACAGAAAACGCGGGATCTGCCGGAAAAAAATGGCGGCCGGGTGTGGGGTGCCCGGCCGCGAGGCAGTGAAACTGCGGTGATACTCAGGTGCTCTGTCGTGCCGGCAGCAGGCAAGCGTCCTGGCTGGCATCCACTTGCGCGGCTTCCTTGGCGTTCCGGACCTGCATCACCTCGGGCAGCATGACGTCGTTCTTCACGGCGGTCATCTCGGCCAGGATGGAGATCGCGATCTCGGACGGCGTCTTGCTGCCGATGAAAATGCCGATCGGACCATGCAGTTTGTCCAGCTGCTGCGGCGTCGGGTCGAATTCCAGCAGACGCTCACGACGCTTCTGGTCGTTGGAGCGCGAGCCGATCGCACCGACATAAAACGCGTCCGACTTCAGCGCTTCCATCAGCGCGAGATCGTCCAGCTTCGGGTCATGCGTCAGCGCGACCACCGCCGAGCGGCTGTCGAGCTTCATTTCCATCACCAGGTCGTCCGGCATTGCATGCACCACTTGCACGCCTTCCACCTGCCAGCCTTCGCGATATTCTTCGCGCGGGTCGCAGACGGTGACCGCGTAGTCCATGCCGACCGCGATCTGCGCAAGGAAGCGCGACAACTGGCCGGCACCGATGATCAGCAGCCGCCAGCGCGGGCCGTGAATCGTGGTCAGTGCGGTCTCGGATACCTGCAAGCTCATGCCGGCCTTGGCCGGGCCCAGCGTGATGTCGCCGCTGCCGAGGTCGACGCGGCGCGCGATCAGCTCACCCTGAGCCAGTCGCTGTATCAATTCGGGGATCAGGCTGTTTTCCGTCAGCGGCTCAATCGCCAGCTGAATCGTGCCGCCACACGGCAGCCCGAAACGGTGCGCCTCATCGGCGGTAATGCCATAGGTAACGATCTCCGGCTTAGTGCGCGTGATGCCGCTCTTGTGAGCGCGGTCGATCAAGTCATCCTCGATGCAGCCGCCGGACACCGAGCCGACCACGCGGCCGTCCTCGCAAATGCCGAGCGTTGCACCTTCCGGCCGCGGGCTCGAGCCCCAGGTCCGGATTACGGTCACCAGTTCGCATTTCTTGCCCGCGGCGATCCAGTCGCTGCAGGTCTTCAGTACTTCCAGGTCAATGCTGTCCATCGTTCAATCCGGCGCGACTCCATGCGTGCCTGCGCACGCAGAAAAAAATGCCCCCCCTTTTTGACGAGGGGGGGCACTTCAGCCATTCAAGCGCTCAGTTGATTAAGCAGCTTTGATCGACTTGGCGAACGGCATGGCGCGCAGGCGCTTGCCGGTTGCCGCAGCGATGGCGTTGGCCACAGCCGGTCCGATCAGCGAGGTCGACGGTTCGCCCGTGCCGCCCGGCTTCTCGGTGCTTTCCACCAGATGGATATCCATTTCCGGCGTTTCGTTCAGACGCAGAACGCGGAAGTCATGGAAGTTGCTCTGGTCGACTTTGCCGTTGGTCACGGTGATGTCGCTGTACAGTGCGTGCGACAGACCGTAGACGATACCGCCTTCGAGCTGAGCTTTGACGATGCCCGGGTTCACCATGCGGCCGCAATCGCAAGCCACGGTGACCTTGTGCACCTTGATGTCATTGCCCTTGACCGAGACTTCAGCCACTTGCGCCATGTAGGTGCCGTAGCCTTCCATCAGAGCGACGCCCAGAGCGCGGCCCTTCGGCAGCTTCTTGCCCCAGCCGGCTTTCTCGGCAGCGATCTTCAGCACGTTCGCGAAACGCGGCTCGTTGGCCAGCAGGTCCAGACGGTACTGCACCGGATCCTTGCCAGCAGCGTGCGCCAGCTCGTCCATGAACGATTCGTTAGCGAAGCAGTTCATGGTGTGCGACACAGCGCGCAGGTAACCGACGCGGAAGCCGGTATCGGCGATGATCAGGTCGTGCGAGGTGTTGGCGATCTCGTACGGAGCAACAGCCGCTTCGACCATGAACGGGTCCAGGGTCTTCTTCGGCAGGCCGAACAGCGCTTGCGTGATCGACTGCGAGTTCAGCTGGTGCTTGTAAGCGACC
>JACCDQ011139367.1_pt1 | contig 11420 bp, 12 predicted proteins | sample 7446031 | NCBI WGS metagenome assembly JACCDQ01 (sample SAMN15323442, study PRJNA562643) | freshwater metagenome | isolation source: river surface water | place: USA:Blue River Watershed | collected 2017-08-17
ACAGATTAAAATGACAGATTATAGACACTATGTAGTGCGCATCTCATCATAGGAACTTACACACACATTCGGGGCAGAAACACAAATGCGCACTGTCTTGCGCAACAATATGACACAAAAAAAAGACCATTTTGCGACAATCAATCTAGTTGATCAGGCTCTCATCCATCTCAACATTCTGCGGAACACGCCCAAGTAGCATGATGCGATAAACCCTAGATACTCGAGTGCGCTTCTGCTCAAAGCGACCGCAATCCTCAAGTAGCTTACCCCCAAGATTCTTCTTGCTACATGGAGCCTTACCTGGAGCGTTCCTAGACATCCATCCCAAGTATGTCTTATACATGTCGCAGAACGACTGCTCGTAGAATCCATCACCCCTGAAGATACCAAACACCTTGTCATCGCTTGGATCGAAGGAAGCACCCATGAAGTTAAAAGCAGGTGTCAATTTATGAGGCCCCTCGGACACGTCATTGAAGATCTGATAGTTTGTAGATGTGCTATCAGCGACGCAAGACTCATGGAGCCAATCCAAGAATGCCTTCTCATTGTTCTGGGATTGAATCACGACTTGCTTCTTGAGATTACTTAGGGGAACCTTCTTAGCCTTGAAAGCTTCAAAGGTGATATCCCTAGACATCAGGAACGAGTAGAATGCATCGCCACACTCTTGTGTGTGGAAATTTCTTCTAAAGTTAATGAAATACTCGAGATTACCAGCAAGCGAGGTATTGAAGTCAGGGATGAACTCGCGACGACTTGTGTTGTCGGAGACATGGAACGAATTGAAATTGTTGCTAGTGAAGATGTACTCCGTAGCTGTATCAACGTGTCTGGCGTTCTGGTACTTCAACTCGAGCTTCTGGGAAGTCTCAGTGATTAGCGATTTAATCTTATCGAAGTTAGATAAGAACTTATTACCATTAGCAGCCATCTCATTAACCACAATCAATTTCTTGCCAAGAGTATGCCCATTGAACTGCCCAAGTAGCTCATCGATTCCATTGACGTTGGAGATAGCATTATACTTGCCAAACACATAGTCGCACAAGAAGTCAGTGTAGCTATTTTTGCCGCATCCAGTGGGCGCGGTGATAAGGATAGTAGATACACCAGTCTTCTTATTAGGATACTTTAGCATGACAGCCAATTTATCTAACTCGAACTGATACTGCTCATCAACACCACCGCAGACAATATTTTTAATAAAGTTTAGCATCCCATTGAGGCTACTTGATGATCGATAGTCTTGCATGAAGTTGGCGACGAATCGACGATTCAATACGAATTCTCTCTCATTAGTAGTCCCATAGTTGAAATTAGCGCTACAGGTGTTGAACATGCGAATCTTCTTAGAAGAGAAGCAACTTCTAATAACGTTCTCAAGAGAGCACGACTTGATAACACCATCAATCTTGAACATTACAATGCGAGACTTAGAGAAGACTCGATGGAATGCGTCAAAGCTGAAGAAGCCATCATCATTGTTCTTCTTGTAGATCACGGATTCATCGCTGAGCCATGCCGCGATCCTTGGAAAGTTCATAGAGACGTAGCTGAGCAATTCTGTGCATTTTTCAATCGGCCCTTCCCATGTTGTCTGACACATATGCTCCAAGAAGTCTTGGAAACAATATTCATCTTCTTCAAAGGAATTGTACTTGATAGCAATGTTGGGCACGTATGTGCCTTCTTCCAATAGCATATCCTTGCGTCTCTCAATGTATGAGATGCTTGGGTCGTAGCCGAAGCTATCTAAGTCAATAGGAGTCATATTCTTGATTTCCCATTTGATAGGGAACCCAAGATCCGCAAATTTATTGGTAAGCACATTCTCAAATCCGCCATCGATGCTATTATATGTATCCTTGCAGATCATAAGCCCATCGAAGCAGAGAACACTCTTGAGAGCATTTTTTTGACTTGAACAGCTTGCAAGCAGATCCAATGCAATAGATAGGACGTAGTTCTCAATGTAGCAGCATAGATGACTCATCGCAGATCCAAGACGATTCTCAAATGCATGTTCCTTAGTCTCATACACTTCGTTGGAGAGTTTTAGAATCTTTGGAAGCTTAGAGAAGATAGCGAAGCGGATGCATTGGCTCTCAATGTAATAATTCTTAACAAACTCGGATAAGACACACTTGTCAGATGCAAACTTGTAGAACTCAGCAGAGCCGCCATTGTTGATCGATAGGAATAAGCGCTTGAAGTCATCTTTGGTCTTACCAGGATAAGAACTCTTAAGGCTTTCAAATACTTTGCTTCTATCACTAACATACTGCTCGAGGAACTCACATCGGATGCCTAGCCACTTACAAATCTTCATGATGAAGACAGGGTGAGCGTTGCAAATATCAATATCAATCATAGTATCATTGTAGATAGAATGTCGGACTTCACGTACGAGGCCCTGAGCAGATATAGCGCCGTCAGCCATGTGGCGACCTTTTAAGATTGGTTTAAAACCCCTCTTGGCCTTCTCCATAGCTTTAGTCTTATATACAGCCTGCTTGTACGAAGTACTGAACGATCCAATATTTCCATCAACCTGCGAAGCCTTAGCGTACAATTTAGTCAGATCGACTTGATCACGCGCATCTGGTCGCACTTCAATCTCATCCATGTGTTCAATGATGAATGCAAGTCGATTCATATCAATAAATTCAGTAAATGTCTTAGACATCAATGGCGAACTCGAGCACTTAGGATTGAAGCCACCATCTCTGAATAGAGTTTCAAGGAATGGAGAAGATTCTTTATCATCTGTAAGGAAGTCCTTATGAAGCCTTTCCAGATCTGCTTGAGATAAGTCATAAGGCTTGGAGCCATTAGAGAAAGACTTAGCGATCACAACTGGTTGCTCGATGATTGGTTGCTCAATGACTTGCACTGGTTCCTCAATGACTTGCACTGGTTGCTCAATGATTGGTTGCTCAACGACTTGCACTGGTTCCTCAATGACTTGCACTGGTTCCTCAATGACTTGCACTGGCTGCTCAATGACTTGCACTGGCTGCTCAATGACTGGTTCCTCAATGATTGGAGTTGGATGTTCAGCTGGAAGCCCAGAAGCGCATCCGCTACATTGCTGATCCTCGTTGTCAAGGATAGCTTGTCGAAGGCATCCTTCTACGATACATGTATGCTCATAGCAATACTTGCTCTCCTCGTAGATTGAATCCAAACATTCAACAATCTTGCAATTATGAGTAGCGCAATAATCGTATTCAATGATTACACCATCGCCTTTAAACTTGCGTTTAGCAGCGAAACAAGGTTCATTATCATCGATCTTAAAGTGGCACATGGACGCATTGTGAGGTTGGACATATTCGGGATCATTCTTGCACATATCTTCAGCACAGAACAGGCCGGCCTTTGGAATTCGTAGGAAACATCTCGGGCATCCATGCTCGGTGCAGTACTTATATCTATCTTCGATCATATTTTTGCATCGTTTTTTGTCAGTTTGCTTCTTGCATTGGGTTGTTAAGTTGATTTGGGACATCGTTGTGGAAGATATGAGTTATGAAGTTGTGAAAACTTGAGAGCTTGAAAGATTAGTTAAAAATCTTAGATTTATATGAGGTGTTAGAAAATTATCAAGTTAAAATCAAATAATTATTAACTGAAGCGTTGGAACACGAGCTCGATATTTGGGCCGGCCATTTGTGTGAAGTAAGTAGCATTACGCACTGGGTTGTTCTGCATGAATCTATGAAAATTCGTGATAGTGCGATAGTAATTATGCCTATGCCCATGTTTATTGAGCCAGTCAATAGATTGCTTCTTACTCATGCGCTTATTGAATAGAATCGTTTGCAGGAACCATTTATCCGTAGGATAACCGCGCTTAATAGCCTCTGCCCTGGAGATCGTAGGCATTAACACCATATGTATATCGTCTTACTTATTTCCTTTTTGATTTGTTTGCAAAATACAGCCTTATAGCAGCCTTGTATTCATCCTTTTTCGCCAGATGCATTTCTCCTGTTGCTTTGCTACTATTCATCACGGCTTTATTTCTCCTAAGAATGGATGCAATCTCATCCATTCCTTCTTTGCCAAGGATATCCCCAAGCGCTCCTGGAATCGCATTTGATTGTCTTAATCTTTCCACAAGAGTTAGGGCATCCGATAAATCCTTATTGTATGGAGGAATTGTTGATGGAGCCTCAGAAAATTCAGTCGGAGCTTCGGATGAGATCGTATTAGATCGTGCTCTTTTACCAGGCATGAGCGGGTTAGAATCAAATGATTTAGCAGCCTTAGCAGCCTTAGCAGCCTTATCAACCTTCTTCTTAGCTTCTATATCAAATACTTGCTGTAGAGTATCATCTAGAGCTTTCTCTGCATTGTTAGCCCGATTAACAAGCTCGAGGTTCTTAACTTTGAGAGATTTTAAGAAGTCGCCATAGTTCTTTGCCACTGTGTCGATTGCTTTTTCGCGATCAGTCTCAAGGTTGCGTAGCTTATTGACCTTACTACCTAGGATGAGATCATTTACGGCCTCATCTGCCCGCACATCACGGTAAGCCTTTTCGTGGGCTTTGAGATCTTTATAAAACAAACGGGGCATTGCTGTTATATTAATGGATCGCGCCAATAGACACAAAAAAAAATAATCAAATTGTTTATTCAAACTTGGCTCCTTCATTGGTTTTATTAGATTCGCTAATCTCTTGGAGTAGCAGAAGGTGTTTCTTTGTGCGGTTATGATGGTATCTAATAGCTACCTTGACTGTCTTATCGCAGACTCCGCAATGGTAAGTCTCGTGCCGCTTGCTAGCGATCTCAGAAGGATCCGAGTTGAGTTTCCTGTGTGCTTGCAAGATGCGCCCGTAGAAGCGGCTATTATCGTAAAGCTCCATGAGGCGCTCGCGGCTAACATTGTACCGTGTTAGGATGTCGTCATTGATGCAATCTACAGCTCTTCGCTTAATTTCTGTAGCGTCGATGGTTGCCATTGTGATTGCTTGTGTATATTATTTAGTTGAAAATTTCAAGATTTACTTACAAATTAATTTAAAATACATTAATTATTTATACTTGATCAAATAATTGCCTTATGAATATAGTAAGCAAATTCGCTAACAACAAGCTACACTAAAATGGAAGCATTTCTATCAGCAGCAAAGCCCAACCTTAGCAAAGCCCTCATTAAGAAGCGTGCGCGCTTCTTGGAAACCATTGGTGTGTCTCCCAGCAATTACAAGTCGCTTAAGAGCACGTCCAAGATCATGAAGGACAAGATACTTACAAGCACGGATACCTCAACTCAGAGCACTAGATTGTTCCATATAATCGAGTTCCTCAAGATTGTCGGCGACGAACCACTTCTCTCTGCATACACGGAACTAATGAAGCCTATCAAGGCTGCGTCAGTGAAGAAGCAGATGGATACGAGCACTACGCACAAGGCTGAACGATATACCTTCACTCTCAAGGAGTTGCAGGATAAGTTGAGCTCAAGCATGCCAGTAGAGGCCACCAAGGAGTTCCCAACCAAGAACGCGACCATTGACTCTATCAACACGCTGCAGCAGTACCTGCTCTTGTATCTCTACGTGATGAACCCGCCAGTGCGCAATGACTACTTCGATCTCAAGGTTGTGTCCAAGGCTTCGGATGTGCCTATCGGCAAGGGAGAGCCTAACTATCTATGCTTCAACAACAATCAAATATTCGTGCAACTCAACAGCTTCAAAAATGCTGGATCCTTCGGGCCAACGCGCATCGACTTCACAGCTCCAACCAAGTCTCTTATCCGCAAGCTATTCGGCATGTACAAGGCTCTCGGCGTAAAGCCGCCCAGTCTCTTCAACTCTATCAACGAGGCTACTATCGAACCTGTAGCTGAGGACGCAATCCGCAAGAGATTCGAGAAGGCAGCGAACCACTACTTCAATGGTATGCAAACGAGTGTAGAGCACGACATTCCACATAGCATCAACGACATGCGACACATCTGGGTGATCGCGATGATGAGCGACCCCAGATACAGCAAATTGACCGAGTCTGAGAAACTTGAGCTGCATAACAAGATGCTCCATAGTCCATCTACAGCGGCCAAGTACAACCGCGTGTGAGCTGATCCTTACAATGATGCATTTCAGTACCGTGAGAGCTAATCCTACAAGGATACGTATGAGCTGATCCTTACAATGATGCATTTTGTAGATAAATATTGATTTTTTTTTGTGCTGCGGATTGTGTAATAATATAGTGTAAGCATCTCTAAATACGCAATGGATGACTTTAGAAAAGTAGTTGATGAGTACGAGAAGACTCTAAAAGCAGTGAGGAGGGCAAACCTTGACTTGAAGAAGACTATGAAAACTAGGGATAAAGTGAATACAGCAAGAGTCTCTATTAGGGGTTTGCTTGTGCTTTATTACCACACAGCTTTCTCTACGCCCGAGAAGATGCTTGTGAAACCGGAATTCATCAAATTATTTTACAAGATTAACGATGGGGATCCATTTGATATATCTTTGTGGGAGGAGCTCAGCCAGAAAGAGAAGTCCTTCATGTACAGGATTACAAGCAGCCTGAAGCCGGATAATAGTAGAGAGCTAGCTGAAAGGCATTGCAAGGAGGCCAAGCAATTCTACAACAAGGTCTATATCAACGAGAACCAAGCGCGATTGGGCAATGATTCACCAGAAGTCTATCAGGAACTCAAGGACTCTATTAAAGAGCTAATCGACAGGCATATGATCACGAGAAGAGTAGGCAATAATGTGATCCGCCAATATGAATCTGCCTTGGGAAAAATAAAGAGCGCTAATAATATATAAGTATGTTCGCTAAGCGCAAGGGCCGACGTAGCAATCTAAGCGTGCTATCAAGCGCACTTAAGGAAGTGATTGAAGACGATAGTAAGAAAGCAGAGCCACCGAGACTCAATGAGACGACACCATCGACGGCGCAACAAAAAACAAAGCCCTCGAAGAGAGAAGTCCCCATAGAAGGAAACGGCGTCGTCGAAAAGGCAATCGGCAAGAAGGGACCCAAGTTCATATCGTTCAAGAATCTACTCACAGGTTAGGTTCCTCAAATAAGTTGAAGAATCTATCTATCTCGCCTGCCTTGCTATATGCGAGGAATAGAACAGCATACTGACCGCACCGCCCGAAGTTGAAGTCTTGCACCCTCAAGCTATTGTACTGGTAATCGCGTGGGATGAAACTAGGCGGTCCCGCACCAAGCGGGTCAAAATACATCTTTTTTTGGTTATCCACGGCAACCCAGTGGGTGCCTCCCATGATCAATGGATGCCCGAGATTTAGTATCATCCTTGGAACACTCTTATCGAAGTTATACGACCAGTCTATCTTGGCGTCATCTAAACCTGCTTCATGTAATAATTTTTTAAGATCTTCCATTGTAGTTCTTGGCTTGTTTAAGAGGCCCATAATTATTTTTAAAAAAATCTGTAGAGCGCAAGGGGGTTATATATAAGGCGAAAGATTATACAAGCTATGTCGAGTCAAGCAGATCAATATGTAGTTGAGTCGGCTCTTGAGCCACAGAACAATGAAGCTTTATTTAAAGCTAAGCGCATGGTTTATGCCGTCGATAGTAATTCTAATGGCGGTCAATTTGGTACCGAAATCCAATTCGATCTTGGCACTCTTGGTAGTCAAGGAGATTGGACTTTCTTAGAGGAAGCTCTTGTAGCTATCCCTGTATTCACTACTATTAAATCAAACTTATCACAAGGATTTACAACGGCAGCCACAACTTTCAACAAGGATTTAACGGTCCTTAAGAATGGATCCCACCATTTTGTAGCATCAGCAGCTCTTTCTATTAATGGTCGTATGCTCCAAGATCATCAGCAAAATCTTAACGTCTCTACGCATGCAGATATTATGACGACATGGAGCCAGGAAGAAATTAATAAGTATAGTTCTACTCTAAATATGGCTAAACAACCTGATGATTACATAGACCTTGAAAACGCAACAGAGACTGTTGTTTTTACCACAAATGGCTTCTCAAACTCATCTGCTGTACTTAATCCAAGCGTATCGGAGCGTAGAAACAATCAATGTAATACTTCCACTGGTCTTGGAAGCGTTATTGGATCTGCACCTGCCGCTGGGCGTAGCTCTGTGCAATCTTTTACATCAGCTGGGACTGTTGCGCTTGTATCAGGATCATATTATTATGTGAAACAAGATACTGTTATTGTGCGTCTTAAGGATATTTGTCCATGTGTTAAGAGCTTGCCACCTCTTAAAAATATTAAAGGATATCTCTATCTTAAATTGAATGCTACTGAATGTAAATTCCAAGTTGCTGCGGATCTAGGAGGTACTATTACTATCAATTCGATTGCTAGTACTGCTGGGAACTCATGCCCAGTTCAATTAACCAGTATGAGTGTGCTTTCCACTGGTACCGTTACGACACCTGTCCCGGCAAATGGATTTACACTAACATGCGGTGCTTCTGGTGTTAATCCTTCTACAGTACTCGCTGACCCTAAGCCAGCTCATGTTAATGCACGTCTCATTGCTCCTAAGTACGAAGGCAATGCTGCTACTGATGCTGCTTTCAGTATGAAGAAGACTTTCACCGTTTGGGAGCGCCGCAATAGTCAAGTATCGCTCGATCCAAGCCAAGGTAATACATTTAATATTAACTCTGGGGTTCCAAATCCGCGATTTGTGCGAGTATATCCATTCTTTACAGGAAAAGGTACTTCTTCTATCACTAATCTCCCAACTACGTATAATCCTTTAATGTCTATCGTTTCTACTGAGGGAGCCACTACTAGTCCAATGGCGCAACTTACCAACTTTAACGTTTATGTAGGCAACAAGAGCTGCTTCCAAGATCCTCAAATGTACGATTACGAGAATTTCTTGTACGAAACTTCTAAGTTGGGACTCGATGGTGGCATGAACTCGTTGCAATCAAGCGGTCTTATTAACTCCATCCTTTGGGAACGCTTGTATCGATACTATTGTTGCGATGTGTCTCGCCGATTGCCTTCCGAGGATGGTAATCTTAAATCCATTCAAGTGCAAGCTACAAACGCTACCAAGTGCAAGATGAGTTTGATTGTTGATGTGTTTAGTGAGCGTGAATACACGGTAGATACCGCTTTGTGCCAATTCGTGTAAATTGATTGAAATCAAGCAAACTCGTTTGCTGATAAGATCAGCTAAACTTTAGAACGATGTTCTAAACGGTCTTGCCGGTAGAATGAGATCTCCTCGTCTTCGACCGAGTTGTATAAATATTTAATAAAAAAAGCAGATATCATGCTGCTGCCTAAATATATACTCTGGAATAGTCTATTAAAGATGTACAAGCCAGCAACGTTAGATTTAACACCTAAACAGATTAAGCAATTGGCTAAGTCCAAACCAATTAGATTAACGCATGGGCAGATCGGAAAGGGCAAGCACGTAGCCATGTTGCATCCAGAAAATCATATCAAATTGTCTAAAAGTATGCTTGCAGGAAAGGGCTGCAACCTATGCATGGCTCCAGGCGAGATCCAAGCCACACACGAATCTTCCATGGATGGTACTGGTTTCTTTGGAGATCTATGGGAAGGAGTGAAAAAAGCGGGAACGTGGCTAAAAGACTCTGGAGTAGCATCCGCAGTTGCCGACGCTCTACAACCAGTTGCAGCTACCGTCATCGGTCCTAAAGGTGCGGAACTAGCCAGAAAAGTCTTAAAAGGCACTACGGGTATTGGTATTCAACCAAAGAGAAAACGAGTTAGTCGTAAGGCTAATGCATTGCATGGAGGAAGCTTCCTAATGCCACATGAATAATATTGCGCGCAAATGCAAAAAAAAATAGTTTTTTTTTGTGCTTGAATAGCTCATGGAGTCTCCACGTAGATGAGCACAATGATGTTAATATCTGGATCCTTGAGTGCTAGAGGACGGCCAAGTTGGTCTGTAAATTCGAACAGAATACCTTCGCGTGAGCCACTTTGGCAATCGATGAATGAAACCTCATTGGGACTACTATCAATGAGTTGCCCGCTGCCAGCTGACTTTGATGTGAAACTATGGATAACATTACTAGTGGTAGAGAAAGTATTCATAACAGCATCACAAGTAAGATTGACGCTTTGGACGGGAGAGATGATAGGAACGTTATCGCTTTGCTTGGTATAGATCGTTGATTGCTGCACGGTTGGATAAGTCCCAGCGTTATAACCAGTAATGCTACGGAATCCATTAGCATTGATAATGATCTGGGGGCCTCTTACCGTAGTTGGCCATGTGATGCCTGCATTAGTATATCCAGCTGGCGTTGCGGTTGGCAGCGGGAACGATACGAAATCTACTGAGTAAGCTGTTCCATTTGCTTGAAACTGAGCATAGACAGTGATATCTTGCGTGGTGTTGTTAGTGATGTAGAGGTTTTGGCTAATGAACCAGTTGCGTAGGTAGTTATTCAGGTCTGAGATAGTGTAGATGCCAGCAGCGATCGTGATGTTGTAAGTAGTATTGCCTACACCATTTGGAAAGATAATAGAGAAGGTTTGGTTATCATATTGAGGATCGATGTTGTTCCAAGAATTGTAGATAGAAACGCTCTTCAATCCAATCCTCGCACCATCCATGTCTCTTGTACCAGGAAACTTGAAATAGAATCGGTTCTTCGAGTACGTATCTTGATGAGTACTGTTGATTGGAATGATGGATGTAGGCATGATTACTTATATTTTTAATTGTTATTCTTTGGCAAAATATTAATAAAATTAATACGTATCTCATTGCGTAGCGTATCGACTAGCATGATGTGCCCTGGCTCTTCAGTAACCTCCTTGTACTTAGCAATCACATAATCCTTGTCGTATCCAAGAGAGAATTCGCTTAGGATCAGATTTAGATCTCTATCCAGCAGCCCTTTGGCTAGTATAAAGTACTGGCAATTCTTACGCACATCAGTTGGCGTATTGAAGTAGCTCTGACTAATGTAGCACATTGTGTAGAAGCTCTTGCGTCCGTAGATATAGTAATTCTTTATCTCCTTTTGATTCTCATACAGTAGATCGTCAAACACGATCATCTTCATGAATGGTATCTTTTTTTTGCCTTTTCCTTTGATATCCTTAATCTCAGCATTCCTGGGAGGGACTTCACCGTCTTCATACACAGCAATCATCTCTTCTGGGACAGCATTTATCAGGTGATCGTACAATGGTTCGTCGGCAGATTTAAGACATAGAATCAGCTTGTTGATAGTCTTATCGCCAAGTAGCACAAGTAGATTCAATAGCGAGTTTGTCTTCATGCTGCCTGATGGGCCTGCTATGAGTATCCGCGCTGGTAGCTCTATCTTGTGCGTCTCGTAATTTGGATTAGGTATGTCATAGCTTTTCTTAACCAAGTTATAGAAATTAAACATAGTTATTAGATGCTTTATAT
>JACCDQ011445240.1_pt1 | contig 11414 bp, 11 predicted proteins | sample 7446031 | NCBI WGS metagenome assembly JACCDQ01 (sample SAMN15323442, study PRJNA562643) | freshwater metagenome | isolation source: river surface water | place: USA:Blue River Watershed | collected 2017-08-17
CAGAGTGAACGTGTCATTAGCTTCCATTAAAACTGGGAAGTTCCAAGCTGGGGCTAACTTACCACCATTCGCAGCGATAGTCATAACTGTACATGAGTGTGGTACATCCACGCCATTCTTACGATACCAAAGATAGAATCTAGATGAAGATGAGTTTGATGAAGTTACCTGCAAAGAGAACTCAAAGTTATATCTACCAGCATTTAATGCTTTGATTACAGTACCATCAGCATTTAATTCAAACCCAGAAACAGCGTTTGATGAATTCACCTTAACTGCATATGGAGTGTTAATAGCTGCAGCAGTTTGAGATGTAGTATCATACCAATCACCATAGAACAAGCGTGGCCAGATGGTCGGGCGAACCAAGATAACACCATCAGTTGTTCCAACTTTCAATATTGAAGCAACTGAAGTAGCAACATTAGGTGCTGATGGACGAACGTTTGTTAACTTACCACGCATTGTTGGGTGCGCCCAGAGAATCTGCCCTCTAGTCCATGTCTCGCCAACAGAAGAACCTGTTGTATCTAATGTTCTAACTTTACCGAATACAGTAGCACGACCGTGACCTCCTGGTTCAACATCGCGAGTCATAACACCGACTAGGTATAGTGGTGTAGCTGTTGGACCAGCTGCATATTTGTTAACTTCGACGATTGGGTTGTCTGGATTTTCCATATCAACGCCAGAGAACATAACAACTTCACCGTTCAACAACGTTTCATTTGTACTGTTGTGAATTTGAAAGTAATGTTCTAAACCAACTTGAACTGTTGATTCGTCTGCTTGTCTGATATCAAGACAATCTTCAGCTGCGTTCCATCCCATTTGACCTGGGAGTAATGGAGTTTGATAACCAGCTGTGTTAAATTTGATAGTACGGATTGGTCCAATGTTCTCTGTGAACTGAACCTTTTTAGTTGCCATATCATATTCAAGAACCCAGTTATCATTAGAGTCAGACATCGTTAAACGATTAACATCATCTAGATAACGGAAATTTACTTCACCAGATCCTGGTCCAGTGTTTTGAATCTGAGAAACCCAACGTTCTAAGAATTTAATCTTATCGTTTACTTGGCGGAACTCGTTAGTTAAAGGTGCTTCTGGTTCAGCAACCTTTGTTGGTTTTAGATACTTGTCTAAATCTGGGATTTGAGCTTCGTCTGGAACTTTACCGATTGGAGTTGGTAAAGTGACTTCGTTAATTTGTCCACGGATTTCAAGTTCTCCAGCGTCAAGAGCTCTGGCAACTTCAGCTTGAATCTCTGGTAATTCAGAGATAGGTACAGGTTCACCAGCTGCTAATCTTTCCTGTGGAGACTTTAAAGAAGCAAGCTGTTCAAATAGATTAGACAAATCGTTTTTAACGTTCTGTCTTACTTCTTGTTCAATATGTTTAGCACGTGCTGAAGGTGTATTCTTTTTACCTTCAGCAACTAGCTTCAAAAACTCATTAAAATCACTCATGTCCCATCGCTTTTCTTACATCATGATAAACGGCAGCTTTGTCCTTATCAGACATATGGCTTGGTAAACCAGAGTGGAATTCTTTTTGGTTACCAGCGGAAGCGTGTTCTCTCATCTTCGAGGCAGACATGCCTTCAGCACCTTCAGCATCTGGGTCACGATGACCTGCAGAATGAATAGTGATAGACTTGAAGTTATAATAACCGTGCTTTCCGTCTTTACCATTGTATGTACTTAGTAGTTTCTTATATTCTTCTTCACGATCAGAACCAGCCACAACGTGAAGGTGGCGAGCACCAGCTGCATACATAGCAGAAGCATGGTGCATAATAGTTGGTTGTTCTTTGGATGCACCAACGATATTAGTATTAGGAAATGCCTTTTGAGCGTGCTTAACTTTAGTGGCAACGTCTAGTGGATTCTTCTTAGCGTCTTGGCTATGAGAAAGAACAACAGCGTGAATAGCGTCATGCTTATTTGCGATTTGATGAACCTTATCAACTAGCTTTTCGTGGCCAACTGTTGGTGGATTCATACGACCAAACGCCAATACACCATGACGTTGGTTAGCTTGTTCTTTAAGGAAGTTGATGAAGTCTAACATATTACCAAGCCTTACATGACCAATAACGTGCCTTGTCTTTTGGTCCTGGGTTTTCACAGTTATGACGAGCACGGAAAGATTTACGACGAGCAGGAATGTTCTTCTTGATAGTCATATTCTTATCACCGAAGTTTACTTTCTTAGCCTTACCGTCGCCGTCTGGGTCAACATAAACCTTAGACTTCTTAACATCGCCAGCCATTGGCTTGTTTAATGGTACAGTCTTACCTTGGTATGTTGCTTCGTCTAATTCAGATTCTTCTTTAACACAAGAGCCTTCTTCGCAAGGCTTAGTTCCTGGCTTACGTTTGTAACCTGTCCAGCAAGTACAGTTTTTCTCTTGTAGATATTCTTTAAATGAAATCATGAACGCACCTTTAATAAGTTTTGACGAGCAAACTCAGCACGGTTTACTAACTTTGTTGGTTCGTCTTTATGGTTAACCACATAACCTTCTGGTTTGGATTCTTTACCGTTGATAGAATAACTATAACCACCCTTATGAGATTCTAGAGAATTAACAAGGGTATTCTTAGCAGCCTGTAAGTGACCATGCATTTTAAACGCAGCGTCATAATGAGCAGCGTTGTTATCAATATGAGCAATTTGCCCTTCACCTTCACCGAGCTTTTGTTGCTTAGACTTATCAGTCTTAACTTTATCAGCCATCTTCTGGTACTTATCCATAACGTGCTTCTTAAAGTCTTCGGTGTTTGGAGTAGAACCATCACGAACTGTTTGGTTAATATAAGTGGCTAAGTGACCACCGTCTCCACCATGACGTTCGATATGCTTATACATTTCTGGGTTCTTTAAGTGAACGTCACGTGCAGCATGCATATGTTTCTCGAAAGTCTTTTGGGCTTCTGGAGAATAATCTACTTTGCTAGTGTCAAAGTTAGCAGTGTGAATATGTACGTCTGGGTGAGATTTAAAATCTTTGTCATCAACGTTTGGTGTAGCTGCCATATCACCAAGGTTCTTACCTTCGTACTTTGTATGAACTACAACGCCAACCTTTGAACGCTTAACCTTTTCTGCTTCATCACCGTGAGCAGTATAGGTGATTGTATTTGGCGTAAAAGAAACTGAACCATTGGGGTGTACCTGATGGTCTTCAGAAGTATGCATCAAGTCACCTTGGTAAACCCCCTTCTTAGGAGAAACCTTTGGTAGATTTGCAAGAGCATCTTTTAACTTAGAAGATAGACCTGGCGCATGTCCGTGGTTTTTATCAATATCTTCTGGTGTGTAATTAATCTTGGGGTTCTTATTGAACGCAGATTTAGAAGCAACGAAAAACTTACCAGTCTCTGGGTGCTTACCGAATACAATAGAAGGTGACCCATCAAACTTCTCTGTTAGATGGTTACTGGTATTACCAGACTTCATATCTTCATGGGCTTGCTTTAATGCACCTTCAGCGTGTTCGAAACCCTCTGAACCATGCAGAAATGGGCGATCTTCAGCGTGGTGAATGTGCTTTAGTTTAGCACCTTCTTCAGCTTCTTCTTTTAGGAAATCTTTAAAATGTAGCATTACGTTGTTAGATACTTTCCGAGTTCAGTTATTAGTTGTCCCTTAATAACATAGTGATTCATAAACGCAGCATTAATTTTCAATTCCTGCTTTGCTTGAATTTTCATAAGGGATTTATTTTTAGAATCTACAATATTTAGTATCGGTAGACCACGCTGAGAACCTACAACTGCTTTAGTTTCAGAAGTTAATAGTTTACCAATATTTCCAAACTTAAACAACTGCGCTTCGTTTTTACTGAAACCCCCAATAACAATTCCTGGTGTTCTTTTTGAGAGTGTCAAGTCCATGTTCTTACCAATGTTTAGGTAGGTTTTCATTCTACTATTTTTAACTGATTTATTATATTCGTATGCTAAAGATTTGTAGGCAAACATAGTAGAGGCTTGAACTCCACGCATTTCTCTAATTTTGAAAAACTGAGATTGATAATTTCTAATATTGATACCAAGGGTTTTAATACCCAAAGCTGTAATCTCTTCAAACGAACCGCCAACAACACGACCGTTGTTTTTAATGTCGTCCAACTTTAGAGAACCTTCAATGTTGATAGCTTTTTTATCAACCTTCACTAAGACGTGAGCGCGAGAATCTCTCTGATTACCAGCACCAACTGCTATAATCTCAATGTTATTTCTTCTGTTATTTTCAAATAGTAATTTAGCCCACTTCAATGCGGTTGCAGAATTTGCATACTTTAGGCTGTTCTGAATAATATCAGACAGAACATATTGCATTGACTTATCAGTTAAAGTTCTAATACAAGAAAGGCTTCCGCCAATCTTCATAGTAACAACGTCGCTAACTTTTCTGTTTTTGTTTTTGGTATATGTTACTAGCTGTTGCTTTTGTCTATTATCTTTTAATCTATCTAAAACATCAATAATATCTTGCTCAACGATTAGCTGGGTTTGATTTAAGAATCTAGCATAAATAGCAGCTGCGTAAATTGCTTCTAAAACATCAACCTTATTTCCATTAACTGCACCCTTAGCAGCCTTACCACCCGAACCGCCAAAGTCTCCATTCTTTAATAAATCGTTAAGAGAGTAACGTTCTTTATCATTCATCAAAATGATATACTTACCATTAGCTGCTTTCTTTCTTAGCCATTCTAAAGCAAGTTGAACTTGGCGTGGGTCTTTTGAGGGGTTTACTTCGATAACTTTACCGCTATCAGTAAAAGCAATTCTGTCAAATGCTTTCGTATCACCGTTCACTAAATCGAAGGGTGATTTGTTTCTTAGTTTATTAACTAAAGTTTCAACACGTCCTGGACGTTTTCTTAACTCATTTAGGGATAGTTGCATACGACACCATGTTATTCATTATTGAATATTTAGTTTCGTTTTGTATTTCCTATCCCACTTTAAGACCTGTTGAAATAGTTTATTGATAGCTTTGTTATTTCTACTATCATAATTAAACGTTTTTAAGAAATACTTTAGAGTAGATGAAGGGCTTCTAACTTTCGCTTTTGACACTGATAGAAACTCAGTAATATTTTTATTAGGAAAGTTTGAGCGGAGGTCTACATAAACGCAATGAGCATATGCTTGAATCTCATCAAAACAAGATAAGTATTCACGCTCTGCGTCTTTTCTTTCATGACCTACTTTTTTATGCGGGAGTACATAGTTACTAGACTCGTCATAGCGACGGTCGTATTGCATAAAGTGAATTACTTCATGCATAAGTGTTTGGATTATTCTGTACTTAAATTTAGTCCAAGCACGATCGGAGAACTGAAACTTATCATACTCAACGGTATAAACTTGCAGTATGCATTGTCGTGTTTCTGGGTCGTATTCTCCACCAACCCCAACGTAGTTTTTCCAAGAGATAGCTCTTGTGGGTTCTTTCTTGAACTCAATCTTTGTGCGCCACTTCTTGAAATAATTGATGAGACCTCGACTGTCGTTTTTATACAGGTCGAGGTCTTTCCACATCTTTGAAGGTATGAGTTTAGCTCTAAATGGTCGCTCATAGAAATTGAGCATTTCCATCCAGTCTGAATTTACAGTTTCTAGGAAATTCATATAACCTCCTAGAAAGTCTAAACCTTACCCTAATTGTCCTTCTAGGAAGGCTAAGACTTTCGCTTGTTCCTCTAAGTTAGTATTAGCAAACTCAGTAATATAAGGCATCAAGTCAAAATTTGATAACAGGTTACTATATTTAGTTTCTCTACCTCTTAGGAATTGTTCAGACTGGTCGGATCCACGGTCTTGATATCGTTGTTGAAGAACGTCTTTCGGGGCATTTAAGAATACGATATGAAGCTCGGTGTCAGGTAAACCCATAGCGAATTCTAGGAAAGACTGATTAAAGATTCTGTCACCTTCAAATAGAATGTTACAATTATGGCTTGCGATCCACTCCTGCATAGCTGGCTGAACTGCCATAGAAAGACGGTCAGTTCCAGCGAAGACTTCACCTTCTTCATACTTACCAAGGATGTATAAATCACGTTCGGTATTATACATAGCAGTTACCAGTTTAGCTGGCTCGATAGGTTGAAAGTCTTTATTTTCCATATACTTACGGAACAAGGTGGTTTTACCAGTTCCTGGACTACCGCCAACAGCAATCAATTTACGAACCTTTTTAGGGTTTGTAGTTTTAGTCATAGTTAGTTCCTCCCTAACACCAATTCTATCAATAAACATTTTCTAACAACGCTTTCAATTCATCATCAGTAAATACCCAAACACGACCGATGAAGTGATGAACGTCAGCATCTTTATCGTGTTTCTTTTTATACATAACTTTCTTAGCAATATCACGTGCCAAGTTCTTAGCAATATTCTCTTTAATCTCAGAGGCATAATCAGGTGCTACTTCTTGTAGCTTGAGTAGTTCTTGAGCAGATACTTTATGGTCAATTGCGAAACGGTTGAGGCTATGCTCATCCATTAGTTCATCAATACTTGGTTTAATCTGAATACTAGAACCAGACATACCATTACCAATAATAGTTGAGGTTGTTAAATTACTACCATCCCAAATAGCGTTATTAGATGTAATAGAGCTAACAGGCATGGTAACAGCACCATTGCTTATAGTAATACTTGACTTTAGTAAGTCATCTTCAATCATATCTTCGGGGTTCATATAAACATCTCCAATCCCATTAAGGGTTTTTCTTCATCATCAAACATCCACTCTAGGTTATCAATTTTACCTGAGTTTATAAAATAAGTAAAGTTTTCTTTGTTGATTCCATTCTTGTGATCTAGTCGCAGGTCGATAGTTTCGTTACGGGCTTGCCACATAACATCCCAGTCAATACCATACCAACCATCACCTTCAGCCATTTGGATTTCTTCGGCTTGACGGTCTAGGTAATATCCAAGATAGCGACCGTGCTTTGCTCTAAAGATTTTCTTAAAAGAGCAAAGGCAAGTTTCCATAGTAAAGAAGTCTACCTGTTCCACCAATTCTGGAAACCTTGCTTTGGTTTCTTCGAGTATAGATCTAGCAGACCTTTCGAGAGAATCGTACTCTGCTCCAGATAGTTTTCTATCCACATCGTCTTCTTGTCCAAGGGCATATAATAATCCATTACGATGAGAACGGGAACCATCATAATCACTAAGCATAAGTGAAGTAGGATTGATCCGAATAGCAGCAGTATGCTTAAGATGCTGAAGATAGAACCAAGTAGAATAACGACCAAACTTATGAAGGCTGTTTTTAAGTATATCCCACAAGTTGTCAAAGTTTTGTTCTTCGTTGTCTCCATAATAACTCTCCAATTTTTCACGTTGGGTTTTATCCCCAATAAAGTTCTGATACGATTCAAACATTGCGGGTAGGTGACCCTTGTTCCATTTCGTATCAGTTTGATAACGAAGTCGTTTATAGTTAGTCGTATTCCAATTAGTGATACGATCTACTGTGGCAAGTTCGTAGTCAGGGAATTCATTCTTAAGAACCCAAGCGGTTGGTAGTTGATAGGTATTACCATATAACCAAGCAAACCAAATACGTTCTTCATCGTTATGTTCATAACGCTTATGTAAATAGTTTGTTGCCCAAACCGCAGGGTCACAGTCGTCATACTTTAACGACCAAGCATACCAACGAATGAACGCTTCCCGTCTATTTTCTTTTAGACGATAATCCATATTATTCAAAGAATGATTCTTCTTCAGGTTCCTGTGTTAAATCTAGAATTACTGCGTAAACTTCTTTTGAAGTTGTATTTAAGTTATCAATATCAACATGCTTTCTAAGTTCAGCTAGTCTATCAGTAACAACCTTTCTAGTATTTTTATCAAAGTTTGTGTATTGATAAACTTGTTCAGTTTCAAACTCATAGGGTTCAAACTGCGGGAAAGTGTACTTGTTATTATCGAGTAATGTTGCTGGTGCTTTATCATCATGGTTTAAAGCCAAGTCTAAGAAGTCGCGACACCAGTTAATTGCTGAACGCATTTCCGTAGCTTTAAGTGTTCCTGGGAAATGGCGGAACTCGATGGTATTAGTTTCTTCAAACAACTGACGTAGGTTAATACCAGCACGTGGGCATTGGAACCAAGCAGGTTGACCCTTAGCATCTTTATGAGCATGTTCATGCCAAAATTCTTCAGGGGTCTTAGCAGCTAACATAGCCTCAACACGCTTCCATGGAAGTTTGTATTGATGTGATGTTAGACGACGTTCGTATCGTTTCTTAGCCCATAGGTATTCCAACGGTGGAAGCGTGTTACGGTCAGGAACTGGGATGTTCTCTACAATAGAAAACGCTTGCTCTTGAAAGGTATGAACATAAGTCAATAACTTCTTAAGAGCCTTCAAGTCATCTTTAAGACCTGGCACTCGAATATGAATATGTAAGTTGCTACGATAATTTACGAGTGGTGCTGGTCCATTCTCTCGGAGGAATTTGTTAACCTTAGCAATGTGTTCAACCTGTTCATCAACTGTTGTTGTAGGTCGAGTGTTAATTTCTCCACCAAACTTATATAATTTACCTTGTGGGTCATTTGCGATTCCTGTACTTGATACACATGTATTATCTAAAGCATTCCACTTCGCACCATCGGGTAAATCCTTAATGGTACGATCGCAGTTACCATATTCTAGTTCAACACCATAAGTCCATTTTTTAATATCGTAAGTCATTTAGTTTCCTGATAATCAATAGCACCTTCAATATGTACAGTTTTCAAAAGCATAGTAATCTTTGAATCAAACGTTACATATGTATTCATTGGAATATTCGTTATTGGATAGTTAATTCCAGCTCTAGAAGAAATATCCTCAGTAGAAGTAATTATAACCCCATTCGGCATTAAAGTCAAATATAATGGTCGCTTTCCATTCCTGAAAAGTGTAACCTCTTTTTCCGCTGACAAAGTACAAACGGATAATGAAGAATCTTTCCAACGTTCCAATGGAGAAACACCATCTTCAATAGTATGGAGTAACAATTCCGTATCATTTTTCGTTGAGCATTTATACCCATACATCTCTTCCCAATTCTCGGGAAGTTCTTGTGTAATAACCCCATTATGAACAACGGATGTTTTCTTGTTACTGATAGGTTGGTTATATTCCAAATCAGAAGTTGAGTAACGGCAGTGACCAATTAAATACAGGTTACCATCTTCGTTTACGAATTCCTTGAAGTTATCTTTATGCATATGCTTTTCGATAAACTTATCAGCGGGAATCGCTTCCTTGATAGTTACAACCTCATTAGTCCAACGTGGAAGAAACGAGATTCCAGTTGCGTGTAAACCTCGAATTTTAGATTCAAGGAATACACGCTTTAGAAGTTCAAAGTCCTTAAGACTTGGATTCTTAAGGACTGCTCCAATAACTGCACACATTACGCAAAGAACTCGTCAAGTGAAGAAGCATTAGCTTCAGGGTGCATCTTAAGCAGTTCAGCACGACCAACTTCTTTTTCACAGAAGTCGTACCATTCTTTACTTTCCCACATTCCTGGATATACACCGTTGAAGCGTGGCTTATAGTAAGGGCTGTTTACGTCATTCTTAGAATGTTCAACATACTTACGACGAGCATTTTCGTATTCCATAGAACCTAGAGTCAACATTCCTTCGTGGAAGAAGGCAATGATTGAGATACGTTCTGCGTTCGGGTCGTCAAGGATGAGTTCAGTATTGCCATGCAAACCAGCCATGTTATTAACAAAAAGTAAGTCTCCAGGACGGATGTTAACTGCATACCCAATTTCGGGGAACACAAGATAAGCACCTCGGTACTTATCAGAGTTACTAAAAACGCAGATATTAGCAAATCCATCATCCATGTTAGCAGGGTCATAGTGAGCAGCAGTTCTAAAGTTACGGTTAACAGTGATAGTTGAGAATGGAGTATTCGGTACTAAGAATCGTGGATCAATTTTCTCAGATGCACGTTTCTGGTTACCATAACGCCATGGTAGCAATTCGTTGAACGCTTTAGCCAAGTGTTGTAGGTATGGGTAAGACTTCTTGAACTTGTCAAAATGCTTCTCAGTATAAGAAGTAGCACGACCATAAGGGATACGTGGATAGCGATCGTACCAACCAGCAATACCTGAGTTAACAGGGTTAGCATAAGTTGTCTTAGAAATTAGTTCACTTTCAACCCAAGCTGCGTCAACGGATGCTTCTGCTGCAGGTTTGCGGCGAGTGGTTTCAACCCAGTCATCAAAGTGAAAGCCAGCGTCTTCAATCGAATCACGTAGCCAAACTTGAGCACGGTTAGATGCTTGGTCACGATTATCAGCATACTTTGCTTGGATAGCTTCGATAGGATCTTCACCTAGCAAGTTACCAGCACCCTTCTTAAACGCATCAATTATATCCCACTGGTAAGCAGTAACCCAATCACGGTTAAGAAGTTTCTCACCACGTGGTCCAGCAGCAATACCTCGGTTTTGCGTTTCTTGTGCAGCATCACGAAGACCTTCGTAAGCTGACTTAACCATTTCATCGCTGAAATAGTTCTTACGGAACTTGAAAACGATATTACGTTCGTCAAGGGCTGTCTTACATCCACCACATTTCTTATCGCAGTTTACGTCGCTTAGATCGGTTGCGCAAGATGGCGGTAGATACAAGTCCATATCGGACTCGACTAATGTATGATAATGTCGTTCATCTAGCCATTGACCAACTAGATCAGGGCGAGGTGTAATCTCTGAGTTCTCTAGAACAATTACCTTAACATCTCTATTAGCATCAATACTCATTTTCATTCTCCTTAAAACTTAAATCCGCTGAAGTCTTCCGACTGCATTCTAGAACCAAACCCACTCTTATCAAATAAAGGTTTATCATCTTTAATATGTCCAGAATCAGCTAACCCATCCTGGGCAGACGCTTCAACGTCGTATAATTTCATTTTACTTCTATCAATTCCAACAACGAATCGTTTATAATAGTTTGGATCATTATAACGATTCTTCAACTGTTTAACAATAATCTGATTAAGGTTTTCCAATTCTTCACTACTTACTAAAGCAAACATAAAGTCAGCCGTTGCGGGTAAGCCGAACGATTCAGAAGTATCTTCTAGACCTGGGTCTGAGTTAGCGTAACCCGAACGAGTAGTTTGTGTCGCTGAAACGATTGGTACATTATACTCAACAGCCAAACCACGAAGTTCTTCGGCGATAGCTTTTACCAGTGTATAAGAATTTACATTAGAACCAGCCTTCATTCTCTGAGAGGAACAAATATTTAGATAGTCAATAAAAATGATATCTGGAATAAACTCACGTTTAAGTTTAAGTTCTTCTAACAAAGCACGGAAGTGACCAGCGTGAGCCGATGCG
>JACCDQ011731484.1_pt1 | contig 11414 bp, 9 predicted proteins | sample 7446031 | NCBI WGS metagenome assembly JACCDQ01 (sample SAMN15323442, study PRJNA562643) | freshwater metagenome | isolation source: river surface water | place: USA:Blue River Watershed | collected 2017-08-17
GCTTTGGCCCGCCTGCTCGGACGCGTAGCGCGACAGGCTCTCCCAGAACTCGCCCTGCCCTTTGGTGTCCAGCCAGCGGGCACCGTCAAACTTGTAATGGAAACCTCCACAACGGGCGGCCAGCCACACCTCATGCAAAGGCTTTTGCAGGTTGATGACGATCTGGCTGCGGTTGGGAAAAGTGAGTGTGACCATGCCGCCCACCCGCTGGTTGTCAATGTCGGCGTCGGTGTCATCGTTCAGGCGATCGCAGCTGATTTCCACGCCCGCGAGCAGGCGTTCAGCTTGGTCCAGAAATTCAAGGTCGGTCATTACAATCGCTGCATGTTGAAGGTATTGAAGATTCTAGTCACGGCGCATGCCCTTGTCGGGGGTGCGGCGATGTTGAACGGCTGCGGTCAAAAAGGCGCGCTGGTTTTGCCCAGCACGCCCGAGTCTGCCCATCGCGCCACATTGCCTCAAACCTTGAACCCGTGGCGTGCCAAGCCCGCACCCGTCACCCCGGGTACACAGGCCGACGCCAAAACCGAAACCCCTGCGCCCGTGATCGCCCCCTCGGAAGCACCCGCCACAGCCCCCTTGACCGATCCCAAGGCACCCGCTGCCGTCTCACAATGAACACCACCGCTGCACCCCAAGGCCTGCCAGGCCAGCCCCACATTGCCTACGCAGGCGATCAGCTCATGGTCGAAGGCGTGCGCCTGTCCGACCTGGCCCGCGAACACGGCACGCCCCTGTTTGTCTATTCCAAAGCCGCCATGCTGTCGGCCCTGGCCGCCTACCAGCGCGGCTTTGCCGGGCGCAATGCGCAAATTTGCTACGCCATGAAGGCCAACTCCACTTTGGCAGTGCTGCAAGTCTTTGCCGAAGCCGGTTGCGGCTTTGACACCGTCTCGGGCGGCGAGCTGGCTCGCGTGCTGGCCGCAGGCGGCGATCCGGCCAAGGTGATTTTTTCGGGCGTGGGCAAAACCCGCGCCGAGATGAAGCAGGCCCTGCAAGTGGGCATCGGCTGCTTCAACGTCGAAAGCGAAGCCGAACTCGATGTGCTGAGCGATGTGGCCGTGGGCCTGGGCCTGAAGGCCCCGGTCAGCTTGCGCGTGAACCCCAACGTGGACGCCAAAACCCACCCTTACATCTCCACAGGCCTGAAGGGCAACAAATTCGGTATTGCCCACGAAGACGCCCTGCGCGCCTACCGCCATGCGGCCAGCCTGCCCGGCCTGAAGGTGGTGGGCATCGACTGCCACATCGGTTCGCAAATCACCGAAACCACGCCCTACCTTGACGCGATGGACCGCGTGCTGGACCTGGTGGCCGAGATCGAAGCCGCTGGCATCGCCATCCACCACATCGACTTTGGCGGCGGCCTCGGCATCAACTACAACGGCGACACGCCGCCCGAAGCCGATGCGCTGTGGGCGCAGCTGCTGGCCAAGCTCGACGCGCGCGGCTACGGCCAGCGCCAGATCATGATCGAGCCCGGCCGCTCGCTCGTGGGCAATGCCGGCGTGTGCCTGACCGAAGTGCTGTACCTCAAGCCCGGCGAACAGAAAAACTTCTGCATCGTCGATGCCGCCATGAACGACCTGCCCCGCCCGGCCATGTACCAGGCGTTTCACCAGATCGTGCCCGTCACCCCCCGCACGGGTGAAGGCTCTGGCGAGGTCTATGACATCGTGGGCCCCGTCTGCGAAAGCGGCGACTGGATCGGCCGCGACCGCCAGTTGCAGGTAGCAGCCGGCGACACCCTGGCCGTGCTGTCGGCAGGTGCCTACTGCATGAGCATGTCGAGCAACTACAACACCCGTGGCCGCGCCGCCGAGATTCTGGTGGACGGCACCCAAGCCCACCTGATTCGCCAGCGCGAATCGGCGTTTGACACGTTTGCGCTGGAGCAGCTGGTCTGAAATGCGTGCGCAAGGTGCATCGCACTTTGCGATTCAGGCCTGCTGGCGAAGTTGACTCAGCCTGCGCCAGACGCGCCAGGCCAAAAGCAGCGCCAACACCACGGCATACACCCAGACTTCGGTCACATTGTTTTTGCCTGCGCGCATCCAGAAAAAATGCAGCACGGCCAACACTGCCACCGCGTAAACACTTCGGTGCAGCATTTGCCATCGTGCCGCGCCCAGCCAACGGATGGCTCGATTGAAAGACGTCAAGGCCATCGCCGTCAACAGCAGCCAGGCAGCAAACCCGACCAAAATGAAGGTCCGTTTGGGAATGTCGGCCAGGATGTCGACCAAGTCGAGCCCCATATCAAACCAGGCGTAACACCCTAGATGCAGCACTGCGTAAATATAAGTGAGCAAGCCCAGCATGCGGCGAAACCGCAGCCACTCGGGCCAGCCTGACCACACTCGCAAAGGGCTCACAGCCAGCACCACACACAGGCTGCGCAAAGTCCAATCACCCGTGGCACGGGTCAGGTACTCGGTGGGATTGGGCCCCAACTGATCTTGCACGGTCAACCAGAGCAAACTGGCAAAAGGCAGCAGCCCCATCAGCAACAGGACCCACCATGCGCCAGGGTGCCTCAAGGCCTGGCGCATCAAAAGAACTTCTTCAAGTCCATGCCCGCATACAGCTGGCCCACCTGCGGCTCATAGCCATTGAACATGAGCGTCTTGCGCTTTTTGGCCAACAAACCGTCTTCACCAATGCGCCGCTCGGTGGCCTGGCTCCAGCGCGGGTGGTCGACGTTGGGGTTCACGTTGGAATAAAAACCGTATTCCTGCGGTGCGGCTTTTTCCCAGGATGACAGCGGCTGCTTGTCGGTGAAGCGGATTTTGACCAGGCTTTTGGCGCTCTTGAAACCATATTTCCAAGGCACCACCAAACGAAGCGGCGCACCGTTTTGCTTGGGCATGACTTCACCGTACATGCCAAAAGCCAGCAGGGTCAGCGGGTGCATGGCTTCGTCCATGCGCAGGCCTTCCACATAAGGCCAGTCGAGCGCCCCGCCCCGCACACCCGGCATGGTCTTGCGGTCTGCCTGGCTCACAAATTCGACAAACTTGGCCCCTGGCAAAGGCTCCACACGGCGGATCAACTCGGCGAGTGAATAGCCGATCCAGGGGATCACCATCGACCAGCCTTCCACACAACGCAGACGGTAGATGCGCTCTTCCATGGCACTGAGTTTCAACAGATCTTCAAGGCCATAGTTGCCGGGCTTTTTCACCATGCCCTCGATGACGACCGACCAGGGCTGGGTTTGAAGCGTGTGGGCATGGCGCGCAGGGTCCGACTTGTCGGTGCCGAATTCGTAAAAATTGTTGTAGCTGGTGGCGTCTTTGTAGGCGGTGGGTTTGTCCATCGTCACGGCCCCCGCCACGGTGGAGGCCCGGGCGGCCAAGGGAATCGCTGCTGGGGACTGCGCCAGCGCCTGGCGCTGGGCCCAGCTGCCAAGAGCCAAACCGGCCGTGCCAGAGGCCAGCTGGGCGATGAGCTGACGTCGGTTTTGCCAAATTTCAAATTTGGTCACTTGATCGCCCTGATGGTGACAAAATGGCCCGTTTTGTGGATGAGTAGGCATGACCTGTTCCTGTATGGGGGAATGGGACTTGCATTCTGATCTTTTTGCGACCTTTGCGCTGGCAAGCGCATCAAAGACACAAGCCATGCCTGTTCATCCCGCGCTGAATCTGGCCATCTCCATCGTGCTGGCAGTGCACCTGACCATCCCCCTGGGGACCTGGATCATGCTGTCTGGCCGGCGTGACGACAAAACACGCCTGTGGTTCATCGGCACCACGCTGTTCAGCCTGTCCATGTGCGGCATTGCCGTGCGCCCCTATGTGTCCGAATTCTGGGCGCATGTGATGCCCTGGACCATGGCCTGCACGGCCTGGCTGATGATGATCGAGACCTTCCGGCGCGAATTGCAGCTGCCCGCTCACCATGCGAGCAAGCTGCTGCTGGCGCTGGGCATGTGGATGGGGGTGCTGCTGTGGGTGCTCGACCAAGGCCGCATTCTGACCTGGGGCGTGCTGTGCTACACGGTGGTGTTCCTGTCTCTCAACCTTTACCTGCTGCGTTTGCTGTTCCGGCTGGGCCAGCGCCACCCCAGCCAAAGCATCGACCTGATGAAAATGGCCATGGCCCTGTATGCAGCGACTTTTGCCAACCGGCTCTACCAGTATGCCGTTCGCGGCGACGATGCTTTGCTCGATGTGTTCAGTTTCAGTTGGGTGGGCAACATCCTGGTCTGCGCGGCCATTTTGGCCATCATCTTGCTGTGCTTTGGCTACTGGGGTTTCACACTCGAAAAATCTGCCCGCGAAAAGCAAGCCGCAGAGGCCAATCAAAAACAGGCCGAATTGGAAAGCGAAGCCATGCGACAGCTCGTCAAGGAACGAGACCAATTGCTGATGCTCAATGCCCGGGTCTCTGCGCTGAGCAGCCTGTCATCGTTTTCAGCCATGCTGGTTCATGACATCAGCCAGCCCCTGCAAGCGCTTGAGCTGGGCCTGTACGGCCTGCAAGGACAGCTGGCACAAACCTCTGGCGATACAAACGCCTTGCAGCAACATGTGCAGCAATTGCTGACCTTCTCAAGCAAGGCCGGTGACATGGTCACCAGTCTGCGCCAGCTGATGATGCGGGGTCAGGATCAGGTGACATCGGTGGACCCCGCTGCCGTGATCCGGGCGATCTTGCCCATCGTGCAAAGCGAAGCCGAACACCGGCACGTGCAACTGGATTACACCAACCACCTGCGCACAGGGCTGCGGGTGCAAGCCAATGCGGTCATGCTGCAGCGCATGGTGTTCAATTTGCTGGGAAACGCCCTGGATGCCTTGCGCCATGCACCGCATCACAAGGGGCACATCCAAATCGATCTGCTGCACAGCCCCGAGACACCCAGTGACATGGTGATTTTGCAAATTCAGGACAACGGCCCCGGACTGCCTGAGCCCCTGCTGCAGCAACTGACCGGGCCGGTCGAATCGAGCAAAGCCGATGGCATGGGACTCAATCTGCTGCTGACCCAGAGCATGCTGAGGCTGTGGGGCGGTCAGGCCCGCATGCACAACCTTCAAGGTTTGCAAGGGCCGGGGGCCGTCATTGCCTTGCATCTGGCGGTGACGCAGCCAACACCTTCGAATGCCCCATGAAGACGTACAAGCCGCCAAGTCATTAAAATCATTAAAAACAATTTTTACCCGATTGACGCATGACCCGTTCCGTGATCGAAGTGGTGGACGACAACGAAGACATCCGGCGCATGCTCGCCCTGGTGCTGGAGAGTCGCGGCCACGTGGTGCGTCAGCACGCCAGTGCACAAGCTTATTTGCAGGCCGAACCCTCCAGCGCACCGCACGCGATGCTGCTGGACATGCGCATGCCCGACATGACCGGCCTGGAGCTGCTCGCCCAAATGAAGGCCAGGGGCGACACCATCCCGGTGATTTTCATGAGTGGTGAAAGCCAAGCCCATGAAACCGATCAGATCACGGCCGGAGATGCCCTGGATTTTTTATGGAAGCCCTTTGGCACACAGCAGTTGCTGCAAAGTCTGGAACGGGCCTTGGGCACAGCCGCCAAGACCCGATCAGACTGACGGCAGCCAGCCAGGGCATCACAGCGAACCGTAGCTGTGCAGGCCGCTGAGGAACATGTTGACGCCCAGAAACGCGAAAGTGGTCACCACCAGCCCCGCCAGCGCCCACCAGGCAGCCACCGTACCGCGCAGGCCCTTCATCAAGCGCATGTGCAGCCACGAGGCGTAGTTGAGCCAGACAATCAGCGCCCAGGTTTCTTTTGGGTCCCAACTCCAGTAGCCCCCCCAGGCCTCAGCCGCCCACAAGGCACCCAGCACCGTGGCGATGGTGAAGAATGCAAAACCCACCGCAATCGACTTGTACATCACGTCGTCCAGCACTTCGAGTTCGGGCAGGCGCTGGGCAATGCGACGGCGGCCCCACAGGATGGCCGCCACAATCAGGGCCGACAGGCCAAAATAAATCAGCCAATAGCTGCTGCCGCCTTCGACGGCGGATTTGCGAAACACCAAGGGCTCAAAGCACAGCACAATGCCCAGCAACCACAGCGGGGCCAACTTGTACCAGCGTGTTTCACCGGCGGTTTGCTTGATCAGGTAAGCAAACGCCACCATGGCCGCCAGCGCAAAGGTGCCATAACCAATGAAATTGGCCGGCACGTGCAGCTTCATCCACCAGCTTTTGAGAGCAGGCACCAGTGGCTGGATGGCATGGGCCTCGCGCAGCAGGGTGTACCAGAGCAAAAAGCCCACGGCAGCGCTGACCACCAGCATCACAAATGCCCCCAGGGCGCGGGTGCGGTAGTGGTCTTCGTAATACAGGTAAAAAACCGCCGTCATCCAGCAAAACATGACGAACACCTCATAGAGGTTGCTCACCGGAATGTGGCCCACATCGGGGCCGATCAGGTAACTTTCATACCAACGCACCAAGGTGCCCACCAGTGCCAGTGCCACACCAACCCAGGTCATGCGGCTGCCCAACGCCTCCAGGTTGTCACCCTGCCCCCGGATGAACATGCCGGCCCAATAAAACACGGTGCTGATGAAAAACACCATGCTCATCCACAAAATGGCCGACTGGCTGGACAGGAAATACTTGAGCCAAAACACCTGGTCAGCGCGGGCCAGATCACCCTGATAAGAAAAAATGGCAGCCAGCGACAGGCCGGCCACCACCAGCATCAGCGTACGCAGGGGGCGCCAGAACCAGGCCAGGGCCACTGCCGCAGGCACACTGGCCACCAAAATGCCTTGCTCGTAAACATCCATCGCGCTGCTGTAGCGGTTGAAGGCAAACACCATGCCCAGCAGCGTCAGCACAGCAAAACCCCAGTCCAGCGCACTGCGGCGCGAGAAGTAGCCCGGGTTCAAAGTCACGGTTGAAGTCATTGGTTTTTCTCGGCACGGCCCAGCAAACGGGCACTCAGTTGGTCAAATTCACGGTCCACATCGAGCGTCTGACGGTTGGACGACAAGGCCATCGTTGCCCGGGCACCCGCGCTGTCTGGCGTCAGCCAGACCCACAGACGGCGCTCACGCACATAAAGCATGGCAAACACGCCCAGAATCAGGAAAAAACAACCCAGATAGACCACGTTTTTGCCCGGGGCTCTGGCCACCTGGAAAACGCTGGCCTGCACCTGAGTGAAGTCCTTGAGCAAAAAAGCCATGGGCGCGGGGTAAAGCGAGGCATCGGACAGCGCCAGCACCGATTGCGACAGGAAGCCCTGCAACTTGTCGGCAGGCAGGGGTTTGACGCCCGCCTGCTCACGCGCGGCAGCCTCCAGCTCCACCAGGGTGCCGTTCAGGATGCGCACAAACATCTCGCCGGCCCGGGCCCGCTCGGCTTCCGGGACATTGGCCTCCAAAAAGTCGCCCAATGCCTGCAGGCCCGCGACTTTTTTGCCCTTGACCTCTTCCTGTCCGGCAAACAGACCCAGGGCGCGGGCGGCTGAATCGGCCAATTGCGTGGCCAACTCGGGGCGTTGGGGGTCCACCGCCTTGCGCCCATAGCGCTGGGCGGCACGGGCACGCAAATCGGCATCGGCCAAGGCAGCACGCAGGCGGATGAATCCGTCCAACGCCATGTTCTCGTCCGCAGGCGGGCGCAGGTAGCGGTAGGGCTCGGCCGGGCTCTCGCGCATGCCTAGCAAAAAGACCGGCACGCCATCACCCGCGTCCACCGGCACCATGTAGTTGTTGTATTCACGCGCCTGTCCGGCCGCATCACGCAGCTTGTAGCTCACGCTCGGGCCCACGTTGCGCAGCTCTTTGGTCTGACTGGTCTTGTGACCGGCGCCCATGCGAGAGTCAATGGCGCTGCGCAAATCGACCTTGCGCACATCAGCCCCTGATTCGGTGGTGCGACCACCCGCCATGTTTTCGACGTTGATCACACGCAGCCCCGTGAACTCCAGGCGCAATTGGTCTGCGCCATTGGTCAGTTCGGTGCCACTGCCAATCGTGCCTTCCACCTCAAAGGGCTTGCTGGCACCGGCCATGGGCACGGCCTGTAACTTCACGCGTGAGCCCCCGTCGTCAAAACTTGACTGATAAATCTCAATGCCCTTGAAGTTGGCCGGGTGGTTGACCTCGACGCGGGCCTCTTTTTTCTCACCCGTGGCCTTGTCGTGGATCACGATGTCGCTGGCAAACAACTTGGGCATGCCAGTCGAGTAGTACTCGACGATGAACTTTTTGAGTTCCACCGCAAACGGCAATTCCTGCAACAAGATGCCAGCGGACTGGTTCAGGATGGCGGTGCTCGATGCCGTGTTTTCGGCCACCATCAGGTTGCCCCGAAACGCCGGGTTGCGCTCGGACAGGCGGTGTTTTTCAGGCACATCGGCAATCAGCCCCCCGCCGCTGTAGACGGCTTTGCCGCCCAGCAGCATCTGGGCACGCACAATCAGATCACCGTCAAGCAAGCCCCCCACACACACCAGCACGATGGCCGAGTGCGCAGCGATGTAGCCGATCTTGTTGGCCGCGCCCGCCTTGGCCGCCAGCATCCAGCCTGTGCCTTGCGGGGTGTCACGCGACTGCAGCTTGACCTTCCAGCCCCCGGTGGCCAGCAACTGGCCCAAACGGTGGGCGGCGGCCTCGGGCGTTTCCTTCAACAGGCCTTCGGCCTTGTGATGAAACGCCTTGAGACTTTGCTCGCGGATGTTTTCCTTGTACGTTTTCAGATCACTCAGGATCTTGGGCGTGTTGCGGGCAATGCACAGGCTGGTGCTGACCACCAGAAACGCCAAAATCAGCAAGAACCACCAGGCACTGTAGACCGAGGTGAGCTGAAGTGTCGAGAAAACCTCGGCCCAGAAGGGACCGAACTGGTTGATGTAATTGTTGGTGGGTTCGTTTTGCTTGAGCACCGTGCCGATCACTGAGGCAATACAAATGACCGTCAAAAGCGAAATGGCAAACCGCATCGAGGCCAGCAAATCCAGCGTGGCTTGCCAGCGGGGTGAGCCGCGCTCGGGTTCAGGGCTGAAAGCAATCGTCATGGTGGTGGGCGGGTTCAGGCAAGCAGCCGACAAACAAAAAACGGCGCACTGGAGGGATGAAGTGCCCGCTCAAAACAAACAAGGCCGGTGAACCGGCCTTGTTTTTTGACTTTACAGCCGGTGCCAGGATTGTGGCTCAGCCAGATGAAAGTTCACTGAAGTCCCCATCACGCCTGGGGGCAAGCCCGAGGCGCGGGGCGTTTCGTCAACGCAGACCAGCCATGTAATCGGCAACGGCCTTGATTTCACGGTCGTTCATCTTGGCGGCCACCTGGGTCATCTGAACGCTGTTCTTGCGAACGCCGTCACGGAAAGCCACCAGCTGGGCGGTGGTGTAGTCAGCGTGCTGACCCGACACACGGGGGTATTGGGCCGGCATGCCTGCACCGTTGGGCGAATGGCAACCAGCACAAGCGGCGATCTGGCGATCTGGAATGCCACCGCGGTAGATGCGTTCACCCAAGGCCACGGTGTCCTTGTCTTTGGCAAAACCGGGCTTGGCTGGCTTGGAAGCGAGCCAAAAAGCAATGTTGCGCATGTCGTCATCGCTCAGACCCGCCACCATGCCGCTCATCACGGCGTTGGCGCGCTTGCCCGACTTGAACTCGCTCAGTTGCTTGATCAGGTATTCAGGGTGTTGCTGAGACAGTTTGGGGTTGACCGGCGTGGTCGAATTGCCGTCAGCGGCATGGCAAGCCACGCACATGGCGTATGCGGCTTCGCCTTTGGCCAGGTCAGGTTTGGCGGCTGCAGGGGCAGCGGCGGGGTTGGCCAGTGCAGAGCCTGCCACCAAGGCGGACAGGGTGGCAGAGATCAGAAAAGAGGCAATTGACTTCATGGGCGTCGTCCAAAGGGTTGGAAGAATGGGCGCAAAACTCAAGGATTCTACAATGAGGTCTGCGTCAGTTTCCTGACGACCCAAGGCCCCCTGATTTATGAGCTCCAGCCCCCGCGTTTCTTCTCCTTCGCCCCAGACCGTGCCCGCCACCCCACCGGCCGTCACGCCCATGGGCTGGATGCACACCGCACGTTTTCTGACCACCGCCGCGCAACTGCACCATTTGCCCGCGATGGACACACCCGAAATCGCCTTTGTGGGCCGATCCAACGCGGGCAAGTCCACCTGCATCAACACGCTGACGCAAAAAAAACAGTTGGCCTTTGCCTCCAAAAAACCTGGCCGCACTCAGCACATCAACCTGTTTGCGCTGGGCAAACAGGGCATCACCGACGCCGTGCTGGCCGATTTGCCCGGTTACGGCTATGCCGCCGTGGCCAAAATGGACAAGCTGCGCTGGCAACAGGTCATGGCCAATTACCTGGTCAGCCGTGAAAACCTCAAGGGCATCGTCATGATGTGCGACCCACGCCATGGTCTGACCGAACTGGACGACATCCTGCTCGAAGTGATCCGTCCCCGGGTCGAAGAGGGCCTGAAGTTTTTGATCATCCTGACCAAGGCCGACAAACTCACCCGCTCGGAGCAGGCCAAAGCCCTGTCGATTGCGCGACTGCAAGCTGGCGGGGGCGAGGTGAAACTGTTCTCAGCCCTGAAAAAGCAAGGCGTGGACGAGGTGGCCAAATTGCTGTGGGACTGGACTCATCCGAGTGAAGGTGCCGTCCAGGCCCCTGTGCCCACCGAGCCGCCCGAAGCCGAACCCGAAGCCCTGGACGAGTGAACCCACGCCTTTGACAGCACCGGATCACCGCCCGACATGGAGTGATCCCCAGTGACAACGCCCTCCCCCGATATCCAGACCTGGCAACAGGAACTGCCACACGGCATCACCCTGAGTTGCCGCGCCTGTGGCGAGCCGGGTCGCCCCGTGCTGATGTTTTTGCACGGTTTTCCCGAAGCCGCCTTTGTCTGGGACGGGTTGCTGCAACACTTTTCACGGCCTGAGAACGGGGGTTACCGCTGCGTGGCCCCCAATTTGCGCGGTTACGAACACTCCAGCGCCCCGACCGAGGTCCAGGCCTACCGCGCCAAGTTTCTGGTGCAAGACATCGTCGCCTTGATCGACACGGAAAGCCCAGACGAGCCGCTGGCCGCCCTGATTGCGCATGACTGGGGCGGCGCTTTGGCCTGGAACGTGGCCAACCAACACCCGGCACGCCTGCGCCACCTGGTGGTCATCAATTCGCCGCACCCCGCACCTTTTGTGCGGGCCATGCAAAACCATCCGGCACAACAAGCCGCCAGTGCCTACATGCATTTTCTGGTGCAAGCCGATGCCGCGACACAGCTTTCGGCCAACGGGTTTGAGCGGCTTTTCGGATTCTTGCGGGGCCACGATGCCGAACTCAACTGCGAACTGCCTGGCCCCTTGAGCCAGGCTGCCCAGGCCGCGCCCTGGCTCACGCCCGAGGTGCAAAACCAATACCGCGCCGTCTGGCAA
>JACCDQ010557337.1_pt1 | contig 11413 bp, 10 predicted proteins | sample 7446031 | NCBI WGS metagenome assembly JACCDQ01 (sample SAMN15323442, study PRJNA562643) | freshwater metagenome | isolation source: river surface water | place: USA:Blue River Watershed | collected 2017-08-17
AGAGGATCTCAACGGACGACAGGTTTACATCGTTGACCCGATGCTCGCCACCGGCGGCACTTTGATCGACTCGATCGACTACGTGTTCGAGCGCGGGGCCACCGAGGTCACTGCGATCTGCCTGATTGGAGCGCCAGAGGGCGTCGAGGCTGTTAGGGCTCATGTCGGCGAGAAGAACGTAACGCTCGTCCTAGGCGCTCTAGACGAAAAGCTCAACGAGGTCGGCTACATCGTTCCTGGGCTCGGGGACGCCGGCGACCGCCTCTACGGTTTGGCCGACTAGTTCGACTTGTTCGAAAACTAAACCGCGCCATATAATTGGGCTATGACTAACGCCAAGAACTTCAGCGCTTCAATGCGTGGCGTTATGTGTATGCGCTAGTGCCGCTACCCGCCAGTGTTGTTCGGGTATGCAGAAGGCACCAACACCCCAGCTTTCCCCCATTTTTCGCATACTCAAAAAGGTTTAGACAATGCCAAACGAAACTGAAGCAAGAGGGTTCGCACTTTACGTCGGACTCGATGAAGCCCAAGCCGCTGAGGCTGGCACCAATCTCACCGAAGTCGTAACTGCGCTTCGAGCAAAACTCAACGAACTGATCCCGACCGGGGTCGAAACCTATGCGGCGGTCGCGCTATCGCCAAAGGGTCTTGGCGGCCGAAACATCGACGTCGTTCGAGCAGCCCTAAAGGACCCTCGCGTCAGCGAGCCCGATGAAGACGACGAGCCGCTGGGCATCGTGGTCGATGTTCCGCGTCGCAAGGTTTTTGCCGACGGCGTTAGCGCGAACCTGACCTTCAAGGAGTTCGAGTTGCTCAACTACCTGATCGAGCACCAGGGCGAGACGATCAGCCGTCGCGAACTAGTCGAGCTGGTCTGGGACGACGAAGACGACACCGCAGTGAACGAGCGCACCATCGACGTTCACATTCGACGCCTACGCGCCAAGATCGCCGGCTACGAAGACATCATTCGCACGGTTCGCGGTGGCGGTTACCGCTTCGACAAGCACCCGGACGTCACCGTCGAGGACTACCAGATTTAGGCTTGGCTGGTGAGCGAAGCCCTCGAACAACTCGTCGAACTGACCCTGGAGTCGGTTGAGCTGGGCAATCTCACCCCAATCGTCCTAATTGACGGCCGAGCTGGCAGCGGCAAGAGCACGCTGGCAGAAGCGTTGAAGAACCGGCTGTTCAAGGAGGGCGAATCCCTCCCCCGCGTAATTCACATGGACGACCTCTACGAAGGTTGGCGCGGTTTGGAAGCCGGTGCCGACATCCTTCGACGCCTGATTCTCTCACCGCTTGCAAAAGGGGTCGGTGCTAGTTGGCAGGAGTGGGACTGGACTCTCGGCGAGCGCAATAAATGGCGTGAGTTTCGCGGCGGCACTCCCCTGATCATCGAAGGTTGCGGTGCGCTAAACCGAGCCTCGGCCGAACACAGCGAGCTCAGAGTTTGGCTCGAGGTGCCCGAGGATGTTCGTTTTGAGCGCTGGGTTGCCCGCGAGGGTTCAAGCGATCACTGGGCCGAATGGTCGGCGCAAGAACTTGAGTTTTACGCTCGGGAGCGCAGTGCCGAACTGGCTAACTTGACTTTCGGTTAGCCAACCACGAGCGAATACCCATAACGATTGACGCGGTGATGAACCCGGCGGCGATCAGGTAACTGGCGTTCTTCACGGCAGGGATGCTGGCGGCGTAGAAGCCGGCCAGGTTGAGGCCAACACCCCAGGCGATAGCGCCAACGAGGTTCGAGCTAAAGAATTTGTAGTAGTTCATCTTGGCGATGCCGGCGATTGGTGGAACAAGTGCGCGAACCATCGGGACGAAGCGAGCGATGACAACGGCCCACCAACCCCATTTTTCATAGAAGGCATCGCTGCGGGCAATCGCCTTTTTGATCCAAGCACCTTTTCGTTTGTCGAGGTAGGGGCGCCCGAAGTGGCGGCCAAGGGTGTAGCCGACCTGGTCTCCGAGCCAAGCGGCGATGCCGATGCCGATAGCCATGACCCAGATGTTCACGCCAGACCCGGGAGTCGCAGCGACTAGGCCGGCAGCGAAAACTAGTGAATCACCGGTGATGAATGGGATGAACGCGCCAACCATCAGGCCTGTACCAGCGAAGACCAAACCCCAAACGACTAAGTAGAAGAGGATTGGTCCGGTATCGGTGCTCCAGCCAGAAATCTGGTCGGAGATGCTGGCGAAGTTGTGCACTCGACTATTTTACGGCTTGCCGTGCAAGACGATTTCGTCGAGCTCTAGCCGGGTGCGCGGTGCTACTTCGCGGTCGTAAGCGGGGCCCTCGAGCTTCTCGGCCGGTGCGACCTTACCTACGGCAATCACGACGATTGGGCTCAGCTCTTCGTCCAGCTCGAGAATCGAGCGGATCGGGTCTGGCAGGTAACCACCCATCTGGTGGGTGTGGAGTCCGAGTTCGTGAGCCTGAACCACAAGGTTGGCAACCGAAAGTCCGGCGTCGTACGGCGCGTACTTGTTCGGTGCGCCGTCGGCGTTGTTGGTCTTGATCGAAACGACGATCAGGGCCGAAGCATTTGGTGCCCAGGCCTGATTGAACCCGCTCAAACCTTCGGCAGCAACCTTTTCGAACAGCTCGCTGCCACGGGTGAGCACCGAGAAGCGCCATGGCTGTGCGTTGTTTGCCGAAGGAGCCCAGCGGGCGGCTTCTAGCATCGAGAGAATTTCGTGCTGGCTGAGAACGTGGTCGGTGTCGAACGAGCGAGGGCTCCAGCGTTCGGCTAGCACGGGCATGATCGGGGCGGCAGTTATCGCAATTTTGTTCACGAGAGTACTAACTACTTGCGGGCTAAAGTATTCCGCGGGCAGCCGCTAGAAGGCCGTCCACGTCTTCCTGGGTGGTGTCCCACGCGCACATCAGACGAACCTGACCCGTGGCAACGTTCCAAACGTAGAAGCGGTAAAGCTCCTGAAGTTTGGCGGTTTGTTCGGCTGTGAAGATAGGGAAGACCGCGTTTGCCTGTGTCGGGTTTGGGATCTCGACGCCAAGTTCGCGCAAGCCAGCGTCAAGTCTCGCGGCCATCGCGTTAGCGTGACGCGCGTTGCGCTGCCAGAGGTCGCCCTCGACCAAGGCAACCAACTGAGCGCTCAGGAAGCGCATCTTGCTAGGCAGTTGCATCGAGGTCTTGCGCAAGAAAGCGATCGAGTCGTGAAGCTCGGGGTTGAGAACAACTACGGCCTCGGCCGCCATCGCGCCAATCTTGGTTGCTCCGAAGCTGACGATATCGACGCCAGCGTCGGTGGTGAACTCACGGAACGGCACGTCCAACGCGGCTGCCGCGTTCGAGATGCGAGCACCATCGAGGTGTAGCAGCAGGTTGTGGCTGTGGCAGTAGTCGGCGATCGCTTTGATCTCGGCTGCTGTGTAAAGTGTGCCGAGCTCTGTGGTTTGAGTGATGCTGACCACGCCCGGTTGCGCACGGTGAACGCTGCCGATGTCGAACATCTGGCTGTCGATGATTTCGGGAGTCAGCTTGCCGTCCGGTGTTGGCACGTTCCAGAGCTTGAGGCCACCCATCTTCTCGGGGGCGCCACCTTCGTCGGCGTTGATGTGCGCGGTTTCCGCGCAGATCACGGCCTCCCAGCGCTTGGTGCAAGCCTGCAGGGCGACCACGTTTGCGCCGGTTCCGTTGAACACGGGGAACGATAGCGCGGTTGGGCCGAAGTGCTTTTGCATCAGAGCGTCGAGTTGAGCGGTCACCGTGTCTTCGCCGTAGGCGACCTCGTGCCCTTCGTTCACGGCCATCATCGCGGCCATTACCTCAGGGTGAACACCCGCGTAGTTGTCGCTGGCGAACCCGCGCCAGATCTTGCGTTCGGTCATGCTGTGATTCCTGCCGTTGCCTTGATTTCGGGCGCGAGCTTTTTGCGCAGCGCTTCGTAGAACACATTGAGTGGGAACTCGTCGTTGAGCACGAGGTCAACAACCTCGCGAAGTTCGCCGTTGACCGGTAGGTGGTCGACACCCTTGGCCCAAGCCGAGCCAGGGTGCGGCTCGACGAGCCCGGCCACAAACTCGTAGGACGCCAGCCAGTGAGCTAGACGGCTGCGGTCGATTCCGGTGCGGTAGAGGTCCTCGACCTGCTCGCAAAGCTCGACCATCGAGTCGTTCAGGCGATCCCACTCGATCGAGAGGGTGTTGTCTGTCCAGTGCAGGACGCCGTTCTTGTGGAGCCAGGCGAAGATGATCTGGCCGCCGAGGCCGTCGTAGTTGCGAACGCGATCACCCGTGATCGGGAATCGGAACAGGCGGTCGAACAGGATCGACAGACGAACGAAGCGCGCGAGGTAAACGCCCTGCGCCTCGAGCTTCGCTGTCTCACGGTAGGTGGTGAGGTCGCAGCGAAGTTCTTCGAGCGCGTACATCCAGAACGGCATGCGCTGCTTGATCATGAACGGGTCGAACGGGAGGTCGCCGTGACTGTGTGCGCGGTCGTGAACCAGATCCCAGAGCATGAATGACTCCTGGGTTACCGACTGGTTTGCCAATAGGTACTCGGCGTCGGCCGGGAGGCCGAGCTTCAGGAGGTCGGCGGCCGATGCGGTGATTCGGCGGTAGCGAGCTGCCTCGCGGTCACAGAAGATTCCGCCCCAGTAGAACTTGGCGAGTTCGCGGGTCGCGACTGTCTCTGGGAACAGCACGGCCGAGTTGGTGTCGTAGCCCTTGGTGAAGGCGACGAACTCGATCGGCACGAAAGCCGGGTTGTTGTACTGGTTCGCCTCGAGTTCGGCAATCCAGTTCGGCCAGACGGTCTTGGTAATGACCGCTTCGAAGTTGCGGTTCGGGTTTCCGTTTTGCGTGTACATCGGGAACACCACGAGGTTTTCGATGCCGTCGACGCGGTGAAGATCGGGGCGGAAAAGTAGGAGTGAGTCCAAGAAGTCTGGAACGCCGAAACCGTCGGCAATCCACTTGCGGATGTCTTGGACGGTTGCCTCGAGGTGATCACGCTGGTGCTCGAAGCGTGGCATCAGTCCTTCGATTGCCTTGATCATCGCCTCGGCGTGAGTCTTGGCAGCTTCCTTCTCGGTTTCGACCGAGCCGTCCTTGCTCTGCAGTTCGCGCATCGCTTCGACGGCTTGCTCCAGCGCTAGCCAGTTGGCGTCGGTCGAAGTCCACTTCTGGCGGGCGCCATCCTCGTGGTTTGGGGTGGTTGCCGCAGCCCAGGTGACTAGGTTGCGCCAAAGGGTTAGGTGGTCGAGGTCCTTGATCGAGTCGTCACCGAACAGGTCGGAGTCGGCGACAATCACGACGCGTCCGCGTCCGTGGGTTTGGACCACAAGCAGCGGGGCTCCCGCTGGAGTTGCGTTTGGTCCGGTAGCGGCAACCACGTAGGTGGAGTCTTCAACGGAGTCGGAAACCTTGAGTGCGCCAGCGCGGTAGAAGCAGGCCTTGCCCACACCCGCGGTTAAGTTGTGGGTGCGCGTGGTGAGTAGGTCACCGAGGACCCAGGTGGCTACGTCCCTGAAGTTTGCGTTCGGGTCCTGAGCCGTGACGTTCAACACCTCGACGCCGAAGCGGGCGGCAATCTCGGCTGCCGAGTTGCCGTACTTGAGCTGCTCGGTTTCGGCAAAGAGCACTAGACCTCCACCGGCTGCGACCCACGCAACGAGCGCGTCGATCTCTTCCGGGGTGTAGGTGGGGTTACCGGTCTTGGTGGTTGATTCGAAGTCGTCGTTTGACGAGTGAAGGGCTACAAAGACCTTCGACTTCGCGAGGCTGTCGGCTAGTGAGCCGGCCTCGTGAACCGCGACCTCAAAGCCGTCGGTTCTCAGTGTTTGGGCGGCTACAACGTAGCCGGCATCCTGCGGGTTACCTGGGTTTATTTGCTCCGCAACCTCTGGTCTTGTGGACCAAGCTGGGCGGTGCGACTCATCGAATGTGACTCGGGCGAGCATGCGTACCTCCTCGTACACATCCAATCTACCAATTGCGTAGGCTGGCTGTTATGTCTCGTAAAGGTCTCCTGCTTTTTCTCGCCTGCGGTATCGCCTGGGGTTTGCCATACTTCTTCATCAAGGTCGCAGCAGAAGACTTTTCGCCTGCCATGATCATCTTTTCTAGAGTCGCAATCGGTGCGCTAGTACTGGTTCCGGTGGCTCTAAAGCGCGGTGCTTTTGTGCCAGCGATTCGCGCTTGGAAGGCTTCGCTCGCCTTCGCCGTTTTCGAAATGGCTGTCCCCTGGCTGTTGATCACAGTTGCCGAGAAGGGGCACATTTCGAGCGGACTCGCCGGACTTCTGGTGGCGACCGTCCCATTCTTCGCGATGGCAGTGACCTACTACTACCTAGGTGACAAGTCCGCAGTTCACCGTAAAAACCTGATTGGCCTCGGACTCGGCTTCCTGGGAATCGTCCTGCTTGTCGGCATCGACGCCTTTACCCACGACCTCGAGCTGCTGTGGGTCGGCGCGGTCGTGCTCGCAGCAGTCGGATATGCCGTTGCCCCCGCGGTTGCCGCCAAGAATGCGCCCAACGTTGAGACCGTCGGAATCATGGCTGTCTCGATGCTGATGGTCGCGGTGATCTATGTCGTGCCGGCCTTCGCCCAACCGCTGGTAGCGGGCGTAACCGAGCCGAAGGTTGAGTCGTGGATTTCGCTCGCCGTGCTCGGCGTGGTTTGCTCGGCGATTGCCTTCGTGCTGTTCTTTGACCTCATGCGCGAGATTGGATTCTCGCGAGCGAGCCTGATCACCTACGTGAACACGGCGGTAGCGATTGGCTTGGGTGTGCTGTTCGCAAGCGAACCGTTCACAATCGGCATGCTCGTCGGCTTCCCGCTGGTTGCCGCAGGGTCTTACCTAGCGAGTCGCAGGCACGCCTAGCACCTCGTGCCAGTCGGCACGTTTGCCATAGAAATACTCGCCCTCGCGCGACTTGGGCAGCGAATCGATTCCGGCCAGGAGCTCTTCGACCGTGTCGAACGCGCCGGCGTGACCACCATCGACCAGTGGGCTGAGGTGCTCCCAACCCGGGAGTTTGACGATGGCAACCTTGGTGTCGAGCCCAGCCGCCTCAATCAGTGCGGTTGAGAAGACGCCGACGGCGATTTCGCTTTCTGCAATAACCTCTAGCGAACTGCGTTCGGTTTGCATCATCGACAGGTTCTTTGGCAAGCCGCCGAGCTCAGCCGCGTAGTCCTTGAAGTCAACGATTAGGTTGCGCGGGTGAAGTTTGAAAATCACGTCGAGGTCTTTGCGTGCTCGAGCGAAATCGATCGCCACCTTCAGCAGGTTGAGGCCGACCAGCGGCTGAGAGAGAAAGACAACCTGGCCCTTGATGCGCTTGTACCCTGCGTTTCTGGCTTGCTCGAATTCTTCGGTGCTGCCGATGATTCGAACGGTTTGCTGGCTCGCGCGCTCGATGCCCTCGGTCCAGTAGTCGCCCCAGGTGAGAATTTCGTCGGGGATGTAGTCAACCTTCGGGCTACCCGGCCAAGAGAATTGCAGGCTGTACTTGGAGAAGACGCCAGACTGGATCTCAATCACCTTGATGCCACGCTCGTGGGCGGCAGCGATAAAGCTCATGCGTGCCGCGTTGACCATGTAAATCGTCTTTAGGTTTGGGCAGCGGCGAAGCAGTTTGCGAAAGCCCCGACGCTCGGCCAAGAACGCCTCGAGCAACTCGAACGGAAACTCGTCGAACGGCTCAAGTTTTGCGCCACTCTCCTCAAGAATTCGCACGGCCCGTGCGTACTTTGCCTTGTGTTGAGCCGACACGATTGCTCTCGCCACCAACTTTGCCCACAGGCGGTAGCGATTTCTGAAGAACCGCTCGAGATCTTCGATGCGAACCCGCGGCGAAACCTGATCCCACTGACCGATACCAAAAACCAGGGACTCGTCAGCGAGCAGCTCGATCACCGGTTGCGAGAATTTGTCTATGCCCTCGCTATCGCGAGTGGCGAATGGAACAATTAGGTGCTTCAGCTGTCTCAGGTTTTTGAAACTTGGTTCGCCTGGACGAGACTTCAGGGGCAGGCGATTTACCGCTGCCCAAAGCAGCTTCACCGGTGGGCGACCACGATAAGTCTTGAGGTGGTCTGGTACTCGGACTTTGGAGGCGTCCGGGTTGGCAAGGCGATAGTTACGAATCATCACTCGCAAGACACGCGACCTGAAGATCGACCAGTAGGGCAGGTCTCGCGTCATCCAGTCAGCGAGTTTTTGCTCTTCGGCAACCTTCAGGTACGCGTCTCGCAATTCGGTGATGAATGGATCCTCGTTCGCGTTCGCTGAGACCTGCTCGCCGATGTAATCGACAATGGCGATACCCCTGCGTTTGGCGGCTGCAACCAGACTCGGCGACTCATTGCCCGGCACGAAGACAGTGGAAAGTTTGGGCATGCGCTTTAGCAGTTTGGTGTATCCCCAGCGCTCAGCAAGGTGCTTAGAAACCATCCAGTACGGGAACCGGTTGTAAGGGTTCAGCGGGGCGAAGGCTTCGAGAGCCTTCACAGCCTTTGCGTACCGAGCCTTATCTTCGTCGGTGACGATGAGTCGTGCCGCCACGCGGGCGATAAACGAATAGCGGTTCCAGAAGATGTCGGAAAGTTCGTTGGTGTGCGGTCGAGTCGAAACTTCATCCCAGATGCCTGAGCCGAGCACAAACGCGTTTGGGTGCTGCTCGCGTATGGCCGCGCTGGCATCTTCGGTGCCGTCGAGACCGCGATCCTTCGGCGGCAGAATCAGTACGTCGGCGTTGCGGAGGTTCTTGTAATTCGGTTCTTCGCCCACAGCTCCGACTGGCAAAAAGTTCAGCTTCTTCCAGAGCAGTTTTGCCGGCGAGCGCCCCTTGTAAGTCTTCATGTGGTCTGGCACGAAAGCGCGTCGACCATCCTGCGTGTACATGCGCGAGTTCTTGGTCATGGCCTTCAGCAGGCGTGAGCGAATGACCGGCCAGAGCGAAACGTTGCCAACTCGCCACTGCACCAAGCCCTCGGCTTTTTCGGCGGCGAAGAAAGCCTCACCAATGCGTTCAAGGTTGCTGTCAGACATACATCTCCTTGATCACTCGGTTTAGGTCAATCGGTTCGGCGTAGTAGTAACTGGCAACTGCGTCGTCCTCTGGCAGCGGAGTAGCGACTAGCGCGGCGAAGTCTTTGGGGCCTTTGAGTAGCTTGGCGTCTCCCCTGGCGATAACCTTTTCGATGTGCTCGATGCCAGGCAGATTGAATACGCCGACGCGGCAGCGCAAAGCTAGCGCTTCTACCAACGCTGTCGAATAAACCCCGAGGACTGTTTCGGCGTTGGCGATCAACTGAAGCGCGTGGTCACGAGCCGACAAGAGTTTGACGTTGCTGGGCAGGGTCAAGGAGTCGTGCGATCCAAGCTCTTTGGGGTGTGGCTTGAACGAAAAGTTCAGCTCGGGGTGCCGTTTGGCCAACTCGATTGTCGCCTCGATCAACTTTTGGCTCTGCTCGGGCTGCGATATAACCAAGACGCTGCCCGGTAGTTTGGCGTTGCTCTGTCGCATCAAGCGGGCCACACTTGCCGGCGCACCGATAACCCGAGTGTCCATGCCCTCGGCGAGATCCGAGTTCTCTAGCCAGTACTCGCCCCAGCCCCAAAACTCATCTGGCACGTAGGCGGGCCACGGGGTGTTCGGCCAGGCTAGCTCTGGGTGGCGGTTGGAAATGAGCCCGTGCTGAAGTTCGATGACCCAGCCACGACCCTTGTACTGAGCGGCCGAGATCATGCTGCGTCGGTAGGCATTGGTCATGAACACGTTTGTGACGCCGGCACGGTCGAAGTATTTGCGAAAACCGCGTTCCTGCGCCAAGAACTCGACCAGCAACCAACGAGGGAGGGCCTTGAAGCGCCCGGCCGAACCGCCGGTCTCGCGCTCGAGTCGAGCCACGAGCGAAGCCCAGCGCTGCTTGTGTTCTTTGCCGAAAACAGCGGTGGGTAGCACTCGCAAAATCGCACCCTTGCGGTACTTCTTGGTGAGGTGAACGATGAGTCGCTCTAGAGAGGGCTTGCCCGAGCCATCATCGTGGACGCCGACACCGAAGACCAGTGGATCCTGCCCAGCTGCGCGAAGTGCGTCAACTATCGGGTCGGTGAATGGGTCCTTACCGTTTTTGTCACGGCGGACAAAAGGCACAACCGCAACCTGGTGCTTGCCAGGGTTCTTGAGGTGAGTCTTGAGGTCGATCGGGTTTTCAATGTCGAAAACGCTCGGCTGCTTATCGGTTTCGTCGATGAGTCCGAGTGATTCGTTGAACTGCCGGAGCAGCCGAGTCTTCATCGCCGGCCAAACGTAAACGCCGGCGACGCACCAATCCATCAGTTCTTCTTCGCGCTCGAGTTTCGCGAACGAGTCCCAAACTTGGGCAAGGCTCATCGAAGACGTGCCTTGGCTTGGTCGAAATCGGCCTGGGTGTCTACGTCAACGCTCTCTTCGACGCTCATCACGTAAGGCAGCGCGCCCATGATTGGAATCTTGCCGGTCTTTTTGAATTCCTCGTAAGTGAAAATGTAGATCGCGCCGTTCGGGCGGTAAACCTCATCAAAGCTCTGGCGGTTAGCCGAAACTGCCTCTGGGAACAGCGGCTCAAGAACACCGGAGTTGCCGATTTTCATGGTCCAGAAGACCTTTGGTTCAAGAGGAGCAACCGAAACCACGGCCTCAGCGCCAGGGTGTTCTGCCAAAACTTCGAAAGCGCCGATGATGTGCTTGTCGGTTCTAAGCGGAGAGGTTGGCTGCAGGTAAAGCAGCCAGGGTGCGTTGTCTTCGTCAATAAAGACGTCGTGGTGGTCGGTGTCGAACAGGTCTCGGATCACGTCGCCCGCGGTTGCTGTGTCGTTGGCGGCAAACTCGTTGCGCTTATGGGCTACAACTCCGCCAATCGAGTTAGCGTGCTTGAGAATCTGCTCGTCATCGGAGCTCACCAAAATCATGTCGATGATTCCGGCGTCGAGGGCGGCCTTGGCCGCGCGCTCGATCATGGTTAGGCCACCGAGCTTCATCAGGTTCTTGCCGGGCAGACCCTTAGAGCCGCCGCGTGCGGGAATCACTGCAAGAACAGGCTTACCTCTAAACATCACTGCCCCCTAGTAGTCGAGCCACTGCTCGTGGTTGCTGCGCGCTTGGTCTAGGTCGTCGTGGCGACCGATGTCGAGCCAAGATTCGTGAATCGGGAAGGCCGAAACGGTTTCGCCTTCGCCGCGAACCTTGTCTAGCAATGTTGGCATGTCGCAGTACTCGCCCTCGGGCACGAGTTCGAGCGTCCAAGGGTCAAGCGTGTAGATACCCGCCGAGACCATCGAACGGTGTATCGGCTTTTCGCTGATCGACTCAACCTTGGTGCCTTCGATGTTCACCACGCCGTAAGGAATCTGGAACTGGTACTCGCGCACGCCGAGGGTCGCCT
>JACCDQ010693463.1_pt1 | contig 11412 bp, 6 predicted proteins | sample 7446031 | NCBI WGS metagenome assembly JACCDQ01 (sample SAMN15323442, study PRJNA562643) | freshwater metagenome | isolation source: river surface water | place: USA:Blue River Watershed | collected 2017-08-17
AATGGCGCGTCAGTGCGTAATACAGCGTGACGCCGGTCGCATACAAGTCGGTTTGCGGCGACGCCGGCTGGCCATCGAATTGCTCGGGTGCGAGGAAGGAGGGCGTGCCGGCTTGCGGCGCCAGGTCCTGCTGCTCGGCTTCCATGCCCGATTGCGCAACACCGAGGTCCAGCACGCGCAGCTCGCCATCGTCACCCAGATGAATATTGGCAGGCTTGATATCGCGATGCAGGATGCTGCGCCGGTGCAGCGCGCCGATGGCACGGGTGATCTTCGTCGCATGCGCGACGAGATCGGGCACCGTCAGGTGGCCGCCGGCGTCGAGCAGTTCTTGCAGCGTATGGCCGGCATGCCAGGTCGACAGGAAGTACAGGAAGTTGCGTTCTTCCGGCGCGATCACCTGCGGGAAAAAGCGCGCCACCACGCGCTTGGCCAGCCATTCTTCATGCGCGAATGCGCTGATCTCCTGCGGGTCGTTCGCGCGGTCCGGGTGCAGGGTCTTCAGCACCAGCTTGCGTTGCGTGCGCGGATCCAGCACGCGATACAGCAGCGTGGTCTGTGATTCATGGATGAGATCTTCGACCACATAGCCATCCAGCGTCTGTCCGGGCTTGAGCCGTGGCGGCACTGGCAATTGCTGCGAACCGGACAGCGCATCGCGCAGGTTTTCTTCCGGCAGTTGCGCGACGCGCACGACGATGGCGCTGGCATTGTCTTTCGAGCCTGCGGCCAGCGCGGCATCGACCAGCAGCTTGGCGGTTGCTTCCGGTTGGTCGGGCTTGCCGGCCAGCGTCGTCAGATGCCAGCTCAGGTCGTATTCAGGCAGCGCACCCCAGACACCGTCGGAGGCGAGCAGGAAGATGTCGCCTGCCTGCAGGTCGCCCATGCCATGGTCGATCGCCAGTTGGGAATCGAGACCGATGGCACGCGTCAGCACGTGCCGCATCTCAGGCCGGTCCCACACATGATCGGTGGTCAGGCGCTTGAGCGTGCCATTGCGCAGCAGGTAGAGGCGGGTATCGCCGACATGCGCAAAGTAATAGAAACTGCCACGCACGACCAGTGCCGTCAGCGTGGTCGCCATGCCGCCGGCTTCGGCGCGTACCGTACCTTGCTTCTGCACCCAGCTGTTGATCGCCTTGATCACCCGGTCCAGCGCCTGCGTGACGGGCCAGGTATCGGGCGTTGCGTAGTAATCGGTCAGCAGGCCGCGCACCGTGTACTCGGCCGCTTCGCGCCCGCCGGCGCTGCCGGAGACGCCATCGCCAACGGCAGCGATCATGCCCTTGGTCGAAATCTCCGGCTCGGACGGGGTAACCATGCCAACGAAATCTTCGTTGTGGTCGCGTAGTCCGGTCTGCGTGTGATGGGCGGCGGTGAGGACGAGGGGCATGTCAGGCAAGGATAGAGTATGGCCGCTATGGTAGCCGGTAGGCCGGCCCTCGCGGGCGACGGAAGGTGATGGCGCCCGATTGAATGAGGCGAATCGGCTGTGACGAAGGCTCGGAGACGCCGTCGCAGAGATGAATCCTGAGAGACGAAGCCGCCGCCGACAAGAAACGGGCAGCCGCGCAGGCTGCCCGTCAGGAGAGGCGCAAGCTCAGGCGATCAGATCTTCGCCGTCGTCATCGCCGCGCTGCCCCAGGTAGTGCGCCAGCGGCCCTTGACCGACGACAGGCCCAGCAACGCCAGCACGGCCAGTCCGGCAAAGATCGTCAGGCCTATCTGGTAGCTGCCGGTGATCTGCTTCGAATAGCCCATGCTCGATGCAAGGTAGAAGCCGCCGATACCGCCGGCCATGCCGACCAGGCCGGTCATGGTGCCCATTTCCTTGCGGAAGCGTTGTGGCACCAGCTGGAACACTGCGCCATTGCCGGTGCCCAGCGCCAGCATCGCCAGCACGAACACCACCACGGCGCCGACTGCGGACTGCAGGCCGAAGCTGGCGATGAACAGGAAGACCGCGGCCAGCGTATACATGATCGACAAGGTCTTGATGCCGCCGACACGGTCAGCCATGCGGCCACCCAGCGGGCGCACCAGCGAACCGGCGAACACGCAGGCGGCGGTGAAATAACCGGCCATGACAGGCGTCAGTCCGTACTGGGTGTTGAAGTAAATGGTCAGCGATGATGCCAGGCCCGAGAAGCCGCCGAAGGTGACTGCATAGAAGAACATGAACCACCAGGCGTCCTTGTCCTTCAATACATGCAGGTACTCGCTCAGCGATTTCGGCGGCGGTGAGGATGGCGCGTCCTTCGCGAAGATCAGGTAGACCGCGAGTGCGACGGCCAACGGAATCAGCGCCAGACCGAACACGTTCTGCCAGCCAAAGGCAATCGCGAGGCCGGGTGCGAACAGCGCAGCGAACGCAGTGCCCGAGTTGCCGGCGCCGGCAATGCCCAGCGCCGTGCCCTGATGCTCCGGCGGATACCAGCGCGAGGCCAGCGGCAGTGCCACCGCAAAGGCCGAACCGGCGACGCCGAGCAGCACGCCCAGTGTCAGCAGGTGATTGAATTGCGACAAGTCACCGCGCCATGCCCAGAACAGGCCGGCGATGACGACCAGCTGTCCAATCAGGCCGGCTTTTTTCGGTTTCAGGTGATCGACCAGCACGCCCATCACAATGCGCAGCAGCGCACCGGCCAGCAAGGGGGTGGCGACCATCAGACCTTTTTGTGCAGGCGTCAGGTGCAGGTCAGTAGAGATTTGCACAGCGAGCGGACCGAGCAGCACCCACACCATGAAACTCAGATCGAAATAGAAGAATGATGCGAGCAGCGTCGGCACATGCCCGGCTTTCCAGAATGATGTTTTGTTCATGGCTCCATTGCCTTGAGATTGATACCAGCCCTCGTTAACGCAAACCTTGTGCCATGCATTGGATATCGATTTTTGCGCGTTCGCCGTGCGCGGATCGAGGCGATGCACAGCACTTCGCTATTCATCGTTGGGCGTCGCACCGAAAAAGTGCGAGGCGCTACTGAACGTCCTGCTTTCGGTGCAGCTTCTTAGGGGATTCATGCTGAATCGTGCCAAATACTTCATTTATCGACTGGCACTGCTCTTGCTATTACAGGTTCGAACCTGTTTTAAATGGCTCCAATGGCGGGGCTAACAAATCGTAGGAGCTTTAATGAAGAAGCTGAAGTTGGTCATGGTCGGCAATGGCATGGCCGGAGTGCGTACACTCGAAGAACTCATCAAGATCGCGCCTGATATCTATGACATCACGGTATTCGGCGCCGAACCCCACCCGAATTACAACCGCATCCTGTTGTCACCGGTGCTCGCGGGCGAGCAGACGGTACAGGACATCATCCTGAATGATCTGGACTGGTATGCGGATAACAACATCACGCTGCACACTGGTAAAAAAATCACGCAGATCGACCGCGCCAAGCGTCTCGTGATCGCCGATGACGGTACCACCGCCGAATATGACCGCCTGCTGCTGGCGACCGGTTCGAACCCTTTCATCCTGCCGGTGCCCGGCAAGGACCTGAAGGGCGTCATCGGTTATCGCGACATCGCCGATACCAATGCGATGATCGAGGCAGCCAAGACCAAGAAGCATGCCATCGTGATCGGTGGCGGCCTGCTGGGCCTGGAAGCGGCCAATGGCCTGAAGCTGCGCGGCATGGACGTAACCGTTGTGCACCTGCCGGGCTGGCTGATGGAGCGCCAGCTTGACCCGGTCGCCGGCAAGATGCTGCAGAAATCGCTGGAAGATCGCGGCCTTGATTTCCTGCTCGAGAAAAACACGCAGGAACTGGTCAGCGACGACAACGGCCATGTGAAAGCGATTCGCTTCACCGATGGCAGCGAGCGCCCGGCCGATCTGGTTGTGATGGCCGTCGGCATTCGCCCCAATACTGCGCTGGCCGAATCGGCTGGCTTGCACTGCAACCGCGGCATCGTCGTCAATGACACGATGCAGACTTACGATCCGCGCATTTACGCGGTCGGCGAATGCGTCAACCATCGCGGTACCGCGTACGGCCTCGTTGCGCCGCTGTTCGAGATGGCAAAAGTCTGCGCGAACCACCTCGCTAACTTCGGTATCGGCCGATACCAGGGCTCGGTCACGTCGACCAAGCTGAAAGTCACCGGCATTGATTTGTTCTCGGCCGGCCAGTTCATGGGCGGCGAGGGCACCGAGGAAATCGTGCTGTCCGATCCTATCGGTGGCGTATATAAAAAGCTGGTCATCAAGGACGACAAGCTGGTCGGCGCCTGCCTGTATGGCGATACCGTCGACGGCAGCTGGTATTTCCGTCTGCTGCGCGAAGGCAAGGATATCGGCGAGATTCGTGATTCGCTGATGTTCGGCGAAGCCAACCTCGGTCGCCCCGGCGATACCGGCCATGAGGGCTTCAGTCAGGCCGCCAACATGCCTGATACCGCCGAAGTCTGCGGCTGCAACGGCGTCTGCAAGGGCACCATCGTCAAGGCCATCAAGGAAAAAGGCCTGTTCACGCTGGACGACGTGAAGAAGCACACCAAGGCGTCGGCTTCGTGCGGTTCCTGCACGGGTCTGGTCGAACAGATCCTCGCATCCACCGCCGGCGGCGATTATTCGGCATCGCCCAAGACCAAGTCCATGTGCGCTTGCACGGATCACACGCACCAGCAAGTGCGCGACACCATCCGCGAGCAAAAGCTGCTGACCATCCCGGACGTGATGAAGTTCATGGAATGGCGTACGCCCAACGGTTGCGCCAGCTGCCGTCCGGCGTTGAACTATTACCTGATTTCGACTTGGCCGCATGAAGCCAAGGATGATCCGCAGTCGCGCTTCATCAACGAGCGTGCGCACGCCAACATCCAGAAGGACGGCACTTACTCGGTGATCCCGCGCATGTGGGGCGGCGAGACCAATGCCACCGAACTGCGCCGCATTGCCGACGTGGTCGACAAGTACAAGATCCCGACCGTCAAGGTCACCGGCGGCCAGCGCATCGACTTGCTGGGTGTGAAGAAGGCCGACCTGCCGGCCGTCTGGCAAGACCTCGGCATGCCGTCCGGCCTCGCGTATGCGAAGGGCCTGCGCACCGTGAAGACTTGCGTCGGTTCCGAATGGTGCCGCTTCGGCACCCAGAACTCCACCCTGATGGGGCAGCAGCTCGAGCGCGCGCTGGCACGCATGTACTCGCCGCACAAGGTCAAGCTGGCGGTCTCCGGTTGCCCGCGCAACTGCGCCGAGTCCGGCATCAAGGACGTGGGCGTGATCGGTGTCGATTCCGGCTGGGAAATCTATGTCGGCGGCAACGGCGGCATCAAGACCGAAGTCGCGCATTTCTTCTGCAAGCTCAAGACGCATGAAGAAGTGCTGGAATATTCGGGTGCCTTCCTGCAGCTGTACCGTGAAGAGGGCTGGTATCTTGAGCGCACCGTGCATTACATTGCACGTGTCGGCCTCGAGCATGTGAAGAAGGCCATCCTCGAGGATCACGAGCGCCGCAAGGCCCTGTATGAGCGCCTGTTGTTCTCGCTCGACGGCGAGCCGGACCCGTGGCACCAGCAAGTCGAGGCCCACGTCGATGCGCGCCAGTTCCAGCCCTTGACCGCATAGCGATGCAGTAAAGACGTGTTGCAACCGTCGCCCCGGCGCAAGCCGGGGACCAGCGTCGTTCTCGATAGACGATGGACGTCACTGGATCCCGGCATGCGCCGGGATGACCTGTCTCCAGGATGAAAGGCACTACCCCATGACCCAACAATGGAAATCCATCTGCGCCGTCGCTGACATCCCGGTGCTCGGCGCGCGCGTGGTCAACCGCGCGCATGCCGACGATGTCGCCATCTTCCGCAACAGCGAAGACAAGGTCTTCGCGCTGCTCGACAAATGCCCGCACAAGGGCGGCCCGCTGTCGCAAGGCATCGTCTTTGGCGAGCGCGTCGCTTGCCCGCTGCACAACTGGAACATCGAACTGCCGACCGGTTGCGCGATCACGCCCGACGAGGGTTGCACGCAGAAATTCAGCGTCAAGATCGAAGACGGCAAAGTCTTCCTCGATGCCAATGAACTGATGGCCGGAGCCGTCGACGCAGCATGAGTGCAAGCGACGTCAGCCACATGCGCGATAACCCGATCCGCGACGTCAAGACCACCTGCTGCTATTGCGGCACGGGTTGCGGGGTGATTGCGACCACCGATGGCACGCAGGTCACCGCGGTGCGCGGCGACCCCGACCATCCGGCCAACTTCGGTCGCCTGTGCACCAAGGGCAGCACACTGCACCTGACCATGCAACCGGCGCTGCAGCAGCAAGCACGTTTGCTCGAGCCGAAGCTGCGCCGTTCACGCGACGACGCGCGACGGGCGGCAAGCTGGGATGAGGTCGAGCAGCATGTCGCCGACAAGATCGCGTCCACCTTGCGCGAGCACGGGCCGGATGCGATCGGCGTTTATGTGTCCGGGCAGTTGCTGACCGAGGATTACTACGTGTTCAACAAGTTCACCAAAGGCTTGCTGGGCACGAACAACATCGACACCAATTCGCGGTTGTGCATGTCGAGCACCGTCGCCGGCTACAAGCAGACGTTGGGCGCGGATGCGCCGCCGGCCTGCTATGAAGATTTCGACCATGCGGACCTGATCTTCATTGCCGGCTCCAATACTGCGTATGCGCACCCGATCCTGTATCGCCGCATCGAAGATGCGCGCCGCAACAATCCGGACCTGAAAGTCATCGTCGCCGATCCGCGCCGTACCGACACCGCGCGCGAAGCCGACCTGTTCCTGCCCATTCTGCCGGGCTCCGATGTGGCACTGTTCCACGGCATGCTGCACCTGTGCCTGTGGGAAGACCTGATCGACACCGATTTCATCGCGAATCACACCGAAGGCTTTGCGGAGCTCAAGGCGACGGTGCGCGACTACACGCCGGCCTTCGTCGCGCAGACCTGCGGCATTCGCGAGGAAGACCTGCTGACGGCGGCGCGCTGGTTCGGCAAGGCCAGGGCCGCGCTGTCGCTGTATTGCCAGGGCTTGAACCAGAGCTCGGCCGGCACCGCCAAGAATGCGGCGCTGATCAACCTGCATCTGGCCACCGGTCAGATTGGCAAGCTCGGCGCCGGCCCGTTCTCGCTGACCGGGCAGCCGAACGCGATGGGCGGGCGCGAAGTCGGCGGCCTCGCCAACCTGCTGTCCGCGCATCGCGACCTTGCCAATCCCGAACATCGTGCCGAAGTGGCTGCGCTGTGGGGTGTGGACGAGGTTCCTGCCATGCCGGGCAAGACCGCCATCGAAATGTTCGAGGCCGTGCGCAACGGCGACATCAAGGTGCTGTGGATTGCCTGTACCAACCCTGCGCAGTCGCTGCCCGAGCAGGCACTGGTGCGTGAGGCGCTGCAGAAGGCTGAGCTCGTGATCGTGCAGGAAGCCTATGCGACGACTGCAACGGCCGCGTATGCCGACGTGCTGCTGCCGGCGACCAGTTGGGGCGAGAAGGAAGGCACCGTCACCAATTCGGAACGCCGCATCACGCGCCTCCAGACCGTGCTGGACAAACCGGGTCAGACGCGCCATGACTGGGAGATTGTGGTCGGTATCGCGCGCCGCGTCGAAGCCGCGCTGGGCCGCACGACCACGCTGTTCCCTTACAAAACACCCGAGCAGGTCTGGAACGAACACCGTGAATCGACCCGCGGGCGCGACCTCGACATCACCGGCTTGTCGTATGCGCTGCTGGCAGAGCAGGGCCCGCAGCAATGGCCGTACCCGGAAGGGGCGACACGCGGACGCAAGCGCCTGTATGAAGACGGGTGGTTCCCGACGGCGAGTGGCCGTGCGAAATTCGCGAACGTCAAATACCAGCCCCCGGTCGACAAGGTCGACCCGCGCTTCCCGTTCAAGCTCAATACCGGTCGCCTGCGCGACCAGTGGCATGGCATGAGCCGCACCGGCACGGTCGCACAACTGTTCTCGCATGCGCCCGAGCCGGTAGTCTTCATGGACGGCAATGACATGCAGCGCCGCCTGCTGGTCGATGGCGACCTGGTGGAGGTCAAGAGCCGGCGGGGCAGGCAAATCTTGCCGGTGCAGGCCAGCGACGAGCTGCGTGGCGGGCAAGCGTATATCCCGATGCACTGGGGGGAGGAATATCTGTCCGGCCGCGACAGCTTTGGCGTCAACGGCTTGACCTCACCGGCCTTCGACCCGGTGTCGAAGCAGCCGGAACTGAAATACGCCGCCGTCGCCATCAAGAAGGTGGACCTGCCCTGGCGTTTCCTCGCCTTCGGCTGGGTGGCGCAGGAACAGGCATTGGCCTTGCATCAGTCGCTGCGCGCGCGGATGAAAGACTTTGCGTTTGCGTCGGTCACGCTGTTCGGGCGTGACAAGGTCGGCGTGCTGCTGCGTGCGGCGAATGAAACGACGGTTGCCATTGACGACATCTTGCAGGCATTCGCGCTTGATGGCGTCGAAGTGCTGCGCTATGACGATGCGCGCCGTGGCGTGTCGCGCCGCGTGCGCGTAGCCGATGGCAAGCTGGCTGCCGTGGCGCTGGCCGGCGATGTGGCCGCCGAGCGCTGGCTGCGTGCCTTCCTCGAAGACGGCCACCCGGTTGCCGAGCTGGGCCGCCAGCTGCTGCAACCGACCGCGACTGCGCCGCAAGGCTTCAAGGAGCGCGGCAAGATCATTTGCAATTGCTTCAATGTGGCCGAAGGCGATATCGCTGCTGTGCTTGCGCTGGCCGATGAAGCCGGCGGCGGCGCCGACCGGCTGGCGATGCTGCAGCAAAAGCTCAAGTGCGGCACCAATTGCGGTTCCTGCGTGCCGGAACTCAAGCGCATCGCGAACGCCGGCGCAACGACGGCCTGATCGTCCGCCATCGGCTGTCTTTGCCGCCGGCACGTCAGCGGCGTTCAAGCGCTTCGTAGTACCCTTGCGCGATGAATGCAGAAAACAGAAGTCCGGAAAACCGATTTATCGCAGCGCCTTTCATTCGTGAAGTCGGGCGCGGCAAGAAAGGCGCGCGCGACATGTCACGCGAGGATGCGCGCGTCCTCTATGAAGCCATGCTCGACGGCCGCGTGTCCGACCTCGAAATGGGCGCTTTCCTGATCGGCATGCGCATCAAGGGCGAATCGGTCAGCGAGATCGGGGGCTTCCTCGATGCCGCCGAAGCCAGTTTCGAGCGTATCGCCGCGCCGGCGGGCGACTATGCGCCCATCGTCATCCCCAGTTACAACGGCTCGCGGCAAATGCCGAACCTCACGCCCCTGCTCGCGCTGCTGCTGGCGCGTGAAGGCGTGCCCGTGCTGATCCATGGTGTCACCACGGATCCGGGGCGCGTGACGACCGCTGAAATCCTGCTGGCCATGGGGCATGCGCCGGCCGCCGGTCGTGATGATGTTGCGGCTGCCTTTGCCCGCCGCGCGCCGGCTTTCATCGGCATCGATGCGCTCGCGCCCAAATTGCACGGCTTGCTGCAACTGCGCCGCGTGCTCGGATTGCGCAATTCCACGCATACGCTGGTGAAGATCATGCAGCCCTTCGCGCAGCCGGCACTGCGGCTGGTGTCGTACACGCATCCCGAGTACCTGACGATGCTGACCGATTACTTCAGCATGCAGGCACCGGCCGAGCGCGGTGACGTGTTCCTGATGCGCGGCACCGAAGGCGAGACCGTCGCCAATGCCAAGCGCGCGCAGGCGGTGACCTGGTTCCATAACAACCAGCCAATAGAGCTGATCGAGCGCCAGCAACCGGTTGACGAGATGCCGCCGCTGCCAGCGGCCAGCGATGCGGCTACGACGGCTGCATGGATTGCGGAGGCACTGGAGGGCAAGCAGCCGATCCCGGCGCCGATTCTGGATCAGGTTGCGCAATGCCTGAAGGTGGCGAAAGCCATGCAGGCGGGTGCCAGCGATCAGTCCGGCATCGGCAAGCAAACAGCCGGCACGCTCACGGACAGCCAGTTCACAGCGAACGGCAACGCATCGAGCGCCGCATGACCCGTTCCGTGGATGTCGCCGTGATCGGCGCCGGCGCGGCCGGCATGATGTGCGCGTCGGTGGCGGGGCAACGCGGTCGCAGCGTCATACTGATCGACCATGCCGAAAAGCTGGCCGAGAAGATCCGCATCTCCGGTGGCGGGCGCTGCAACTTCACCAATGTCGATGCGGGGCCGGCCAACTACCTGTCGCAGAATCCGCATTTCTGCCGTAGCGCGTTGTCGCGCTATACCGCGCAGGACTTCATCGATCTGGTGAAGCGTTATCGCATTCCCTTCCATGAGAAGCACAAGGGCCAGTTGTTCTGCGACCGCTCGGCCGAAGACATCATCGCGATGCTGAAGGCCGAATGCGATGCTGGCGGCGTGCAGTGGATGATGCCGGCCAAGGTGATGGGTGTTGCGAAAGAGGGCGAAGCCTTCCGCATTCGCACCAGCCAGGGCGAGGTGCTGGCACAGCAGCTGGTGATTGCGACCGGCGGGCTGTCGATCCCGAAAATTGGTGCTACCGATTTCGCTTACCGAATCGCCAAGCAATTCGATGTGCCACTGATCGAGCCACGGCCAGGGCTGGTGCCGCTGACTTTCGACATGGGGGCCTGGCAGCCTTTCGTCGCGATGGCAGGCATTTCACTGGAAATCGATATCGAGACCGGCGAGCGCAAAGACAAGAAGGCACGCGGTCATTTCCGCGAAGACCTGCTGTTCACGCACCGTGGGCTATCCGGCCCGGCAGTGTTGCAGATTTCGAGCTTCTGGCGTGACGGGGCGGCATTGACGCTGGATTTGCTGCCCGGCCAAGACATCGGGCAGGCGCTCACCGAGGGCAAGACCCAGATCAAGAAGGCGCTGGGCAACTGGTTGTCGCAGTACCTGCCGACGCGGCTGGCCGAGGGCCTGTTGCAGGCAAACGGTTTTGCGACCGATGCGCGCGTGCCCGACTTGCCGGACAAGGCATTGCGCCGGCTGGGCGACGCCATCCATCGCTGGAACATCACGCCGGATGGCTCCGAAGGTTATCGCAAGGCGGAGGTCACGCTGGGCGGCGTGGATACCAAGGCGCTCTCGCAGCAGAGCATGATGGTGCAGAAGGTGCCGGGCCTGTATTTCATCGGCGAGGCTGTCGATGTGACGGGCTGGCTGGGTGGCTACAACTTCCAGTGGGCCTGGGCGTCGGGCGTGGCCGCGGGGCAGGCGGTCTGAGTGGCCGGCCGCCTGATGGCCCGATGCCGATGCCTGTTTGGCATGCAATGCAGGCAGGCTGCGGGTTTTCGGTCAAATCATCAAGTCACTTCCTTTTGGCGACATTGACTGGTATAATCGCCGGCTCAGCAGTTTAAACAGATACTTTTTTATCCATGACCACCATTCGCGTTAAAGAAAACGAGCCGTTCGAAGTCGCCATGCGTCGCTTCAAGCGCAGCATTGAAAAAACCGGTCTGCTGACCGA
>JACCDQ012121870.1_pt1 | contig 11410 bp, 7 predicted proteins | sample 7446031 | NCBI WGS metagenome assembly JACCDQ01 (sample SAMN15323442, study PRJNA562643) | freshwater metagenome | isolation source: river surface water | place: USA:Blue River Watershed | collected 2017-08-17
AACCGGGGGGCGTCCGCCAGGTATTTGGGCTTGCCGTCGCGCAAGGTCAGGCGCGCGAAGATGCCGGCCACTTTCAGGTGGCGCTGCAAGCCCATCCACTCGACGGCACGCCAGAATTCGCCAAAGTCGTTGGCCCAGCCATCGTGGTCCAGCAGGCCGAGCTTGCGCGCTTTTTCCCAGTAGCGAATGGTCACATCCAGCACAAACTCCTCGTCCCAACTCAAGAAGGCATCGCGCATCAGGCTGGCGATGTCATAGGTCACGGGGCCATAGACCGCATCTTGAAAGTCCAGTACGCCCAAGCGCTGCTCTGCGGGGTCGCGCGGCATCATCAAATTGCGCGGCATGAAGTCGCGGTGCACATACACCCTGGGGGCCGCCAGATTGCGTTGAATGATGGTTTCAAAGGTGGTGCTCAGCACCGCCTGTTGTTCATCCGACAACTGCAAGCCCTTGTGCTGCACCAGGTACCAATCGGGAAACAGGGACAGCTCGCGTGCCAGCAAGGCCTGATCGTAGGGCGGCAAGACGCCAGGTCGGCTGGCTTGTTGCCAAGACAGCAAGGCGTCTGTGGCGCGTTGGTAAAGGGGCAAGTTGGCCTGAGGCTGCTTGGGGTCGATGGCCTCCATCATGGTGGCGGTGCCCAGGTCGTCCAACAGCATGAAGCCTTCGGCTTCGTTCCAGTCGAGCACACGCGGTGCCAACAAGCCGGCTTCCAGCATCAGGGCGGCAATCTGAACGAAAGGGCGCGAATTTTCCTTGGCGGGCGGGGCATCCATGATGATGCGGGTGCCTTGCGTGCAGTCGACGCGAAAGTAACGCCGAAAGCTGGCATCGGCAGAGGCCACGCGCACGCTGTGGGTTTGGAGACCCTGGCCAGGTGCCAAGGCTTGAAGCCATTGCATGAAAGCTTGTTGGCGCAGGGGGTCATCCCATGTGGGGCTGAGGGGCATGGGTGTGGGCGTCGTGGTGAGGGTCATGGATAATTCAAATTCTACAAAGTGCGGGGCGCCATCCGCTGGCGCCCGCCACTTGTCTTATTCTGACTGACCGCTGCTTTGAAACGACTGTTCATCCTGATGTTTTGCCCGGCCCTGGCGGCTTTGGCGCAGCCATTGCAGGGCACGACGGCGGCCCCATCCATGGCGCTCAAGCCGAGCAGTTTGTTGCAGGAAAAAATACCTCAGGACGTGCGAGCCAAATTGCCCTCCTTCATTCAGGCGGACCGGCTGGAGGGCGACCCCGATCAAGATGTGTTGCTGCAAGGCTCGGTGGTGTTTCGGCGGGGCGACACCGTTTTGCGGGCTGATCGCGTGGACTATTCGCAGTCGCGTGACCATTTGAAGGCGCAGGGCCACGTGTCCATCAACCGCGCGGGCACCTTGTACCAAGGCCCTGAGTTGGATCTGAAGGTGAACAGCTTCGAAGGCTTTTTCACCCAGCCGACCTACCGGTTTCTGAAAAACGAGGCGTACGGCCAAGCGTCGAAGATTGAATTCTTGGATGACAAACGTGCCATCGTGCACGACGCCACCTTCACCACTTGTCAGAGAAAACCGGGCCCGAGTTGGATGCCCGACTGGGTGCTCAAGGCCAGTCGCTTGGACATCAACAGCGAGACCAATGTGGGCCAAGCCCAGGGGGCTTCGCTGCGCTTGAAAGACATGCCCATCTTGCCGATTCCTTCGCTGAGCTTTCCCCTCAGCGCCGAGCGAAAGTCGGGTTTGTTGCCGCCGATCTTGGGCTTGGACAACCTCAGTGGGGTGGAATATTCGCAACCTTATTACTGGAATATTGCACCCAACCGGGATGCCACGATCCAAACCACGCTTTGGTCCAAACGGGGATTGAATTTGGGCGGCGAGTTCCGCTATCTCGAAAGCGCAGCACCCGACTACCGCGGCCAGATTCGCATGGATTACATGATGAACGACCCGATGCGGGACCGCAATCGCTGGGGCTATGCCCAGACCCATCAGGGTTGGACCTCGTGGGGTGACGGCAAGTTGGGCTTGAACTTGAACCTCAACCGCGTCAGTGACGACAACTACTGGCGCGACTTTCCCCGCTCTTCGGGCAGTCTCACACAGCGCCTGTTGCCCTCCGATGTGATGATGTCCTGGGTCAACGGCAATGTGAACACCACCGCTCGCGCCGTCAAGTGGCAGACCTTGCAGGATGTGACCGCCCCCATCATTCCGCCCTACGACCGCATGCCGCAACTGGTCTCGCGCTACCGCGCGGCCTCACCGATGCTGGACTTCTCCGTGGAGGCGGATTACACGCGTTTCGAGGCCGATCGCGCCTTGGTCTGCAGCAGCATGACCAGCCTGTCCAGAGAATGCTTGCAGCCCAATGCCGACCGGGCTTTTGCGGTGACGCGTTTGGCGCACCCTTTTCAGCTTCCCTATGCCACGGTGACGCCCAAGCTGTCCTTGCACACGCGGGCCTACCAGTTTGACACCCCTTTGGTCAGCCAAGGCAGTCGCAGCGCCAGCGTGACCGTGCCCACCTTCAGCCTGGATGCCACGACGATGTTTGAGCGCACCGCGCTGTTCCGCGGCACGTCCTGGACGCAAACCTTGGAGCCTCGCGCTTTTTTCGTTTCCACGCCTTACCGTGACCAAAACAATCTGCCCATTTATGACACGGGCCGAAACGATTTCAACTTTGCCACGGTTTTCACAGAAAACCCTTTTTCCGGGCAAGACCGCATCGCGGACAACCAGTTGCTGACCTTGGGCGTGACCTCGCGCCTGATTCATCCTGAAACGGGCGTGGAGGGCGCCCGCTTTGGCATCGCCCAAAGGCTTCGCATGAAAGACCAACGCACGGTGCTCCCCACCGAGGCGGGCCCGATTTCGGAGCGTGTCAGCGATGTCTTGATGGGTGCCACGGTCAACCTCCATCCCGCCTGGATGCTGGACTCCACCGTGCAGTACAACCCCAAGACAGCACAATCCATGCGCTCGGTCGCGGGTGTGCGCTACAACCCGACCAACTACCGGTTGTTCAGCACCGCCTACCGATTTCAGCGCGACGTGAGCAGCGAAGTGCTGGACACGGCATGGCAGTGGCCCCTGAACGACTTGTGGGGAGACAAAGGCCGCGATCAAGGCGCAGGCCGGGGCCTGGGCGAGGACCGGTGGTACTCTGTGGGTCGGTTGAATTACAACCTGCAGGAACGCAAAATGGTCGATGCCATCGTGGGCCTCGAGTACGATGCGGGTTGCTGGCTCAGTCGCGTGGTCTTTGAGCGTTTGCAGGTGGCGTCGAATCAGGCCAATCAGCGCATCATGTTCCAGTTGGAGTTTGTCGGCTTTACCCGTGTCGGGTCCAATCCCCTGCGCCATCTGAAAGAAAATATTCCTCGTTACCAGTATCTGCGGGACCAGATTGCCCCGCCCAGCCGTTTTGGCGCCTACGATTAAATTCCATGAAGAAAAGACATTCCTTGTTTGTGTTGCTGAGTGTGTGGGGTCTGGTCATGGCCGGCATCGCGCAGGCCCAAGGCTTGCGCACGTCCCCCTCACAAGCGGGCAGTGGCTTGCGCGTGGCGCCGCCCGTGCCTGTGACGCGAACGGTCTCGGGCACCTCCGACTTTATTGTGGCCATTGTGGACAGCGAGCCCGTGACCAACCAGGAGGTGAACGCACAAGCGTCTCGCGTGCGCGCACAGGCGTCTCAGCAAGGCGTGGCCATGCCCGCGCGCCAGCAACTCTTGGGCGAAGCCTTGGAGCAGCTGATTTATGAGCGCACCCAGCTGCAATGGGCGCAGCAGACGGGCTTGAAGATCACGGACGAGGAGCTCGACCAACTCGAACGCTCGGTGGCCGAGCGCAACCAAATGCGCCTGAGCGATTTTCGCGCGCAATTGGCCCGGGAAGGCGTGTCCCTGACACAGTTCCGTCAAAGCTTGCGTCAGCAACAAATCTTGCAGCGCCTTCGCGAGCGCGAAGTGCCTGGCCGCATCAAAGTGTCTGACCCAGAAATCGACCAATTCCTGGCGCAACAAAAAAGTCAAACCCAGACGCAGCAAATTCACTTGGCCCAGTTGCTGGTGGCCGTGCCAGAAAATGCCAGTGCCGAGCAAGAGCAGCAGTTACAAGCCACAGCGCAGGCTTTGCTCAAGCAACTTCGTGAAGGCGCAGACTTTGCGCGGTTGGCGCGAGAGCATTCTCAGTCACCAGACCGTGCCAACGGGGGCCAGATGGGCTTGCGACCTCTTGACCGTTACCCCAGTTTGTTTGTCGAGGCCACTCAGAAACTGGCTGTGGGTGAGCTCGCGGGACCGCTGCGCTCGGGGGCCGGCTTCCACCTTTTGAAGGTCATTGAAAAGCCCGCACCCGTGACAGCGCTGACCATTGCGCAAACACAGGTGCGCCATATTCTTTTGCGGCCAGGGGGCCAATTGAGCCAGACCGCAGCGCGCGCACAATTGACTCAGATGAAGCGCCGGGTGGAGCAAGGCCAGGCCAATTTTGCCGATCTGGCCAAGGAGTTTTCCCAGGACGCCAGCGCAGCCCAGGGGGGCGAGCTGGGCTGGGCCAGCGCGGGCATGTTTGTGCCGGAGTTTGAGGAGGTCATGAACCGCCTGGCCATCGGCGAGGTGTCCGAACCTTTGGTGTCTCGATTTGGGGTGCACCTGATTCAAGTGCTGGCGCGGCGCAACAACCCTTTGACGGCAAGAGAAGAGCGCGAGTATGCGCGCAATGCCCTGAAAGAACGCAAGTACGAAGAAACCTACGAAACCTGGGCTCAGGAAATTCGGGGCCGTGCGTACATCGAGTACCGCGAAGCGCCGCAGTAATCTGAGACGGGAATCTTTTTGAAACACATTGCACGCAAGCGCTTTGGCCAGCACTTTCTGACCGACACGGCCATCATCGAGGACATCGTGGACAGCATTGCGCCTGTGCCGGGACAGGCCGTGGTGGAAATAGGCCCGGGTCTCGCAGCCTTGACCCAGCCGTTGGTGGAGCGCCTCGGTCAGTTGACGGTCATTGAGCTGGACCGTGATTTGGCGCAGCGCCTGCGCAGCCATCCGCAACTGCGCGTGGTGGAGTCGGATGTGCTGAAGGTGGATTTCACCGCCTTGGCCGCGCGCATCGGGGCACCGTCCCTGCGCGTCGTTGGCAACTTGCCCTACAACATCTCTACGCCAATTCTGTTTCATTTGTTGGACCACGTGTCTGCCATTGCAGATCAGAACTTCATGCTGCAAAAGGAGGTGGTGGACCGCATGGTGGCTGCGCCAGCCACATCGGCCTATGGCCGTTTGAGTGTGATGTTGCAGTGGCGCTACGCCATGGAAATGACACTGTTTGTGCCGCCAGAGGCTTTTGATCCCCCTCCGCGGGTGGACAGTGCCGTCGTGCGCATGCTGCCACGGCAAGACGCGGCACCCGTGTCGCAGCCTTTGTTGTCGGAGCTTGTGCAGGTGGCGTTCAGTCAGCGCCGCAAGCTGTTGCGCCACACTCTGGGCCGATGGCTGGAGGCGCGTGGCTGGAGCGGCACGTTTGATGTTCAGCGTCGCGCCGAGGAGGTGCCCGTTGAGGCGTATGTCGCTTTGGCCCAGGCGCTGGGCCAGCAGTTGCCGCCCCAGGCTTGACGCCAAGGGTCGGTGGTCTGGATCAGGCCGCTGCCAGCCAGTAGCCGGCGTTGAAGGGGCTGCTCATGCGCAATGCCAAGGGCGAAATATCCACCAGCTTGTCGGTGGGCATTTTCTCGCCCGGCTCGGCCAGGTCAATGCCTTGTTGTGCTTCGGGGCTTTCGGGCAGACCTTCGGCCACCGCGGATGGCGCGCGGGCCACCGAAAAAGAGTAGAAGCAACGGAAAGGCACCTTGCGGTCAGACCAGTAGTCCGCGGCTTCACGAAACACGTCGAGCAACTGCTCGCGGGCTTCTTTGTCAAATTTGGCATGGGCCGGAATGTGTTCCAGCACCAGAATGAAACCAGGTTGCGGGCCCGACTTGTGAAGGGGATCGGTCATGCCGTCGTACAACGCATCGAAGTTCTTGCTGGCCTGCGTCGGGAAGGTGAATTGCTGCGCAATGAGGTCCAGCACATCCTGCTTGCTCTGTGCTTGGGCCAAGTTGGCGTACAAAAAGTGGTGTCCCAAGGCCTGGGCAGCTTCCTGCAGATCCGGCACGCGGAAGGCGCGAATCGACTGGACGATGTTGGTTTTCACTGTACGAAGCGGCGTATCCATCTCCGTGGCTTTCCTTGATAAAAAGACGAGGGCCTGACAAATTTCATGCTTTGAAAACAAATGCTGCTGTGCAGCATACGCTCAAAGCCCCGGGTTAACCCGAGATTTCAAGGCTGTAGTGTGAAGCAAAAGCGACAAAAACGCAAGTCTATGCCCAATCATTGAGCATGGATTTGTCGGGAAATCAAAAATTAAGTGATTACCCGCTCTCGAAAAGTGCCTTACCGAGTCGCGCTGGCGTCGGCAACGGTCAGTGCTGTCATGTTCACGATGCGGCGCACCGTGGTGCTGGCGGTCAAAATATGCACAGGCTTGGCTGCGCCCAACAGGACCGGTCCAATGGCAATGTTGCCGCCGGCGGCAGTTTTAAGCAAATTGTAGGAAATATTGGCGGCATCCAGGTTGGGAAGCACCAAAAGGTTTGCGCTGCCAGTGAGTGTGCTGCGAGGCATCAAGGCATGACGCGCTGCACCATCCAGGGCCACATCGCCATGCATTTCCCCATCGATCTCCAGCCAGGGGGCGCGTTGCTGAACCAGGGTCAGGGTTTGGCGCATTTTGACGGCCGTCGGTTGGTTGCTGTTGCCAAAGTTGGAGTGCGACACCAAGGCGGCTTTGGGGTGAATGCCAAAGCGCATCATTTCCTCGGCAGCCATCACGGTGATTTCGGCCAGTTGCTCGGCGCTCGGGTCGTAGTTGATATGGGTGTCCACCAGGAAAATCTGGCGGTCGGGCAACAGCAGGCCGTTCATGCAGGCATAGGTGCTGACCCCCGGGCGATGGCCAATGACCTGATGGATGTAGTTCAGGTGCACATCCGGTGTGCTCCAGGTGCCGCAGATCATGCCGTCCACTTCGCCTTTGTGCAGCATCATGGTGCCAATCAGGGACAGGCGGCGGCGCATGTCGATCTTGGCCAATTGCTCGGTCACCCCCTTGCGCTCGGTCAGCTGGTGGTAGGTTTGCCAGAAATCGCGGTAGCGGTGGTCGTTTTCCACGTTGACCACCCGGTAATCCACGCCTTCGCGCAGGCGCAGGCCAAACTTTTGAACCCGCTGGGCGATCACTTCAGGGCGACCGATCAGGGTGGGGCGCGCCAGGTTTTCGTCCACCACAATTTGGACCGCCCGCAGCACGCGCTCTTCTTCCCCTTCGGCATAGGCCACCCGTTTTTTGCTGGCGCGCTTGGCGGCAGCGTAGATGGGCTTCATGGTGGAGCCGGAGGCGTAGACAAAGCTTTGCAGGCGCTCGCGGTAGGCGTCCATGTTCTGAATCGGGCGCAAGGCCACGCCGCTGTCTGCGGCGGCTTGGGCCACGGCCGGCGCAATTTTGATCATCAATCGCGGATCAAAAGGCTTGGGAATCAGGTACTCCGGGCCAAACGCCAGGCTCTCGCCCGAGTAGGCCGCGGCGACCACCTCGCTTTGCTCCGCCTGTGCCAGTTCGGCAATGGCGTACACCGCAGCGATTTCCATCTCGACGGTGATGGTGGACGCGCCAGCATCCAGGGCGCCTCGAAAAATATAGGGGAAGCACAGAACGTTGTTCACCTGGTTGGGGTAGTCGGTGCGGCCCGTGGCCATGATGGCATCGTCGCGAACCTTTTTGACCTCTTCAGGGAGGATTTCCGGCGTGGGGTTGGCCAGCGCCAAAATCAGCGGCCTGGCCGCCATTTTCTGGACCATCTCGGGTTTGAGCACGCCACCGGCCGACAGGCCCAGGAACACATCGGCGTCCTCGATCACTTCAGACAGGCTGCGGGCCGAGGTTTTTTGGGCGAATTGAATCTTGTCCTCGTCCATCAACTCGGTGCGGCCCTCATAAACCACCCCGGCCAGGTCGGTGACAAAAATATGGTGGCGGGGCACGCCCAGCTTGACCAGCAGGCCCAGGCAGGCCAGGGCTGCAGCGCCTGCACCCGAGGTGACAATTTTGACCTTTTGCAAGTCTTTGCCCACCACTTTGAGGCCATTCAAAATGGCCGCGCCCACCACGATGGCGGTGCCGTGCTGGTCATCGTGGAAGACTGGGATTTTCATGCGCTCGCGCAGCTTGCGCTCGACATAAAAGCAGTCGGGCGCCTTGATGTCTTCCAGGTTGATGCCGCCAAAGGTGGGCTCCAGCGAGGCAATGGTGTCCACCAGCTTGTCGAGGTTGCGCTCGTTGATTTCCAGGTCGAACACATCAATGCCCGCAAACTTCTTGAACAAAACGCCTTTGCCTTCCATCACGGGTTTGGAAGCCAGCGGGCCGATGTCGCCCAAGCCCAGCACCGCCGTGCCGTTGGAAATCACGGCCACCAGGTTGCCCCGGCTGGTGTACTTGAAGGCGGCGTTCGGGTCTTTGACGATTTCTTCGCAGGGAGCGGCCACGCCGGGCGAGTAAGCCAGCGCCAGATCGTGCTGGTTCACCAGCTGCTTGGTGGCCTGTATGGCCACTTTGCCAGGGGTCGGGAACTGGTGGTATTCCAGTGCGGCGCGGCGCAGTTCTTCACGGGCTTCTTGGGTGGACGAAGGGCTGATGCTCATGCGTGTTCTCCAGTGGGGGCGTCGCTGCAAAGTTCGACTGCCTGGGGGTGGGATTGTAGGCTTGGGGGGGTGCTACGCCGTGCGTAGAAATGCGCACTCGAAGTCCAGAGATTTTTTACTTTTCCACAGGCAATGCGCTGCGGCCGCAGCGCATTGCTTATGGGGGAAGCTCAGTCGCGCATCAGCGCCTCAATCTCCTCGGCCTTGACGGGCACGTCGCGGGTCATCAGCTCGCACCCTTCGGGGGTCACCACGGCATCGTCTTCAATCCGAATGCCCAAGTGCCAGAAGGCCTCAGGGACATCATCGGCTGCGCGCACGTAAAGGCCTGGTTCAATCGTCAACACCATGCCCGGGCGCAGCACACGGCTGGGGCGGTTGATCAATGTTTCACCTGAGAGCGGGTCGCGGCGCGTGATCAGGGCCCCAGCCTCGCCCGGTTCCACGTAGCTGCCGCAGTCGTGCACATCCATGCCCAGCCAATGCCCGGTGCGGTGCATGTAATAGCGGAAGTAATGACGTTGTTCGATGACATCCTCGACCGTGCCGTGGCGGTTTTTGTCGAGCAAGCCCAGATCCAGCAGGCCCTGGGACAGCACTTTGACCGTGGCTTCATGCGGGTCGGTGAACTTGGCGCCGGCACGGGTGGCCGCAATGGCCGCATCCTGGCTGGCCAGGACCAGGTCGTACAGCGCCCGCTGGGGGCCGCTGAAACGACCGTTGGCCGGGAAGGTGCGGGTGATGTCGCTGGCATAGCCATCGAGCTCGCAGCCCGCGTCAATCAGGACCAGCTCGCCATCGCGCACCGGCGCCGCATCGGCGCGGTAGTGCAGCACGCAGGCATTGGCCCCGGCGGCCACAATGGAGCCGTACGCGGGAAACTGTGAGCCATGGCGGCGAAACTCATGCAGCAACTCGGCCTCAAGATGGTATTCACGCAGCGCTTCCCCGGCGCGCAAGCGACGCGCACTGGTTTGCATGGCCCGCACATGGGCACCCGCACTGATGTGTGCGGCGCGCCGCATGATGGCCAATTCATGATCGTCTTTGATCAGGCGCATTTCGTCGAGCAGAGTGCACAGATCGCGCTGTTCGCTGGGGCACTCGGCGCCAAAACGCACGCGCGCGCGAACTTTTTGCAGCCAGCCATCGATGCGTGTTTCCAAGCCGCCGTGCGTGGCAAAGGGGTACCAGACAGTGCGCCGGTTTTCCAGCAGGCCCGGCATCAGCCGGTCCAAATCGGTGACGGCGTGCGCTGCCTGAACTTTCAATTGACTCACGGCCGCCTCGGGACCTAAACGGTACCCGTCCCAGATTTCGCGTTCCAGGTCTTTGGGCTGGCACCACAGGGTGGCAGCGCCTTCGGCCGTCACCACCAGCCAGGCTTGGGGCTCGGTGAACCCCGTGAGGTAATAAAAATAACTGTCATGCCGGTAGGGAAAATCGCTGTCGCGGTTGCGCGCGCGTTCCGGTGCCGTCGGGATGATGGCGATGCCGCCGGCACCGAGTTGGGCTGCCAGGCGGGCACGACGTTCTTGGTAAATCATGGGCAAGTCTTTGGGTATGACGGTGAGCAGACTTCATTATGAAGGCGATGGCTTGTCTGGCAGGGGCCTGGGCCTTCAGTTAGCGCTCAGGAGGCGTTCAGGGCGGCAAGGCGCTCGGGTGTGCCAACATCGGTCCACGGGCCACTGTAAAGCGAGGCGCTCACTTGCCCCAGGTCCATGGCATGTCGCAACAAAGGGGCCAGCGCCGAACGCACACCCTGCGGATTGCCGCTGGGAATGTCGCACACCGGCGGCGTGAAAAACTGCCGCCGGTAAAGCGCGATCGTGCTGAAGGTGTAGCGCGGCAGCGCGCTGTCTTGGGGCAGGTTCAGCGCCAAGCCGTCACTTGAAAGGCCGAAGTCGCCGCGCGGGTTGTGGGTCGGGTTGGGCACCAGCCACAGGTGAGCCCAGCGCCCCGACTGCGCAAATGCTTGGCGGGTGGCTTCATGGAAGCTGAATTGGGGCGCAAAGACATCGCCAGCGGCCACCCAGAAGACCTCGTCCAGCGCGGGCAAGGCGCGCACAATGCCGCCGGCCGTTTCCAGGGCGCCGCCAAAATCGCGCCCTTCTTCCGAGTAGCGAAGTTGCATGGGTGTGACAGCTTCGGCCGGTTGGAAACTGGCCCCAAAAAAATCGGAAATTTGCGTGCCCAGCCAGTCGGTGTTGATGACCAGGCTGGACACCCCGCCCTGAGCCAGGGCCTCCATCGGCCATTGCATCAAAGGCTTGCCTTGCACCCGCAGCAAAGGCTTGGGCGTGTTGTCCGTCAGGGGGCGCATGCGCTCGCCGCGGCCGGCGGCCAGCAACAGCGCCGTGGCTGCGCGGTTGTGGGGGTCGGCTGGGGGCGTGGTTTGCATGGTCCAAGCGGTGGGTGAGCGTTCAAGTGTAGCCACTCGACAGCGGGTCAGTTTGGCGTGGGCGAGCCCCGCTAAAATCAGAGGCTTCGCTGAATCCTCCCCTTACCCCCAACTTTTTCACACCATGGCCCAACACCCACAAATGGCCAACGCAATCCGTGCGTTGGCAATGGACGCCGTTCAACAAGCCAACTCTGGTCACCCGGGCGCGCCCATGGGCATGGCCGACATTGCGGTGGCCCTCTGGGGTGAGCATCTGCAACACA
>JACCDQ011684665.1_pt1 | contig 11409 bp, 28 predicted proteins | sample 7446031 | NCBI WGS metagenome assembly JACCDQ01 (sample SAMN15323442, study PRJNA562643) | freshwater metagenome | isolation source: river surface water | place: USA:Blue River Watershed | collected 2017-08-17
AATAAAGGACAGATAGGGTAATGAGCCTAATCAAATAAATGTGGTGTAAATCACAGTGAGCATTAGCAAATAAAGCCCCTATTTGTCAGACCCCCCTGCTATACTAATGGCATAAAAGAAAGTATCTTAGAAAGGATAACTTAAATGAAAAAGTTTCGTACTATTGAACTAGGTTCAAATGTTGCTATCTACAATCGTGCAGGTAGTAAGAAAATCGAAGGTTCAGAACGCCCTAGCGGTGGCTTCTTAGCCCGTAAAATGTACTACACTAACCCTATTGCTAATGGTGTAGTAACTAAGATTCATGGGCACAATGCTCATGCTGTCCGTATCACTCTTGATAACGGAAAAGAAATTGAAATGGGTTTAGATACCCACTACCACCTAAATGGTGAAATTGGTGAGTGCGTTGCTCATCAGGATACTTACTCACTTGTCTAAAGAATAGGAAATAAATATGTATAAAGTTAGATTAGAAAGTTTCAATGGTAATGTTTCTACAATTACACTTCCAACTAAAGAAAGTGTTAATGCGTTTGTTGAGCAGTACCCTTCTAAAATAAAAAACGGTACTTCTTTGCGTGTGTCATGTGATGCACTAGGAATTAGAGGAACACTTATTGGAAAGGCTTGACAGCTGATCTAAAAAGTGGTCGACCCGTTATCAAATTGTTATAATTAACCCCTACGACACGCTACGAAAAGCTTGACAAATGTCGTACCCCTATGCTAGATTTATCTTAGATAAAGAAAGGAAGTCAAAATGACTAAACTAACAAAAGAAGATAAAGACCTACGCATCTGCGTATACTGCTACGGCGTAACCTACGCTTATGTTTGCCCTAACTGTAACGAGTATGACGGGCTAATGCCTATCCTTGACGCTGAGGGATACCTTGGCGAAGACCTAAGCGAGTATCTATAATGGATACCGCTGAACTAGAATACCTAATTGGTCTTATTGACATAATGCTCGTTGATGATGTAGACTTTTCTCAGAAGGGAAACTAATGATTTTTTACAACGGCTTCAACCTATTGCTTGACATCGTGTTTGTGTATGTTGCTTATCGTATTGGCAAATCTGCTGGATACCGCCAAGGTGAGCAGGACAACCAACCACCTTTTTAGAGACACGCCAGACCAGGACTTGACAAAAGCTCCTGGATCTGGTCGACCGCCGTTATCAAACCGTTACAAAACATTGTTAAGAAACAGTTGACATTCCCCAGTTTGTGTGATAGGTTATACCTATAACGAAAGGTGAACTTATGTACTACGAAGACGAAATGACCCCAGAGCAGATGCAAGCTGAGTGGGATGACTTCCTCTCTTGGCAGGAGGAGATGGCTGCTGAGGAGGCAGCTATGACCCCTGAGCAGAAGGAATACCTTCGCCAGGCGGAGAACCGCCAACTCCAGGAGGAGGCTATTGGGGAGATGTATGCCTCCCAATGGGCGTTTGATTGATTTGACAAATCCAGGGAAACCTGGTCGACGCTGTCGGGCGTGTCGTTATAAGAATGTGATGTAAAACACCCCAAATTGGCTTGACTTTTAAAGAAAAGTATGATTTAATTATCTTATTAGAAAAACAAAAGAAAGGGTCAAAAATGACTACTAATACAAATACAGAACTATTCGAAACTCTTGTTAGCAAATATGCTGATATGTCTTATGCTTGCTACAGCGATTGGGCTGGAGCCATTGAACAAGACAAGAAGCGTTTCTACGCTGCCCTTGAAAACCAGGATACCTTCAAAGAAGAAGAAATCCGTGATGAGTTTCTAAAGCGTCATAACGATTGGATAAACTCTCAAAAGTAACGGCGTGTCGTATTGTAAATGTCAGACCTATAGTGTAAAATAAAATCATAAAGAAAGGACAACTAATGTCAAAGATTCAAGGTTATTCGGTAGAAGAGATTCTAGTAGATACTTACTACCGTTCGTCAGTCCGTCGTGGAAACGAGGGAATCATTGTTGAGGCTGTAAAGCGTGATGACATCTACCTATCAAATGGTGATGCTTATGCTGTTCGTGTTCGTCCTCAGTATTTCGCAGGTAGCCCATTGTTCTCAGACTTTTGGGCAACGATTGGGGTGAATGCCTAATGACTATGACCTGTAATGAATGTAATCGCAAATTCGATATGTGGAATGCTGATGAGGCTTCCGAATGGTACTTTGGTCACGACTGTGAGGATAACTAATGAAACTAAGAAAGAAACCAGAATACTCTATGCAACTATTTATGTGTGACGCTTGCGATACACTTGCTAGCGTAGAAACAACTCAAGGAATGACAATTATCGTGTCCCCTTGCAAATGTCAGTCAAACCCTGTAGAATAATAACAACAACTAACAAAGGATAGAAAATAAAATGATGACTCGTAAAGACTATGTAGCAACCGCAAACATTCTAAACAACTATGTTGATGAGATTGACTATCTTGTTCTTCAAGAGATTGTTGATGAGTTTGCTGAAATGTTTGAGAATGATAACCCAAACTTTGACTACCAGCGATTTGTTGATGAGGTAATGAAAGAGAAAACAGATTGATAGAATTCTTTTTTCTAATCTCTATGGCTTGTAATTTTATTTTAATAAAAAGAAATAAAAAGCTTGAGGATAAAATTTCTGATCTACTGAAGTAGTTATTCACAGGCCCCTGGATCTCTCTGTACTTATCCACAGAGTTATCCACAGGGTCGACCCACATAACATTTTGGTAACATTTACGACTTTAATTAAGATAGGCTTGACTTTTACCCTAAATTCTGATAGCCTTATTGTATGAAAAACAAGACTAAGAAGTATCAACCAACGGCTAACCCTGCCTATGCCGAAGGTATGAGAGAGATTCGAAAGTCTAATGCTAGTGGCACTCACCTTGATAGAAGGACACGCCGTAAAAGGACTAGACAAAGTGCCATCCACAATGCTATTATTGAACAAACGAAAGAAGGATAACTATGGGAAGCAACATGGCAACGGAATTGGCTGATTCAGACCTATTCCCTAATCTAACACTAGAAGACGCAATTGGTATGCACTTGAGAGGCAACCACTATCCACCTGTACCACTATCTATGGTACAACCATGTATCGATTCTATTGACGCATTCAATGAAGGTGAAGGGGATAGAATGATTACCCTGCCTGAAGGCGTATCATGGCGTGGACAACTGGATGCCCCTGCCTATGCAATTATCGAAGCTCACCACCTAGACGCATGGCTAGAGTATGATATGGATGAGGAATTTGAAAGACAAGGTTGACAACGTCATACCGCTAATGTATAATTAGATTAGAAAAGAAAGGCTAACCCCCAATGGCACTTATTAGAAGCAAAGATCGAAAAGTAACTAACGCTGTATCACCTAACGGCAAGACACCTACTATCGCTAACACTTTTGGATTGCCTAGCGGTAAAGAGTATTCATGCCCTGGTGCAACAACTGTATGTGAAAAGATTTGCTATGCAGGTAATCTTGAACGTATCTATAAAGGCGTAAAGAACATTCTGCTGCAGAATTGGGAACAATTAAAAGACGCTGATTACCTTACCATGTATAACCTATTAGATGAGATGATTGTTGATTTCAAGAAGGATTGTGATAAGCGTAATGCAGAAAAGTTATTCCGCATTCACTGGGACGGTGATTTCTTTAATGACACTTATGTATTGGCATGGAAGGATGTAATTCTTAAGCATGCAGATACTCAATTCTGGGCTTATACCCGTTCAGAATTCGCTGTTGAACCGTTAACTGGTATTGCTAACCTATCACTCTATTTCTCAACCGATAGTGCAAACCGTTCACTAGGCATTCGCCTCAAGAAGAAGCATGAAGTTAAACTAGCATACCTTGCTAACACTTTTGCAGAAGGTAAAAAAGACTTTGAAGACATTCAGGCTAAGTCTGCCATTCCATGCCCCGAAAATGCTAAGAAAATTAAACTAATTAGCAATACTGGCAGTGCATGTGTTACCTGTTCGCAATGTGTGTTTAATCGCAATGACATTCTGTTCAGTGCAACTAAGAAATAAATAAAACACGGCGTGTTGGCTTGACAGCTGGCACGATCCGTGGTCGACACATTTTGATCCATTTGTCAAATTACGGTGTGTCGTTATGAAACCGTTATCTTTTTCCCCGTTTTGGATTTGACAATGTCGGAGGGCTGTGCCATAATAGATTTAGTTGGAAATCAACAGACAAAAAAGTAAATAGTTGTTATCAAAAAGTTATCAAATAGACTTGACAAATGTCTGTGGTATCCACTATAATAAATAAGTAAACAAAAACGGAGAACAAACTCCCCAAACAAAATCCTAGTGAGAAGACTAGGTGAAGGAAGCAAAATGAACACTCTAACTGTTGGCTCACAGTTCACTACTAAGAAGTCAGGCGTATCTGGCACTATTCAGGAAATCGTGAAGAACCCTAGCGGTTCGTTCCGTGTCCGTCTAGATGTAAATGGTCAGCCACGCTGGACTACTGTAAAGTAATGCGAGTGTGCTGGGTATCACCTAAAACTGCCCACAATACTTGACAACCCCTGTCAAATCAAGTAAAATAGTAATACAAAACGAAAGAAAGAAGAAACCCCCTATGGCTCGTGCTCTATCTGTAAAAGTTCCAACCTCTGCTGTTATTGCTCAGATTGAGGAAAAGATTGCTGAGATTGACGCTCAGGTTGCTTCATACCCTGCTGACTATGAGAAGTATGAGGCAGACCTAGAAGCATACAAGTCTGATGTTGCTAAGGCTATCATTGACTTTGTTAGTAAGAATGTAGATAAGATTGGCTATGATTACCAGTCAGACCTACGCATTACCAACGGACACTCTGGTCGTTTAGAGATTACCTTTGATAGCGACAAGATTGTTGGCTTCCCTAAACGCCCTGTTGAGCCTAAGAAGCCTAACCAGTCTGAATGGTATGGCAACAAGCACATCAACCGCAAGGAAGTTTTGGAACAGAACCTGCGTATCCTGCGTATGACCTCTCAGGAAGAAATCAACGCTAGTTCGTATTCTTCCGTAATGGACTTGCTCTAAAATAGCAACCTGACCTGAGTATGTCAAGGCTAAACTGCTCACACTACTAATCCCAACAAAGATAAGGAAAATAAAATGGCTCGTAAGAAGATTGTTATCGCAACTGAGAAGTGGAACACTAAGAATGGTGAAATCTACAAGGCTGTCGTTCGCACTGCTGATGGAAAGTTTATTGGTGCTACCAACCAGACCAAGAACATTCCTGTGAAGGCTAAACGAAAGTCCCCGTCAAGTTTCTTCCTTGTTGGGAAGTAAACAAAACACCTGAGCAAGTGATAAAACTGCTCACCCTCTCGCCAGTGTCAAAAGATCTTAGGAAAAAGATCAAACCAAGCTTGACATTTGGTGAGACCTGGGGTCGACCTTTATAACAAAACGGTAACAGTTTAAGAAAAAGCTTACGACACGCCCAGATTAAGTTGACAATGTCAGACCCCATACGTATAATAATAGTATCAAAGAAAGGAACTCACACAATGGCTTATGTTGAATACGATGGCTTGTACTTTTGTGAAGATGGAAACTATGGCGGTGGCCCAGTTATCATAACTGACCATGACTCTTTTACCGAGGAGCAGATTGAAATCATTTCTGGTCTAACTGATAACTCTCGCTATGACTATGCCAAGGCTGTATTGAATGGACAAGATACTTCCTATTGGGAAGATTGATTGTCAGACCCCTCTGCTAAAATAATACTAAACGAAAGAAGGAAATAAATGGGTACAAGAGGTATCACACAAGTAATTGATTCAGATGGCGTTGTGCGTGTTGCACAGTATGGCCAATGGGACCACTATCCAAGCGGACAGGGTCTAAACATTCTTGAGTTTATTTCTGGATACAAAAACCTAGACCGTTTGCGTATGTCTTTGGATAAGGGTTACTTTGCCACAGATGAAGAGTTACAGGCTGCAGTTGATTCAGTTGTAAACAACGATGGCTGGATGTCTATGGATGAGGCAAATAAGTTTTCTGTAATGTTTCCTAGTCTAACTAGAGATACGTGTTCAGACATTCTAAAGGTACTAGTTTACTCAACTGGCCGTGTGCCACTGAAAAATGACATTGAGTTTATTGAAGATGATTTGATGTGTGAAGGTGTCTTTACTGTCAACTTCCAGACTAATGAGTTTATTAGTAATTGTGGAGTGGAAGTTCGTTTCCCTCTTGACAACCTACCTACTGCTGATGTATACTTGAATGCGTTCAGAGAGGTAGCGGTGGCATAATGGAAAAGCAACACTATACAATCCTAACAGGTGAGTCATACAGCGTTATGGCCACTAGTGAAGATGAGGCTCTTGCTAAATTCTTTGTTCTTCAGGGGTATGAGACTGAAGACGAATATGAAGGCCAAGGGTATGACTTTTCAAACGAAGATGATGTATCATTCAGCGAGACACTAACGGAGATAATCTAATGAGCAAGTATCAAACAATCACTGTAAAGCTAACTGGCAACGACGGTAATGCATTCTCTATCATGGGAGCTGTATCTAAGGCTCTTCGCAAAGGTGGAGCCACTCAGGATGAGATTGAAGACTACATGAATGAATCCATGAGTGGAGACTATGACAATCTTCTACGTACCGCAATGAAATGGGTTAACGTAGAATAAGGGGTACTGCAGGTCTTTTCCTTTCTTTCGTTATGGCCTGCATGCTAAGGGACCTGAGTACGTCCATGTAAACTGCTCATCACTCATACCCTTGACATCTGATCGAATGTGTGTCGACCCCAAAATGGATCAAATGTCAAGTCAAAAACACTTACGACACGCTAAATATTTTTCCCAAAATAACTTGACATTGTCGGTGGTATCTGCAATAATAGTCTTATAAGAAATCCCTACAAACGAAAGGAGCCACCCATGGCTCATCTACTAGAACAAGGTGCAAACGGAGAGACCGCTTTTGCATCATTGCGTCAACCTGCTTGGCATGGCCTCGGTGAGGTTTTCACTGAAGAAGTTACTACTGCCGAAATGCTAAAGAAGGCACACCTTGACAACTGGAATGTTCGTCTTGAGGATGTTGCAGTGCCAGAAGGTTTTTCAAGTGACAAGACCTATTCATTCGTTACCCGAACTAACCCGTTTGACAAGACCCAGAATGACATTCTAGGTGTTGTTGGTGAGCGTTACAAGGTGTTGCAGAATGAAGACCTGTTCTCATTCGGTGACAACATCCTTGACGGTGGTGGACGTTGGGAGACTGCTGGCTCTATCAAGAATGGACGTGTTGTCTTTGGTTCGCTTGCTCTTGAGCGTGAGACTGTTCTTGACCCAACTGGTGTTGCAGATAAAATCAACACTTATCTTCTAATCAACACTAGCCACGATGGTTCGATTGCTATTCAGGCAAGCATTACTCCTGTTCGTGTTGTCTGTGCTAACACTCTAAACCTTGCTCTTGGTTCACGTGGACGTGGTCCTAAGCAGTCTTTCAAGATTCGTCACACTCAGACTGCCGAAGGTAAGATTGCGGTTGCTCGTGAGACTCTTGGCTTGGCTAACAAATACATGGATGAGTTTGACCTAATGGCTAAGGCTATGATTGAGCAAGAAGTTACTGCTAAGCAGTTCAACGACATCATTCTGTCTGCATACCCTAAGCCTGACAAGGACACTAAGGGTGCTGTCAAGAAGTGGGAAAACAAGGTGGATGTTATCAACGACATCTACACTGGCACTTATAATGGCATGATTGCTGGAACCTCTTGGGGTGCTTTCAATGCTCTAACTGAGCGTTTGGACTGGTATCGCTCTGCACGTGGTGGCAACAACGAATCTATCTTGGCAAGTGCTAGTGGCTTTGACCCAATGATAAACGCTGAGAAGAACCGCTTGCTAAAGGTGGTTCAAGGTGTAATGGCTAACGCCTAAACGCTAGTGCTAGGCAACACGTAAAACTGCCTCCCCTTCGGGACTTGACAAAGTGATCGAAATGGGGCGACCTTTCTTTATATATAATAATATATTTAATTATGAAAAAACAATTACGATCACCAGATCTTTTTCCCGATTTGACAATGTCGGGGGTATCGTGTAAAATATATACATAACCCCAAGAGAAAGAAACGCAAATGCATGTATTGCAACGCATAGCAGTAATAGCAGACGACAAAGACCAAGCTTTTAGAACAGTCAAGGACACCCTTGAAAGTGAGCTAGGCAATAATGATTATTCATCTAATGCTTGGTTTGATTGGTTTGTCACAGGCGGTGGACGTTGGAACCCAACCCCAGATAGCCAGTATGACGACAATGAGCAGTCTATGACTATCTCATACGAGGAAGACCCTGATAAGTTTACTAGTGAAGTAAATGATAGTATTCAGGGACGTATTGAGGAGTTCAACACATACCGCAAATATTTCAATGATAAGAATATCAACCTAGATGAATATCTATCTAGCTACTCAGGACACCTAGACTATTCATTCGAACTATATGAGCTGGGCAAGATGATTGATATGTTGCAGGGTAAGTGGGACTTCAACTCTTGCTTCTATGATATGCACCACGCTTCTGTAAATACAAAACACATGCTGGATAGTATTGACAAAGGTGTCAAGAACTGGTATATTGTATTTGTAGACTTCCACTTCTAAAAGAAAGATAGGAAAATGGCAACTTATAGCGTAGAAGTTCAAGTGACATACTACTATGAGGTAGAGGCTGACTCAGCAGAGCAAGCAGAGGAGCATGGCTGGAAGTATGAAGACTATCCTCATTCTGGTGTTGTTGATAGTATTGACGTTGATATGATTGAAGATGAAAAAGATGAGGAAGAGGAATAATGTCTAAGTTTTATACCTACGACGCTTGGGTAGATACCTTCAAGCCAATCACTAATAGTATTAGGAATAACGGTGACCTTGCCTTTGAGACCTATGGTGAAGAGCAGGAGTTTGTTCGCAACTATGACCCTAAGTTTATTTGGACTGAGGTTGACGGAGACAGCGGTACTTACCTTGTTGCTGGCTATCACTATGTAAATCGCATTCAGTACTACATCACTGAGAATCCTTGGGAAGATGAATGGACTGAAGTTCCTACTTGGTGTTACCGTCGCTGTGACTGTACTGAAGAGGACGGCTTTGAAGATGGTAATCCAGACTGCACTGAATGCGAGTTTGGTGACATTGATATCCCTATTGATACTGTAGAAGACCTAAAGCAGATTTATGGAGAAGACAATGTTGACATTATTGCGTAAGAAGAATGCTGGCCGTACACTAATTGACTATGACCTTAACATCTTTATGGATGAGAGGGAGGACCGCAATGGTGAATGGTACTACGACCCTACATCATGGAGCATTCATGTCTACAAGGTTGATGGTGCTGGCCACCATGAGGTTGATGAGCCTCTACGTCTAACTGTAGAAGAGATTAGACTACTTGGCATTAATAATGATTCTTACTTTGATGGTGGGGATGCATGGTATGGCATGTATGGGTACCTAAAAGATTACTGGGCCGTACTTCCTGATACTATTAAAGAATATCTAGAAGGATTTCCTAAGTATGAGACTTCCTAGTTGAGCTTAGCTCCTAGGATAGTACAGCTGTTAAGGGGTTGACGGCTGTACCACCAGGGAGAGGGCAGGCAGAAATTTCCTACTTTCACTGCTTGCCCTCTTCTCTTATTTTTGCTATAATAAGTTGTGAGGTATAACTATGAGACAACGAGGAATGACAGATGAGGAAAAGGTGGCTATCAAGATTGCTGGTTTGATTTCTGATTTGCGATTAGACATTGAGCGTGTTGGCATTTACATTGGAAGAATGAGACCAAGCACAGCATTTAGACGGCTAGAAATACTCACAGAGACAGCACAAGAAGAAAAGGAAAACAATGAGTTCAGAACAACCAACTACTAGTTTCGAAAGCAAAGCAGACATCCTAGCAGACATCTGGCTAAACTATCGTGATGAAGAGGGCTTTCAAGACTTTATCGCATACAATGACCTAGGATTACCACTTGCCTATCTTGTAAGTAGCAATGTTGTAGAAGCAAAATCAGATCAGGCTAAGGCTTTCATCAACGAGACATTCGATCTCATTCTTGAGGCGGTAGGCGTAGAAGACACGGGATTCGAAACACTTGACGAATTACTAGGAAACGAGTAGAATAGTAGTATGGAAAACAACCCCAAACTAGAAGAACTAGCAGTCCTAAGAGACATACTAGATAAACTAACTAAACTAAATGAGACTCTATTCCCTAGCCTGCTATGGTTATGGGTGTGGAATTTGATTGATAACTTCTACCAAGAAGAAGAACTAGTCATACGCACTCAAGACATTGTATGGAATACCCTCCAGTCAAACACACCTGACTTTACCCTTGAGTATGGGACAGAGAGCCTATACGAGTGGGTAAGGGATTGGATGATTGAACAAGACCTAATGGTTGATACTAATCTAATTACTGAAGAAGAATACCAAGAGTGGATAAAGGATAAAGAGTATGGAACCTATGTTCAAGGCAGACCACATTAGGGATTACACCCTAGAGCAATTGCAAGAAACCATCTGCGAGTTCTGCAAAGACCCTGAGATGACAATGGATGCCTTTATGTGTCCAAACTGTAGCAAAGATAACGAAATCATTTGTGTTGAGTGTTGTGGTTGCTATTCAGACGAAAATGATGTAGACTGGTTAATGTCAAACTCCTAAAAGAAAGAAACCCTAATGACCAAGACAATGACTAACGAAGAGATTATCAACTATCTAATTAGTGATACTGCAATGTTTATCGATGAGAAAGAGGGGCTGGACATCAATGATAGTTTTGGTGACTACCTTGAGGGTCTTATCAATAGAAGTCAGTCTGTCCTAAGAATGATGGGTGTTCCAGAAGAACAGATTCCTACAGATGGTAGTTGCTAACTGCCCCCGAAAGGGGTCGACCTATGTTACCAAATTGTTACAATAAGCTATTGACAAATCAGGATTACGATGATACAATTATTTTCCCAAATTATGATTACGATCATATCAAATTTTTCCCAATTTGTCAAATTGTCATAGCATAATGATATAATTGATCTATGAGTCCACGTAATCATTTCTTTCAAGCTGCATATCCTAAAGCAGCTGCTCAGCAACAAGCTGATAGAGATGAGCTATCCCTATTTGTATGGCATGCCTTTACTAAGTATACTGGTATGCAAAGACTCTTCTCATTTACCGTGCTACCCCCTGCCGAAGGCAGCCAGGCCAAAGGCCAGGGTATTACGAAAGATACCCAAATCCCCTAGTACTATATACAATAAACCCCTAGGTAAAATAACATAGCTGTTTCTTGAAGTTTGTCCAAATTGGGATA
>JACCDQ010699621.1_pt1 | contig 11408 bp, 10 predicted proteins | sample 7446031 | NCBI WGS metagenome assembly JACCDQ01 (sample SAMN15323442, study PRJNA562643) | freshwater metagenome | isolation source: river surface water | place: USA:Blue River Watershed | collected 2017-08-17
ACCAGTACGGCGATTCCTGCGAAGTCTGCTCCGCCGTCTATGCCCCGACCGAACTGAAGAACCCGTATTCGACGCTGACTGGCGCCGCACCGGTCATGAAATCGTCCGAGCATTATTTCTTCCAGCTGTCGGACCCGAAGTGCACGTCCTTCCTGCGCGAATGGGCGCTGGATCCGTCACGCCTGCAGCCGGAAGTCGCCAACAAGGCGCGCGAGTGGCTGGACAGCGAATCGGGCCTCGGCGACTGGGATATCAGCCGCGATGCGCCCTACTTCGGCATCGAGATTCCGGACGCACCCGGCAAGTACTTCTATGTGTGGCTGGACGCACCGATCGGCTACCTGGCGTCGCTGAAGAATTACTTTGCCAAGACCGGCCGCGACTATGAGGCCTTCATGGCCGACCCCGCGACCGAGCAGTACCACTTCATCGGCAAGGACATCACCTATTTCCATACGCTGTTCTGGCCGGCGATGCTGCACTTCGCGGGCCTGAAGGTGCCGAACAATATCTTCGTGCACGGCTTCATCACGGTCAGCGGCGAGAAGATGTCGAAGTCGCGCGGCACCGGCATTTCGCCGCTGCGCTACCTCGACATCGGCATGAACCCGGAATGGCTGCGCTACTACATCGCCGCCAAGCTGAACTCGCATGTTGAAGACGTGGACTTCAACCCGGATGACTTCCTCGCCCGCGTCAACAGCGACCTGATCGGCAAGTACATCAACATCGCCAGCCGTGCCGCCGGCTTCATCACCAAGAAGTTCGATGGCAAGCTGGGCATGGCCTGGGCAACCGAATCGGACAGCTTCCTGTCGGGCCTGCGCGCCGCTGGCGATGAGATCGCCACGCTGCTCGAGGCGCGCGAATACGGCAAGGCGCTGCGCGCGACGATGGAGCAGGCCGATGCCGTGAATGCTTACGTCGACGCGAACAAGCCGTGGGAGCTGGCAAAGGACCCGGCCAACAACGCCAGGCTGCAGGAAGTCTGCAGCCGCCTGCTGGAAGCCTTCCGCATCCTGACCATCTACCTGAAGCCGGTGCTGCCGGCGCTGGCCACGCAAGTGGAAGCCCTGCTGAACGTGGCGCCGCTGCAGTGGAGCGACATCGCGCGCGCGCTGCCGGACCAGCATGCCATCAATCCGTATGCGCACCTGATGACGCGTGTCGAGCCGAAGATGCTGGATGCGCTGTTCGAGCCGCCGGCTGACGCCGCACCTGCTGCAGCGGCCACGGCTGCTGCCGATATCGAAGCCATCGACGCCGAGATCAAGATCGATGATTTCATGAAGGTCGACCTGCGGGTCGCCCGGATCGTCGACTGCGAGCACGTCGAAGGCTCGGACAAGCTGCTGCGCCTGACGCTGGATGTCGGCGAGGGCCGGCTGCGCAATGTCTTCTCCGGCATCAAGTCGGCTTACAAGCCCGAGGACCTGAAGGGCAAGCTGACCGTGATGGTTGCCAACCTGGCACCGCGCAAGATGAAATTCGGCGTGTCCGAAGGCATGGTGCTGGCAGCGTCCGCGGCCGACGAGAAGGCCAACCCGGGCCTGTACATCCTCGAGCCGTGGCCGGGCGCCAAGCCGGGCATGCGGATTCGCTGAGGCGGTCGGGCGACCGGTTAAAATAGCGGCTTGCCCTTCGGCCTCCCTTTGATTGACCCTGCCTGAGCGACTGAAATGAGCATTTTCAAGCTGAAAAGCGGCTACGTGTCCGACTTCACCCGTTTCATCGACGACCTGAAGAACAAGCAACCCCAGATCGAGGCAGACCAGCAGCAAGGCCGCGCCCGCCTGTGGGACAAAGACAAGCTTGACCTCGAAGAGATGCGCCGCGCGCAGGAATCGCGCGTCAAGCAGCAGGCCTACGTGTACCAGTCGCACTGAGCGGCGCACCCTTTGAAGAGTCATCGTGGAAACCAGCACTGACAACGGTATCGCGCCCGGCAACGAGCCAAGCACCGACACCGCCCTCATCGATGCCACGCCCGACGTGATCGATGGCGTCGCCTTCGCGAAACTGTACGGCGAGCCGCTGTTCAAGCTGCCGAACGACCTTTACATCCCGCCGGATGCGCTGGAGATTTTCCTCGAAGCCTTCGAAGGCCCGCTGGATCTGCTGCTGTACATGATCCGCAAGCAGAACTTCAATATCCTCGACATTCCGATGGCGGCGGTCACGCACCAGTACCTGGACTATGTCGAGCAGATCCGCCGGCGCAATCTCGAGCTGGCCGCCGACTACCTGCTGATGGCCGCGATGCTGATCGAAATCAAGTCGCGCATGCTGCTGCCGACCAGGAAGAGCGAGAGCGGCGAAGAGGCCATTGATCCGCGAGCCGAGCTCGTGCGCCGCCTGCTGGAATACGAGCAGATCAAGATCGCGGCAATGAACCTCGACACGCTGCCGCAGGTGGGCCGCGACTTCATCCGCACGCAGGTATACGTGGACCAGCAAGTCGTCACCCGCTTCCCGGACGTGAACGTGGTCGACCTGCAGACTGCGTGGAGCGATATCCTGAAGCGCGCAAAGCTGACGGCCAAACACACCATCTCGCGCGAAGAACTGTCCGTGCGTGCGCACATGACGGGCATCCTGCGCCGGCTGCAATCGTCAAAGTTCATCGAATTCCAGGACCTGTTCGATCCCTCGCGTGGCGTGCCGGTCGTCGTGGTGAACTTCATCGCGATGCTTGAGCTGGCCAAGGAAACGCTGATCGAGATTACCCAGGCCGAAGCCTTCGCGCCGATCTACGTGCGCCTGTCTTACTCGCCCACCTGACATTCCCAATAGCCAGACCGGCAACGGCGCCGCGAACGGCTACTCAAAGACTGAGACCCCGATGAAGATCATTTCCTCGATCGACGAGCTGCGCGATCAATTGCGCGGCCAGCTGCGCACGGCCTTCGTGCCGACCATGGGCAACCTGCATGAGGGCCACCTGTCGCTGATGCGACTGGCGCGCAAGCATGGCGACCCGGTGGTGGCCTCGATCTTCGTCAACCGCCTGCAGTTCGGCCCGAACGAAGACTTCGACAAATACCCGCGCACCTTCGCCGCCGATGTCGAGAAGCTGGAAAAGGAAGGCGTGTACGTGCTGTTTGCGCCGACCGAAAAGGATTTGTATCCGGAGCCACAGGAATTCCGCGTGCAGCCGCCGCCCGTCATCGGCGACACCCTCGAAGGCGAGTTTCGCCCGGGCTTCTTCAATGGCGTGACCACGGTCGTACTGAAGCTGTTCTCCTGCGTGCAGCCGCGCGTGGCCGTGTTCGGCAAGAAGGATTACCAGCAGCTGATGATCCTGCGCCGGATGGCGCGCCAGTTTGCGCTGCCTACGGACATCATCGCCGCCGAGACTTTCCGTGCCGAAGACGGCCTGGCGCTGTCCTCGCGCAATGGCTATCTGTCGGACACCGAGCGCGCCGAAGCACCGAGCCTGTATCGCGAACTGAATCATGTGGCCGATGCCGTCCGCGGCGGCAACCTCGACGTGTCGCTGCTGCAGCAAGATGCGATGCAGCGACTGGCTGATCGCGGCTGGAAGCCCGATTACATCGCTATCCGCAAGCGCATCGACCTGCAGCCGCCGACCGCCGGCGACCTCGCGCAGAACGAACCGCTGGTAGTACTGGCCGCGGCCAAGCTCGGCACGACGCGCCTGATCGACAACCTGGAAATCTGATGCGCCGGCCAGCGCTGCACGTACGGCCGGAGGGCCTGCGCCTTTGCAGCCTGCTGGCCCGTGCCCTGCTGTTCTATACCCTGCTGGCGTGCGGCCCTCACATGACGCCAGCGCTGGCGGCCGTCACGGTCACGGACGACAGCGGCCATGTGCTCTCCCTCCCCCGCCCTGCGCAACGCATTGTCAGTCTCTCGCCGCACGCGACCGAGCTGCTGTTTGCGGCGGGCGCCGGCGACAAGCTGGCCGGTGTTTCAGCATTCAGCGACTATCCGCCGCAAGCCGGCAAACTGCCCTCCATCGGCAGCAGCATGCAGCTCGACATCGAGCGTATCGTCGGGCTGAAGCCCGATCTCATCATTGCCTGGCAGAGCGGTAACAATGCACGGCAAGTCGCCCGGCTGCGCAAGCTGGGCTACCCGGTTTTCGACAGCGAACCGCGCCGGCTCGACGATATCGCACGCACGCTGGAAAACTTTGGCACCCTGGCCGGCACCTCGCAGGGCATCACCGCAGCACGCGCATTTCGCGACAAGCAGCAGACACTGCGCCAGCGCTACGCGAGCAAAGCCCCGGTACGCGTGTTCTACCAGATCTGGCCATCGCCGCTGATGACCCTCAATGACCAGCACATCGTGTCCGATGCGCTGGCACTGTGCGGCGCAGTGAACGTATTCGGCAAGCTGCCGCAACTGGCGCCCAGCATCAGCCGCGAGTCCGTGGTCGCAGCCAAGCCCGAAGCGATTTTCGCCAGCGATGAGCGCAATGAAGCCTGGGACCGCTGGCGCGCCTTGCCCCAGCTGCCGGCAGTCCGGCTGGACACCCTTTACCGCATCGATGGCGCCGTGATGAACCGTGCCGGCCCGCGCATGCTGGAGGCCACCGAAGCCTTGTGCCGGCACATCGACGAAGCGCGCGCCAAGCTGGCCGCATCGCATGCCGAACCCGTCAAACCGAAGAAGGAAAAGCCATGACCGAAGATATGCTGAAGAAGCTGATGGAGCACCAGAAAGGCACCTTGCCCGATGTGGCCGGCTTCCAGTTGCTGTCCGTCGACGACAAGCACCTGACGGGCGCCATCGACATTCAGCCCCATCACCTGGCACCGAATGGCTACCTGCATGCCGCCTCGGTGATCATGCTCGCCGATACGCTGTGCGGCTACGGCTGCATGCTGCACTTGCCGGAAGGCGCGCAGAGCTTCACCACCATCGAACTCAAGAGCAATCACCTTGGCACCGCGCGCGAAGGCCGCGTCGAAGGCTCGGCACGCCCCGTGCACCTCGGACGCACTACTCAGGTGTGGGATGCGACGGTAACCGCAGCCGGCAAGACCATTGCGCTGTTCCGCTGCACGCAGATGATTCTCTGGCCCAAGGCCTGAAGGGTTGAAAGGCCGGCAGCGGATGCCGGTCTCAGGCGGGAATGAAGGTATCGCCTTGCAGGGCAAACTCGCAGCCGAATGTACGCTGCAGCGCTTCCGGCGTGAGCACATTCCTGACTTTTCCCGCCACATGAAAGCCTTCGCCAATCAGCAGCACATGCGTGGCAAAGCGCGAGGCCAGGTTGATGTCGTGGCAGGTCGACACCACGGCATGATCGGCTGCCAGTTCCTGCAGCAGGCGCATTACCGTCATTTGGTGCGCGACATCCTGATGCGAAGTAGGCTCGTCGAGCAGCATCAGGGGCACTTCCTGTACCAGCAATGCGGCCAGCGCGACACGCTGGCGTTCTCCCCCAGACAGCCGCCTGACATCGCTGGATGAGCGATCCAGCATGCCAACGCGTACCAGTGCATCTTCCACCTTGACCTTATCATCAGCGTCGTCCCATGAACGTCCCAAGCGCAACGGCGTGCGACCGATGGCCACGGCATCGAACACGGTGCAGGAAAAGCTGTCGACAATTTGCTGCATCATCAGACCGCGCTGCCGGGCCAGCAGCAGCGGGTCGGTACTGCGGACAGACTGGCCATCCACCCGGACGGTACCGGCAGCAGGCGTCGACAAACCACTCAGCACATTCAGCAGGCTGCTCTTGCCCGCCCCGTTGCGACCCAACACACACCAGAACTCGCCCTTGCTGACGGCCCAGTCCAATCCGGCTATGAGCTGGCGTTGCCCCGCCCGGATGGCAAGCCCGCTTGTCTGCAGCAGGCTCATGTGCGGCTCCGGTTCAGCAGGTAGAGGAAGACCGGCACGCCCATGATGGCCGTCGCAACGCCAACCGGAAGCTGAACGGGCGCTAGCACGGTACGCGCGACCATGTCAGCCAGCACCAGCACGACTCCGCCACCCAGCACCGACGCGGGGAGCAGCAAGCGCTGGTCATTGCCGATCACCAGGCGCAAGGCATGCGGAACCACCAGACCGACAAATCCGATGGCGCCGGCCACCGCCACGGCCGCCGCAGTGGCAATTGATGCAATCAACAGCAAAGTGCACCTCAGACGTACAGTCGGGATGCCCAGCAGCTGCGCTGCAGCCACACCATGAGCGAGCACATTCAGGGCGGTCGCCTCGCGCATCGACCATGCCAACACCAGCGCCAGTACGATCCAGGCTGTTGCGTTGTAGCTATCGGTGTCAATGTCACCCATCAGCCAGAACAAGGCGCCGCGCAAAGACGTGTCATCGGCGACAGACAACAGCAGGGTCACCAACGCGCCAAAGCCCGCAGATACCATCACGCCGTTCAGTATCAGGGAAATGCCGGAACCGGCATCGGCAGTCGGCGCGGTCGTCAAGCTTCGCCGTGCGAGCGCGACCAGCACCACGGTCGCCAGTAGTGCACCCGCCAGTGCCCCGCCCTGCAAGCCCAGCAGCGATCCGGGAAGCACAATGCCAAACAATAGCGCGCCTGCAGCGGAACCGCCCGAGACGCCCAGCACATAGGGGTCGGCCAGCGGGTTACGCAGCAAGAGCTGCATCAGCGCTCCCGCCAGTGCGAGCAAGCCGCCGACTGCGAACCCCGAGACTGCCCGCGGCGCTCGCAAGGCAATCATGGGCAGCAGTTCCTCGGATGCGCCGCATCCGCTGCTGCCACACAGGGTCGCTGCCGACAGCACGCCGACCGCCACCAATACCCCCGTAGCGATGAGCATCAGTAGTCGGTGGCGGTTCATCGCAGGCTCAGTTCACCGAGGTCAGAAGCTGACCCGAGCAGACACCCAGAACGACCGGCCGGCATCCGGATAGACTGCCGTCGAGCCGTTCGACAATGTCGCGTACGAGTAATACGCCTTGTCGAACAGGTTCTTCAACCTGAACGACAGCTCGACTTTGCCGATCCGACGGAGATAGTAAGCATCAGTCACGCCATAGGCGGGCATGCGTACCTGATTGTCGAAGGAGCCGGCAATGTACTGGCTGGCCACCCACTGGGTAATGACGCCGAACTTGCGGCTGGCATCAAAGGTGTATTCGCCACGCAGCGTTGCGACTTCTCGCGCACTCAACGGTACCTGACGTCCCTGATTGTCGCCCTCGACGAAACGCGCGTCGCGGAAGGCCAGCGAGCCACCGACAAACACTTTGGGGCTGAACTGATAGCCGCCATCAATATCGACACCACGTCTGCGGGTAGGCTGGAGATTGATATTATTGAAGTTGACGACGTCATAGATGATTTCGTTCGTCAGGTCACTCTGATAGAGGCGCACATCGACCCGTCCGCGATCGTCGAAGCGATGTTTCCAGCCGATCTCATGATCGCGCGACGTCTGAGGCAGCAAGGCAATGACATTGAAATTGTTGTCGTAGGCCGTCGTGAACTCATCGATGTTGGCAAACCGGTAGCTGGTCGATTCGCGCGCATAGATCGCATCATTGGCAGTCAGCGCGTGGCTGGCCCCGAGCTCCCATGCGGAGCGAGAATAGTTTGCCGAGATCAGTTCGGATGTATTGTGGCTGAGCTGCGAGCGATCATTGGTCTCATGGCGGTAGCCCGCCGTGAATCGCGTAGCGATCGCGGCAACATCGAGATCATCCTTGATGAAGTAGCTGTTGCCCTTGAATTTCAGGCTGTAATCACCGAGGAAAGAGCCGGGATAGGATCGGTCCTGCACCCACTCATTGCGCTCCACTCCGAACACAAGTCGGTTCTTGCCCAGGGTGACATCGTCGCTGCGCACGCCAGATACGCCGACATGGTAATCGGTGCCGCCATAGATCGACTTGACCACGAACGGGCCCAGCACGGAGAGCGAATCGAGGTCGCGGTGCCGGACGCTGGCATCCATGCGCCACAACACACCCGCGGCCTCGGTCTCGGCGAACCCGGAGAGCCGGTGCTGCGTGACTTCGGAACCAGTGTCATTGGCGACGGAGCTCGCTTGCGCTGCACGTCGGTTGGCGAGGAATTCCGCCACCGAGATCGATCCAGCGGAGCGCGTGTCGATGGTCTCGGAACGAAGGTTGACGCCAAAACGTACGGCTTGGGTAGCGAACTTGGCAGCCAGCGACACATTGCTGCTCTCATTGCCAGAGTGGATGCGATAGCCGTCGGAACGGCGGTGTGATGCCGACAGGCTCAGGTCCATTGCACCCTCGGTATAGCGGGTGTTGGCCCGCGCTTCATACGTCGAGAAAGAGCCTGCGCCCAGATAGGCGCTGGATGAGGATTTGCCGTCGCCGCTCAGTGAACTGGCACGCGTGATGATATTGACCACGCCCGCCGTCGAACCACCACCATAGAGAACAGCAGCCGAGCCTTTCTGGATCTCGATGCGTTCGACGCTTTCAATCGGAATCCCCGACAGGCGGACTTCGGTGGCGTCGCCTTCACGCATTGGTATGCCATCGACCAGCACCATGAAATTGGAGCCGGCGGCATCGCCGAAGCCCATGGGGTCGGCGGTCATTTCGTTGCCGCCATTGAGGCTGACACGCGATGCCACGCCGCCAAAGCGCATCACTGCCTCGTTGACGGTGGACACATTGGAGTTTGCGATCTGTTCGCGGCTGATGGTGATGACATGGGCCGGCACGAACTGGACATCTTGTTCGTAGCGAGTCGCTGTCACCGTCACCCTCGGCAGGGACTTGTCCGAGGCAGGCGCGGCTTGCGTGGCAGCCAAAGAATCGTTCTGGGACTGGGCATGCGCAAAAGCAGCCAGCAGCATGGCAGGGAGGGCCGCCAACAGGGGCGCTCCGCGTGGGGAAACACGACGAGAAGACATAGAGAAAACCAAATGAAGACATCCCGCCAGCTTCCCCGCAGGCAGGACAAATACAGGAGCGAAAAAAACAGAAATCGCGCAGAGATCGAGCAGATCAGAGCACGGACGAACCACCCGCTCGTCGCTCCCACCTGTCTGGCCGGTATCCGGGCTAGCAAGTCTTTCCGTCTGGCCTTCCCATGTCCAAAGACACAGTGGCGATCGAGGCGGATTCATGACTGGGTAGTCATGCGCTTGCTTACCGTTGCGGGGGCAGCACACGTTGGCCTGGCCTTTTGGGCTGGTAGGCGTCGTGTTTCCCGTTTAACTACCCGTCGGGACCGACGGGTGAGCACCAAGACGGGCGCAGTGTAGGGGCAAGCGTGTTGTCAGTCAATGAAGAAGGGCCGACAAGGCTGCTTTGACTGTGTACTACCCGGACTGCAGGCAAAAATGCTCTACACTCGTGCAAAACAATCACAAATCTCGGGGAGCGCAGCCGCATGACCGCCAAGCACGACAAACATGTCGCCCACAAGGACGCGGTGAAGACCGCTTACTACACCAAACAGTACAACGCCCGAGCCGGCATACCCGACCATCCGCAGATCTTCGAGCGCTGGCAGCGCGATTCGGCGCTGGTGCGCCGCACGCACGCCGGCCTGCTCGATATCCCGGTTGGCGACGCGGCCAAGGAAAGGCTGGACTTTTACCCTGCACATCGTCCCGGCGCGCCGCTGCTGGTGTTCATCCACGGCGGCTGGTGGCGTTCGCTCGATAAGTCCGACTTCACCTTCATCGTGCCGGGCTACCGCCGCGCGGGCTTTAATGTCGCGCTGACCAATTACACGCTCGCGCCCGAGGCCAGCATCGATGAGATCGTGCTGCAGCAGCTGCGCGCGCTCAGCTGGCTGTTTCAGAATGCGGAAGGGCTGGAGTTCGACCGGCAGCGCATCGTCGTGGCTGGGCATTCGGCCGGCGCCCACCTGGCGGCCATGATGATGGCCGCGCACTGGCCGGTATGGAATCCCGCCTTGCCGACAGACCTCGTGAAGGGCGGCGTGCTGATGTCGGGCCTGTTCGACCTCGACCCGGTCGTACATGCCGATTTCGTGAACGTGGACCTGAAGCTCGACCCGGCCAGCGCACTGAAACTGTCGCCGGGCCACATGCCGCAGTCGCATCCTGCGCCCTTCCTGACCTCAGTCGGCGATCTCGAGTCGGAAGAATTCAAGCGACAGACTGCGCTGATCTCGTCGCAATGGAAAGACGCGCACCGCGGCGAAGTCATGCTCGATGGCGTCAATCATCTGACCATCTGCGACACCTTCGGCGAGCCCTCACATCCGCTGTTCGCGGCCACCTGCGACCTGCTGGCTTCAGTCTGATTTCAGTCTGATTCCGGCCTGATCCTTCGCGCAAGCCCTCAGTCAGGCCGGTGCCACCGCGCCTGCTGGTTCATGAAGTCCGTAGCCAGCAGGATCTCCCTCAGCAGGTAGATGAAGCTGCCCGTCAGCGACACCATCGCCAGCACGAACATTCCCGCAATCACCGAGGCCAGCCGCAGGTTGAGCGCATCGGTGACGAACAGCATGGCCACCACCATGCAGATCAGCAGTGCGCAGGTCGTCGACAGGAAGATCGCGCGATTGATCTTGCGCGCGCGCCGAAACAGGATCTGCAACTCATCACGCGCCGCCCTCTCCTTGTCGGCCGTATGGCCTTCGGGCTCCTCCAACCGCTCTTCCAGCGTGCGCGAGCGATCGATGATGCGCGCGAGTCGATTGGTCAGCACCAGCATGTTGGTGCCGACACCCGTCAGCAGAAAAACGGGGGCGATGGCGAGCTGGATGATGTGGCCGATCTCTCCGGGCTGGATGTTCATGTGGTCGTGAAGAAGGAAGACTGGTGTTGGTCGTTTGATGTGCAGCAAGAAAGCTACACATGCCAAGTCTATCAGCGTGCGTTATTTCCCTGCGCAAACGGAAAAATTCCTGCACGGATATGAATTCGTTTCGCTATAGAAATCAAACAGTGTGACAGAGCATAAATATTCATTCCATACGCTGTTTTTGATCCAAATCATCTAGGTGCATCGTTCAAAAGCTGATACATTTAACAAAAATGTTGCCAATTTGTTACTAACGGGAAAACGTGATGACAGTCAGATTTTCGATGGCCCGCAGGCCGCAGCAGGAGACCTGAGGTGGATCGCACCGGGTTCGACAGCAAGGCGACTGAGGGCAAGCGGACATGATCCGGGCCGTGATCGCGGACGACCATGCACTGATGCGCGAAGGCTTGAAGCACATCCTGAGCAAGGCCGAAGACATTGAGGTGGTCGCCGAGGCAAGCGACGGATTCGAAGTGATGGCGCTGGTGCGCAAACAGGCATTCGACGTACTGGTGATGGACCTGTCGATGCCGGGACGGAGTGGCATGGACCTGATCAAGCAGATCAAGGAAGAAGCGCCGAAGCTCGCTGTGCTGGTGCTGACCATGCACGACGAGGACCAGTACGCGGCGCGAGCCATCCGCTCCGGGGCGCACGGCTACATGACCAAGGAAAGC
>JACCDQ011714341.1_pt1 | contig 11408 bp, 7 predicted proteins | sample 7446031 | NCBI WGS metagenome assembly JACCDQ01 (sample SAMN15323442, study PRJNA562643) | freshwater metagenome | isolation source: river surface water | place: USA:Blue River Watershed | collected 2017-08-17
TCCCCCACCAGGCGTCCCGGCGCCTGTGCCTCACCCCCACCCATCCCCCGTTCGACGTTTGGACGCGCCCCCAGCGTTCCCGCGCCGAGCAAACCGTCCAGCGTTCTTCGTCGCCCGCCGCCGTCGCAGGTTCGCGACACAGGTGCGCGATGCCTCCCTATGAATGCACGAGCCGCCGCTTCCCGTTCCCTTGCCGCCTCTCTTCCGTTGGTGCTGTTTGTGCCGTTGCGCGGGCAGCAGCCGGCGGCGCCGCCGGCCGAGCGCCGCACGGTCACGGCCGACACCATCGAACTTTCGCCGTTCATCGTCGCGACGCAGTCCAGCCAGGGTTACTACGCCTCGCAGACATTGGCGGGCGGCCGGCTCAGGCAGGACATCAAGGACCTCGGCACCTCCATCCAGGTTGTCACGAAGGAATTCATGGACGACCTCGCGATCACCGGCATCGAGGAGCTCTTCCAATACACGACGGGCACCGAGGTTGGCGGCATCATGGGAAACTTCACCGGCGCCAGCGACGGCGGTGCCGGCGAGACCAGCACCGGCGAAGCCCGCCGTGATCCCGACGGCACGTCGCGCGTGCGCGGTCTGGCCGCACCGGACCGGGCCCGCAATTTCTTCAAGACGGACATTCCGTTCGACGCCTACAACACCGACCGCATCGACATCAACCGCGGCGCCAATTCGTTTCTTTTCGGTCTCGGTTCCCCGTCCGGCCTGATCAACACCGGACTGGCGCGCGCCCGGTTTCGCGACAACAACGAGATCTCCACCCGGCTCGACACCGGGGGCAAGTCGCCCTCCGTGCGCGGGTCTTTCGCGCTCAACCGCGTGCTGCTCAAGGATCGCGTCGCGGTGCACGTCGCGGCTTTGGCCGATCACACGAAGTATCGGCAGGAACCGACTTTCAAGAACGACGAGCGGATCTACGGCGCCACGACTATCCGGCCGTTCCGGCACCGGGACACCGTGATCTACGCGCACGTCGAACGTGGCGTCATCCGGGGCCGCGCGCCGGACACGCTGCTGCCGCAGCAGAACCTCGGCACCTTCGTGTCGGATCCCGCCAACGCGCGGCTCTCGATCAACGCCCACGGCAACCTTATCCGCTTCGGTCACGTCGAGGGCCCGACGCAGGCGCAGTGGAATGCGCTCTCCGCGGCCGACAAATTGCGCTACCGCGTCCGCAATACCCCCGACGCGAACAGCCTGATCAACGCGTCCTGGGCCAACGGCGCCTACGGACTGGTCTACGACGGCACCAACGGCCGCCTCCCCGGCTTCGCCTACACGGACCAGTATCGGGCGGTCGACTACGCGACGGGCGACCGCTTCTTCAATCCCAACCGGCTGGGGCGCACCGCCCCCTACAACGTGTATCACGGCAATCTGTCGGGCATTCGCGGGACCGGCTGGCGGGACCAGGGCTTCACCAACCTCCGCACCTTCGATTTTTCGCGGGCTCTCCTGGCCTGGGACAACGACTACTACACGCGCGAGTTCAACAACGGGCAGGCTTCGCTGGAGCAGGTGCTCTGGGACGGCCGGGCGGGCTTCGAGTTCGCCGTCGACTACCAGGAACTGCGCCGCACGGACTTCGTCGCGTTCAACGGCGGGGTGTCCACGGTGCTCTTCGACATCAACGAGACGATCTGGCTTCCCCAGGATCCGAACTATCCCGTCTCCGGCAACGCCGCCGCCCGGGCCAACCCGAACTACGGCCGGCCCTTCATCCTCAGCAAAGCCAACCGGCGGACCAACGCCTCGGAGCGCGAGGCCTTCCGGTTCACCGGCTTCGTGAAACACGATTTTGCGTCGACGTTCCGCAAGCGCCCGCTGCTCGGCCGCCTGCTCGGGCGCCACACGCTGACCGTCCTCGCGGACCGCTCGGTGTTCGACGAGAAGGTCGTCAACTACAACCTCAACTCCTTCGGCGATCCCGAGCCGGCCCTGCACATCGGCGCGGCGAACGCGCGGCAGACGGGCAACGACGTGCGCGGCGTGCCCATGATGGCCTACATCGGTCCGGCCCAGCCCCGGGCGTTCACCGATCCCAATTTCACCCTCACGGATTTCCGCCTCACCCCGGCCAACTACCAGCTTTGGCCCGCCGAGGGCTTCAGCATCCAGAAGCTGAGCTGGAATCTGGGGCCGGACGCCACCAACGAAACCTTCGGGCTCGATTCCCGCGCCAACGGCAACGAGCGCTTCGTCATGGGCACGCTCCAGCCGCGCGGGGTCCCGAACAAGAACTACCGCCTCCAGCGCACCAAGGTCGGATCGCTCGCCCTCAACACGCAGTCGCACGTCCTCGACAACCTGTTGGTCCTGAATCTCGGCTATCGCCGGGATCGCGTCACCACCTTGCTCAACACCGAGGCGCCGTTGATCGGATTGGACGAACTTGCCGACGTCTCGAATTCGGCGTTCAAAGTCGAAAACGGGTCACGGGTAAGCACCCAGGCCGAGATTTTCGGCTACGGCGCCGTGTTGCATTGGCCGCATCGGTTCGTGCGGCTGCCCAAGGGCATGAACGTGCTCTTCCACTTCAACGACACCGAGAATTTCATCCCGGCCACCGATCGCGTGGACCAGTATCGCCGGCCGGTTCCGTCGCCGTCGGGCTCCAGCCGCGATTGGGGCGCCACCGTCTTTCTGTGGGACTCGAAAGTCGTGGCCCGCTTCAACTGGTATCGCGCGACGTTGGCGCGGGCCTCGTCGAACGTCTCCGACCTGTTCAACCAGACGAACACGAATATCTTCAACCACTACGGCAACCTGAACCGCGAGATCCTGCGCCTCGATGCGGACGGGGACGGGCGGTTCGACGCCGGCTACCTTGCGACGATCGCGGTCGATCCCGTCACCGGGCTCACGCCGGCCGGCCGCACGCGCGAACAGGAGGCGGCGTTTCTCAATCCCAACCTCGCCACGGCAAAAGCCGCCTTCGCGGCCATCGCGCCGCATCTCACGGAAGAACTCAAAACCGCTTACAATTACCGGGTCGCCAGCGATGGCACCTCGCTCACGCAATGGGCCGGCCCGATCACCGATACGAACGACATTCTGTCCCGCGGTTTCGAGGCGGAGATCGTGTTCAACCCCACGCGCAACTGGCGCATCGCGTTCAACGCCGCCAAGCAGGAGACGATTCTCACCAACATCGCGCCCGCGCTCACCTCGTTGCTGGAGAAGATCTGGTTGCCGCACCTGGCCAAGTTCGGGAGTCTGGACTGGAACGCCCCGGCCGAAGTGGTCAACGGCAACAACACCACGCAACAGATCAACGACCGGCTCCTCGATTACTTTGCGGCCAAAGGGCAGGAGGGCCGCCCGCAATCCGAGCAGCGCAAGTGGCGCGCCAACGCGGTGGCTCGCTACCAGTTCTCCGAAGGCCGGCTGCGCGGGTTCAGCGTGGGCGGGGCGGTGCGCTGGGAAGATGTCTACGCCACGGGCTACCCGGTGCTCGACGATCCCCGCGGCCTGATTTTGCCGGACGTGGCGCATCCCTACTGGTCCGATCCGACTTTCAGCGTGGATGTGAATTTCGGCTACCGTCGCCGCATTCTCGGCAACCGCGATTGGAGCGTGCAGCTGAATGTGCGCAATCTGCAGAACTGGCACAGCGACACGGTCTCGACGATCCGCACCCAGCCCGACGGCACGTCGGCCCGCGTGCGCTTCGATCCGCCGCTGCAGGTGCTTCTCACCAACACCGTGCGCTTCTAGTCCAAACGGGCGTCCCGACCCTGCCGTAAATCAAGCCGACCGAGGCGGCATCTCCACGCGCGGTGTCGATCGCGCGTTCCGATTGGCGCGGACACCGGCTCGGCCTTGTTCCGTTGGCCTTTCGGGGCGGTTCGCCGCGTATTCGCCGTCCTCGCCGTTGCCTCAAAACGCCGGCTCCTCGGCGGGTCGGCTCAGCCCCGGGGTATCCGGTTCGCCGCAAGATGGGTTGATTCGACTCAAGCTGCCGTCGTCGGCATTGGTTTTCACCCCTGCACGGTCCGCGTGCGGGATCCGCCGCTCCGAAGGTTGGCGTCGCGCGGTGTGACGACCCCGTGGGGGCGCTGCCTTGTCACTCGTCCCGACGCGGGAAAGCCCTGATCCGCCGGCGGTAGCATTGCCGCCGAAAGCGCGCCCGGGAGAGGTGCGTCCCTCGTGGTCGCCAAGCCGGGTGGCTGCCTCGCGGGTTCCTAACCGGCCCAAGCAAAAACCCCCGGGAGCAGTTTCCGGGGGTTTAAAATTGGGTGCAGGGGTTGGATTTGAACCAACGACCTTCAGGTTATGAGCCTGACGAGCTACCAGGCTGCTCCACCCTGCAACGAATGGGACGCGGAAGGTCTGAAGCGCGGACCTAACTGTCAACGACCTTTTGCACGGATTTTTTCGGCCCGCCAATTTTTTGAATTTGTCCGGGCGAATCGGCTTATCGGCATGCGCTGGACGCCATGGGCCCGAGGCTCAGCCGGCCCGCACGTTAAGCGCCTTCACGGACTCGCAGCCGGGCAATTTTCGGATGCGGGCGAGAATTGCGCTGCGGTGGTGAAAAAGTTCCTGCCGGACCACGGCGTGGGGCACGAGCACGGTGAGCATGTTGCGTTCGAGTCGCGCCGCATGGGAGTGGGCCGCATTCGACGGGCCGACGACGTCGCGCCAGTGGTCGCGGATCGTCTGCTCCGGGGACTCGCGGCCGATTTGGTGCTTTTGCAGCAGTTGCTCGATCAGCGGAGCGAGTTCGACGGTCGGACGGCGCCTGGTGCGGGCCGGCTCGCTGGAGTCGATGCCGCGCAGGTCGCCGATGAGTTCCTCGGCGAGCTTGCTGAACGTTTGCGGCGGTTGCTCGGGCACGGTCGAAAAATGGTCGGACAGGTCGGCGGGAGCGACCTCGAATCAGCGCGGGGAGCCGGGCTGCGGCGGAGCTGCGGCGGACTCGGCCTCGTAGAGGCGGCTGTAGCGCACGAAGGTGCCGAAGGCGGTGGCGATCGCGATATAGAATCCGGGAAAGCCGTCGAGAAAGCCGCGTTTCAGGACGTAGGCGCGGATGAAGCGCCAAGCGGGACGAAAGACCGCCGCGCCGATCGAAAAGCGGCCGCCGCGGGCCTGTTGCTGACGCAGAAAGAGGTCGGCGAATGGGTTGATCTTTCCGACGTGGGCCGAGAGCGTGGGAAAAGAATAGTGGTGCAGGTCGCCGCGGAGCGTCGCGACGGGCCCGGTGCAATCGACCTTTTCGTGGACAAAGGCGTCGCCGCCCCAGCGGGCGCGGTCGCGGCGGAAAAGCCGGAGACTGTAATCCGGATACCAATCCCCATGGGTAATCCAGCGACCGAGGAACCAGACTTTCCGGGGGAACCGGGCCGCGGACCAGCGCGACGATTCCCCGGCACCGAAGAAGGCGACGAGCGCCGCCTGCAGTTCGGGCGAAACCTCCTCGTCGGCGTCGAGGGACAGCACCCAGGTTTGGGCGGCGAGACCGAGGGCGGCGTTTTTGGTATCGCGGAAACCGCGCCACGGCAGGTGGTGCACGTGTGCGCCGGCCGCCGCCGCGACGGCCTCCGAAGCATCGGTGGTGTCGTTGAGCACCACGACGGTTTCGGCGGTCCAGCCGCGCACGCTGGCAAGGCAACGGGGCAGGTTGTGCGCCTCGTTCTTGGCGACGACGACGACGGAAACGGGCAGCGGCGGGACGGAGGTGGCCACGGGAAACTTCGAATCGCAGGGAGGACCGGGGATGCTGGCTAGATTTTTCCGACGAGGGAGCGCGGGATCTGGTAAAGGTAGCCGCAGGCGCGCCAGGCGCGGACGAGGGCCTTTTTCGCGTCACCGGTGCGGAGGACGATTCCTTGCAGCGCGGCCAGCAGCGCGAAGCCGAGTGCCTTGAGCAGATTCGCGGGAAACCGGGAGGCGAGGTAGCCCTTGCCGCCGGGTTGGCCGGCCCGGTCGATGACGCGGGAGCGGGCGGAATCAAAGGCGTGCCGCGAGGCGTAGCGGAACGTGGTGCGGCTCGCCGGCATCTGGTGCTGCACCGCGGCGGCGGCGGAGAACCAGACCTCGAACCCGCCGGCCCGCACCCGGCGGATCATCTCGCTGTCGCCGCCGGAGAAGTAATTGCCGGCGGCGCGATCGAGCGCGGTGTGAAACGGGCCGAGTTGTTCGAACACCCAGCGCGGGAAGGCCAAATTCGCGCCCATCGGGCAGTGCCGCGTCTCGAGCGGGCCGGTGTCGGACCGGAAGCCGAGCGGCGCGTGCCACTCGCGCACCCAGTCGGGCAGGCCGTCCGGGAAGACGGGAATCACTTCGCCGCCGACCGCGCCGATCCGGCGTGAGGCCGCATCGGCCAGCAGCGGGACGGCCATCTGCGCGATCCAGTCGGGTCGGACCAAAATGTCGTCGTCGCCGAACAGCACGATCTCGCCGCGGGCCTCGCGGATGGCGCGGTTGCGGGCGTAGTCGAGCCCCTGCTGTTCCTCGCGCAGGTAGCGCGGCGCGGGACGGGCGGACGCAAACTCGGCGACGACGGCGGCGGTGTGGTCGCGGGAATTGTTGTCGATGACGAGGATCTCGTAGTGGTCGCGCGGGAACTGCTGGGCGACGAGGCCGGCGAGGGTTTGGCGCAGAAAGTCGGCGCGATTGTAGGTCGGAATCGCGACGGTGACTTTGATGGAGGAGGCGGCAGGGGAGCCCACCGGCACACGGAATACACGGTCGGGGCGCAGCGGAATCCCTTTTTTCGAGCGCAGGCCCGCCCGGCGTCGGGATCCGGGCCCGGTTCGGCCGGCCGGCAACCGGCCGAGGCGGAACCTTGCCAGTGCCGCGGGCGACGGTCAGAGACGTCCGTTACATATGGCGTTCAAGCATTGGCCTCTGGTGCGGAATGTGCGGTTCGCGCAGAAATGCGGGCGGTATCTGCGCGGCGCGCGGAAGCGGCGCGGCGATTTGAAGTGGGACGAATTCCTCCGGATCGCGCGGCATTTCCAGCAGGACGACATGGGGTCGTTTCCGGAACGCGGATACCTGTTCCAGCTCGCAAGCGACGCGCCCGTCGACGCGCAGGTCGTCGAAGTGGGATCCTGGATGGGGGCGTCGACCTGCTTCCTGGCGGGCGGGCTGAGGGGACCGAAGGCAAAGATCTTCGCCGTGGACAATTTCCAGGGGCTGTCGACCTGCGGGGAGGATGCGGCGTGGTATAACCGGCACTTCCGGTCCCTCGGCAAGAACAGCACGCTCGATATCTTCAAAGACAATTTCGCGGCGCTGGGCTTTTCGGCGCGTGCGGAACCGGTCGTCAGCGATTCGCTCGCGGCCGCCAGGGCCCTGGAGGCGAAGCGCGGCACCATCGACCTCGTCTTCATCGACGGCGACCACAGCTACGAGGCGTGCCAGGCGGACATCGCGGCGTGGACGCCCTTCGTGAAGCGCGGAGGCGTGATCGCGTTCCACGATTTCGGCTCGCGGGCGGACGGCGTGACACGGGCGATCTTCGAGGCGGTGAAGGCGGGACGTTTCGCCGAGATCGTCGGGGTCGCCAATACCATCATCGCGTTCCGCCTGTAGGCGGGCGGCCCGCGTCAACGCCGGGGCGCGAGCGAGCGGGCGACGGCGGCGTAGACCTGCTCGACGCCGAGCTGGCGCACACAGTAGCTGCGGTAGGAATCGCCCGGCACGCAGGGCTCGGGCAGCGTGCCGGCCGGAAAGCAGGCGCAGGGCAACGTGGTTTGCAGGACGGTATGCCGCTCGCCGACGGGGCGCCAGATGGCGGCGTTCTGGGAGCTGAAGAGGGCGACCACGGGCGTGCCGACGCCGGCGGCGACGTGCATGGGGCCGCTGTCGTGGCAGAGAAACACGTCGCACTGCGCGGCCAAGGCCGCGAAGGCGCCGACCTGGGCGGCGGGGGGGATCGTCACGAGGTGGCTCTGCGCGGCGCGGCGGATCTGCTCGACCAGCGGCTGCTCCGCCGGGCCGGCGGTGAGAAAAACCTGCGCGCCGAGCTCGTCCTGCAGCCGGTCGCAAACGGCGGCGAAGCGTTCCGCCGGCCAGATCCGATGGGCGCTGCGCGAACCGGGGTGGACGAGCACCTTTCGGCCGCCGGCGGGCAGCAGGCGGCGCGCGGCCTCGACGTCGGCGGCGGGCGGGACGAGCCGGATCTCGCGCGAGACAATCGGCACCCCGATGGCGGCCGGCAGGGCGAGGTAGGTGTCGGTGACGTGGTGGGAATCGTAGAACGCGTTGGCGACCTTGGCGGCGTGGGTATAGAGCCAGCCGTAGCGGTGGACGATCAGCTCGCGGTCGAAGGTGGCGCGGACGGCGGCCCCGGTGAGGCGCGTGACGAGGGCGGTTTTCTCGGTGTTGTCGAAATCGAGGACATGGGTGAACCGCCCGCGGCGAAGGGCGGCGAGGAAACCGGGCCAGGCGGCGGCGGCGCGCGGAAAGGCGAGCGCGGCGTCGATCTCGGGATTGAGCGGGACGACTCCGGCGTAGGCGGCCTCGGACAGGACGGTGATCCGGGCGGACGGCCAGTGGAGCCGCAGATTCCGGACGACGCTGCCGAGCAGCACGAGGTCGCCGAGATAGCGGCGGCGGATCAGGAGGACGTGCGGCGACGCGGCGGGATTTGCTGGCTTAACCACGGATGGCACGGACGGACACGGATGAAAGGGGGCGGCTGGTTCGCCGAGGTGCGGGGCGGGACGCGGAGCTAGGCCGCGCCCTGCTGGCGGTCGTAAAGGGACTTGTAGAGCGGGCTCGACGCGTAGAGCTGCGCGTGGGTGCCGGTGCCGGCGATCTCGCCGCGGTCGAAGACGATGATCATCGAAGCGTCGCGGATGGTGCTGAACCGGTGCGCGATGATCAGCACGGTTTTCCCGACGACGAGCTCGCGGAGCGCCTGCTGGATGAACGCCTCGCTGTCGCTGTCGAGCGCGCTCGTGGCCTCGTCGAGGATGAGGACGGGGGCGTTGCGGAGAAAAGCGCGGGCGAGGGCGAGTCGCTGTTTCTGGCCGCCGGAAAGGCGTCCGCCGCGCTCGCCGACCACGGTATCGTAGCCGAGTCCGCCCTCGAGCCGGAGGATGAAGTCGTGGGCAAAGGCGGCGCGGGCTGCCGCCTCGACCTGATCGCGGGTGGCGTCGGGCCGGGCGATCAGAAGGTTGTGGTAGATCGTATCGTTGAAGAGGACGGGGTCCTGGGAGACGACGGCGATCTGGCGGCGGAGGTCGGCGAGCCGGAGCGACCGCAGGTCGTGGCCGTCGAGCGTGATGCGGCCGCCGGCGGGGTCGAAGAAGCGGGGAACGAGGTGGGCGAAGGTGGACTTGCCGGCGCCGCTGGGGCCGACGAGCGCGCAGACGGTGCCGGCGGGGATGTGGACGTCGATCTCGTTGAGCACGAGTTCGCCGGGCTGGTAGGAGAACGAAACATTTTCGAACGTGAGCGTGCCCGACGCGCGGGGCAGCGCCCGGGCGTCGGGCGCGTCGACGATGGCGACGGGCGCGTGGAGGATTTCCTCGAGGCGATCGAGCGCGCCGAGGCCCCGTTTCATCTCGTTGTTGAGCGAACCGAGCTTCTTGATCGGCTCGTAGCTCGCGTAGAGCGCAGTGATGAGCGTGATGAACGTGTCCTGGGAGAGCTGGACCTTGTAGGCGTAGAGCAGCGTGAAGGCGATGCCGACGGCGGAGACGATTTCGATGAGCGGGGTGAGGGCCTTCTCATATTTGACGAACTTCATCTGTGCGCGGATGAGCGTCTGCGAGGCGCGGTTGAAACGGGCGACCTCCCGGTCCTCGAGGCTGAAGGCGCGGACCTCCTTGGTGGCGGAAAGATTCTCGGCGAAGAGGTTGGTGACGCCGCCGAGCTCGGCCTGGATCTGGCCGGCGCGCTTGATGAGTTTTTTGCCCACGTAGCGGATCGGCAGGACGGTGAGCGGAACGACGGCGAGGGTGACGAGCACGAAGGCGACGCCCTGTTCGGTGAACGCGGTCCAGGCCACGAAGCCGATGCTGCCGGCGAGGGCGGCGGGACTGCGCACGATCTCGTTGGCCAGCGTGGTGAGGGTGACCTGGAGCTGGTTGGCGTCGGCGAGGCCGCGGCTGAGCAGGTCGCCGGTGGAGTTTTTCTGGAAAAACGAGAGCGGGAGGACCTGGAGCTTGCGGAAGAAGTCGACGCGGATGGCCTCGAGCACGCGGGTGCCCACCAGCTGGATGAAGTAGGTGTTGAGGTAGGTGGCGACGCCGCGGACGAGGAAGACGGCGGGAATCCAGAGCGTGACGCCGGCGAGGGCCCAGGCGGAGAGCGGTGCGGCGCCCGGGGCGAAGATCACGGGGAAGACCTTCTTCACCATGTAGGGCAGACCGAAGCCGGAGGCGACGCCGGCCACGATGCCGCACGCGATCGCCAGAATGAGCAGACTGCGCTGGGAGCGCAGGTAGCTGAAGTAGGGACGGAAGCGGCGAAGCATGCGGGAGCAGTTGAACGCAGGGACCGGCCCGCGTTCCACCTCAATCTGCGCTGGCCGCGGGAGCGGATTTCGGCCGAGTGGCGGGAGGGTGCCGCGGCCGGCTCAGTCCTTCGACGAACGGACGTCGAGCGCGTCGCGCAGGCCGTCGCCGAGGAAGTTGAGCGAAAACAGGGTCAGCGAGAACAGGGCGGCGGGAAACTGCAGAAGCCAGGGAAACTCCTCCATTTTTTCGGCGCCGTCCTTGATGAGCACGCCCCACGAACTCATCGGAGGCTGCACGCCGAGGCCGAGGAAGCTGAGGAACGCCTCCAGCAGCATGACGGCGGGAATGGTGAGGGTCGTGTAGACGATGATCGGTCCGAGGATATTGGGGAGGATGTGGCGGAAAATGATGCGGCGGCGGCCGAAACCGAGGGAGCGGGCGGCCTCGACGAACTCCATTTTCTTCACGGCCATGACCTGGCTGCGGACGATGCGGGCCATGGTGAGCCATTCGACGGCGCCGATCGCGACGAAGAGGAGAATGATGTTCCGGCCGAAGAAGACCATCAGGAGGATCACGAAGATGGGGAAGGGCAGGGAATACATGATGTCGACGGTGCGCATCATGACGGCGTCGCGCGTGCCGCCGACCCAGCCGGCGACGGCGCCGTAGACGACGCCGATGCTGAGCGCGACGAAGGTGGCGGCGAGGCCGACGCCGAGGGAGACGCGGCCGCCGAAGAGCAGGCGGACGAGCAGATCGCGGCCGAGGGTGTCGGTGCCGAGCCAGTGCTGCGCGCTCGGCGCGGAGGCGCCGAGGTTGAGGTTCTGCTCCTCGTAGCCGTAGGGCAGCAGCCACGGGCCGGCGACGCAGAGGACGGTGGTCACGGCGAGCGCGTCCATGCCGAAGACGGCGTGCTTGTTCTTGCGCAGACGGAGCCAGGCGTCGTGCCAGAGGGAATTCCCTTTCTCCACGGGA
>JACCDQ011680931.1_pt1 | contig 11407 bp, 18 predicted proteins | sample 7446031 | NCBI WGS metagenome assembly JACCDQ01 (sample SAMN15323442, study PRJNA562643) | freshwater metagenome | isolation source: river surface water | place: USA:Blue River Watershed | collected 2017-08-17
ATCCTGTCCACTGAAGCGTCTACTCCAAATGTAATAGATAAACCAGTAAAGGCACATACTTTGTGTTGTTCTTCGTACACATGCTGAATATCTTCTAAAGTTATTTCAAAAGATAAGCCACGTTGTTTAGCCCCATTACGAAGGCGGCTAAGAACTTTACCGGGAACATCTTTGTATCCCTTCCATGCAGGATTTTTAGACTTCTCTTTAGTTCCTATACGCTTCTTATTATTAGCAACCGTCCTACAAGAAAAACAGGAAGTTCCTTTCTTTTCAGCTTGTAACATCGCTGATTTTGAACTGAACTCCCTGTCTTTTTTACAAGTAGGACAAACTAAATCAAACTTCGCAGCCACCAGCAGCACACGAAAGCGTTTGAACGCCCTCTACATTATCGGTCTGCTCTTCAAAAGCTTCCCAGTTAATTCCTTTTGGCATCTTTCGCTCCATTTCAATATACTCTTCTTTTGTAATGCTTTCGTAGGGACTTTGGCGATAAGTACCGCCATCCATAGGCAAGAAACTCACACCTGTAATCTCATCAAAGTTCTCCCACACCCATGCGCCAACCTTAGGCCATTCATGTTCCTGCACCGAGATAGTCACAGAAGGCTTATGCTCACAGTAGTGACGCTGGTACAGCAACCACAGACGCAAGTGAGTAATAGCATCCAAGTCCTCACGCAGCACAGCTCCATTAGCAACATGCATAGGGAAGCTAAACACTGTAGTGTTCTCAGGCTTCATCACACAAGGCTCTGAAGGGAATCCTTGAGACTTCAGGAAGTCCGTCAGAGGATCCTTGTTATCAGATCGTACACGACGAATGAAATACTGACTATGCTGAGGATGAATGCCACTAGCAGTACTCGAAAGCTGAGAAACAGTTCCCTCGGGTTTAATAGCTGTGATAGCAACACTCCGGTTAATACCGATAGCGTCAGCGAACTCAGCGTTAGTAGCCACAGCAACATCTTTCAAGCCTTCCAACAATTTAGGCAACTCAATATCATCAGGATTATTCAACAATGTGTTATCCAAGATACCAGTCATAGACACACCAAGCAGTCGTTCCTCTTCAGTGTTTGTCTGCCACACCTTACGCAGGTATGGGAAGTGAGTCAGCGTACTTTGAAAAGTTCCGAGAATAGTTGCCATAGCAACCTTATCCCGAAGTCGACCCACAGTATCAGTGCTCCGAACAATAACACTGGAAAGATTACAGAACTGATAAGGACGAAGAATAATTTCACTGCAAGGATTCGTACCCCACTCTTGATTGAGTTTGCGGCGTCCATTCTTCGCTGCTTGAAGCTCTGAAGCGTATCGATTAAAGATACCACGCTCTCCCGAATGACTCTCATAGATACTACTCCACTCCCGCATAAACTGCCCAACATCGGGCTTCACATCATACACTGCACTGTTATTCGCCAGAGCACGTTGACCATTACCGTCCCACCAGTTGCCTGCTTTAGCATGAGCCATACGATCATCGCCAAGGTCAGACAAACTAATCATGGCACTTCGACGTACCCCACCAACAACAACGACTTCTCCAATTTTACATAGAATGTCGTGCGCTTCAAGTGAGGTAAGTTTTCGGCCAGAAGAACATTTGAATTTTCCGACAACATATTTAAACAGCTCAACCAAAGGCTCCGGACCACTCGCACGACCACCGAACGTTTTAAGACGTGTTCCGGCAGGGCGCACACTAGATACGTCCCACTTAGGAATCTCTCCTGCGTATAGCAAGGCGATAACTTGTCGGAGAGACTTTGCCCATCCTTCCTTGGAGTCTTTAACGACAACCACAGTGTTAGAATCAAACAAGCGATCCGGGATTTCAGGAAGTTTGTTGACATATTTCTGCTCCACACTAAAGCCTACGCCCGTACCACACAGAAGGATATACATCGCTTCATCGAATGCCTTTGGATCATCAATAGGCAAGTAGGAGCAATTATACCCTGCAATGTTCTGACGCTCCAGAGCATCACCTGCAGTCATGATGGATCGCATAGATGGAACCACATCAAGATTAACCACAGCAGTTTCCAGCTTACTACGCAGCTCAGGAGTCAAGACATACTCGTGGTTCTTCTTAAGATGTCTCTCCATGAAGTCAAAGTAGCGAGCTACTGTCTCAGGCCAATGCTCTCGTCGGCCTTCACTGTCCAGGTAACGAGCGTAACGGCTTTTGGCAATGTACTCGTTATAGCTACTCATTTTAAACGTTGTTTCATTGGTCATCTTCTAGCATCCTTTTTAGTTTATCTTGTTCTTCTTCAATCTTATCCTCAAAAGCCTCTACGATCTCATCGCTATAGATCTCCAAGATCTCCAATAGCGTTACTTCGTCGAGGCTTTTGAGCTTCTCTTTTAGTTCTTCGAGGGTAAGCTCTTGGGCCATGAGTCTACTTCTCGCTGAAGATACCACAAGGCCTTTTTCAAATCCTCAAGTGGCTTGCCTTTGTGTTCATGTCGTGCCACGTATTTGATTACGTTAGCTAGACGGAAGTTCAAGTTCCAATCTTCAATGACATCAATCACCTCATACTTACCTTTGGTGTAGTGCTTAGGCTGACTTACATAGTCCTCAGGACTACCATAAAATGCGTCTTCATAGTCTTCTTCAAAGACTTCTTCAACAACAGCATCAGGTTCCTTGATGTACAGATCACGCTGAACATGCTTATTACTCACAAAGCATGAGACACAAGGAAGTTTATATTTATCATTGTCTCGATAGAAACATGTATTGCAGTCCTTATTTGTCATTCAAGTCTCCCAACAGTTTCTCAAACGGCTTAGTGGTACGTTCTTTGATACGTTTCTTACGATCAGCTTCAGCCTTCTTGATATTCTCAATAGCCTGCTCACGGTTCTCCAAGAGCAGATTACCAAACTTCTCAAGCTCAGTGAGCAGAACTGAAATCTTGTTGATTACTGCGTCTACATCCTTTACAGAGTAGCAACAGAAGTCCAAGTCTACAGCTTTACGACAATCCGAGATAGTCACTCCTGCTTCCCAGCCTGAGTAGAAGTAATCACTAGACATCTCAAAGCGAGTCTCGATAGCTGCTACGCCTGAGTCCTTGTTAAGGAACTTTCGAGACTTATACACTTTACTTTTATTGTTTGTCTTTGCCATATTTCTTTCCTAAGTATTCGATTGAAAGGAACATCTCATCAAAGTGTCCATCCTGTACTTCATTCATCACCAACAAGCCACGCCAGTGTCTATTACTCAATTGATCCATGTAAGACTCATCATGTAAATAATAGCTACCAGCGATAACAGCACAAATTGGTTTGCCGTCAGCACGTTTACCGTAGGCGATCTGCTTTCCCTGTTGATGTCCGGCAACACAGCTCATGTGCAACTTGTTGACAATCGCTGAAGCGGTTCCAGCAGGACGACCCATAGCGCCAACAGGCCAATAATGATTGAAGCCCACGCCGTTAATGAAAACAGGATGTAGGAATCTATGTACTTCCCAATCTTTTTCATAACCCAAGTCATCAACACTTATCAGTCCTTCCAGCGTAGGATTGTTGTTTACAGCTCGATCAATACGATTCTCATGGTTCCCCAGAGTCAAGATCATTCGAGGCTTATAAACTTTCTCTTTGTTCTTTTTCTGCCTACTTTGAAGATCACGCAAGGGCTTCAAAAGAAGCTTCATAGCTTCCTTAGCAGCCTCTACGTCTTTCTTGTAACGCAAGCCTTCAAAGTACTTAGAGCCTTTGATATCATGGCTACTGAGGCTAGGCATATCAGCGAAGTCCCCTAGATTAACCACAACATCAGGACGATACTCGCAGATAGCCTCTCCTGCCCACGTAAGATGTTCGAGAGGAACACCCTCTTTGACTTGTGCATCAGGAATTACTAAGATACGCATTGATGTTATTCCTCGATTGTGATTGAACCATGCAGATCATAACCATACACTGCACTCAAGAAGGCAATGAAGTCTTCAGCTACGTCCGGCCAACGAAGAGGCTTAGTAGAGTCAGCTGTAAAGCTCTTTGTTGTACCATCTACGTCGGTATAACTGAAAGAATAGGATACTTGATTACCGTTCATCGCCACTACCTCCAATAGTATTTCGTTCTACTCGACTAGACAGCTTCTGAAGATTCTTAGAAGCAATATCAGCCAAGCTCCAGCCCATCACAGTAGACAGTCCAGCAAGCTGCCAGAACACATCTCCCATTTCCTTCTGAAGACCTTCTTCATCAAGGACACCATCACGAATCCATTTAGCATACTTACCTGCTACCTCACCAGCTTCTGAGGTCAGGTTAGCTACCATGTATGCAGGATTCTTAGCTGTCTCTAAGGCTGTCTTCCAGGCCTCTTGTTGGTAGTCTTCAATGTTCATTAGTCCACTCCTCGACAACGAATTGTAATTTAAAAACAGGATCACCACAATTGACAACAGTTGCTTGAAAGCCTCCTGTGCCTACCATGTAATAATCCTTAGAAGCATGTGGAATTAAAGACTTTAAGAGATAGCGAGCTGTTTTACGCAACTCATAAGTATTGATTGTCTTCTCAGCGGAATCAAAATATTTCCATTCCAAAGCATCCATAGCTTTCTTGACTCGTTCAAAGTCAAAGTTGTCTAAGATGTCGTCAATATCCTCTTGATAATCTCTACTCATTCATCGCCCCTACGCGCTAAAAGCGCTAATAATACTTGGACACAATGTAGCCAACACAGTCTTACACGCCTCTGCCACATCACGATGTTCTTTCTGTGTACTGGGATCAGTACGTACTTCAATGTAGTGCAGCCAGCTACGCAGCGTACCGTTCATGTACATGCGACTAACTGCCATACCCTCAGGCAACAATGCTCGTGCTTGCTCTTTAGCGATACCACGATTAAGTGCTGCTTGATACATGAAGTTAGCTTCCTGCTGAACTCGATGCTGTGTATTCTTCCACCAGTTCTGCATCTCCACGTTGTCAGTATTCAAACTGTTTTGTCGGTTCTTATCATCCTGCATTCGGCATTCACGAACATCGAATGACTGAACCTCAGCGTATCGTTGGGAGAACTCTTGAAAGCTAAAGCTACGATGTCGGAGGATCTGCCGTGCAATGTCACGTGTAGTTTCAATCTCCATACACACATTAGCCATCTCAAAAGGACTCCAGTGCTTATGCTTCATCAAGTACTTCAGAAGCTTAGGAGCAGTCTCCTTATTCATCTGATTGTCTGGATTACTCACACGAGCACAGAAAGCTACTTTATCCTCCAAGTCAGGAGTAGCCCAGATTAGTTTAACCTGCATTCAAATCCTCATTGTTAACAGTTAGTTTCTCACCTTCACGGATACCTGCCTTCAAAGCTTCCAAGATACCGTACTTCAGTAGCTCTTCCATTTCACTAGGAGTGAGATCAAAGCTAAAGTTAGCGCTACCATCAGGATTCTCGCTTAACATCGTAACCTGCATCACGCACCTCATCAAGAAATTCTTTAAAGTCGCTATAGACCATGAAATAACGTAACACTACAAGGATAGCGTTAGCTGTTTCAAGATCGCTCCAGTCAAGACATTGAACATAGTCTTCCTTTAGTTTCTCAACTACAAGAGCAGCAGCAATATCGTTCCAAACTTCTCGTATGCTGTCATTCTCTAACAGCTTAAACATACTGTTCATCGTGAATCCTCACTCATCTAACCACTCCTGTGGGATAGTCTTATCAGCATACTTAAACCCATTCTTCTCACACCAAGAAGCGTAGGTCGTAGTACTGGTCTTGCTAATCCGTGCTTTAGAGTTACTAAAGACAAATCGGATATCAAGTGTTGGGTTGTGCTTCTTAACAAGGATATGCTTCATACGATCAGCAAGTAAGAACCTGCCTTTAGTCTCTACAATGATCCCGTTAGCTAGCACAAAGTCAGGTGTATAAACATGCTTAGACGCAGGACGAATGTAATTCAATTTAACCTGCTCGTAAGTGTACTCTACACCTGCCTTGTCCAACTGCTCCGCAATACGCTCTTCCAAGCCACTGCGGAAGCCATACTTCTTTGCTACTTGCTTTTGTGTCAAACTTTTACGTTTGATGGTAGCCATAATTCTCCTTCGTAGCGTCTAAGCCACAGTAGTTGTCCCTGCTCTGTAAAATACTCAAGCGTTTTATCTCTTTCTTTGTACGTGTTCCAAGCAGCTTCCAACGTTTCTCTTTGTGTTTTTGCTCCTTTGAGAGCCTTTTCCGCTTTCTTCGGGCCGATGCCTTCGAGTCCTGGAATGTTGTCAACCCTGTCTCCTGTTAATAGTTGAATACAGAAATTGTAATAACCCTCAAACTCATCAATGTACTCCGTCTGTGCCTTAACAGGATTGTGATGCCATCCAGGTATCTGCCTTAGGTCTTTATCGACTCCTACAAGCATGTACTTATCTGGCTCCTTAGTCATCCTGATAGCTACTTCATCGTCAGCCTCTTGACCATCTACTATGACAGCTCCTAATCGTTTCACCATATGAGATCTGAGAGCCTCATAATGTTTAGGCTTCTTAGCATCCTTACGGTTACCTTTATAAGGAACTGTCTTAGCAATGTCATACCTGAAGTTGTTCTTACCAGTTAGGAAGGCTTCATAAGAGTCTGCCTTCAGGTGTAAGTAGACGAGATCTTCGAGTGTTTCTACTAACCTGCTCTTTGCAAACTTCTCAGAATCTTCCTCACTAGCAAAACCAATACTGTAAATCAGGTAATCAGCATCAATGAGTAACTGTTTAGGTGGCGTATCCTTATTACAGGATGTCGTCATCATCATCCTCTGCAGGAGGATTGTATGTCTTCAACTCAGTCACAATGAGTGTCTTAATTGAAGGAGCTGCACCGTACTTAGCTGACATCTTGTGACGATAGCTAGACACCAGCGCAGTAACTTTAGTGCCGTTACCGATAGAGGAAATCTCTACCTTGTTGCCTTGCTCATCAACAGGATCAAACTTGTACAAGCTCTTACCAACGATGTAGTTACCCATGTCAGGCTTATTCTTGATCTGAATACCTAGCTCCTTCAAAGCTTCTGCAGCCTTATCAGAGATGTTACCCAGTGTACATTCGTACTTCTTATTATCCTCGTTAAACTTTGTGTTGTAGTTCTCCATCCAGTTAGACCAGAAGAGTTCTGCACTGATTTTCACGGGTTTAATATCCATTTCATTTTCCTTTGAGTTAAGTTAGTTGATCGTCTTTCCGATCTGTCATTCTAAGGAGATTAGAAACAACGAAACATTGGTGCGAGAGAGGGGACTCGAACCCCTACGCCTATCGGCAACAGATTTTAAGTCTGTCTTGTCTACCAATTCCATCACTCTCGCTAACTGATGCAATTAGTGTAGCACACCAAAAAGTATTTGTCAAGTGTTTTATTGTCATTTCACTGCATTGTTACACTTTCTTTCGTGTCTAAGTAATCAGCGTAGGTATGTAGATAGTCTACAGCACCTACAAAGATGCAATAGAGATCCAACATATCCAAGCCTTCAGTTGCTGACACTTCAAAATCATTATCGTAGACATTGATAGTGATTACGTTGTTAGGTTTCTTAGTCTTGCTCATCAGTGTGTTTCTTTCCAGTTTCTTCCAATTTTGTATTCACCATCAAGAGGACAACGAAGCTTGAAATACTCTCCAGCTTCGACGATTGACATTCTAGCAGCTTTCCCAGCTTCTTCGGCAATGCTTGGATGACATTCAAACTGAAACTCATCATGGACATTAGCGACTAGCTTCACAGGCCACTTATTATCCTTGATCTTGTCGTAGAAGATACACAGTGCTTTCTTCATTACGATAGCACCAGCACCTTGTAAGAGACTATTCAGTGCTGCGTGTTCTGAACGTACCCAGATCCGTCTGCCGTCAAGTCCGGGAACAAATCCAGCTGCTGCCAACTTTTTGACTCGTTCGAGAAGTCTTGCAAGGGACGGTGTTTGCGCAAGAAACTTGGCTTTGAGTCTTTCTCCATCTTTAGCAGTTCCTCCAACAATGGAGCCAATTTTAGCATCGCCTGCTCCGTACAAGAAAGCGTAGATAAAGGTCTTGGCTGCATCTCTCGTTGGTAGTCCTGCAGAATGTTGATTAACTGTGTGTACGTCTGTTCCATCTTTTGAAGAGCCTTCAGTGACTGTTCTGACATATCCTTCATCCTTCATATAGTGAGCAAGCATACGAAGCTCCAAGCCTGAAGCATCACAGCCTACCAAAACATTACCTTCTTCGACAGACCAGCACTCACGACACTCATGCCCATAGACAGAACCTACATTAGGAATCTGAGCCATGTTAGGACTTGAATGTGTCATGCGCCCTGTAACTGCCCCGTTTGTGATGACCTTACCGTGTACCCTACCGTCATCCTTCACAGCCTCTAACCAGCTTTCAATCTGAGCTACACGTTTCTGGAGCATCAGATACTCAGCAATCATAGCTGCTTCTGGGATGTTGGTAATCTTAGATAAGGTTCCTTCATCGACAATGGGCTGTCCTGTCTCTGTAAACTGCTTAGGTTTCCACCCAAGTTCCTTTAGCTTTTCTCCAATTTGCTTTCGAGATCCTGGGTTGAAAGTAACCAGCAAGGGCTTGAGCTGCTTTCCTGTCTTTTCTGAGACTCGTGCAACCTCGTAGGGAGGCCATCTATGTTGCATTTGTTCATATATTCCTGCCATTTTTCCTTTGATGTCAACAAGTAGACAAGTGGAGTGAACGGTGTCAAGTTTGAATCCATTTCGTTCCTGTTCTGAAATAATTGCTGCTACCTTATGTTCTAGGTCAATGCTTTCCTGAGAGAACCCTTTACTTTTAAGTTCCACCATGAGGTGAGCATACAACTTAGCACATACTTCAACGTCCCTAACACAATAATGCTCAAGAGCACCAGCATGGGGATAATCGAATTCCAATCCATCAGCTATTTTCTCTTCCTTAGATACCTGAGTACCTTCAAAACCTTGAAGCCACAACCAGATAGCTCTGTAGTTAATCTTCTGATAGCCCAGAACATTCCCCCATGCCTCCAGAGAATGCCCTTGTTCGCGGCTTGGATCGAGAAGCCTGCTTGCTATAAGAGTGTCGAATATGTTCGACAATTTGATCTTCGTCTTCCAGATACGATTGAGGATCGGAGCATCGAAGCCGATGATATTGTGACCTATCAGGACTGTAGCCTTGCTTAGATAGTCGTTTAGGCCAGTTGCTGCTTTCCATGTCTTTACTTCACCTGTGTCAAGATTCTTTGTTACTACCAGATGAATCTTCTTGTGGGATAGATCCGTCTCGATGTCCAGTACAATCTTCATCTAGTTCTTCCATTTTCGTGTAATAAGTACATCCTTCGCCGTTATAGGGAACACCTACAAAGTAACTCTGTCTGTATTCGTTTGGAAAAGCAGTGTACCGATAGCAGGTATTTTTCTTAGGGCAGTCTCGCCCCATGCACATTGTAATGTCAGGCATCCAAAACCTCAGTCTGTTAAAGTTGATTAGATTAAGCGGAGGGAGTTTTATTTCAAAGTTAATCATCATGGATTAACGTAAATTCAACCATAGACCCACCTGAGCAAAAGCATAACCTGTCCAGATCATGCCGTTAGCTGTCTCGCCTTTGAGCCATTGTAGCACACCTACGATTAGGTAACCTACTCCGGTTGCCCCTACGATCAAGTGCTCCAATGAAATATCAGTCGTTACATTCATCTTTATCTTCCTTCACAGGTTCTTCTTTCTCACGTTTACGGAAGATCCTATCCCATCCATCCTCGTAAGCCTTCTGATCTTGTTGCTTGCGTGGCGCATCGCCTTTACCAGCTTCGCTGTGTGTCATAGCGTCTCCTCTTCCATCTCAATCATTCGTCCAGTTTCTTTAACGTATTGAAGATCACACGCGGGACCAGTGTATCCGTTATAACGGTTCTTCGCAACAGCCACCTTAGTCCTGTGTCGTTCCATCTCATTTTCAGCCATGCTGTTCCGCTCCAAGGTAATAACTGCATCGCTGAGTTGAGCAATTGCACCTGATCCTCGTAGCTGGCTGAGGCTAACAGCTTGTCCATCTTCATGCCCTGCATTTCCTTGTGGCCTCCGTAGGTGCGATACACAGATCAAGGTAACCTCAAGTTCCTGTACTAGTGTACGCAATTTAGTCATCATTGAATCAATAGCTTTACGCTCATCGCCATTGTCCAAGCCAGATACAACAATGCTGATGTGATCCAAGAATATAACCCGACAGTCACAAGCTTTTGCCATATACCTGATCCTGTTGGCGATATTATCAACGTCAGAGCTGCCAAAATGGTCAAAGAGATACACTCTATTAGTCCCCAAAGTAGCATCAAAAGCCTCCTTCAACTCCTGTTCAGTTACTGGTGTATCTGGCAAATGTAACAGCTTGTTAGCATGTAGCGACATGATACTCCGTGCTGTCTTACGTGTAGATTCTTCAAGGAACAGCCCTCCGATCTTCCAATCCGTAGTCTTGAGCAGGGAGTATAAGATCTCCCGGAGGAACTGACTCTTACCCAAGCCGGAGCCTGCAGTAACTGTAATCAGCTCAGCCCTACGAAGTCCATACAGCAGTTTATTCAAGCCTTTCCAGGGATAAAGAGCTTCAGCAGGCTGCTCAGGCTTAAGTACTTCTTCCCAGAGGTCTGCGGCGTTAACGATTCCGTCAGGGATGTATGTTTCTGCTCGCCACCACTCATTAACGAACTCTTTTGTTGCTCCACTTTGTAGATATTCACATGCATCCTTGTATCCTGATTTGTGTTTGACGATCTTAGCCTTCTGTCCGAACAGTTCAGCAACCTCCTTAGATGCTTTCTGCCCAGGTTCGTCAGCATCGAAGCAGATAACGATGTTCTCAAAACTATTGAGCCATTCGTATTGGGCTTTACAGTCCTTTAGAGCTGCTTGTGCTCCGTTTCTAATGCTGACACTAGGCCATTGGCTTCCTGTAAGTTGATATCCTGCCAGTGCGTCAAGTTCTCCTTCATAAACTGTGACGTATTTCCCTCCTCCGTGAAAGAGATGCTGACCAAATAGAGTGGCTGTACTGAAAGACCCGGCAATGGAGAAACTTTTGTCCGCCACAATACGTGCTTTAACAGCGACCGTAGATCCGTTTGTGTCAGCATAAGGGTAGTACTGCCGTGTGTCATCTTGAGTAACTCCAAATTTCTCACAAGTTTGTTGGGTAATCCCTCGATCAGGGATACTTTTAATCGTACCTTGTACTTTAACAGTACTCAGCGAAGCGCTCACTTTGTTTTCCTTTGTTACAGTCTTTGGTGTGTATTCATTTTCATCTGAGAACACTGTAGTACCGCATTTAAAGCAGTGTTGGTGCCCATCGTCGTA
>JACCDQ010816649.1_pt1 | contig 11405 bp, 10 predicted proteins | sample 7446031 | NCBI WGS metagenome assembly JACCDQ01 (sample SAMN15323442, study PRJNA562643) | freshwater metagenome | isolation source: river surface water | place: USA:Blue River Watershed | collected 2017-08-17
CCAAGATGCATCTGAACGAACTCAAGGCACTGCACGTGTCTGAAGTGCTGAAACAAGCCGAAGCCCGCGAAATTGAAAACACGGGCGGCATGCGCAAGCAAGAGCTGATGTTTGCTATCATCAAAAAGCGCGCCAAAGCGGGCGAACAAGTGTTTGCCGACGGTGTGCTCGAAATCTTGCCCGACGGCTTTGGCTTCTTGCGTAGCCCCGACACGAGCTACACCGCTTCGACAGACGACATCTACATCAGCCCCAGCCAAGTGCGCCGCTTCAACCTGCACACCGGCGACATGATCGAAGGCGAAGTGCGTATCCCAAAAGACGGCGAGCGCTACTTTGCCTTGACCAAACTCGACAAGGTCAACAACGACCTGCCTGAGAACAACAAACACAAAGTCATGTTTGAGAACTTGACCCCCTTGTTCCCTCGCGAGCAAATGAAGCTTGAGCGCGACATCAAAGGCGAAGAAAACATCACCGGCCGCATCATCGACATCATTGCGCCGATCGGCAAAGGCCAACGCGCCTTGGTCGTCGCCCCGCCCAAGAGCGGTAAGACCGTGATGATGCAACACATCGCCCACGCCATTTCGGCCAACTACCCAGACGCCCACATGATGGTGTTGCTGGTCGACGAGCGCCCAGAAGAAGTGACCGAAATGCAGCGAAGCGTCAAGGCTGAGGTGATTGCCTCCACGTTTGACGAACCCGCCGCACGTCACGTGCACGTGGCCGAAATGGTGATCGAACGTGCCAAGCGTTTGGTTGAATTGAAAAAAGATGTGGTCATCTTGCTCGACTCGATCACCCGCCTCGCCCGTGCTTACAACAACGTGGTCCCCTCGTCAGGCAAAGTGTTGTCGGGTGGTGTGGACTCCAACGCCTTGCAACGCCCCAAGCGCTTCTTTGGCGCGGCCCGTAAAGTGGAAGAAGGTGGCTCACTCACCATCATCGCCACCGCCTTGGTCGACACCGGCAGCCGCATGGACGAAGTGATCTTTGAAGAATTCAAAGGCACAGGCAACTGCGAAATTCACCTCGATCGTCGCTTGTACGAAAAACGCGTATTCCCAGCCATTCAACTCAACCGCAGCGGCACCCGTCGCGAAGAGATGTTGTTGCCTCAAGAAATCTTGCAGAAGACCCGCATCCTGCGCCAGTTCATGTACAACATGGACGAGATCGAATCGATGGAAATGGTCTTGAAGAGCATGAAAGCCACCAAGTCCAACGTCGAGTTCTTCGACATGATGCGTCGCGGCGGCTAACCGAATCAATTCGGCATCAAAAACTCCCGACTGATACACGCGCCTATTTCATTCACGCGGTCTAAAAACTGCGTGAGGTAGGCATGCAGTCCATTGGCCAAAATTTCTTCAATGCGGCCAAATTCCATCTCGGCGCACAGCTTGCCAGCGCGACGATAGCTTTCAAGCGAGCGGTCGTCTGAGACCATCGCAATATTGCTCACCACTTCCTTCATGCAAGCGTGCAAGGAGCGTGGCATGTCGGCGCGCAGGATCAACAACTCAGCCACGCGCTCGGGATGAATCACGTCGCGGTAGACCTTTCGGTAAATCTCAAAGCCAGACACGCTGCGCAAAATAGCGCTCCAGTGGTAGAAGTCGTGCTGCTGTGTTTTCTCGCTGCCATCGGCAAACAAATCACCGTGCACGGCATGGAACTTCACATCCACCAAACGGGCGGTGTTGTCGGCACGTTCTAAGAAGGTGCCCAAGCGCATGAAGTGCAAGGCTTCATCCATCAGCATGGTGCCCACGGTCACGCCGCGTGAGAGATGTGAACGGAATTTGACCCACTCAAAAAACTCACCCGGGTCACACTCTAACAAACCGCTCTTGAGCAAGCGATTCAGCTCTAACCAAGTTTGGTTTTGTGTCTCCCACACTTCGGTGGTGAGGGTACCGCGCACCGCACGTGCGTTCTCACGGGCCGCACGCAAGCACGAGATGATGGACGAGGGATTGCTCTCATCCTTGACCATGAATTCCATCACACGCTGTGGCGTGACATCGCCATGACGTGCTTGATAGGCTGGCAACAACTCACTGATGGACAGCAAGCCTTCCCATCCCAGTTGCGCCAACTCGGCCGATTGCGGCAACAAGGAAGTTTGATAGTTCACATCCAGCAAACGCGCGGTGTTCTCAGCCCGTTCGGTGTAACGGGACATCCAAAATAAATGGTCAGCAGTACGGCTCAGCATTGTTAAACCTCAAGAATCCATGTGTCTTTGGTGCCACCGCCTTGAGACGAGTTCACCACGAGAGAGCCCTCTTTGAGTGCCACGCGGGTCAAGCCGCCGGGCACCATTTGTACGCTCTTGCCACTCAAAACAAACGGGCGCAAATCGATGTGGCGAGGCGCAATACCGCTGTCTACATACGTGGGGCAGCTCGACAAACTGAGCGTGGGCTGTGAGATATAACCCTCGGGCTTGGCCTTGAGCACAGCGCGAAATTCTTCAATCTCCGCCTTGGTGGCCGCAGGCCCCACCAACATGCCGTAGCCCCCTGCGCCATGCACTTCTTTGACCACCAACTTATCCAAATTAGCCAAGGTGTAGTCCAGATCTTCTTGCTTGCGGCACTGGAACGTCGGCACGTTATTCAAGATGGGTTTCTCGCCCAAATAAAACTCAATCATTTGCGGCACGTAGGGGTAGATGGATTTGTCGTCGGCAATGCCCGTGCCCACCGCGTTGCAAATGTTCACATGGCCTGCGTGGTACACATCCATCAAGCCCGCACAACCCAACGTGGAGTTGGAGCGGAACACGCTCGGATCTAAGAAATCATCATCCACACGCCGATAAATCACATCCACACGCTTAGGGCCACGCGTGGTGCGCATGTACACGAAGCCCTCTTTGACAAACAAGTCTTGCCCCTCGACCAACTCCACACCCATTTGCTGTGCCAAGAAAGCATGTTCAAAGTAGGCGCTGTTGTACATGCCAGGCGTGAGCACCACCACCGTGGGGTTGTCGGTGGTCGATGGGCCACTGGCGCGCAAAGTCTCTAGCAACAAGTCGGGGTAATGCGCCACGGGTGCGACACGGTGTTGGCTGAACAACTCGGGGAAGAGTCGCATCATCATCTTGCGGTCTTCCAGCATGTAGCTCACGCCGCTGGGCACGCGCAAGTTATCTTCGAGCACGTAGTACTCACCCTTGCCGGCTCTGTCAGGTGCACGCACGATGTCGATGCCACTGATTTGGGAATACACCTGGTGCGGCACATCCACGCCGTGCATCTCGGGTCGGTACTGCGCGTTGTGGAGCACTTGCGCTGAAGGGATGATGCCCGCCTTCAAAATACCCTGCTCGTGATACACATCATGAATGAACATATTGAGTGCGTTCACGCGTTGCACCAAACCCTTTTGCATGCTCTGCCATTCGCTGGCAGGAATGATGCGAGGAATCAAGTCAAACGGAATCAGGCGCTCCGTCCCCGCCCCGTTTTCATCCTTGTCGCCGTACACCGCAAAGGTAATGCCGACACGACGAAAAATCATCTCCGCTTCTTCGCGCCTGTCGCGCATGGTTTGTGGATCTTGGCGCTTGAGCCAGTCCAAGTAGTTCCGGTAGTGGGGGCGCACCGCGCTGTCGATAAACGGCAGCTGGGCATACATTTCATCAAACTTGTGCATATCAGGGAACTCCTGCACTCACTTACGCAAGTAGAGTGCCAGCTCTCAGAATACGTGGTGCCAGTAGCGCTGTCTTTGATTTCGCTCACATTGCACCAAGTTGGGCGCATCGCTGCGCCATGTGGACGCACCACAACGAGGCGTTTGCACCACAAGCACGCCCAACGCGTCGTAGCGTTGCATCACCTCGGGCCTCGGGTGTCCGAATCGATTGCGATACCCCGCTTGCACCACCGCGATACGCGGTTGCACTGCCTCTAAAAAATGGGCGGTTGACGATGTCGCGCTGCCGTGATGCGGCACCAGCAACCAATCGGCTTGCAACGCTTGGCCGCTTTGCAACAGGTCTTGCTCTTGCGCGGCTTCGATGTCGCCAACCAGCAAAGCCGACACAGATGTCGTCACACGCAACACGCAACTCAGCGCATTGGGTTTGAGCTTGCGTGCGTAGTCAGCCGCACTCGGGTGCAACACTTCAAAGCGCACACCATCCCACACCCATGACTGGCCGCGTTCGCAGCGCTGCATCGCGCCTAGCTGTTGCAACGGATGCTCAGCAGCAATTGATGTGAGCACATCCGCCTGCGGTTGCATGGTCATCACCGCAGGCGCGCCACCGCTGTGGTCACTGTCTTGATGGCTGATGACAATGCGGTCTAAGCGCTCACCCCACGCGCGCAACAGTGGCACGAGCACGCGTTGACCAGCATCGGTCTCGGCCGAGTAGCGCGGGCCTGTGTCGTACAGCAAGCTGTGTGTGCTTGTGCGCACGAGCACGGCATGGCCCTGCCCCATGTCAGCAGCCACCAATTCAAACGTCCTGTGCGCGGGGCGTGGTGTTTGCCAACTCAGCACAGGTAAGACCAACGCGATGCCAAAGCAACGCATCCACAGGGGCACACGCATGGCCCACATCGCCATGCCCACCAGTGCAGCAGCACCTGCCCACAGTGGCGCAGCAGGTGCCGACCATTGCGCCCACGACACACCCGCGCACGCTTTGAGCACCCACATCAAAGCCTGCAACGCCTCTGCCGCCACACCCCAAGCCGCAGGCAAGCACAAACCCAACAAGCACAGCGGCGTAACCACCAACGTCACCCACGGCACGGCCAACAAGTTGGCAAACAAGCCCACCACCGACACTTGGTGAAACAGCAACAACGTGAGCGGCGCCAAGCACACACTCATCAACCACTGCTCGCGCCACATGCGCTGGGCTGAAGCCCAGACCGAAGCAGGTAAATGCGTAGCTGACACTGGCGCATGCGAGCCCGAGGCAAACAACACACCCACCGCCACAAAGCTCAACCAAAAACCCGCTTGCATGAGTGCCCACGGGTCAAGCGCCAGCACCACGGCACAGACGGTCAGCCACACCTGCAACAAAGGCCAGCGCCAACCATGCCAGCGCAAAGCTGTGACCACAATCAACATCCACACCGTGCGCTGGGCAGGCACACCCCAGCCGGTGAACACGGCATACGCCAGTGCCACCAGCGCGGCACATGCACTCGCAGCCATCGGCGCGGGCAACCACAAACTCCAAGGTTTGCGGGGCGACCACACATCGCTACGCCGCCACAGCCAGCCCACAACCGACGCAGCGAGCCAAGCCAAGCCCGTGATGTGCAGCCCAGAGATGGCCATCAAATGCGCCACACCCGTGGCCCTAAACACATCCCAATCGACGCGCTCAATCGCGGCTTGATCTCCCACCAACAAGGCCGCCACAATGCCTGCCGTGGCGTGGTCGGGTACATGTGCATCAATCGCGCTGCGTACCCGTTGGCGCACTAGCTCTACAGGGTGTAACCATGTTTGTCCCAACCATTGCGGTCGCGCGTCTTTGGGCCCATTGCGTACATAGCCGGTGGCTTGCAAGCCCTGCTCCCACAGCCACAGTTCGTAATCGAACCCATGTGGGTTGATGTGACCATGTGGAGCTTTAAGGCGCACAGCCAATTGCCAACGGTCGCCGGGGCGCAACTCGGCAGGAGGTGGCAACACTTTGTCATCGCTTCCACCCTGAGCACCCTGGTCATTCAGACGGTTACCGTACCAGCCCAGTAACAACTGAGACGGTAATTGCACGGGCATGCCATCCACATCTTGGGCCGACTCCACCTCCAAGCGAAACCGCGCACTGTCTTCTGTACGCTGCGGCAAATTGGCCACCACACCCACCACGTGCAAAGTGCGTCCTTCGAGCTGGGGGTTCAAAGCGTTTTGCGCATAGTGGCTGGCACGTGCGCCGGCTTGGGCAAATACCAGCACAGCCGATAACGCAGCCACCAATACCAACCCAACAGCAGCATGCACCCAAGCGCCAACCAACACACGACTGACGCGCACAACAGCAAAAGCGATCGCCAAAACCGCTGCGCCCAAAGCCCAATACACCTCACCCGCCCACAACTGCGACTGCTGCAATTGCAAAGCCGTGCCCGAAATCCAGCCCAAAGCTAACGGTGTGATGACAGAAATCATGGCCGAATGTTGGGTGCAACACAGCGGCGCGTGGGCGATGCCCACTCACAAGTTAAAAAGCCCCAACCATTCGGCAGGGGCTTGATGCATCCAAGGGATGGTCGGCTGGGCTTAGCCCGAAGCAGCTTTAGAGCCGCCGCACACTTCTTTTTTTAATGCAGCCAAATACGTGTTGGGGCGAATCGGGTATTCGCGCGGACGCCATTCGTGTACATCGTCCGAGGCTACTTCTTTGCCCTTGCCCATTTGCTTGTCAAAGTAGCTCACCGACAGGCGTACGACCGTGTCGTTCTTGCAGTACATGCGCACACGCAACATCATCGACTTGTAGCTTTCGCCCGTGGGCGTCTTGTCAGCCTTGGGCAGATCCGTCAGTACCCACGCGTAACGCGACACGTGCACGGGCATGACCGCCTCTTTGTCAAAGTAGTACGTGGCTTCGTCTTCTTTCACCAACTCGCTCCACTCGGCCGAAGCCGGCGCCGCCCAGACCAGCAGGCTGGTGAGCACAAAAGCGACAACAGAAAAACGACGTGAACACATGGCGAATATCAAAGATAAAACTGACTTGGATAGGGTATCGGCGGTAGCGTAGAAAACTTGAGCCAGAAAAGCGCACCGCTTTAGCGCCCAAGCCAGACTGCACTATGAAACATACCAGAGGCTTGGGGATATGCCACACATCATTTACGAACACCACTTCGCAATAACTGATTCATCTGCGCGTTGCTATCTTTTAGAACTTGCTCTTGTAATTTGATTGACTGTTCTTTGGACGGCGCAACTGTCAGAGGTTCAGCAAAGATGGGGGCACTTGCATCCTTCTGCACAGGCGGCATCACGTCTACGTTTAGTCCACGGTTTTTGGCGAAATTCACGGTATCTTCAAAATCTTTGGTTTCACCCACAATGACAAGCAACCCGTTTTTAGGCAACACATCACCTGCATCTTCAATCGCACGGCGAATCGTTGCAGCTGTCACCATACTTGACTTACCTGCGACAACTCCGGGCATTTTGTGACTCAGCAAAAGCATTTTGACCATTACATCTGAGGTCGTCGATGAAGACACCTTCAACAATCCAACCGTCACTGCCCTAGAAATCTCATCGTTCGGCGCATCAACATAAACAAACAAAACTTCTGGGTATTTAGATTTGACTGTTTTCAAGGCTTGATCTTGGCTCACGGTTGCACAGCCGCTGAGCACCAAGATCAATGCCAACCACCACATGCTCAATTTTTTGAATCGCATTTCAGACTCTCTAGTTCAATGAATTAAAAATATTCAGTCATCACCGACCTATAGATTTGCAAGCAGGGCCGCTACCCGCGAAGGATTCAGTTAACGTCATGGATACAGGCAACGAGCGTCGCAGTTTTCTAAATACACATAGCCTTTGGATTGCATGCATCCAATCCACTCTTTCGTTAAACGTCCATCTGGGCCATAGTCGTTTTGATCTGAGGGCAATCTAGCTGCGGCTCTTTTCTCTGCTGAAAAAATCACGCCATCAGCTGCAATCACCGTATTAGCTGCACCACATGACCAAGAGTCTGCACGCCGACTCTCCCTCGTCATCCCATCTTTAATCCTGTGGGCTCCGTAAGGCTTTGGGTGCATGAGATTGTTGTAGGTTTCTTCGCCCAAACATGACGGTGACATGCACGTCATGCGGATACACCCGGTTAATGAAATCATCGTTATCAGAAGCGTTAAGAATTTTTTCATTTCGCTGCCCCCAGAAGAACAGAAATTGCTTTCCATACCTCAGGTGGCAGCCCTTGCGCTGCGGCAAAAGGCACACTCGGTAAAAGTGCCGCCCTAGTTACAACATCGTCATAAGTGCTTCTTTCTGTTGCACTCATCCCGCGCTTAATGTTCCCTTGCTCGTCGTACAAACCACTGAGCTTGCCACCAATCATGTCGTGCGTACCTGCGAAGGATTCAATTAACGTCATGGATATAAGCATCGGGCATCGCAACCGCCAAGAAATTGAAGATCGCCAACAGGCGTATAGCCCTTACTTTGCATACATGCACCCACCTTATCCCGCAAACGGAGATATGCAGCAGCACTATTGGGTTCGCTAGGATTTTTCTCTCTAATAATTTGATCTCGCGAGAACTCGATCTCTTCCCCATTTGGGGAACCGCAAACTATCAAATCAACTCGCCGACTCTCCCTCGTCATCCCCTCTTTAATCCAATGGGCCCCGTAAGGTTTGATGCCTTCGATCATTTTTGCTCGCTCAAAGGCACAAGGGCCATCAAAGCATTGTCCGTATAAGCAACCGGACAAACTGATAATCACCCCAATAATGACCAATGTTTTAAGAACTCTTTTCATCGTGCCGCCCCCAACAAAATGCCAATTGCATTCCAAACTTGAGGAGGCAAGCCTTGCGCCGCAGCAAAAGGTGCTGAAACAGGAATCGCAGCCTCGGCCCAACGGTCGTATAGAGCTTTCTCAGCTGGGCTCATGTAGTCGGCCAAGAAGCGGCGGCCCGTTAACTCTGCCACTTGTTCGCGGATGAGTGATGAGGTCATGGGTAAAGGCATCGAGCATCGCATTTATCTAAATGAACATAGCCTTTAGATTTCATGCACGCTACCCATTGCTTACTCAAACGCAAATCGGTTTCTCCTCCTTGATTTGCGCCCTCAGTAACCATTGCATGGTCTGCCGCATAGGTTGTAGGCAAAGCCCCACACGCCCAAGAATCATTGCGGCGACTTTCTCTTGTCATCTCTTCTTTGATCCAGTGTGATAAGAAGGGAAGACTAGGACGAGTAGGCTCATTACCAGGATCCAACCAAACGCCACCAATTCCACATCCGGTCAATAGCACTAACGGAGCAATAGCTCCAAACATAAAGCTTCTCATGATTACCTCCCCGCTTTGAGAAGTATGTCAATTGCTTTCCAAACCTCTGGAGGAAGCTCTTTAGCTGCTGCAAATGGCGCAGCGGGAACTAGCGCCACTCCACTCCAAACTTCATGGGCCGCTTTAACTGCATCTGATCGCCCTCTGGTTGTATTACCCAGATCGTCATACAACCCAGACCACTTACCGCCAATCGTGTCATGCGGTCCAGCAAAGGCTTCAAGCAATTTATCAACTATGCCCCCTTTGGGATATTCTCCAAACAGCCACGTACGCTCGCTTCCTTGTTGGCCTCCAAACGGGGCAGAGGTCATCTTCTTACCGTCTTCTGTTTGCAGAAATTCGGCATAGGTTTGACTAGTTCCATCTGTTTTCTTCGCACCGATGAATTCCACCTGACCCTTGTCTGTTAAAGCCAAACTTCCATCAGCATTTTTTGCACATCGACTGTTATCCGCGCCACACAACCGATCTAGGTCTGTCCGTGTACCTGCATATTTCTTTCCATCACCATCGACTCCAACACTATCACCGCTTTGGTTGCTAAACAAAAGCTTTCCATCTTTGTCCACCACGCCTTTGAACTTGGCGGAGTCTTCTGCAACCGCTGCACGCATCTGCTCCGCCGCTGTTGCCAAGCTCTCTTTGGTCACCATCGTTTCACCAAATCCAGTGACTGCGCCCACCAAGATGTTGAGCACCTTTTCTTCTAACAACACTTGGTTCAGCTGATCTTTGAGTACCGCCTTGTCCGCGTCACTTGTCTTCTTGTCATTGATCTGCGCCTGCAAGTCTTTCTTCTGCTGATCGCTGTAGCTTGCAATCGCAGTACTCGCTTGCTTGCTGAACTCCTGCGTGATCTTGGTCTGCGCTTGTATCTCTTGGCGCACTTTGTCGGCATCAAATATCTTGCCTATGCCTTGCGCGTTGTCACCCGTGCGCTTGGTTGTATCACCCGCTATGCCGCTGATGCCTGCTGTGGTGGTGCTACTGGTGCTGCCACTGTCTTTGCCCATGCCTGCACCGCTGAGTGCTGCGCTTAGGCCTTGGCCGGGCATGGGTGAACCGCCTGCGCTGACGCTCACACTAACGCTCTTGGCCTCATAGCTCGCACTGTTTTGTATGTCGCTGGTGGTTAAGGTGCCGCCAGTTTGGAAGCTGTTTTTGTTTTGGTCTATTGCCACTTGCGTGCTGGTGATAGCGCCACCTACTAGGGCTGTGTTGCCTTGCACGTTGACGGTGAAACCGTTGTCTCCTGCTTTGAGGCCAGACTGTTCCGTCACGCTTGCGTAGTTGCTGTTGATGCTGCTTTTTGCAAAGTTGGCGCTGCCGCTGCCGCCCGCACCAATCATTCCTGATGCACCAATTTGTTGGGTTTTCTCAGCATAGGTGGCTGTGTCTTGCAGGCTCTGCACGTTCAAGTTGCCACCCACATTAGCGGTGACTTGTTTGCCTTCTACGGTTGCACCTTTGACATTGGTGTCTGAGCCGCTCTTGATGCTCACGCTGTCTGTGCCTGCCACATGGGTGTTGGTGTACGTCGTCTCGTGGCCGTTGCCATTGCCTTTGCCAGCACTCACGCTGCCAGTAAAACCAATGCCAGCGCCTTGGTTGCCTAGCTGTGCGGCTATGCCCACACTGGCGCTTCGATTGCTGCTGTCGCTCGTTTGGGTGGTGGTGTTTTGTGCAGCAAGCAGGTTGACTTTGTTATCGGCTTCTAAGTTCACTTGCTTACCGCTGATATCGCTACCTTGAATAGTGAGGTTACTAGCCTCGCCACCGCCTGTGGCTTTAATGGTGGTGGTGCCCGCTTTGACGGTGCTACCACGGGCGGTGTCGCTTTGGCTGGTTTGTATGCTTTGGCTGCTGCTGGTGCCATAACTCAAAGCCACTTGAATACCGCCTGCTTTGTCAGCCGCATTGGCTGGTGCGGTTTCGGGGGTGCCATCTGCGTTGGTTTTGAGTGAACCATCGTCATTTTTTGCTCCCGTTTTGACCATGCCGTTGGCATCACCCTGTCCAGCTTTTAGCGCATCCGCAGCCATCTTCACGTTGGCTGCTGCGCTGGCTGTGCCAAGCGCCTTGATTCGACTGTTACTGGTTTGTGTCGTGGCTTTGATTTGGTTTTGTGCGTTTTGTAGGGTGCTAACCACTGTGCTGGTCACCGCCACAGTCAACCCACTTTGCTCAAACTTCTGCTCCGTGCTTTGCTTGCTGCTTTGTCTCGCTTCTTGAATATCCACCGTCTTGGCTGTGATGTTGATGTCGCCCGTGGGTGTGAGCACATCGCTGCCCACTTGTTTGTATTGGTTGCCTGCATTGATGCTTACGTTGCCGTTGATCGCGCCCA
>JACCDQ010988710.1_pt1 | contig 11404 bp, 10 predicted proteins | sample 7446031 | NCBI WGS metagenome assembly JACCDQ01 (sample SAMN15323442, study PRJNA562643) | freshwater metagenome | isolation source: river surface water | place: USA:Blue River Watershed | collected 2017-08-17
ACCTTGATGGTCAGAGTCACTTCCGAGACGGGCTCATCCTCTTCCCCCGATTTTTCGTCCAGAACGCGGAACGATTGAAGTTCAAAGTAGGGGGTGAATCGGTCCATGGCTTTGAGAAGAAGGAGCTGAAAAGAGGCTTCAGCGCCCTCGTAAGCAAACCCCCGGTTCTCCAGTTCTTTCACTCGATTGATTGCGATTCTGAGGGCTGGGTCATTGGGGTCCGCGCCGACAGCGAGTCCCATTTCCGCCATCTTGATCTGAACTGTACTTTTGCCGGCTTGGTCGGAGACCAAGATAAGTCGTTCATTTCCTACGATTTCTGGTGGGATGTGTTCGTAGAGCCTTGAATCCTTCTGGACTGCTGAGGCATGAATTCCCCCCTTGTGAGCAAAGGCATTCAGTCCCACAAAGGGTTGATGCTGCCAGGGCAGGCGATTGGCCATCTCATTGACGAATCGTGAAAGGCTTGAGAGATTGCGGAGTTGGGATTTTTCGATGCCGCAGTCATAGCCCATCTTGAGGATGAGTGTGGGAATGATGGAAACCAGATTGGCATTGCCGCAGCGTTCTCCAATCCCATTAATGGTCCCCTGGACCATTCGTGCTCCGGCCCGAATGGCTTCCAGTGAGTTGGCAACGGCCAATTCACTGTCATTGTGAGCGTGAATGCCTATCAGGACATCAGGGAATTCTTTTTTGACTGCAAGAACCGCTTGGGCTACTTCATAGGGTGTACTGCCTCCATTGGTGTCGCAGAGAACAAGACCCTCAGCACCGCCGTTTTTTGCTGCCTTGAGAACTTCTATTGCATATGACGGGTTGTCCTTAAAGCCATCGAAGAAATGTTCGGCATCAAAGAATACCGTTTCCAGATTTTCCTTCAGCCATGCCACGGAGTCTGAAACAAGATCCAAGTTTTCGGGTAGACCAATTCCCAGAGCCTTTGTGACATGCAGGTCCCAGCTTTTACCAAACACGCATGCGCCGTCAGCGCCACTCTCGATCAGGTGTTTGAGGCCGATATCCTCGGATGCAGGCTTGCCGGGTCGTGCCATGCTGCCAAAAGCGATGAGCTTGGTCTTGGCCCAGGTGCGTTTCCTCAGCAAATTGAAGAATTCGCTGTCTTTGGGGCTGGCGCCGGGCCATCCGCCTTCAATCCAGCCAATTCCAAATTCTGCCAGACGTTCGGCGATACGAACTTTATCCTCGACCGAGTAATTGATGCCAGCTGTCTGGCTTCCATCCCGCAAAGTCGTGTCAAAGATTTCCACGATGGGGGCATTGTGTGACATGGCTATGGCTTTTGAATGATTGTTTTGGGCAATTTGCCCTTTTAGAGAGAGCCTAAATCCCGAAATTGCGCGGGCCAATCCCTATGGTTGAAAACCTGACCGTTGTTTCTGATGTGGGCAATACTCGCCAGGTCTATATCGGCATAGACCCATTGTGGTTGATTGAGTTCGCCAACATTCAAGACACCATTATCAGGAAAACCATAATCAACCGGGGTATAGATTGCCGCAGCTCCAATGTTGACATCGACCGCTTCGGACCATGGCGCGTTGCCAACGGTTGGCGATTGGACCACATAACATTGGTTTTCAAGGGCTCGAGCTTGACAGCCAATTCGTACCCGCCAATACCCAGCGAGGGTGTCGGTGCAACTGGGAACTACGATCAGATCGGCGCCTGCCTCGACTTGCTGGCGCGCGAGCAGTGGGAATTCGCTGTCGTAACAAATATTGATGCCCAGACGACCGAATTCAGTGTCGAAGGTTCGAATATGTTCGCCTGCGCTGATTTTCCATTGTTCATTTTCAAACCGGGTCATCTGCACCTTGTCCTGATGAGCGTGATGTCCGTCAGGAAAAAAAAGATAGGATCGATTCCGGTAGAGTCCGTCTGGATCAAGAACAGGAAAAGTGCCGGCCACGATGTGGACTTGATGCGCCAGCGCAAGTCGGCTGAAGAGATCAATGAAGGATGAGGCAACTTCCTGAAGGGATTCCAGTTGCAATGACAGGGACTTGCGGATCTGATCAGGGAAAAGGTGAACCAACTCCATCGAGAAGTACTCAGGGAACACCAAAAGTCTTGAACCAGCGGAAGCGGCGATACCGACCCACTCGGTGATTTTAATTTCGTACTCTGACCAGTTGGCAGGCGAGCCAATTGGGTACTGGGCCGTTGCAATCTTGAATGGACCCGTCATTTAAGCGGCGCTCCTGAGGGTCTTTAGCCAGAACACCATGGGTTTCTCCGACTCCTTGGTTTCGTCAACATCTTTCCAGCTGTAAGACGTTCTCAGTTCAGGATGCTTTGTGTATCCGAATCTCGACCAGATGCTGTCCAGCGGAACATAGTCTGCTGGTCGCAATGGGTGATTCTCTGGGCGCTCGACACAACAAAAGGCACACGTGTCGAATCGGCCAATTGAGCGAGCGTGCCCCTCACGTTCCTCAAAAAACTTTGGATAGACCCCTCTTCCCCTGTACTCAGAAAGCAGGACGGATTCCGCACAGTAAAAAATACGTGACGCGTCATATCCTGCATCGATGAAAGGTTTTTGAAACTCAGCGGTTTCTGCATCCAGTGGCAGGCCTGTGGTCGCGCCGACGACCTGTTCTCCATCCATGACGAGAACCACAATGCTTTCAGGGCACGACGTGTAGGTTTCCAGATAGCTCATTTCATAATCGATGGAGCCATCATAGAGATAGGGGAACGCCCGAAAAACCTTGATGCGGAGTTGTGCCAGATCCTCGAGGTATGACTCAAGGTCCCTGTCGCGCCCGGTAATTCGTTTGATCGTGAGGGTGCCGGTCATAGTGACGATCAGGCGTTGACCTGAGCGATCCAGTCTTCCAGGTTGTAGTAATTGGTGATGCGGGCAACCTTGCCGTCGCGAATGTCAAAAAAAGCGCCCGCGGGCAGGCGGTACTTTTGACCCTTGGCTTCCGGAAGCCCTTCGTCGGTCACAAGATATTCGCCGAGCACCACGAATTCAGCCGCCGCTCGTTTGCCGTCTGCGCTGGTCATGATGACCATATCGACGAGTTGTTCCTTATAGTTGCGGTTCATGCGGTCCATGAACGCACGAAAGGCAGCCTTGCCCGTCTCGCGTTGACCTTGATTAATGTCATGGACGACATCCTCGGTTAACAGCTCCAGAAAGGTGTCCATGTTGCCTGCATTAAAGGCTGCATAATAATCTTGAATGAGTTTCTGGCTGTCTTGGTGCATGGCGATACTCCCTGAATAATGGACTGAGCGTGATAGGGGGGCTGGCAGTCAAAACCGCATATTCTGAAGGTACGGCGGTCGCTTGTCGACAGCAAAGGCTAGCCTTGGGGCTCTAGTCGCTTAAAGCGGTGAATCAGTCGCCGCTCCCTTTTGTTGGGACGTTGGTCTTCCCCGCCGCCAAGTGCACGCTCCTCTCGCCGGCTCTGGATCTCGGCCTGTCTCTTTTCAAGGCTTGCTTCACTTTCCGCATATAAGGTTGCTGCAAGTTCCGCCGAGCGCCTCTGAGGGTCTAGGCGCGTCACCTCAATTTGCCAGGTGTAAGGTTCCTTGGTAATTGTCAGTTGCGTTCCTGTGGTGATGGATTTTCCGGGTTTAGTTCGCTGGCCGTTTACGTGAACTTTGCCCCCGCTGATGGCTTCGATTGCGAGTTGTCTGGTTTTAAAGAACCGTGCAGCCCATAGCCATTTATCCAGTCGCATGCTGGAGTCATCAGACGGATTTTGCGAGGCATTTTGGGGCATTGGGGCTAATCAATGGTGCAACTAAAGGGAGTCGACGATTCGTACGGCTCGTGATAAGATACCGAAAGTATCCGGGCAGTGGCAGTTTGGCGCTACTGGCCAGAAGCGTCGCCCCAATGGGGCGATTTTGGTTTCTAGGGACTTGAACATGATGATGGGCCTTGCGCCCATTTTTTTTTCGGGATTTTGGTGATTCGTCAATGAAGGTCAGCAAGAGCCTTTTCGATCTTCTCGAGCCTGTCGTTACGGGCATGGGCTTCGAACTGGTCGGCATCGAGTTTGATGGCCATCAGCGCGCGCTCAGGTTGTATATCGATCACCCTGATGGCGTGGGCCTCGATGAGTGCTCCAAGGTGAGCTATCAGGTCAGCGGCGTTCTGGATGTCGAAGACCCTATCCCAGGGCGCTATCAGCTGGAGGTTTCGTCCCCCGGTATGGACAGGCCATTGTTCACCCTTGAGCATTTTGAACGCTTCAAGGGGCAGATCGCCAGAGTGCAGTTGTCAAGGCCCATGGAGGGCCGGCGGCGCTTCAAGGGCCAGATTATTGCCATAGAGGGGGAAGACATCCTCCTGCTTGAAGACGGCAAGGAATATCGGATTCCCTTTGGTCAGATCGAAAAGGCCAAATTGTCACCCGTATTTGATTAAGTGAAGCACAGGAATTAGGAAGGATCAGGTCATGGCTAACAAAGAAATCCTGCTCGTCGTCGATGCCTTTTCTCATGAGAAGGACATTGAGAAGGAAATCGTGTTTGCGGCGATTGAAGATGCACTCAGAATGGCGACGGTGAAAAGCCATGAGAACCGAATCGACGCGTGTGTCACCATCGACCGTAAGACCGGAGACTACGACACCTTCCGGCGTTGGACGGTAGTCGCAGATGATCAGGGCACAATCGATGAGCCCTTCAATTCAGAGACGCAGCTCACACTCGAGGATGCTCAAAAACGCTTTGGTTCTGTCGAGGTCGGTAGTTTTGTGACTGAGCCGATGGATTCGATTGGTTTTGGTCGTATTGAAGCGCAGACCGCAAAACAGGTCATTGTTCAGCGAGTCAGAGATGCCGAGCGCCGGAAAATTGTTGAAGCTTACAAGGATCGGGTTGGCGAGCTGGTCACGGGCATCATTAAGCGCGTGGAGCGAGGGAACGTTTATCTTGATCTCGGCAATAATGTCGAGGCTTTCATTCCGCGCGAGGAAATGATTCCGCGTGAAGCTGTTCGATCTGGAGATCGTCTTCGGGGCTATCTCAAGGAGGTTCGTCAGGAGTCACGCGGACCGCAGCTTTTTGTGACGCGAACATCACCGGACTTGATCGTGGCCCTCTTTAAGCTTGAGGTGCCCGAGGTCAGCGAATCTGTGATTGAGATCGTCGGTGCTGCCCGGGATCCGGGGGTTCGCGCCAAAATTGCCGTGCGTAGCAATGACCCGAGACTGGATCCCGTCGGAGCCTGCGTGGGTATGCGCGGTTCAAGAGTTCAGGCCGTCTCAAACGAGTTGGCTGGTGAGCGCGTTGATATCATCCTTTGGAATGAAAACGAAGCGCAATTTGTGGTCAATGCCATGTCTCCGGCTGAGATCGTTTCCATCGTCATGGATGAGGATCGACACTCTATGGATATTGCGGTCAGCGATGAAAACCTCTCCATGGCGATTGGTCGTGGTGGTCAAAACGTGCGTCTTGCCTCAGAGCTGACGGGTTGGACGCTCAATGTCATGAGCGAAACCCAGGCCGAGGAGAAAAGCGAGCGCGAGACTGAAACGCTGATGCAGTCTTTTGTTGATCAGCTCGGTGTCGACGAATCCATCGCTGAGATTTTGGTCAGGGAAGGCTTTTCGACCGTTGAGGAATTAGCCTACGTTCCTGAGAAGGAACTTCAGCAAATCGAAGAGTTTGATGAAGAGCTGGTCGAGGAGCTCCGGAATCGTGCGCGGGATACGCTACTAATCAAGGCCATCGCCTCTGAGGAAAAGCATGAGGGGTCTGCACCGAGTCAAGAACTGCTGGAGATGGAGGGCATGGATCCTTCCACGGCATCGCAGCTCGCAGCCAAGGGGATCGTCTCCGTGGAGGACCTTGCAGAACTCTCCATTGATGAACTGCTAGAAATTGATGGAATGGATGAAGAACGTGCCGGACAGTTGATCATGGTGGCACGTCGCCCCTGGTTCGCCTGAGGAAACCAGCGGTAAAGCAATAGGGGAGACAAGAGATGAGCGATTTAACTGTTAGACAACTCGCGGATGTGGTCGGAATTCCGTTGGAGCGTCTGCTGTCCCAATTGAGCGAGGCTGGATTGGAAAAGCAGGGGCCTGATGAGCTGTTGAGCGACGCCGAAAAGATGGCGTTTCTTGGCTTCCTCCGTCAGAGTCATGGGAAGTCACAGGGCGAAGATCTCTCGAGTCCAAAGCGAGTTACTTTGCAACGCAGGACTGTAAGCGAGCTCAAATTGGGCAAGGCCACTCCTGGTAAGGCAGCAAAGACGATCAGTGTCGAAGTCCGCAAGAAGAAAACGTATGTTAAGCGGAGTGAGCTACCTGATGTCAGTGAGCAACGACATGAGGTAGAGCAAGCGAGGATGGCTCTCGAGGAGCAGCAGCGTCGAGAGGTTGAGCTCGAGCTTGAGAGAAAGGCTCGTCAGGAAGAAGAGGAGCGGAAGGCCGAGGAGCTTGAGCGTTTGCGTCGGGAAGAGATTGAGCGAATCGCGCGCGAGCAGCAGGAGGCTTTAAAGCTCCAGGAGCAGCAGCGACGTAGCGAACTTGAAGAGTCGGTGCCTGAAGAGGAAGTTGAAGTCCCGCTGATCGCAGAGCCTGAGGTGATTCCTGAGCCGGTTGTTGCAGCACCTGAGCGTCCCAAGCCCGCGCCCGCCGTCGAGACGGTGGCACGGGCAGATGATGATGATCGTCGAGGCAAGAAGAAAGAGCGCGAGCGTTCCATCGAAGATGGCGCGAGCCTTGATAGCCTGAGGTCAAAACACAAGATCAAGAAGAAGGTGAAGCCGGGACGTCAGGCGGTTATGCCTGAGTCAAGGCATGGCTTCGAGAGACCCACGGGCCCAGTTGTTCGCGAAGTGGTTTTGCCTCAGTCGATCACGGTTTCCGACCTTGCTGCCAGGATGTCAGTCAAGGCGACTGAGGTCATCAAGACCCTCATGAAAATGGGAGTAATGGCCACAATCAATCAGATTCTTGATCAAGACACGGCGGTGTTGGTGATCGAGGAAATGGGGCATACCGCGGTCCTTCAGGTTGAGGATGTTTTGGAAGCTGAAATCGAGGCGACCCTCAATCTTGCTTCGCAGGCAGAGCAATCTCCCCGTGCACCAGTCGTCACCATCATGGGGCACGTCGACCACGGTAAGACATCGCTACTCGACTACATCAGGAAAAGTCGAGTGGCTGCTGGCGAGGCAGGTGGTATTACCCAGCACATTGGCGCCTATCAGGTCAAAACTGGCCATGGTACGGTCACATTCCTGGATACCCCAGGCCATGCCGCGTTTACTGCTATGAGAGCTCGTGGAGCCCAGGCCACTGACATTGTTGTATTGGTGGTCGCGGCTGATGACGGCGTTATGCCGCAAACCCGCGAAGCGATTGATCACTCCCGGGCGGCAGGCGTTCCTTTGGTTGTCGCGGTGAACAAGGTCGACAAGCCGGAAGCTGATCCAGAAAAGGTTAAGCACGAGTTGACCAACTTCAACGTTATCCCAGAAGAATGGGGTGGAGACTGCCAGTTCGTCGAGGTTTCAGCGAAGACGGGGCAGGGTATTGATGGTCTCTTGGATGCGATTTTGTTGCAGGCAGAAGTACTTGAGCTTAAAGCAGCGCGGGACATCCCCGCGACAGGTGTGGTTCTCGAGTCTAAGCTCGAAAAGGGACGTGGACCGGTTGCGGATATCCTGATTCAGCAGGGACACCTCAAAAAAGGTGATTTCCTGCTTTGCGGAATGGAGTTTGGCCGCGTTCGTGCCATGTTCAATGAAAACGGAAAGCCACTCAAAGAGGCTGGTCCGTCCTGTCCGGTTGAGGTTCTGGGCTTGTCTGGTGCCCCTAAGGCGGGTGATGAGTTTATTGTGGTTGCTGACGAACGTAAGGCACGTGAAATCGCAACCCAGCGTGAGGAAAAACTGCGTACCGCGAAGCTGGCTGAACAGCAAGCCCTCAAGCTTGAGAACGTCTTTGCTCGAATGGAGAGCAGCACAGGCTCGCTGGATCTCAATATCATCATTAAGGCTGACGTTCAGGGTAGCCTTGAAGCGCTGCGTGGTTCATTGACGGACCTTTCCACTGAGAAGGTCAAGGTCAAGATCATTGGCGGTGGGGTCGGCGGTATCAGTGAATCTGATGCAAACCTTGCCCTTGCTTCCAGTGCAATCATTATTGGATTCAACGTACGCGCAGATGGCGGTGCTCGGAAGCTGATTGAAGAGCGCGGAATCGACCTGCACTACTACAGCATCATTTACGAGGCGATTGATGAGATCAAGAAGTCCCTCAAGGGAATGCTTGAGCCTGAATTCAGAGAGCAGATCGTGGGTAATGCGGAAGTTCGAGATGTCTTCCGCCACCCGAAGTTTGGTGCTATTGCCGGCTGCATGGTGACCGAGGGCTTCGTGAAGCGAAATCTGCCCATTCGCGTCCTTCGCGACAATGTCGTGATTTTCGAAGGTCAGCTGGATTCTCTCCGTCGTTTCAAGGACGACGTCGCGGAGGTCAAGGCCGGCATGGAATGCGGCATGGGCGTAAAGAACTACAATGAGATCAAGGTCGGAGACCAGATCGAAGTCTTTGAGCGAGTTCAGGTACCCCACTAATGCCCAGAGAGTTTCATCGCAGTGATCGCGTTGCATCCCAAATGCAGCGCGAAATTGCTGAGCTGATCCGCACGCAAATTAAGGATCCGGAACTGGGTATGGTCACGCTCAGTGATGTCGAGCTGACGCGTGATTTGTCAGTGGCGAAACTCTATGTCAGTTTTTTGGGGGCTCAGTTGACGAACGCCCAGTGCGTGAAGCGACTGGCAGAGTCCGGACCTGAGTTGCGCCATCAACTGGGGCGAAGAATTCGAATTAGAAACCTACCTGAGCTGAGGTTTGTCTTTGATGATTCCATCATGCGCGGTATGCAGATGGATACCCTTCTCAGGGACTTGAACACCGATGAACGGGAAGGCTCTAGCGATCCATCAGAGGAATGACCTCTTCTCGCAAGGTATTCCGCCACATTAGTGGTGTCTTTCTCTTGGACAAGCCCACAGGATTGTCCTCCAATGGCGCATTGCAAAAGGTGCGTTGGCTTTTTGGTGCCAAAAAGGCTGGCCATACCGGAAGTCTGGATCCCCTGGCCAGCGGGCTTCTTCCCGTTTGCCTTGGGGAAGCGACCAAGTTTTCATCACATCTGCTCAATAGCGACAAACGCTACAGCGTCCGAATTCGTCTGGGGGCTGAAACGGATTCGGCAGACAGAGAGGGGGCAATAATCGGTTCTTACCCCGTGCCGGCGTTGTCTCTGGATCTCATCGAGTCAGCGTTGAATCCACTGCGCGGAGAGATCCTCCAGGTGCCTCCGATGTACTCGGCACTCAAGCATCAGGGGCAAAGGCTCTATGATTTGGCTCGAAAAGGCATCGAAATTGAGCGAGAGCCTCGGCCTGTCACCATTCATGAAGCCAACATCCAAGGCTTTGGTGCGGCATGGATCGATCTTGATGTGCTCTGCTCTAAGGGAACTTACATTCGGTCATTGGCCCAGGATCTGGGTCGTGCGTTAGGGTCTGGTGGGCACGTTGAAATCTTGAGGCGGACCCAGGTCGCGGACTGCATGATTCGGGACGCCCTCACGATCGAAGCCCTTGAGGCGGTTGAAACGGTGGCGAGGGAGGCGCTCTTGTTGCCAACTGATGCGCTCGTCTCGCATTTTCCAGCCATCCACCTGGATGAGGTTGCGACGAAAGTCGCTGGATTTGGTAATCCCTTCAATTTCCCGGATGGGCCGAACGCTGGCTGGGTTCGGATCTATGGAATGAATGGTTTTATGGGCTTGGGTGAGGTGCTCGAGCCGGGGCAAATTGGGCCGAGGAGAATGGTCAGTCGGGGTTTTGAACCCGACACCCAGTCTTGATCAGGCTTTTTTGGTTTGATTTGATTATTAGGGCTGATCCTCGGTAAAATGTCCCGTTTACCAGATGCCCCAGTTTTAGGAGTCGTAATTCTATGTCGTATACCGCTGCTGATAAGAGCGTTGTTGTTAAGGACTTTCAGCGTGCTGCCAATGACACCGGTTCTCCGGAAGTTCAGGTCGCGCTGCTGACCGCTCGCATTAACCACCTTACCCCCCATTTTGTTCAGAACAAGAAGGATCACCACTCACGTCGTGGACTTCTGCGTCTGGTTAACCAGCGCCGTAAGCTTCTTGATTACCTGAAGAGCAAGGATGTCGATCGTTACAAGAGCCTTATCGAGAGACTTGGTCTGCGTCGCTAATTCGTAACATCGAAGGTATTGCTGTGAATCCAATCCGGAAACAATTCAAGTACGGCGAGCATCTGGTTACGCTCGAAACCGGTGAGATCGCCCGTCAGGCTGATGCAGCCGTGATGGTCGATATGGCTGGTACGGTGGTTCTTGTCACCGCTGTTGGCAAGCGTGAAGCCTCTCCTGATACTGATTTCTTCCCCCTGCGTGTGGACTATCAGGAAAAGGCGTATGCGGCTGGAAAAATTCCGGGTGGCTTCTTCAAGCGGGAAGGACGTCCCTCAGAAAAGGAAACCCTGACGGCTCGTCTGATTGATCGTCCGGTCCGTCCGCTCTTTCCTGAAGGATTCAATAACGACGTACAGATCACCGCGACCGTGATGTCCCTCAATCCAGAGGTTGATCCGGATATCGCCGCACTTATCGGTGCGTCCGCAGCACTGACGCTTTCCGGTATGCCATTCAAGGGGCCGATTGGTGCATGCCGCGTAGGCTTTATCGACGAAAAGTATGTTCTGAACCCCACAGCCAGTCAGTTGGACGACTCCCTGCTGGACCTGGTTGTGGCGGGAACCCAAAACGCGGTGCTCATGGTCGAATCCGAAGCGGACATGTTGTCCGAAGAGGAGATGCTGGGTGCTGTGGTTTTCGGTCACGAGCAGATGCAGACCGCCATCAACGCGATTCGCGAACTGGCAACTGAAGTAGGCGTTAAGGCTTGGGATTGGACCGCATCAGGTTCTGATGAGGCGCTGGTCAGCTTGGTGAAGGAAAATGCTGGGGCAGCAGTTTCCGCGGCTTACCAGATTGCTGATAAGCAGGCTCGCCAGCAGGCACTCAAGCAAGCTCGCTCCGCGGTTGTTGAGCAGCTCAGTGCGGATGGTCAGTACGCCGCGAAGGCGGTCAAGGCTTTGATCGAAGATCTTGAGTACAACACCGTTCGCGCGATGATCTTGAATGACGCCAAGCGAATCGATGGGCGTGATCTTGAAACCGTTCGTCCAATTACGATTCGTACGGGTGTGTTGCCTCGTACCCATGGGTCCGCTCTGTTTACCCGAGGCGAGACTCAGGCACTGGTTGTGGCTACCTTGGGAACGGGTCGGGATGCCCAGGTTATCGACGCGATCGAGGGCGAATACAAGGAAACCTTCCTTTTCC
>JACCDQ010075581.1_pt1 | contig 11403 bp, 8 predicted proteins | sample 7446031 | NCBI WGS metagenome assembly JACCDQ01 (sample SAMN15323442, study PRJNA562643) | freshwater metagenome | isolation source: river surface water | place: USA:Blue River Watershed | collected 2017-08-17
CAACCGCACGGTTGCTGAACAGGTCCAGGAAGGCGCGGGCGGCGTAGTCCCGCTGGTAGAGCTCGCGTTGCGCGATCTGCTCGGTGTAGACCAGGGGCATGGGACCGGAGATGCCCAGCAGGCCCATGAAGGCGGGCGTGATCTCCAAGCGATCGGGGACGGCGCCCTGGCTCGCGGAAGGGGTCGCATCCGGCACCGGATCGACGTCCTTCCACTGCACCTTCAGCGCCTCGATCTCGCTGGGCGGGAAGGACAGCGAGATCGAGTTGCGAAAGCGAATCGCCAAGGGGAGGCGCTGGACACCCGTGGAACCCGCCGCGCCGGGCTGCTGCGCGAGCCAACGCTCAAGCAGTCGCACCGCCTGAAAGAACTCGAAGCGGTGCGGGTTCTCGATCAGCTGATCGATCAGACCAATGCTGTGGCGCCGCTTCGGGGTGGGCATTGGTACAGGGTCTGACCCGATCGTGAGGACAGGATCGTCAGTTGCGTGAAGCTGTTGATGTGCACGTAGAGCCCGAAGAACCGGTCGAGCAGCGCCGCGAACAGACTCAGGCCGGTGCCGACGTAGCTCTCTTCTTCCACCGTCAGGCGAACCTCGGTCCCGCGCACGAACGAGGCGAAGGGCTCACCCGCCAGCCACGCCGTGGCCGGCACGAACTCGATCGCGATCAGGCCGTCGACCTGGCGACGGTTCGCGGCGTCCTGCGGCAGGTCGTAGAGGCGAAGCATCTCCTTGATCGCATCCACGCCACGTCCGCTGAGCGACAGGTGATTGAGCGACAGGTGCGACACCAGTCGCCACAGGCTGCCCTTGCCGCGCTCGAACTGCTGCGATGGCGTGGGCTTGCGCAGCAGACGGATCTCGCGCGCCACGCTGCCGCCCTCCATGAACAGGTCGCCCCCGACGTTGCCGAAACTCAGCAGGCTGGGCAGGTCGCGGTTGGTGGCGGTGACCTGGATGGAGAGCGTGTCGGTCTGCGGCGCAGCGGGCTCGAAGTCCGCATCGACGATGCTCATGCTCAGTTCGTAACCCGGGCTGGACTCGGCCACCGATGCATCGCGGTGCGTGTGCCAATAGCGGCCGGGCGGCTTCTCGCCCACCGAGTCGCCCTGCCCCAGCAGGTCATCGTGATGCAGCGAGAAGAAGGGCCGGAACTCGTCGATCGACTCCCCATGCGGTGTCTGCTTGACGCGGAAGACCTTGTCGATCGAATGCACCTCGTAGCCGAACGCCCGACGCGCGTCCACCACGACCGGATACTCGGTCGCGGCGTGGGTGACACGAATCGGATCCGCGTTCTGCTGGAAGAGGTTGACCACCGGCGTGCAACCCAGCACGAAGGTGCGCGCGGTCACGGACTCCAGCAGACGCGCCTGGTCGGAGTCCGAGCGCAGGCCTTCCAGAACGACATGCAGGGTGAAGACACGCGACATGCCTTCGCTGTCATCGCTCATCGGGCCACCCGAGACGGATGACAGTGCCGCCTTGGGCAACGGAAGGTCGATGAAGTTGAACTTCTCGGGGAACGCGAAGTATTCGGTGAGCAGGCGATAGGCCGGGTGAGATCGCTCGTCGAAGTCAATCAACGCCTCGTCTTCGCCGAAGCCCACCATCTCGGGACGCTGCTTGAACGGACCGGACCAGGGGCCATGTGGCGTGGTCTGCACCATCCACGCCACCGTTCGATGACAAAGCGCCTCGCGCAGGGTGCTGACCAATCACGGTTCCGCATCGAGAAAGAACCTCAGACGCTCCGGCAGCTTGGCCAAAGGCATCTGACCGGACGTCACCTCCAGCTGGATCGACAACACCGCCGTGGCAGACACGGGCAACCTCGCGGTGCCTTCGGGAGCAACAGCCCCATGTCGATAGCTGGCCGACACCACCTTGATGGGCAGCAAGTCCACGTCATACGCCGTTCGGAACTTGCACGTCACACCCTTGGCCTGCCGGGCATTCAATTGCGTGCCACGCGCCACACGCGCCGGAGCCGTCAACTGCCCGGCCGACGTACCGAGGTCGAGGTGGGCAATGGAGCAGGACGGAAAGGGTCGGAGGTAATGCGGATAGAGAACGTCCAGCAAGGACTCGGTGATGAGGGGGAAGTCGTCATCGAGGCGTTTGTGGACGCGGGCAGTGAGGAAGGCGAATGACTGGATCAGGCGTTCGACGTGGGGGTCTGCCCGATTGTCTGAACTTAGGTCGAGTCGACTGGCAAGGCGAGGATATTCGCGGGAAAACCAGACAGAGTTAACCCGAAACGCCGCCAACTCCCGCTCATAGTCTGGAAACAACTCCCTCATTGTCGACCTTCAGTGCATAGCGACACTTCAACTCTGTCGCGAGACCGAATAGCTTGCACTGATGGGATCCAAAACCGCATCGAACTGAATATGCTCAATGAATGGGTCCAAATGAAGGCGGGCATGTATCGCGAAACTAAAGCTTGACTTCGCGCCCACAGCAACCCCATCCTTGATCGAAACAACGACATTTTTCAGTCGACCGTCGTGGTCTTCAATCGTCCGCGCAATAGACAGGCAAGCGACCCCACGCCCTCCGGGACTCAGCAACCCTAACGCCGAAAAGTCCGTGAGGCCATAGTTCAATACCGACAGTCGCACCAACGGAAAATCAGACGGAACAGATTTCGATCCGACGCGAGCATTCAGGAGATCTTCAACATCCCTGGCCACAGAAGCTTTGACCTGTTCAATCGAGCAATCACGAAAACCGGAATATTGGTGCTCAGTGGTAAGCACATCCCAAAACGACGGCCGGAACTTCTTCATAGAGGAAAAGAGGGGAAACCCCCTCTTTTTAGATCGCAAATTACTCGAACTTGGTTGTGTTGGTAGCCAAGTTCCAATTCCCGCTGATCGCTGTGTGACCACCAAGGGACCCGTCCACGCGAACTTCATCGTAAGTCCACTTAATAGCGGAATAGCGAAGAGTAAATGTCTCAGCAGGGAACCCATCATTACCCACAGAAGGGGCAACCGAAGAAATTAATACGTTCTTCATTTCGATTTTCAAATACTGTTTTCGAGCGACGCCAGCAGACGTGCCAACGGTATTTGCCGAACTTGCAACCGCACGGTAGAAATATACTATAACGTCCTTGACGATCGTTCCCGTTGAACACGCCTGCAGAAGTTTTGGCGACGCAGCATCGATATCCTTCGTGAACACCATGTCCTCGTGCTCACACCGTTCAGCAGAATGCCCGCCGGCCGTTGACGTGGTTGCAGACTTGGGTTGAATGACACGTTGACGCCAACTGGTGACCTCAATGGTTGGCTTGTCATTCTTCTTGGTCGGACCGCCAGATCCATGCACGCTATCGCGAACATCACCAGAGATGTCCGTGCCCTTGAACTCTACAAAAATGTCTTTTGCCATAATATTCTCCCTTGGTTAATTAGCCGCCCCCACCGGGAAGCTCTGCGACAAGCCGTAACGAAACAGACAACTCATCCAACTGAAAGTGCGGCCGAATAAACGACACCGCTCGATAGACACCGGGCCGACCGGGAACCTCAGAAACTTGGACGCTTGCCTCAGCCAACGGATATTGCGCCTTGGTTTCGTGGGAAGCCCCCTGATCCGATGTCACATACTGATTAATCCAACGATTGAGGTAGGCCCCAATCTGATCAGCCGACGCGAAACTACCAATCTTGTCGCGCATCATGGCCTTCATGTAATGCGCGATGCGGCAAACCGCAAACATGTACTGCAATTGCGACGCCAAGTTTGCGTTTGCAGTTGCCGCATCAGACTCGTACTTCTTGGCCTTTTGAACCGACTGCGCACCGAAAAATGCAGCATAGTCCGTATTTTTACAATGCACCAATGGAACAAATCCGAGATCACTGAGTTCCTTCTCGCGACGGTCGGTGATTGCAATCTCAGTCGGACATTTGAGTGCCACCTCTCCGTCATCAGTCTTGAAAGTGTGCGTTGGCAGATCTTCAACCAACCCCCCGCCTTCAACACCCCGAATAGCTGCGCACCACCCATAGTTCTCAAAGGCTTCTGTCAGGCGAGCGCCAAAGGCAAAAGCCGTATTCACCCAGAGATATTTGCTGTGATCAGCACCATTCACATCTTCATAGAAGTTGAAGCCCTCGGTCGTCACACCATCCTTCGGATCAAAAGGCAATCGCCCCAAAAACCGCGGAAGAGTCAACGCAACATAGCGAGAGTCTTCGGATTCCCGAAACGACTTCCATTTTGCATACTCGACGGTATCAAACACCTTGGCCAGATCGCGAGGCTTACCCATGTCGGTATAGGACTCAAGCCCAAACAACTCCGGCGAAGCAGCCGAGATGAACGGCGCGTGCGACGCCGCCGCGACGTGGGACATCTGCTCGGCGAAATACATGTCTTCCGCTTGGCGGCCGATGTCGAAGTCACCAATCAGCGCCCCGAACGGCGCGCCACCAAAGGTTCCAAACTCTTCTTCGTAGACCTTCTTGAACAGCGCACTCTGGTCGAAGTCGATCGCTGTCTTGAAGTCGCGAACGAGTTCCTTCTTGGTGGTGTTGAACACCTTGATCTTGATGGACTCGCCCGTGCTGGTGTGCGAGCACAGGTAGTGCAGGCCACGCCAGGACGATTCCAGCTTCTGGAACTCCTTGCCATGCATGACCAGGCTGAGCTGCGCGGAGATCAGCGCATCGAGTTCAGCGACCCGGGCGTCCAGCGTGGCAGAGAGGTTGTCCGAGACGACAACGGTGCCGCCCATCACTTCCTTGACCAACTCGCCGATCAGGTCCTTGGCGCGGTTGTGTTCGGTGGTCGTCTTGGCAACCTTGCTCTGGGCGACGATGTCGTCAAGCAGGCTGAATTCGGTTGCTTCGGCAGTGGCTGAACCACCCGATTGCAATGCTGCGGTCATGGCGTGATTACTCCTGGTCCTTGGCGGCTTCGGCGCTGAGCTGCTTGAGCTTTTCGGTGTTGCTCAAGACATCGCCCAACACGTCCTCAAGCTTGTCATTGCCGGCGAGCTTGTTGCGCAGGTCTGAAAGCTTGGTGCGGGCTTCGAGCAGCTTGCGCAGGGGCTCCACTTGCTGCACGACAGCCTCGGGACTGAAATCGTCCAAGGACTTGAACTCGAGATTGACGGCGAATTCACCACCGCCTTCGGTCAGCGTGTTGGCCACGCGGTAGCTGGCCTTGGGCGCCATGCCCTTCATCACGTCATCGAAGTTGTCCAGATCGACATTGACGAACTTGCGGTCCTTCAGCTTGGGCTGCGGACTGTCGGGATCTTGCTGACCGGTGAAGTCGCCCATCACGCCCATGACGAAGGGCAACTCCTTGCTCTCGATGGCATCGCCGATCTCGACGTCATAGGTCAGCTGGACGCGCGGCGGACGCACGCGCTCGAGACGTTTCTGAACACTGTCTTTCTTGGCCATGATGAACTCTCAGGGTTCGCTGGAATCGGGAGGCAATCGAGGACGAGGGCTCACTTGAGCGCGTCGAACGGGTTTCGCTTGGCAGCAGGCGCGGAGTTGGCTGAAGCAGCCCTCGCAGGGCCGGCGGGTGATCCCGGCGTGGTCGCAGAGGTCGGATTGGTCGCGTTGGCCGGAGTGGGCATCGCACGATCAGCCGACCCCGCCGGCGCGACAGGCCGACGCGCTGGATTGCCGGATCGCGTCGCGGGCTTCGCCGCCCGCGAGTCCGCAGACCCGCCGCCGCCATTCCCCGAACTTGTGCCGGAGGAACTCGGAGTCGCCGGCAAGATGGACTCGCCGAACGTCTCACGCAGTGTTCGAGCCAGAACTTCAGCCTCTCCCTTGGTTCCGCCTTCGATGGCATTGGCCTTGCGGAGCTGTTCGAGCGACTGGGCTGATACGCGCAATCCACTCACCGCAAGAATGCCTTGGGCCGTGGTATCGGCGGTGTCTCGTTGCAAGGCCTCCTGGGCTGCCGAGATGGCCGGACCGTAATTGCGAGCATCAAACTGCAACTGGGCCATGCGCAACCATGGCTGCTTCTTGGAAGGATCGGCCTTGGCCGCCGCCTCGAAGTGGATCAATGCATCAGCTTGATTCCCAGCCTTGAGAGCATCCTCTGCGAGCGTCATCAGGTCGGCAAAAGCCGGTGGCGGCGCGACCACAGGGGCCACCACTGCGCCGTCTGCTGGCGGCTTCGTCGCACACCCGACAGACGCCAGGATGCCGACCAGGAAGAGACCCGCCAGAAGCGAGCGAGAACCGACCGAGAACACACGTTTCACCAAACAACTCCTGCACGAACACTTTCGGAGCGCGACCCCGCTGTTCCAGCGAGCGAAGCGCAACACGGACCGTCTGACAGCAAGCCCATCCCACATCTGAGGAGAGGCCCTGCGCGATTTGGAGACGATGCTACGGAGTTGATTCACTCATTCACTACCTCGCATTGGTGGGCCGATCACTGATTGCAGTACGGATGCCTCTTCTTCAAGGCAGACGGCCGCGTCATTCCCGTCAGCCCGAACAGAGCCCGTCGTACTCGATTCGGTTTTATCGAGACGATTTCATGTCAGTGATGTCGCGATTGACTGAGTTCTTTGAGTGACTCGCCGATTGACCCGTGCCACTTAAACTCGATTGACGATGCGGCAAATGGCGCTGCTGTCCCGACCTCTCTCGCGTTCACAGGACTCACTTGTCTCACGCCATTCCAATCCGATCTCGATTCGACCTGATGTGCGTGGCCGCGTTGCTGTCGTCCTTGTTGGCGGGCTGCGAGACGGCGACCAAGCTGGGCGAGGGCCTCGGCAACATGGGCGACAAGGCTCTGGAAACGATCGGCTTCACGAAGCCGGAAGTGCCAGCGCCCCCCGAGATCCCCGAGTCAGCCAAGCCGGCCCGTGCGCTGAGGGTCACGGTCATGGCCAGCGAATCATTGAACGTGAACGACGCCGGGCAGTCACTCACCCTGGTCGTTCGCATCCTGAAGCTGCGCGGGACGACCGCATTCCTCGCCGCGCCAGTCGGCATCTTCGGCGACCCGGCCAAGGAGAAGGAAGCGCTCGGTGAGGATCTGATCGACAGCCGGGAGATCCTGCTGATCCCGGGTCAGCATCGGCAACTGACGGAGCGATGGGCACGCGAGGCCACGCACGTCGGCGTGGTCGCGCTGTTCCGCGATCCCGCCGCTTCCCGCAGGCGCTACGCCTTCGAGATGGACCGCGTCGGTATGGCCGAGACCCGAGTGGTCCTGGGCGCACACGCCTGTTCACTGAGTGTGGCCACGGGCAAGCCGGTCGGATGGAGTCAGTCGGCTCTCAGGCTCCTGCCGCGCAACTGCAACTCATCCTGATGATTCGCCGGAAAGGCAGACCTTGACCCCGACCTCCAAGCCCTTGTGGGGCGAAGGCCTCTTTCTTCGGCCACAGAACTTCCAGCAACAGGACGCGTATCACGAATGGCGCGTCTCGCAGGCCATGCGCCTGTCGCATCCGTACGCCTGGGGTGTCCGCAGCATCAAGGTCGATACCGATGCGCTTCGCGCGGGCCGATTGCGCCTGGTTGAACTGCAACTGGTCTTGCCTGATGGAGAGTTCTACAGCGCGCCCGGTGAAGACGAACTACCCGCGCCCGTCGCCCTCGACGGCGCGTTCGGATCGGGCAATGAGCTGGAGATCCATGCGGCCGTGGCCCCTCTGAGAAGCAATGGCAGCAACTTCGCATCCACCCGTGAGGCGGCCGACACGTCGGCTCGCTACTACCAGGTCCAGAAGGACACCGAGGATCTCTACACCGATGCGAGCACGGCGCAACTGAGCGTGCTGGGCAAGTCGCTCAAGCTGCTGGGCGAGCATGAGCCACGCGGCCACCTGGTGACCCTGCCGGTGCTGCGTGTGCGACGCAATGCGGCAGGAAGCTTCGAGCTGGATCCTCGCTTCGTCCCTCCCTCCTTGAGCATCCAGGCATCGCCCGTCGTGTTCCTTCACCTGCGCCGCTTGCTCGACGTCCTGCAGGCCAAGGTGGATGCGCTCTACGGCTTTCATCGCGAACCGTCGAAGAACATCATCGAGTTCCGATCGGGCGATGTCGCCTCGTTCTGGCTGCTGCACACGGCCAGCAGCGCCTGTGCGGCCCTGTCGCACCTGCTGCGTCACCCGGGACTGCATCCGGAGCGCCTGTTCGAGCGCCTGCTCGATCTCGCCGGTGCCTTGATGACCTTCAGCAAGGGCTACACGCTGGCCGACCTGCCGGGCTACGACCACGGCAATCCGGGCCCGAGCTTCTTCAAGCTCGACCACATCCTGCGCGAACTGCTGGAGACGGTGATCTCCACGCGCTACTTCGCCATCGCCTTGTCAGAGGTGCGACCGTCGTTCCACCAGGGTCGCCTGGATGCCCAGCAGATCTCGGCCACCACCAACCTCTACCTCGGCGTGAGCGCGGCCATGCCCCCGGCCGAACTGGTGGAGGCTGTCCCCATGCGCTTCAAGGTCGGCTCGCCAGAGGACGTCGAGAAGCTGGTGTTGTCGGCCATGGCCGGCGTCACGCTCACACATGCGCCCCAGGTGCCGGCCGCCATTCCCGTGCGCCCTGGCTGCTACTACTTCGCCATCGAGCCTCGCGGCCCGTTGTACGAGCGGATGCTGCAATCGCAAAGCGTCTCGCTCTACGTGCCCACCGGCATTGCCGATCTCAAGCTCGACCTGATCGCGATCAACTCATGACGTCGCAGTCCCACACCCAACAACCGCCCTCGCTGTTCCATGGCGCCAGCGCGGCGACGGCGTCGCCTGCCGCAGCGGGCAGCGCGAACCTGCGTGAGGCCCGCACGCTGCTCGACCTCTTGTACGAAGGCTTCTACATGCTGGTCCTGCTTCGGGCCCGGCAAGAGCCAGCCCATGCCGATGCATTCCGCGCACAGATCAAGGAACTGCTGACCGGTCTCGAGCGCGGCGCCACGCGTCTGCGCCTCAGCGCCGAAGACGTTCACCTGTGCAAATACGCCTTCTGCGCCACGGTGGACGAGGCGATCCTGCTGTCGCGGTTCAGCATTCGTGAGGCATGGCAACGGCAACCGCTGCAACTGCAGTTCTTCGGCGAACAACTCGCCGGCGAGCAGTTCTTCGTCAAGCTTGAAACCCTGCGCCGCGAAGGCGCCGCGCGCATCCAGATCCTCGAGGTGTTCCACATGTGCTTGCTCATGGGCTTCCAGGGCAAATACATCATCGAAGGCAGCGAGAAGCTCAGCTACCTCACGTCGCGCCTGGGTGACGAGATCGCCCATCTCAAGGGCACGCGCGCAGCGTTCGCACCGCATTGGGCTCCGCCCGACAAGATCAGCAACAAGCTCCGCAACGAGGTTCCCTTGTGGGTGCTGGGCTCGGTGTTCGGGCTGCTGGGCTTGCTGGCATTCACCGGTCTGCGCTGGCAACTCGGCCGCGCCACCGAGGCCGATCTGGCGCCCTATCGGGACGTGGTGAAGCTGGCCCCGCCGGTCGCGCACGTGACCATCACCTTGCCCTGAACGCCGCCCTTGCCTGGGCGCCCACCAGAGTCCGGCGGCGCCGAGTCGATTCATTCCAGGGAGAACCATCCAATGAACCTCAACGATCTCGCCAGCAGCGCCCTCGCCCGCCTGAGCGCCCTGCTGGAAATCTCCCAGCACCGTCGCCTGCTCCAGCTCGAGACCGCGCTGCCCAGCGCGACCCTCGTGGTCGAGCGGGCGAACTGGCGCGAGGGCATCAGCTCCGTCGATGTCGATCCTGGGTCCGCCCTTGGCGGCATCAGCGCCGAAGTCGATTGCCTCAGCACCAACGCCAGCCTCGACCTGCAGGCCCTGCTCGGCGAGCAGATGAGCCTGCGCCTGCTCGGCCCCGACGACCGCTATCGCCCCTGGCACGGCTACGTCGCCCACGCCAGCCAGCTCGGCTCGGACGGCGGGCTGGCGCGCTATCGCCTGCAGCTGCGCCCCTTCACCCACTGGATGACCTTGCGCCATGACGCCCGGGTCTTCCTCGGCCTGCGCGCCGACGACATCGTGACCCGCGTGCTGCGCGGCTATCCGCAGGCCAACTTCCGTTTCGACCTCAGCGCCGACGCCCTGGACAGCGCCCCGCTGCGCGGCACCACCACCCAGTTCGGCGAGACCGACGCCGCCTTCTTGCAGCGCCTGCTCTGCGAGGAAGGCTGGAACTGGCGCTTCGAGCACAGCGACGACGCCCAGCCCCTGAGCAGCGCGCGCGCCGCCCGGCACTGCCTCGTCATCAGCGACGCCCGCGCCGAGCGCCCGGACCTGGGTGCGCTGCGCTTTGGCTCGCCCTTGTCTCGCGGCACCGACGGCCTGCCCGAGGACACCATCACCGCCATCGCCGTAGCTCGCCGCATCCGGCCCAACGCGGTCTCGCTGGCGTCCTGGGACGCCCGTCAGCTCAGCGGCGTCGGTGCCAGCCTGCGCAGCGCGCTCGCCGCAGGCGACGTGCCCATCCTGGAGACCTACGACGGCCGTGGCGAGGACCGCCTGGCGCGCCTCGATCCGGCCACGGGCGACCTGCGCTCGGGGGCCGATCTGGCCGACGCGCGCGCCGCCCTCGCGCTGGCGCGGCACGAACTGGGCAACAAGCGCCTGGTCGGTGCCGGCGCGGTGCGCGCCCTGGCCGCCGGGGCGGACTTCCGGCTCACAGGCCACAGCCTGGTCGGGGTTCAGGCGGCCGTCTCGGGTGGCAACCTCGGAGCGCGCAGCGCTGACCGCTTCGTCGTGCTCAGCGTGCAGCACGAGGCGGCCAACAACCTCGGCTCGGAAGCCGCCGCCTTGCTGCGCACCACCGATGTCGAGTCCGGCAGCTACCGCAACCACTTCCGCGCCGCGCCGGCGGCCGTGACGTTGGTGCCGCCCGCGCCAGCCTCAGCATCCGCAACCTCACCGGCCAGGACTGCCGCACCGGGCCCGCAGTCGGCGCTGGTGGTCGGGCATGACGACGAGCCCGTCCGCACCGACCGCGACCTGCGCGTGCGCATCCAGCTGCCCTGGCAGCGGGGCGTGCGGCCAGTGGCCGGCGGTCTGAGCGGCCCGCTCACCCCTGCCCAGGAAACCACCGGCCACGCGCCCGGTGACGCCAGCGCCAGTCATTGGGTGCGCGTCGCGCAGCCGGCGGCCGGCGCGAACTGGGGCAGCGTCTTCCTGCCCCGCGTGGGCACCGAGGTGCTGGTGGACTTCGTCGACGGCGACCTCGACCGGCCCTTCATCGTCGGCCAGGTCCACAACGCGCAGGACACCCCGCCCTGGCCGGCCGGGGTCGACTCCGGCGCCAACCATCCCGGCACCCTCAGCGGCTGGCACAGCCAGGGTCTGGGCAACGGCAAGGACCACGGCGGCCTCAACCAGTGGGTCATCGACGACGCCACCGGGCAGCTTCGACAGCGTCTGGCCAGTTC
>JACCDQ011296689.1_pt1 | contig 11403 bp, 9 predicted proteins | sample 7446031 | NCBI WGS metagenome assembly JACCDQ01 (sample SAMN15323442, study PRJNA562643) | freshwater metagenome | isolation source: river surface water | place: USA:Blue River Watershed | collected 2017-08-17
TTAATCTGGATGCTTTGACTTATGCAGGTAACCTTGAAAATATTGTTGATATTGAAAAACAGCCCAATTATACTTTTATCAAAGGTGATATTACAGATGCGGACTTTATTACTACATTATTTGCAGAGCATCAATTTGACGGGGTATTGCATTTGGCAGCCGAATCTCATGTTGATCGTTCTATCACTGATCCTATGGCGTTTGTAAAAACCAATGTAATTGGGACAGTGAATTTATTAAATGCAGCCAAAACAATTTGGAACGAAAATTTTGAAGGCAAACGTTTTTATCATATTAGTACCGATGAGGTTTATGGAAGTTTAGGAGCTGAAGGATTATTTACTGAAACTACTGCTTATGATCCTAATTCGCCTTATTCAGCATCGAAAGCCAGTTCCGATCATTTTGTTCGTGCCTATGGAGAAACTTATAATTTACCTTATGTACTGACCAATTGTTCCAATAATTACGGACCGAATCATTTTCCGGAAAAATTAATTCCTTTATTCATTAATAATATCATTAATAACAAAGCATTGCCTGTTTATGGTGACGGAAAGTATACACGCGATTGGCTTTTTGTGGAAGATCATGCCGTAGCGATTGATTTGGTTTTTCACGAAGGAAAAAACCACGATACTTACAACATTGGAGGCTTTAATGAATGGCAAAATATTGATTTGGTGAAATTGCTTTGCAACATCATGGACGAAAAATTGGGCAGAGCAGCCGGAACATCAGAGCAGTTAATTACTTATGTAAAAGACCGCCCCGGACATGATTTGCGTTATGCGATTGATGCTACCAAAATTAATAAAGAATTAGGTTGGAAACCATCTGTTACTTTTGAACAAGGCTTAGAAAAAACTGTTAATTGGTATATGGAAAATCAGGCCTGGCTGGATAATGTAACTTCGGGGGCTTATGCTTCTTATTATGAGAAACAGTATTCGAATTAAAGCGAATTAAAGCGAATTGAAACGAATTAACACGAATTAACACGAATGGATTCCGATAATAAAATACTTTTTAAGGAAGAAAGCTTTAAAATTATTGGAGCCTGTATGAAAGTACATCGTTCATTAGGTGCAGGATTTTTGGAAGCAGTTTATGAGGAAGCCTTGGAGAAAGAATTTCAGAGTCAAAGTATTCCTTTTAAAAGACAGTTGAAATTAGAATTGTATTATGAAAATGAAAAATTGAATAAGTACTATCGGGCAGATTTTGTTTGTTATGATAGTATTATTTTAGAAATAAAAGCGGTATCTCATGTTCCGGATGTATTTTATGCTCAGTTGAAAAATTATTTAAAATGTACCAATATGGAATTGGGTATGCTTATCAATTTTGGAATGCCATCGTTGACTTATAAAAGAATTATAAATTCGCATTAATTCGGTTTAATTTGCATCAATTCGTAAAAATAGAAAGAAAATGAAAGGAATTATATTAGCAGGAGGTTCAGGAACCAGATTGCATCCGCTAACTTTAGCGATGAGCAAGCAAATGATGCCGGTTTATGATAAACCCATGATTTATTATCCTTTGTCTACCTTAATGACGGCAGGAATTAATGAGATACTGATTATTTCGACCCCTCATGATTTGCCTAATTTTAAAAAGCTATTGGGCGATGGCTCTGCCATAGGTTGTCAATTTAGTTATGCGGAACAGGCCATTCCTAATGGATTGGCTCAGGCTTTTGTCATTGGTGAGGAATTTATTGGAAAGGATAGTGTTGCGTTGGTTTTAGGGGATAATATTTTCTTTGGTTCTAATATGGATGAATTGTTGCAATCGAATACAAATCCTGATGGAGGTGTGGTTTTTGCCTATCATGTTTCGGATCCTGAACGTTACGGAGTAGTCGAGTTTGACAAAGATTTGAAAGCCATTTCTATTGAAGAGAAACCACTGCAGCCTAAATCTAATTATGCTGTGCCGGGATTGTATTTTTATGATAATTCAGTAGTTGAAATTGCAAAAAGTATTCAGCCCAGTGCCAGAGGTGAATATGAAATAACCGATGTGAATAAGGCTTATTTGGAGCAGGGGAGGTTAAAAGTGGGTATCCTGAGCAGAGGTACGGCCTGGCTCGATACAGGAACTTTTAACAGTCTGATGCAGGCCGGTCAGTTTGTTCAGGTTATTGAAGAACGTCAGGGATTGAAAGTAGGCTGTGTAGAAGAAATTGCCTGGCGACAAGGTTTTATTTCCGATGAGCAATTGCAAAGTCTGGCAGAACCTTTAAAAAAATCGGGTTATGGTGAATATTTGTTAGGATTGTTAAAACATAAGTTTTAAGGATGCTGTATCTGTTTGATTGTGAGTGGGGTTTTAATAAATAGCTGTTTTCCAATTCTTTTTTTCTGTAATTTGAATTTTATTTGATTTCATGTTTTTAAAACATATTTATGTTATATTTTTGACGTTGGTTAACCGTGTAAATAGAATGTATTTTGAGTAACTTTACAAAACAGGAGCAAAAGAGGCTAATTTCAAAAATTCTTTCCGGCGAAAATTTAATGCTTAATATAAGTAATTTAAGTTATCTGCCACGATGGATTGTTTTTGGGATTGATTTGGTCGTACTCATCGCCAGTTTTTTCTTCACTAAATTGATTATAAACGGTATTGGTTTACATTATATTGGTTTTGAAAATAAAGCCCCTTATATCTGTTTGGTATTGGGAGTGAATGTTTTCTTTTTTTGGATTTTTAGAACTTACGCAGGTATTATCAGGCATTCTTCTTACACAGATGCTATTAAATTGTTGTTTTCTCAAGTTTCCGTATTAGTCTTTTTTGTTATTGTCAATTCGGTATTTCAGTATTTTTATGGATTCAAAATTTACTTGAATACGGCACTTTTTATGAATATGGTGCTGTCTTTTTGTGGATTGTTTTTGTATCGTGTGGTAGTAAAACAGGTCTTCGAACAGTTTTTTTCTGAAAGGAATGATGTTAATTTGCCTCGTACAATAATATTTGGAACCGATGCAAATGCGCTTGCAGTAGCCAATGCTTTAAAATTAGAAAAACCAAGCCGATTTAAGATTGTTGGTTTTGTGGATCGAAACAGTCAAAATTCATCCAAAAGGATGATGGATTTGCCTATTTTAATCCAAAAGAAAAAATTGCCTACCCTGATGCGTTCGGTAGGTGCTGAAGGGGTTATTATTGCCGATAAAAGCTTGTCTAAAGAAGAGCGATTGGTAATAGTAGAACAATGTTTGGAATTTAATTACAAAGTTTATATCGTTCCTTTGATTACCGACTGGGAAAACCAAAAAGAGATTTCGCAAAAAGTAAAAAGCTTACAAATTGAAGATTTGTTAGACAGAAAACCGATTGTTTTAGACGGAAAATCTATTTCTAAACAATTAAAAGACAAAACGGTTTTGATTACGGGAGCTGCGGGTTCTATAGGTAGTGAAATTGTGAGACAGGTGTTGCTTTTTAATCCTAAAAAGATAATAGCATTAGATCAGGCTGAAACCCCTTTGCATCATTTATGTCTGGAATTGTCCGCTTTAAATACAGAGGTGACTATTGTGACCGTTGTAGCTGATATTAGAAATATAGATGCAATGAACAGGGTTTTTAACGATTATCTTCCCGAAGTAGTATACCATGCAGCGGCTTATAAGCATGTACCTTTGATGGAAGCTAATCCTTCTCAGGCTATCTTAACTAACGTGGATGGAACTAAGAATGTAGCCGATTTATCTTGTCAATATAAGGTGAGAAGCTTTGTAATGGTATCTACTGATAAGGCAGTGAATCCCAGTAATGTGATGGGAGCCAGTAAGCGAATTGCCGAAAAATACGTTCAGTCGCTTCAGTTAAAATCTAATGTTGACAGAAATGCCAAAAGTACTAAGTTTATTACTACCCGTTTTGGGAATGTGTTAGGATCTAATGGTTCAGTAGTGCCATTGTTTAGCAAACAGATTGCAGCCGGTGGACCAATAACGATTACGCATCCTGATATCATCCGCTATTTTATGACGATTCCTGAAGCCTGTCAACTTGTTCTGGAAGCTGGAGCTATGGGTAAAGGTGGCGAGATTTATATTTTCGATATGGGTAAACCGGTTAAGATTATTGATTTGGCCCGAAAAATGATCAAATTGGCAGGTTTCGTACCTGATGAAGATATCAAAATCAAGATTGTAGGTTTGCGTCCGGGTGAAAAGTTGTATGAAGAATTGTTGAATGATACTTCGAAAACAATTCCTACGCACCACCACAAAATTATGATTGCCGAAGAAATCCAGGAAGAGTTTGAAATTTTACATGATGAAATTGAAGAATTGATAACTATTGCCAATTTTCATAAAAAAGAAGCTATCGTAGCTAAAATGAAGAAAATAGTACCTGAATTCAAAAGTATGAATTCCACTTATGAGGTATTGGATAAATAAGATTTAATCACAAGGCAGTAACATAACTGCGTTTTTAAAGTTTAAAACCATTAAGAAATTAAGGTAATTTAGTTTTGTAGATCTTAACTAGCTTTAATATCTTAATGGTTAATTTATTTTAAGTTTTACCGTTTTTTAACCACAAAGTGCGCAAAGCTTTTCGCAAAGTTCACGGAGTTTTGAACATGGCGATTATAAAAATAATTTGCGTTATATATTGTCTTATATGTACTGTTAAATATGTTACATTAAGTGATGCAAATTAAAAGAAACTTATATGACTTATGTGGTAAAAAGATTATAATAATAATCTGCGAATCTGCGGTAAAATATTCAACCACATAAGTCACAAAAGTTGAACTCCAAAGATTATAAAAATAATTGGTGTAATTTGTGGCTAAAAAACTAGAACTTAAAAAACTGATTGTTGGCAATAATTTCCTTAAGAGGATTGATGTCTTTAATTTTTAGTTTTTGTTCAAAAGCGGTAATATGATTGTTGTGATGCACATCGGAACCCACAAAATCATACATGCCTTTTTGTAGTAAGCTTTCAGCTATTTTAGCAATATTATCTCCGTAATAACCTACTACAGCCAAGAGGTTGAGTTGAAACAGGCATCCCGCTTTTTTAAGTTTGTCGTATTCTGAAAAATTTTTATGATAAAATAAATAGCGCTCCGGATGTGCAAGGACAGGGGTGTAACCTGCTACTCTTAAGTCGAATAAAATGGAATATAGCTGGATAGGTGCATTGATATACGACATCTCCACCAATACATAATTATCTTTCAAGGTCAATAAATCATTCGATTGAAATAAACGAACAAATTGATCGTCCATTAAATATTCGGCAGCTGCCTTAAAAGGGACATTAATATTGCTTTTACAAAGTGCTTCAACTGTATTGTTCTTATTAGCAATAATCTGGTCATGGGTGTTTTCCCAAATATGCTGAATGATATGCGGTGTGGTAATAAATTGCTTTATGCCAAAGTTTTTTAAGGCTTGGGTAAGACGTAAGCTATCCTCAAAGGTTTTAGCTCCATCGTCAATTCCAGGCAATAAATGAGAGTGAATATCAATATGATTATCAGGAATAAGATCCTTCAGAATCGGTTTGGATTTAAATAATGTAAACATACGGCAAAGATAGGGAAAGAATTTGGAAGTTGTCGGTTGTGAGTTGTGAGTTGTGAGTTGTGAGTTGTGTCCTTCGGTCCTTCGTTGAGCTCAGAACCGACAACAGTTAACCCACCAATTTTCGTTTTTCCCCAGCCCTAAAAGGAGCCGAAAATTGGAATGTAAGGATTAACAATGAACGCCTTAATTTCAATAAACAGGAATTTTCGTTTTTCCCCATCCCTAAAGGGAGCCGAAAATTGGAATGTTAGGATTAACAATGAACGCCTCAATTTCAATAAACAGGAATTTTCGTTTTTCCCCATCCCTAAAGGGAGCCGAAAATTGGACGTCAGGATTAACAATGAATGTCTTAATTTCAATAAACAGGAATTTTCGTTTTTCCCCATCCCTAAAGGGAGCCGAAAATTGGAATGTCATGATTAACAATTAATGTTTTAATTTCAATAAACAAGAATTTTCGTTTTTCCCCATCCCTAAAGGGAACCGAAAATTGGAATGTCATGATTAACAATTAATGTCTTAATTTCAATAAACAGGAATTTTCGCTTAAAACAAGTTTTTTTACCGCGTTTTTATGCTTGTAGTCGGTTATTTTTGTTTTGACTAAAATCATGTTAGTATATTTACCCTACTCGTAACAGATTTTAGATAAATGAATCAAAGGGATATAAATGACAAAAACTGGTTGTTTGAAATAACACCTAAAAACAAATTCTTTTCATTGAATTTGAAAGAAGTCTGGCAATATCGGGATTTGCTGATACTTTTTGTAAAGAGGGATATTGTTACCGTTTATAAACAAACCGTTTTAGGGCCACTTTGGTATTTAATCCAGCCTTTGTTTACTTCTATTACTTTTACCATTGTATTTAATAATCTGGCAGGTATCAGCACCGGTGCAGTTCCTGCTTTTTTATTTAATTTAGCGAGTGTAACGGTGTGGAATTATTTCACCGCCTGTTTTACCGGTACATCTAATACCTTTGTGTCCAATGCCGGTATTTTTGGAAAAGTGTATTTTCCCCGAATTATTGCTCCCTTAACTACTGTGATTTCTAATTTACTGAAATTTGGAATCCAATTGTTTGTATTCTTTGTTTTTTACGTTTATTTTTATTGGAAAGGAGCTCCTCTAAGTTTTAATTGGACGACTCTCTTTTTTCCGTTTACAATAGTTTTAATGGGGGGGTTAGGATTAGGATTAGGAATGATTATTTCCTCCATGGTGACCAAATACAGGGATTTTAGTTATCTGATTGGTTTTGGGGTACAATTACTCATGTATGTTTCAGCAGTTATTTATCCGATGGCATTAATTGAAGAAAAAATTCCTGAATATGCCTGGATTATTCAATACAATCCTTTGGCTTATATTATCGAAACTACTCGTTATATGTTGTTAGGAGTAGGTGAATTTCCAGTTGGAGGAATGTTATATACTTTGGTTTTAACTTTTTGTATATTTATTACAGGTGTTTTATTGTTTAATCGAACGGAAAAAAGTTTTATAGATACGGTGTAGTTTGTCCTAAATTTTCGGTTTTCCCCAGCCCTAAAGGGAGCCGAAAATTTGAATAAATTAAATGTTTTTTATAAATCATAATGTCCCATTCCTTTTTTTATCCTTAGGGATGGGGAAGCAAAAAGAAATTTTTAACAAACAACTGACTACTGACAACCGACAACTCAAAATGAAAGATATAATTTTAAAAGTCGAAAATATCTCCAAGCAATACCGACTGGGACAAGTAGGTACTGGGACTTTAAAGCACGACTTAAACCGTTGGTGGCATGCTATTAGAGGTAAGGAAGACCCTTATTTGAAAATTGGAGAAATAAATGATCGTTCGACAAAAGGAGAAAGTGATTACGTTTGGGCGTTACAGGATATCAATTTTGAAATAGCCAAAGGCGAGGTAGTAGGTATTATTGGGAAAAACGGAGCAGGAAAATCGACACTGTTAAAAATTTTGTCCCGGGTGACTTCGCCAACAACAGGTAGTGTTAAATTTGGAGGGCGTGTGGCTTCTTTACTGGAAGTGGGTACCGGTTTTAATGGTGAAATGACGGGTCGTGAGAATATTTTCTTGAACGGGACAATATTAGGTATGACCAAAAAAGAAATCGCTTCCAAGCTCGATGAAATTATAGAATTCTCCGGTTGTGAACGATATATTGATACCCCTGTTAAGCGTTATAGTAGCGGAATGTATGTGCGCCTGGCTTTTGCGGTAGCCGCATTTTTAGAACCTGAAATACTGATTGTCGATGAGGTTTTGGCTGTAGGCGATGCCGAGTTCCAGAAAAAAGCCATTGGCAAAATGCAGGATATTTCCAAGGGCCAAGGCAGGACTGTTTTGTTTGTGAGTCATAATATGGCGGCGGTAAAGAGTTTGTGTACGAGAGGGATAGTTTTGGAGCATGGAAAAGTAATTTTTGAGGGTGGGATTGATGAGGCTATATCTGAATATTTAAACAGGGGTTGTAAGTTAAATTCAGGAAAAAGTTATACTGACGAAGATGCTCCTGCAAGTGAAATAGTAAAATTATTAGAAACAGAATCTATTGATTGTAAATTTAAAAATAGATCAGATTATTTTATTAATGAAAAGATTGGTATTAAAATAAAATTTGAGATTTTAATTGAGACAGATGATTTAGCTTTAGGTATAAATCTTTACAATAGTGAAGATATTCATATATTAAGTTCTCATCAAAAAAATGAAAAAATAAATTATAGAATTGGAATTTATGAAACTATTGTTTGGTTTCCAAATAATTTTTTAGCCGAAGGATATCATTTTTGTGGTATTGCAGCTATGTCTTATAAAGGTGGTTTTAGAGTGCATTTTCATGATATTCATAAATTTTCTTTTAATATTATTGATGACTATGCAGAGAATACAACTAGAAGAAATGATTATAAAGCTAAAATTCCTGGAGTAATAAGACCCATTTTAAAATGGGATAATATTTCTTTTTTATAAAATTAGAGTATGGATGATTTAGAGTTTACTGGAGAACGCTTAACAACTAGTCTTGAGGTAGCTCATGGTGTTATCGAGCATTTACACAGATATGCATTAGCACAAAAGATAACGATAGATAAAATTGTTTTAGATATAGCCTCAGGAGAAGGATATGGGAGTTTTTTATTAAGTAAAACAGCAAGTAAGGTATATGGAGTAGATATTGATGAAAATTCAATCAATTATGCAAAAGCTAAATATGGAAAATCTGAAAACATTAATTTTTTAGTTGGTTCAACCGATGCTATACCGCTGGATGATAATTCTGTAGATATAGTGATATCATTTGAGACTATAGAACATCATAATGAACATCAGTTGATGATACAAGAAATATTAAGGGTCTTAAAAAATGATGGAGTTTTGTTGATATCATCTCCTGAAAAAAGTATTTATAATGAAAGGGACCCAAACAATCCATATCATGTAAAAGAATTGTCTGTAACTGATTTTGAAATTTTATTAAAAAAATATTTCAAAAATGTGACATTATTGAGTCAAAGATTTGTAATAGGATCCCTCATCCATCTTATAGATAAAGAAGGATTATCAAAATTTAATTTATTTGATGGTCATTATCAAGAAATAAAAAATGAATTAGAAGAAGATATTTTTTATAATAAGCCTTTCTTTAATTTAGCAATATGCAGTAATGAAGATAATATCAGTAATTCTTTAGATATTGGTAATTCTTTTTTTAATGGAGTGAATGTGGTTAAAAAAGAACAGAATGACTTTAAGCTTAAATATGAAAAAAAATATAAAGATATAATGAATTCTGAATCTTTTAAATTAGGGAATACTATTGTTAAAAAAATAAATTATTGTATTAGATTTTGGAAAAAATAAAACCTATAGCCATTTATTTACCACAATTTCACCCAATACCAGAAAACGATAAGTGGTGGGGAAAAGGTTTTACAGAATGGACCAATGTTACTAAAGCTGAACCTCTATTTGGAGGTCATTATCAACCGCATTTGCCTGCTGATTTGGGTTTTTATGATTTGCGCTTGGAAGAAGCTCGTATGGCTCAGGAAGCGATGGCAAAAGAATATGGAATTTATGGTTTTTGTTATTATCACTATTGGTTCAATGGAAAGCGATTGTTACACGAACCTCTGAATAGAAAGTTGCAAAACCCAAAAGAAGATTTGCCTTTTATGATGTGCTGGGCTAATGAAAATTGGACTAGGACTTGGGATGGTTTAGATAAGGAAGTTTTGATAGAACAGGAATATAGTTTTGAGGATGATCTGCAACATATTGAGCATTTAATAGCTTATTTTAAGGATGAAAGATATATTAAAGTTGATGGGAAGCCTGTATTTATTGTCTATAAGCCCAATCAATTCGCTGATGCAGGAAGGACTGTTGAATTGTGGAGAACTGCCGTAAAAGCAGCTGGTTTTCCTGATTTATACATTGGTTATGCATTAAATAAAGAAAATAATTTTGAACCAAAAATAAATGGATTTGATTTTGCATTTGAATTTCAACCTAATGCAATTGAATGTCCCGTAACAGAGCAACCATCGGTTACTTTTTTGAAAAAATTGATTAGTATTTTACAAAATAAATCTCATATTCCGGTTTTGGTTTCAACTCATTTGGTAAGTTATAAAAACTATGTGAATGCACAGTTAAAAAAAGAATTTGTTACAGATGTATATCCCGGTATAACACCTATGTGGGATAATTCGTCAAGAAGAAAAAAAGATTTATTTATTTTAAATGATTCTAGTCCTGAATTATATAAAAAATGGCTAAAGCATATTAGGAATAACTATCCTTGGAGCAAGATGTGTGAGAGTTTTATTTTTATAAATGCATGGAATGAATGGGCGGAAGGAAACCATTTAGAACCCTGTCAAAAATGGGGGACAAAATATTTAGAAGTAACTAAAGAAATATTACAGTAATTAATTTTAATAGTTTATATGAATCAGCCATTAGTTTCTATTTGTATTCCTACTTATAATGGAGAAAAATTCATTGCTGAAGCTTTGTATTCTGCAATAAATCAAACTTACAGGAATATAGAAATAATTATATCTGATGATGCTTCCAATGATAGTACGCTTAAAATTGTTAATGAAATTATTTCTAATTCTAATAGACCTTTTGCTGTTTATAATCATAAACCTAGTGGCATTGGAACGAATTGGAATAATTGTATTAGAAAGGCAAAAGGAGAGTATATAAAGTTTCTATTTCAGGATGATTTGCTACGAGTTGATTGTGTCGAAAAAATGATTGCTTTAGCAATGTTGAATAAAAATATAGGATTAGTCTATTGTAAAAGAATAATTATTCACGATCCAAACAATCAGGAACATTTGAAATGGATTCAATATTGCGGTATTTTACATAAATATTGGTATAAGCTTGACGTCAAAGAAGGTTTTGTCGATGGTAAAGATTATTTGTCAGATTTGAATTTAATGTATAAATCTTTAAATAAAATTGGAGAACCGACAGCTGTTTTACTTAATAAAGCCATTTTTAAGAAAATTGGTTATTTTGATAAAAATTTAAGACAATCTTTAGATATTGAATTCTGGTATCGAGTGATGAAATTTTTTAAATTAGCCTTTGCAGATGATGAATTAGTTTCTTTTCGACTGCATGATTTACAAGCTACTTTTATAAATAAGAATAATCAAGTAGATGAAAAATATTTATTAGAAGAAAGTTTATATAGAAATGTTTTTTGGCAACTCCATCCAAAGAGGAGGTGGAAACTTTTTAAAAGTCACAGCAAGATAGGGGATTTAGTTAGATTTTTGAAAAAGTTAAAA
>JACCDQ010620488.1_pt1 | contig 11401 bp, 6 predicted proteins | sample 7446031 | NCBI WGS metagenome assembly JACCDQ01 (sample SAMN15323442, study PRJNA562643) | freshwater metagenome | isolation source: river surface water | place: USA:Blue River Watershed | collected 2017-08-17
GCTCGAAATCCTGCAGGAAGTTGAGCCCTGCCGAAAGATCCAAGTCAGCCAGTTCAATGTTGCCCCAGGCTACACCGATGTCAAATCCGATATCGAACGGGTTGGGCAGTCCCAGCAGGGTAAAGACCAGATCATCGACATCCAGGCCCAGCTCCAGGAAGTTGTTGCTCGCTCCGCTGGTGCTGACCAACGATCCACCCGATGAGCCACTCGTATCCAGATTGGGCCAGGCAAAACTCAGCGAGAAACCTGCAGGCAAGGGTACCTGCACGGCAAGATCCTCGCTATCCACATCCAGGACATTGGTCTCCAAATCCCAAGGACCGATACTGGTGTCAATGATATCCCAAGTACCCAACTCCCCAAAATCAAGACCTGCCTGCACCCCGGCGTAGAAATGGAAGATGAAGTCCAGCAGATAGTCCCCTTCGGGGCCGAAGGTGTCAAGCATGGCACCCGGTGAGACAAAGGCGTTCGAGTCGATCCGCAGGACATCGCTGGTCTTGTTGTACAGGGTCTCGACCGTGATGTCGTAAGGCAGACTGGCGTCCACACTGCCGCCCTCGAAGTGCAGGCTCGAATTGAAACCCGCCTGCAGGTAGCCGTCGGTCGCACCGTAAATGAAGCCACCGCCCGACTCATCCCATGCGGTGTTGATGCCGATGAAGCGTTCGTCATTGAATTCGAAGTCATCTCCCGTGACCCACATGCTCTGGTCGCTGGCCGTGAAAGTCCGGTCGAGATCGTTGGAGTTGTATTCGTAGACGATGGCGACCGATTCGGTATTGACTTCCTCGTCACCGTTGGAAGTCTCCTTGGAAACGGCGGTGAACGTCAGGTCGAAATTGCTGTCCTGCTCCAGCGGCAGCGTCAGCAGGTAGTCCTGCACCAGCTGGTTGGGTTCCGTACCGGGGTCTGCCGTGACCGGTGTCAGGGTCACCCCTTCAGGCAGGGTGCTGGACAGAATACGGTCAATGTATTCCGAGCTGTCGGCATCGGTTTCGGTCGCGGTCACGCGCAGCCGCACCATGTTGACCTCGTCGCCCGCGACGGGGTCAAGTACCTCGACCGTCAAGTCCGGAATGTCGGCTACAGCGGCAATCGCCACCGCTACCTGGGCAAAGTCAGTACCGCCATTGTTGTCGCTGATGCAATAGGTGAAATCGTCCGTGCCGGCGTAATCCTCAAACGGGGTGTAGAGGACTGCATCGCCCACCAGGCTGTCAGCGTCGTCGCCATCAATGATCTCGACCGTCCCGTGAACTGCTCCCTCGACATGGGTGATGGTGAGGGTATTGCCGTCTGCATCGGTATCGTTGTCCAGCAACTCGAATATTTTCCCTTGTGGCACGGTGGACGGTGAATCCAGGCCAGCCTGGCCGTCTTCGTAGATGTCGTAGCTGTCATCGCGGGCATCGGGCGCCGCTGGTGCCAAGGTCACCAGCTTGGCCACCCCACCACGGGCCTCGTTCGGGTTGCCGATGCTGTCCAGGCGCGCGCCAAACTCCACCTGGGCAATGTCGTCCAGCGTCAGGTCACGGGTACCTGACAGGGTAAAGCTGGTGCTGTGGATGTCGTCCTTGCCCTTGCCTGGTGTGCCAAATTCGATGCCCACATCAAACGGCGAGGCATGGCCATGCATGTTGACACCCCGCCCCATGTCAATGACATTGCCGGTCTTGTAGTTGGTGACATCGGGGCCGGTAATGCTCAAGCCGACTGAATCGAGCAAATCGTTGCAGTCAAAGAACAAACCCCGCAAATCGGCGGTCTTGCCACCGTTATCGAGCACCGTCAAGGTGAAATCGATATTGCCGTCTTTTTCGACCGCCAGGACTCGTACAGCAGGCAGCTTTCCCTGTCCCTGAATGTCGAAACTAATGCTGCGTGTGCAAGTGTCAGACATATCAACCCCCCGAAGAACTTGGGTTACCCAACAGCGTGACTGAAAATTTGGAGCGACAAATGGATCAGCCAAACCATGAACTGTGACGGTGCGTCCTTGACTTCAGCTAGAAACATCCAGTCACAATTTGGCAGGTTAATTTGATTTTCCGCACAATCAATAGGATACTTATCAGTTTTTCATCTGGGTGTTTGTACCGAAACTAGGGACAAAGCTCCTGCTACCTCCGCCAAGAAATTTCTCGACAGCCAACGCCGGCTGATCGCGCTTGAGGAGCCGTTTCGCGGCGCGACCGAGCCCTCGCGCGCCGACGAGATGCTGACGCAAACGCTCAAGTCGGCGCTGTCGCTGGTCGATGTGCGCGTGCTCGACCATTTCGTCGTCACCGCATCGGCCTGCCGCTCAATGGCCGAGCTCGGCCTGGTCTGAGTCGTGCACAGAGCGCCCTGTCAAACCCCGGCCTCCATCTTGAGCTGGCGAATCGCGTGGATGACGACCTGGGACGCCTTGGAGAACGGCGCGTTCGCCTCCAGCATCTGGGACGCTTGCGCGTATTCCTGCCGATTGATGGTCTGCGCCACCTGGCCAGCCTCCCGGTGGAAATCGGCATGCCGACGCACGAGATCGGAAAACACCGGGAAATGCCCGAACTTCTTGCCGTCGGGTCCATGGACCCATTTGCCGAGCATGCAGCAGTCATCGCGCGACACCGTCTCGGCGTCCAGGGTTTCGTGCGCGGTGATCGCATGACGCAGCTTGAGCTTCCAGTCCGCATGCGCCTTGATCGCGCTGTTGAGGTCGATGCCAATATCGACCTTCGCTGTGCTGCCCAAGGCCGCCGAGACGCGCGCGCCCTGATCGGCCGCCGACAAGCGGAACACCGCCACCGCCTCGACCAGCTCATGCGACTGATGCTTGAGGTTTTCCCCGGCGGCAGCCATTTCCTCGACCAGCGCGGCATTTTGCTGCGTCGATTGGTCGAGATGAACCACGGCCTGACCGATCTGACCCACGCCGCTACTTTGCTCGCTGCTCGCGGCGCTGATCTCGCTCATGATGTCGTTGACACGCCGGATGCTCGACACCACCTCGGTCATGGTCACACCGGCGCGATCGATCTGTTGCGTGCCTTGCTCGACGCGCTCGACGCTGTGGGTGATCAAGGTCTTGATTTCCTTGGCGGCCTCGGCGCTGCGCCCGGACAGGTTGCGGACCTCGGCGGCAACCACTGCGAAACCGCGCCCCTGCTCGCCGGCACGCGCGGCCTCGACCGAGGCATTCAAGGCCAGCAGATTGGTCTGGAACGCGATGCCATCGATGACGCCGATGATGTCGGCGATGCGGCGCGAGCTGTCGTTGATGCCCTTCATCGTCTCGACGGCCTGGGCCACCGCGTTGCCGCATTCCTCGACCACCACGCTGGCGCTGCGTGCGAGCTGGTTGGCCTGCTGGGCATTGTCCGAATTCAGGCGCACCGTCGAGGCGAGCTCCTCCATCGAGGCCGAGGTCTGTTCGATCGAGCTGGCCTGGTGTTCGGTGCGGCCAGACAGATCCATGGTGCCTTGGGCGAGCTCGATGCTGGCGGTCGAAACCGTCATCGCGGCATGGCGCACGGTACCGACCACGCAGGCCAGCGCGGTCTGCATCTCGCCCAGCGCCTGTAGCAGCTGCCCCATCTCGTTGTCACCATCGACATCGATGCGATGGGTCAGGTCGCCGGCGGCGACGGCACGCGCGATATCCACCGATTCATGGATCGGTCGCACGATCGAGCGGACGATCCAAAGGCCCAGCCATACCGACCCGAGCAAACTGATGAGGCCGATGACACCGACCATGATCTCGATCTGGCTGCCATGCATGTCACGCGCTTGCCAAACCGCCACCGCGCCCATGGCGATCTGCATCAGGATCATGAAGACAAAAGCCAAGGCGAGGCGAGTCGAGATTTTTAAATTTTTTAAACTCATATCTATTATCAATAACAAGAATGATTGAGCACGAACGCCGTCGGCTGGCTTTCGCCGCAAGAACATATCGATGGAACGTATATAAGTATAATTTTTTATTATGTAAATATGCTGACTCAAATCAATAAAGTCATCCCGAGCAGAAGAGGACGTGGCAGCGGCGGCCTCCCGTCGATCAGTCGGTTGCGGCCGGTGGGCGACAATCCGGGGCATGAAAGTGCGTTCGCTCCCCGAACTCAAGACCTTGTGCCAAGCGATCGCGGCGCAAGCCACGTTGCAGGCCGCCGAGCGCGCCGCCGCCGAGGCCGCGCGTGAAGAGGCCGAACAGCGCCAGCAGCGCGACCGACTGCTGTTCGAGCGCGCGGTGGGCCCAGTCCAGCGCCTGCCGCACCATGGCCGATACCTGGCCCGGCCGCAGCCGCCGCCCCGACCGCAGCAGCGCCAGCGCGACGAGCAGGCCGTGATGCGCGAGGCGCTCAGTGACTTGTTCGATGCCGAGACGCTGCTGCACACCGACGAACACCTGAGCTTCAGGCGCCCCGGTGTCGGGCCCGAGGTGATGCGTAAATTGCGCCAAGGCCACTGGAGCCTGCAGGCGCAGCTCGATCTGCACGGCCTGCGCACCGACGAGGCGCGCGAAACGCTGTCGGCCTTCATCCGCGAGGCGCACAAGCGCGGCCTGCGCTGCCTGCGCGTGGTGCATGGCAAGGGCCAGGGCTCGCCGGGCAAGACGCCCGTGCTCAAGGGCAAGGTCCACGGCTGGCTGGCGCAGAAGAACGAGGTCATGGCCTTCGTGCAAGCGCGTCCGGCCGAGGGCGGTGCCGGCGCGCTCGTCGTGCTGCTGCGACCTTCGCAGCGCGTGAGCTAAGGCACGATTCACAGGCCGCCGGTCACGGCTCCGGGCTACCGTCGTGGCACCCGGGCATGCGCCGACGGCGAGCACCGATTCGTTCGATGGCAAACACCGGCTTACTTGTGATATTTTCCAAAGAAGCCAATCATCAAGTCTGTCAATTAATTATTAAAAACAATCACAGCCGGGCGACATCCACCTCCGCCAGAAATCCCAACGATGATGACCCGCAACACCAGTGAATTCGATGTTCGTTTGCTGCGACGGCTCGCGCTGCTATGGCTCGGCATCGGGACACTCGGCCTTGCCGCCAACCGGATCGCGGGACGCGATTGGCCAGCAGGAGGACTCGGAATCTGTTGCATCGGCCTTGGCATGCTGCTGCTGATTCGCGGCGGACACCTGCGACGGGCCGCTCAACTGATGTGCTGGGGCCTGGTTTTTGTCGGCGGCATCAGCGCCTGCATCCAGTGGGGATTGCAGAACATGAGTCTGATGCTGCTGCCCATCGCCGTGCTGCAGGCGAGCTGGCTGCTAGGGCCACGAACGGCAATCATCATGACCGCCACAGCCATGATGGAAGTGATGCTGGTTTATGGCCTGCACCTGAAAGGGGGAATTCCGGAACAGCCATCCCCGTTGTCGTTTTCAGCCTTTCGACTGCTGGCCGGAACCGGACTGGCGACCCTGGTCGGGCTGGCCATTGCGCAAACGCTGCAGCAGCGTATCGAAGCGCTCAGCGACACACTGGCTCGGCTCAGACAAGTCAATGAGCGGCTCAGCCAGAGCGAGGAGAGACTGCGCCAGGCGCTCGAAGGCGGCAGCCTCGGCAGCTGGCATATCGACCTGAACCGCCAGGAGATCACCGGCTCCGAGCTGTTTTTCGATCAACACGGCATCGCCGCCGAAACGCCGTACAGCTCCGAATCGTTTTACGACATCATCCACCCGCAAGACAGGGAGCGCGTGCGGCAATCGGTCGCCCGCGCGATCGCGATGCGGACCGATCATGTCGTAGAGTATCGCGTGATCTGGCCCGACGGCTCGGAGCATTGGCTCAGATGCACCGGCCGGCCCTATTTCTCGCCGACCGGACAAGCGCTGCGCATGGAAGGCGTGCTGCAGGAAATCACCGAGCAAAAGCGTGCGCTGGCGCGCATCGAGTACCTAGCCTTTCACGACGCACTGACCGGGATACCGAACCGGGTGCTCGGGCAGAACCGCCTGCAGCAGGCGATCGCCACCGCGGACCGGCATGCTCATGGCATAGGCTTGCTCTACCTCGATCTCGACAAGTTCAAGTTCGTCAACGACAGCCACGGCCATGTCGTGGGCGATGGCTTGCTCAAGGAGGTGGCCAAGCGCCTGGGCCAGTGCCTGCGCGCAGAGGACACGATCTGCCGTCTGTCAGGCGGCGAGTTCATGGTGATCCTGCCCGAAGTGCTTGAGCCGCACCGGGTCTCGAACGTCTGCGAGCGGATCCTGGCGGTGCTGTCGCGGCCCTTCGAGGTCGATGGCATCCGGCTTTTCATGTCCAGCTCGATCGGGGTGGCGCTCTATCCCCAGGCTGGAAGCGATGGCGAAACCCTGCTGCGCCACGCCAGCATGGCGCTCTACGAAATCAAGAAATCGGGGACCGGGAAGTACGGTTTTTTCAACCAGCATATGGACACCGAGCTGCAGCATTACGTGCAAACCCGCGATGCCCTGCGCCTGGCGCTGGAACGCAACGAATTCGCGCTGCATTATCAGCCGCAGATCGAACTGGTTTCAGGCCTGGTGATTGGCGTCGAAGCCTTGCTGCGCTGGAACCGACCCGGCGCTGGCCTCGTCCAGCCCGCCCAGTTCATCGGCATCGCGGAGGAAAGCGGCCTGGTGGCGCCGATAGGTCGCTGGGTACTGCACGAAGCCTGCCGCCAGGCCGCCGCCTGGCAGGCGTGCGGCTGGAACGAGCTGGTCGTGGCGGTCAACCTGTCGGCCGTCCAGTTCCAATCCGGCCAGATCGAGCAAGATGTCTGCGACGCGCTGCAAGCCAGTGGCCTGGCGCCGAACCGGCTCGAACTCGAACTGACCGAGTCGATGTTGCTCGACAAGCTCGATCCAGTAATCGGCGCACTCCAGCGCTGGAAGGCACAGGGCATACAGCTGTCGATCGACGATTTCGGTACTGGCTACTCCAGCCTGGCCTATCTGAAACATTTCAAGGTCAACAAGCTCAAGCTCGACAGGTCATTCGTGATCAATTTACAGCACGATGAACAGGATCGGGCCATCGTTCGGGCCATGATCCAGATGGCGCGCAAACTGCGCCTCAAGACGATCGCCGAGGGCATAGAAGACCGGGCGCTCGCACACACGCTGCATGTGATGGGCTGCGACGAGGCACAGGGCTATCTGTTCGCCAAGCCGATGCCGGCAGCCGAGTTGGAACGCTATCTCGAAACGACACCAGCCTGAGCACGGACGGAGCCACGGGAAATCCCCCCTGCCTCAAGCGCCCGCGCGGTTCCTCATCCAGTCGGCGGTATTGAAAAAGCTGCGCTGCAGCGCGCCGCGCAGCGGCTCGGGAACGCCGGTCTCGATCATGGCCTGGTCCATGCACGCGACCCACTGGTCGCGCTCCAGGATACCGATGCTGAATGGCAGGTGGCGCATCTTGAGCCTCGGATGACCGAAGCGGCTGACATAGTGGTCGGGGCCGCCGAGCCAGCCGCACAGGAACCAGAACAGCTTCTGGCGCGCATTGTCCAGCTCGGACCCATGGCTGGCACGCAGCTCGCGGTAGGCCGGTTCGAGGTCCATCAGATCGTAGAAACGATCGACCAGGCGCTGGATCGCGGGCTCGCCGCCCATCCATTCGAAAGGATTGGGACGCTGCTCAGCGCCCCCGTTGTCGTCGGATTGCATGGCGACGTTTATACCGCAGCGTCCCGCCTCAGTCGGTGGCACGGCGCAGCGTCTGCGCGACCGGCGTGCGCAACACCCCGCGCAAGCCCCACCAGCCCGCGGCCAAGGCCAGCAATGCGCCCGCGAGCGCGCCGGCCAGCGGCGTCCAGGGCGAGGGCCGCCAGTCGAACTCGAAGACATGGCGCGCCAGCGCCCAGCCCACGGCGACCGCGACCAGCGCTGCCAGGCCGCCCGCGAGCAGACCCGCGCCGAGCAGCTCGGCACGTTGGACCCGGCGCAACAGCGCGGCACGGGCGCCGAGCGCGCGCAGGATCGCGAATTCACGCTCTCGCTCCCCGCGCGTGGCGGCAACCGCGGCGAACAGCACCACCAGCCCGGCCAGCAGCGTGAAGCCGAACAGGGCCTCGACCGCGCGTATCACCTGAGCGAGCACCTGCTGCAACTGCGCCAGCGTGCTGCCCAGATCGACCAGCGTGATATTCGGAAAAGCGCGCAGCAGCCCCGCATCGAAACCAGGCCGCTCGGGCGCGCGAAACGCGCTGATATAGCTCAGCGGCGCGTCGGGAATCGAATCGACCGGATAAATCGCGAAGAAGTTGACCCGCATCGAGCTCCAATCCACCTTACGCAAGCTGGTGAGCACCGATTCACGCTGCAGTCCGGCGATCTCGAAGCGCAGCCGGTCGCCGAGCTTGAGCCCGAGCGTCTCGGCCAGGCCGGACTCGATGCTGATGCCGTCGCTCTCGTTGGCGCGCCAGCGCCCCGCGACGATCGGGTTGTGCTCGGGCGCCTGCGGACTGTGCGAGAGATTGAACTCGCGCTCGACCAGGCGCCGGGCGCGCTCGTCGGCATAGTCCTGCGCGCCGACCGGCCGGTCGTTGATCGCGATCAGGCGGCCGCGAATCATCGGATACCAGTCGTAGCGTGTGATGCCCTGTGCGCCGAGTTCACGCTCGAAGTCGTCAGCCTGCTGCGGCTGGATGTTGATCACGAAGCGGTTCGGTGCATCGGCCGGCGTGGCCGCGCGCCAGCTCGCGATCAGGTCGGTGCGCAGCAGCACCAGCAGCACGAGGGCGAGCAGTCCGACCGCCAGCGCGCTGACCTGCAGCACCGCATAAGCGGGTCGCGCTGTCCATTGGCGCAACGCCAGGCCAAGCCAGGACGGCAGCCCGCCGCGCGCGAGCCAGCGCTTGAGCCCCAGCACGGCCAGCCAAGCCAGCAGCGCGAACAAGCCGAGCGCGAGCGCGAAGCCCCCGACCGCGATCGCACCGAGCACGAGGTCGCGGCTGACCGCCAACAGCAACCCGGCGAAGCCCAGCGCGCCCAGACCCAGCACCGCCAGCGAGGCCGCCTTCGGGTGGCCGAGTTCGCGCCGAATCACACGCAGCGGCGGCACGCGCGACAGCTGCAACACCGGCGGCAGACCGAAAGCCAGCATCAGCGTGAGCCCGACGCCGAGGCCGAACAACGCCGGCCAGGCGCTCGGCGCCGGCATCGGGGTCTGGATCAGGTCGGCCAGCAGCCAGACGAAGCCGTGATGCACGAGCCAGCCCAGCAACACGCCGAGCGCCCCCGCGAACAGGCCAGCCAGGCCGAAGGCCAGGCCGTAGGCGCGTGCCATCACCGATTGCGACAGACCGAGCACGCGCAGCAGCGCGCAGTCGTCGAGATGGCGCAGCGCGTAGAGCCGCGCCGACATGGCGACCGCGACCGCGCTGAGCAGCGCGGCCAGCAGCGCGACGAGCTTGATAAACTTCTCGGCGCGCTCCAGCGTCTGCTGCATCTCGGGGCGGCCGCTTTCGAGTGATTCCAACCCCACGCCGCGCAGCTCGCCGCGCGCGAGCTCGGCATCGACCCAGCGACGGTAACGGCGCACGGCCTCCTCCTCGCCACCGAGCGCGCAGCCGTAGCCGATGCGGCTGGCCGGCTGCACCAGGCCGGTCGCAGCCAGATCATCCTGGTGGATCAGCACGCGCGGCGCGAAGTTCATGAAACCCGCGCCGCGGTCGGGCTCCTGGATCAGCAAGCCCGCGATGCGCAGGCTCGCGTCGCCGAGCAGCAGCGGCTGACCGGGCTGCAGACCGAGCGCGTCGAGCAAGCCGGGCTCGACCCAGACCGATCCGGCCTCGGGTGGGCCGATCAGCGGTCGGCTCGGCGCGCCAAGCTGGTCGGCCACCAGCAGCCGGCCGCGCAACGGATAGCCGGCCGCGACCGCCTTGAGCGCGACCAGCCGGGCCGCGCCGCCCTGTGCGTCGGGCGCGCGCGCCATGGTCGGAAAGCTCAGGCTCTCGGTCGTCTGCAGGCCCAGTGCACGCGCCTCCTGCCTGAATACGGCCGGCAGCGGCTGGTCGCTGCGCACGACCAGGTCGCCGCCGAGCAGCGCCCGCGCATCGCGCTGCAGCCCGCCCTGCAGCCGGTCGGCGAAGAAACCGACCGCGCTCAGTGCGGCGACCGCGAGCGTCACGGCCAGCAGCAGCAAGGTGAGCTCGCCAGCGCGCCAGTCGCGCCAGAGCGAGCGCAGCCCCAAGGCCCAAATCGAAGGAGATGTCTTGCGCGTCATGCGCTCAGCTTAGCGCAAGGCCGGATCAGCCTCACTGGCGCAGGATATCGGCGCCCGGCGGTGGCTGGAAGACGAAATGCCCGGGCTTGAAGCCGGTGCGGATGTCGAACTCGCCGAACTGCATCAACGAGCGCTGACCAAAGCTGTCGAGCATCTCCAGCGTCGCGAGTTGGCCCTGGCGGAACCCGAGCCGCACCGACTGCAACTGGCCGTCGCGCACCTTGGGCGTCGCGAGCACCCACTGCTGGCCATCGGCGTCGGGCGCGTTGACCAGCGTGAACAACCCCGAGAGGCCCTTGAGGTCGGACGCGGTCGCGATCAGCGCCGCCGGCGTGTTGCCGAGCACATCCTGCTGGCGCCGCGCCGTGGCTTGGTTCAGGTCGGCATCGTAGAGCCACAGCGTCTGGCCGTCGGCCACGATGAGCTGCTCGAACGGCTTGATGTACTCGAAGCGGAAGCGGCTCGGCCGCAGGAACTCGAAGCTGCCGCTACTGGTCTTGGCGCGCGCCGTGGCCTCGCCCGCCCGGGCCGGCGCCATCACGACCTGGGTGAAGCGCGCGCGGCCCTGCTGCGCCTGGCGCAGGAAGGATTCGAGCTCGGCCAAGCCGTCGGCGCGTGCCGGGGCGACCCAGCAGATGGCGCCCAGCAACAGGGCGACCGAGGTCGAGAAACGCGAGAAACGCAGGACGATCTTCAACGGATGCATGGGCGATAGGATAGCCCCGCGAGCGCCGGCTGGCGGGCCGACGCGCCGACAAGGATGTAAGCAGAAGTGACGCCGCGCTCAGTGGCCGCCACGTGCCGCGACCAGGATGTCGCGCTGGCCACTGCTGGTCAGCGCGCTGACCAGACCGGCCTTCTCCATGTCTTCGAGCAAGCGCGCCGAACGGTTGTAGCCGATCTTGAGCCTGCGCTGCACATAGCTGATGCTGGCCTTGCGGTCTTGCAGCACCACCGCGACGGCCTGATCGTAGAGCGGGTCTTTCTCACCATCGCCACCCTCCCCATCACCGAAGCCCCCCTCATCGCCGTCCGCGCCGCCACCGTCGAGCACGCCCTCGATGTAGTCCGGCTCGCCCCCCTGCTCCTTGAGGAAATCGACGACCCGATGCACCTCGTCGTCGCTGACGAAAGCCCCATGGACGCGGGTCGGGTAGCCGGTACCGCTCGGCATATAAAGCATGTCGCCCATGCCGAGCAGGGCC
>JACCDQ012003660.1_pt1 | contig 11400 bp, 14 predicted proteins | sample 7446031 | NCBI WGS metagenome assembly JACCDQ01 (sample SAMN15323442, study PRJNA562643) | freshwater metagenome | isolation source: river surface water | place: USA:Blue River Watershed | collected 2017-08-17
ATCTTGAGTCATTGATAACATCAGGACTTAATACATAACTTTTTCTTGTTGCTTCGCTGAAAATTAAATTCATTAAAGTTGAAATAGTAATATCTTTGAATTGAAAAGATACTTTTTTCGGCTTAATTGGAGAATAAATTTCTTCTGGAACATCAATTTCAATTGGCAAATTTGTAGGCGGTTTTGGAAACTGTGCATTTGAATTCTTGATATAAAATAAAGTAAATATAAATAAAAAACTTAAAATAAGTAATTTTTTAATTCTTGACCATTCCATTTGTTGCCCCTTTTTTAATTTCCCCAGTATAAAAAGAAATTGTTTTTCCGTCAAGTTTGCAACTCATTTCATAGCCTCTCATAAAACAATCATTCAATAAAATAAGTCTTTCTCGGTTGTCTTTTTCTATGATTGCAAATTTTTTAGACTGTAAATCAATTATTCCTAAAAGCCTAAATTCTGAAATTTGCGCCTCTTGATTTTGAATATTATTCTGAACATTGCCAGCTGAGCTGGTTATATTAGAATTATTTTCATTTTTAAGAGGCGCTTTTTCATTCTTTGATATTTCAGGAACCTTTGGCTCTGGGTGAAAATATTTCCAAGCATATTTAAGTCCAAAAAATAAAGTGATTATTGATATAAGAATGGGAAGTATAAATCCCCAAGATTTAAAAATGTTTATTCTATTGTCAATGTTTTTTTCTTGTCCTACTCCACCAGAATAAGAATGATAAAGAGGGAAAATATCTTTTTTGTATGACCTATAAAATTGAGAAATCAAAGAAGCTTTTGTTTGCTTGTTGCCTTGATAAATATCAATTCTGTACTTTTTAGGTGCTCCAATAAATTTTAATTTTGTTGTCTTGGTTGTTTGCTCTATAAGAACTTTTAATTTTTTATGAACTAATCCCAAATCTTGAACACAGATTGCTAAATCACATGATTGCTTTGTATTTTCATCTACATAGTGTCTATGTTTAGTAAAAAATTCTAAATGGTCAGGAAGTGGCTCTTTTTCATTTCCCCAAATTTTCCAAGCTTCATCAATAACGACTAAAGCACCCCAAGGAACTATGGCATCTTTTCTATCATCATTTGGAAAAAATCGTCCTTTCTTTACTTCTTCATCTGAAACAATAATAATTTTTCCGAATTTAGTGTCATCAAATTCAGGTACTTCTTTGTTTTTATATTTAAAAACTAATTTTTCTAGAAGTCCGTATTTTCTTTGATGCTCATTCTTCAAATATTTTTTAAATTCTTCTTCATTCAATCCATCTATGTTTGAAACGACTGTACGACCATTTCTGTAAGCTTCTAAAATAACTTGAGAAACGACTTCATAAGATTTTCCTGAACCCATTAGTCCTATATATGCATTTATTGCCATTGTTGCCCCTTTTAATTAATTAATTCAAATATGGAATTCTTCTAATAACAAATCTTGTTGCATAGGCACTCATAACGGCTGAAAGTAAAGCACCTATTTTAAAATAAGATAAAAAGAAAAGTGTCATTGAGGGAAGTCCTGAAAATAATGATTGAGCTTGAGAAATATTCATTTGCTCCATTAAAATAGGAATAACATATGCTATAAATCCAGTTGCTACAAAATACAATGCAAAGAATACGACAAATTTAACGATTACTGCTCTAAATATAAATCCTAAACTGGCATTAAATGCACTCATTAAAATACTAAACATTTTTTATTTCCTTTCTTATGCACTTAAAATAATTAAAATAACGACTGCGGCTATAATAAAATTTGCAATTGCTTGAATTGTGCTTCTATGTTGTTCTAAAAAATCACAAATTTTAGTGTTGTATTGTTTTCCCCAAATATCAAAAGTAAATTCTGTACAAGAACCTCCAGCTGAAAAATTTAAATTCTTAAATGGGTCTCTAAATGCAAAAATTGGACCTAATATTTCGGCTACCGTTGGAGGGTTAGTTAGTCCTGGGGTACCTATGCCAGGGTCTGGCCCTAAATCAATTTTTGTCTCTCCAGAGTTTGGATTTGTTGGGTCATTAGGTGTTGGCAATGGCTCGCCTGTGATTGGGTCAAGTACAGGCTGTGTGGAGTTGATAAGCCTAGGGCTAGGGCTAGCTATCTCGCTTGCAGAAGCTGGAGGGGCTAAAAAGTCTCCGACCTTAACATCAAGAGCTGGATTTTCTTGAAGTACCTGTTTAACATCTTCTTTTGTAATTGGATTTGAAGTATTAAAAGGAATGCCAGAATAACCAGGCATTAAAGATGCTTTTTGCCATAAATCATTAGCCAATTTTGAAACAATTTCAGGATTTAAAGATTTTGCTAATTCAGTCAAAGGCATATCATTTATTGCTGTTGTAATATTGCCTGAAAGAATTTGTGTTGATGTATTTGAATTTGAACCTGTGCTTTCCATTTTTGAAGCTGAAATCCAATTTAAAATTTCATCTGTTGATAAGCAACCACTATATGAAGCTATTCCTGATGGACATGAAATAGTTGCTATTGTTGGCTGAATAACTGCCAATAAATCTTCATTAATCCAATCTTGAGAAGATGGGTATTTGTATCTAGTGTAATGTTTGACTTCGTAATGTTTAAATCCAGGGTAATATGATGAATTAAATGAATTTATGCCACCAAAGCCCATTTCAAATTCTGAAAAAAATCCCATTTGATGTTGGTATTGATAATTCTTAAAAACGACCATTGATGTATAAGCTATATCTCTCAAATAAGCCCAATTTGTTGAAAATAAAGCATCTTGACCTCTAGTCATTGTCATAAAGTTGGCTTGATAAATTGTTTGTCCTGCGACAAATCCAGAAATTTCACCAATAGGAACACTTGCCAAATCTTCTCCAGAAGATGAACCTGTACCAGGTGAGACATAATTTATATTTGAATTTCCATTTCCAAAAGTCCATTTAATAACGGTATCAGTTGATAGTGAAACAGTTGAGCCAGCAAAATAACCTATTCCAGCACCTGCAACCATACAAGGTAAAGCGGCTACATTAAAAGATAAGCAAGCACCATACACGGCATTTGTTGCAACAAAATTTGTTGCTAATCCAGTCAATGAACTTGGATTAAAAAAAGAACCATCTGAAGCAACTGCAGCTAATCCTATGCCTGTCAAAGTAGCGGCTCCTGCCTTATTCATTCCTGATACTGTGCCATCTATGCGAGGGTCATTTGCTGAAACTCCTTGCTGATTTAACTTTTTCTCTATAACTTTTGATTGTAATTTTGAAAATTTACTTACTCTATAATTATTTATATTAAAAACTTGAGCTCCACCAGAATTTCCAACTTTAGGAATAGCTTGTGCATAAGAATTCAAAGTAATTGCAGAAAGAATTGAAAGTGTTAGAAGCTTTAATTTCATTAAGAAACTTCCTTAACAAAAATTTGACCGCAAACAATTCCTAAATAAAACAATCCAAAATAAAATAAATATTCCCATTCAAACATAATAAATTCCTAAAATGAAAATATATTATAAAAAAGATTTGCTATTGTCAAATAAAAAAACCCCACCGAATAGGCGGGGCTTGTGTAATTTTCTTTTGAAAAATTACTTGTTGCCAACCAAGCTACGTACTTTCTTGATGCCGAATAAAATCACAGAAACTGCGATTAAAGTACCAGCAACAGCGTAAAGTGCGGGCTCAACTTCGTTGAAATCAACAGAAGTAGCTAAAGTTTGTAATGAAGTAGGTGTCATATTAATCTCCTTATAAAATAATGACTTGAAAAAACAAAATGTCCTTTCAAAAAATCATATTATAAAGAATTGTGCATTTGTCAAGTTATTTAACTAATTTGACAATAATTCCAATTTTCTTTGAAAGAACCCAAAACAAAATAACAGTTGATAAGCCAAAAGCAAAAAGGCTTGCTCCTGATGTAGCATCAAAATTTCCTGTGTTATATAAAGCTGGGTCGCAAGTTGGGTATTCCATTGCTCTTGTAAATGTTTTAGTTGCCGAAGTAAGATAGTTGAAATCAACTCCTAAAGCATTGCCGTTAGCATCTGAAATGCAAGAAACAAAATGCCCTGAATCAAGTTGTGTAAATTCAGAACACATTTCATTAGTGGCTTCTTGTTTAGTCTCAAAACATTGATGTGCAAATAAATAACCCATTTTTATAGCCCTAATAATTCTTTTATTTGATTGTGAGAATAGCCGTATTCTCTTAATGCTGTTATGACTTCAAAAATTTTGTCATAATTAGGTGGAAGTGAAGACAAGTCTTGTAATTCTTGTAAATTGACTTCAAAGGCTGGGGCAAGCGAATTCACTTCCATAAAAACCCCCTTAATTAAAAATTTTAACTTCTTTAATTGGCTTAATAGCACGAACAGCCAATGAAGCTTTTCCTGCGGCTCCTGGCTTAGTGTATATGTCCAATTCTGCCAAAGTTGGCAAAGGTTGATTTTTAAGTGATTTGAAAACTTCTAAATTTGCCCCAATTTTTGTTGGCTTAAATCCTAAATTGTCAATTGTGTCTTCTCTATATTCATTGAGATACCATAAAGAACAGCCAGAATTTGTCTTTCCTGTCTTTTCGTCTGTTATTTCCCAAACATCTGCTGATAAAATTAAAACTTTCATAATTTGCCCTTTCGTGTAAAGTTTAGAAAAATATATTATAAAATTAAAATTGATTTGTCAAATTAAAATGGACATTCATTTTCAAATTCATCTTTGTCTGTATTTTTATCAATGTCCATTAACCTTAATTTGTTGATTAAATTAAGCAATTCATCTATTCCCTTTTCTTTAACAATTTTAGTTATATGATAAATTAAAGGTAAATTTGTACTTGTAATAATGTGTTTTTGTTTGTGTTTTCTTAACAGCTTCCATTCTTCCAAGGTCAAAGAAGCTAGAATTAAGCTTTCTTTTGTAATGTCCTCTTGTGCTAGTTCTTCATCTTCCTTGTCAATAATTCCAAATTTTTCCTTTAGTTTTGGGCTCCAATATAATTGCCTAAATCCGTGAAATGCTTGAGCATATTCATTAAATAATTTTCTATAATAATTTTTCTTTTCTTGTGATTGCTCTTCTGCATATAAATCTAAAATTTGAAAAGGACTTAATGAATTTTTTTTGCCATTCTTTGAAGTCCATTTAGAAACTTCGTGTTCTATTCCCCATTTATTAACATAATTTTGAGCTTGTGAACCATCTTGAATATCTAAGCCATGATGTTTTGTTGGCTTTTTTAATCCTGCTTTTATGCAAGAATTCTGCCATTCTTTAAGTAATAATGATTTCAATTTTCTTTGTTGAATTTGTGAAACTTCTTCTTCAAAAAAAAGTATTGAATGAAAATGAGGGTGCCATCCGTTTAATTGGCTCCAAGTTGTCTCTAATGCTCTTATTTCACCAATAAAAGACAATGCTTTTAATGATGTTGTGTAAATTCTAGACTTTTTAAAATGAGTAATTGCAACCCTAATTTTTGACATTAATTCTTTTAAGTCATCTTTTAAATAATGAGGAAGTGTCAATGTAAGCAATAAAATTGAATTTTCAGCTTCTTTAATTGTTTTCAATTTGTTGCCATCATTTTCATAAATTGCTCCTCCATTTTGTCTATGAGCCATAAATGCTTTTTGTATGTCATTTTTTCTTCCCTCTGTAATTTTGGAAGAGCAAACAGGACAAGTCCAAACTGAAGAGCAAAGAAATTGACCTTTAGTGAAAATTTTCCCATCTTCTATTCTTTTATGGATTTCTAATGATGGGTCGTTGTCTCTTGTGGCTTTTGTTCCTTTTGCAGTTGCAATAGCATTCAAATCATAATGGCAGTGAAATGTTCTGTGTTGCTTATTTATATTTTTATAAGAAATGACTTCACGATTTTTCTTTACATCAAATCTTTTAATCTTTTCATTCTTTAATAATAATTTTTTATAGTTTTCTGCTTTTTCTTTTGAATATAAAACTTCCCTTGCTGTTGAAAGTCTTTGAAATTTAACTAATTTTCTGTCTTCTTCTGAATATAAATATTCAAGTTGATTTGTACTCTCATTCCTAGTAAATACGGGGCTTTCAGTATATTTTATATACTCAAAGTCGACGGAGGATTTAGTATTTATACCAAGAGAATTTTCGTTGCGATGCTCACTAGCGTTGCGCTTCTCTCTCAATTCTTTTTCTCGTGCGAGAATAATGTGTGCTGTTTTAGGATTTAATTTCATAATATTATCTTTCTTTGATTTGGCTGTTTATATTATTAATATTTTTTATATTTTGTCAAGAAAAGAAAAAAGGCACTAATAAAAGTGCCTTTTAATGGTCGCCAAACCTGTCATAAAGAAAGAAATGAAATTAACCTATGACGATTTAATTGTAATAAATTTTTTTCTAATAGTCAAATCTTGAATTGAAATACCTATCTCATCTTTCGGCTTTTTATTTGTCATATAAAGATGAGGGTAAGAATTATTGAAAATCTTTATCTGTAAATCGCTATATGTAAATAATATTGTATGATAATAGTGCTTTTTTAATTTTGTTGTTATTATTAACTTTTCAAATTCATCTGTGGATTGAAATTCAACTAAAAATCCTTCCTTTTCAAATCTATCTATAAATCTGTCTAAAATCATTCATTGCTCCAAAAAAACAAATTATTTAAAAAAAATAATGTTTTGTCAATTGACATTTTTAATTATTTTTTATAAATTGAAAGCAAAGGAAATGAAAATAATAATATGACAAAAATTAAAAAGTTCTTTTCAGTTATTTATGACCTAATTTTAGAATTTCATTGTGAGCAAGAAATAAAAAAGATAGAAAGACTAGAAAAGATTAAAAATAGTAATAAAAAAGCCCCTTAATTGGGGCTTTTTAGTTATTTGATTTTGTACAAGTTTTCAATAAATTTAAATCCCTTTTCGTGTTTATTAACTACAAATTCAAGTGCTTTTTCTTTAGACAATTGAGCTTTAAGGTCTTGTGTCCATTGTGGCAATTTGCCCCTTTCACCTGAAAATCGCTTGTTTCCTTGCCATTCATAAATCAAAACTGATGGCTCTTGAAATGCTTTAAAAACATCTTCCCTTGTCAAATCAAGCTCATTCATAAGGTCAAAGATTTTTTCAATTTTCTTTGATTTTTCCTCTTTAAGCTCTTGTTCTGTGCTTGTCTTAAGAAGTTCAGAAAGTTGAATTTTCTGTGTTGCTGTTGCCTTGCCTGTGGCTACAAGCTTCAAGAGTTCTTCAAGAGTGAGTGCTTTTTCCATTTGTGGCTCCGTGGTTGTGGAAAGTAAATTCTAGCCTATTTTTTAAAAGAAAAATAGTGCCCATGTGTGATGTTTGAAGAAGTGTGTCCTATGCTTTTCAAAAGGTCTCTTTGATTAGTTATTTCATTTGGGGTCTGTGCAATAGTGTCCTCCAATTTTCTGATGTTGGAAATTCCCAAAATTTCAGCAATCAAGATTGAATTTTCTGCTCCAATCCTTTCTACAAAATTACTAATTGCCTCTTTTCTGTATGCATTAATTGGAATATCTAATCCAATTGATGAAATAAATTTTTGATAGGAGCCGTCAAATCCCAATACAGAATAATTAAAAAGCCTGTCCTGATTTGGTTTTCTTGGAATATTTGAAATAAATTCCTTTGCTTCTTTTGTAAGATAAATTGTTCGTGGTCTATTGCTTTTCGTGTAAGTCAAATAAATATGATTTTCTGAAATTTGTGTCCATTTCAAAAGTACGGCTTCACTTCTTCTCATAGCTGTCAAAAGCATTAAATAAATAATGTTTTTCATATCTTGATTTTGATATGTTTCAAGCCCTTTTCTCAAAATGTTCATTTGTTCAGTTGTAATTCTATAAGGCTTTTTTATTGTGATATTGCCATAAATCTTTAAAAGGTCTTTGTCATAATCTCTTACTGGATTTTTCAAATCTTTTAAATCTCTGTCAAAATATTTGATTTTTGAAAAGACATTAGAGATATGAGTTAGTTCTCTTTGTACAGAAATTGGTTTAATTGTTTCAAGTCTCTTAATTATATATTGATTAATTGTTTCTGCATCAATGTCCTTTGGGTTCATGTCTCCAAATTTAATTCCTCTTTTTGTATGATAAAAGAGCATGTTTGAAATTCCGTATTCATTATTTTCTTTAATGTCTATTTCTGTACTTTTAATTGTCTCATAAAATGAAAGAATGGATTTGTAATTTCTTAATTTAATTTTTCCCTCGTCTGTCTTTGGGTCATATTTTGAAAATTTAGGTTCTATATATCTTTCAATATAATTTTTAATGTATGTGCTTAATGGTGGGTTTTTTAAATATTGTGAAAAATACTGCTCTACATCTTTAGCTCGTTCTTCAATCAATTCAATTTTTGTTCTTCCAGTTATAGAACGAGAAGCATTCAAGAATTCAACGGCTTGCTCTAGTGTGTCAAAAGTCTTGTCTCTCTTAAAGTCTTTTCTTTTGATTTGTACTCTATACTTGATAATGAATTGCCCTGACTTGACAGGAACTTCAATCTGCTGTACTCCTCTAGGGATTTTCATAAGATTTCCTTGTGTGAATTCAAGTGAAATTCTAGCAAAAAAAGGGGGTTTCAAGTGAAAAAATCATACTTAATTTAGAGGCAACCCGTGAAAAATCAAGGACTTACAATCACATTAGGAAGTGGGTGTTTCTGGTGCACTCAATCAGTAATGTTTATATAAGTCATTGATTTATATGACTTTTTGAAAATTTCACTGGTTTTTAAAGTGAAATCAAGTGAAAAAATCAAGGCTTGAGCTTGGGCTTGTACTTGTTCAAGTCCTTGTCTCCTTGTTGCTCTAAAAGTTGCCTTTGAAGTTGGGCAATTCTTGCCTGTATCTGAGCTATCTCACTTGGCTTGCAAGATGTTAGTTGCATTCCTAAAGCCCTCAACTGGTCTTGAATTGAGCCTGAAATCAATAGTTGCTCTTTGGCCTCAAAAGTGGAAGTGTTTGAGAAGTCGTGCTGTCTCTGTCCTCTAGCTTTTCTTCCATATTCTTCAATCGCATTGAAAACTGATTTTGCATCACTTGTTGCTTTTGTAAGTCCAAATTCAATTTCGTTGCTAGATTTTGGGTCAATTGAATTGAATTTGCTAGTTCCTGTGAAAAGCTTTCTTGAAGTCTCAATCTGCTTTCTGTTGCTAGTTGTGCTATTATAAGATTTTGTATGTTGTTTTCTTCTGACATAAATTTCCCCTTTTTGGTCAAAATTCTTAAATAAAAATTCTTTTCTTTTATTTAATAAATCGTCAAAAGTGTTTTTGTAAAATCTCAAATTAGAAGCATTAATTTCTTTTTTATCAACTTGTTCAAATCCATATTTGACATTCATCAGCCTACAAAAAGAATTAATGAAAAGCAAGTTTGCTTTGCCAGGTGGATGCATATTAAAAGCTCTTTTTGTTTTTAAATCTAATCTAGGACTTAAAAAATGAAGTTCTAATCTGCCTTTGTCAAAGTGTTTAACCCATAAAAAATTAGTTCTTCCTTGACCTTCAAAAGGAGCCATAGACTTTTCAAATCTTTCAATTAATTCTAATTGTTGAAATTTGTCTAATTGTTCTCCTTGTCTAAAAGAAATAACTCCAGTAATATATTTATTTTTCTGGGTCATTGAATTAACAATTGATTTTGTAATTCTTGGATTTCCTGAAATAATTTCTGGTTTATAATTTGAATGCTTTTCTTCACTTAAAAGATATTTGACCATATAATCTGCTGGTCCTTTGCCTTGCCTAAAAAACTTAATAATCATTTTAGGCTCCTTGAGAATTTAAAATTTCATCAAGTTGTTTTTCTAAATCTTCAATCTTTGCAAGTAATGAAATAATTTCTTCTTTATTCAATGAATTTTTTAAATGATTTTGATGTGCAATTCTAGTAAGTTGATTTAAATTTACTCCAATTTTATTTACTTCATAAATTAAATCAAGAAGTCTTTTTTTGTCATGCTTAATAGGTGTAATGGCTGAATTTAAAATATATTCTGATTTGTTTTTATAATTAAATTCTTTCATTTTCATTTCAATATATTGCTCTTCTTGCTCAGTCAATCTAATTTGTAAGACTTTGTTTTTTTTCATTTCTGGCTCCCATTTATTATTGATATATTTATTATATCATATAGATTTGTAATTACAAATCATAACCTTGCTTAGCGAAATAAATTTCTTTTAACTTGGTGGATTTTCCAAAGAATTTGCTTCTTCAATTTTCAATATAAGTATTATTTCAGTATTTGATTTTTGCTCTGTGTTGCTGGTAAAAAAAGGCAATAAAGCTGGGGCAGATTTTGATTTAGAATTCTTATTGCTAGTAAGTCCAGAAAGTACAATATATTCATTTTTATTGACTGAAAAATCTGTCTTTGTTTCTCTTTTTGTGATTGTTGGTGTGTTATTTACTCCTGTTGTTGTCTGTTGGACTTCGCTATAATTTTGTGATAATTGAACATTAATTTGGCTTTGAAAAATCTCTGGTTTTATTTGAAATATTAATCCTGTGTCTTTATATTCAATAGCTTGTACTGGTGTACCTGATTGCCCTTGATAACTTACAGCCCCCAAAGTTGGAACTTGTTGACCGACAGAAATTGATGCATTTTTTCCGTTGCTCACTCTTAAAAACGGACTGCTCATTAAATTAAATCTGTTGTCTGTTTGAAGTGTAGAAAATAAAATTTCAAAAGATGAAGTAGTGAGTTTTGCAAAATTTAATAATGGGTCAGAAGAACCTAAATTAATTTTTAGTTTAGAATTTGCTAAATTTAAAAGTAAATTTAAAGCACTTCCATCAGTGTCATTAAAAGAGACTTCATAAATGTAAGCTTTCACTAAAATATCATTTTGCTTAACATCAAAAAGTTTGACGACTTCTAAAATTTCTTTTTTATGCTTTTGACTTTCTGCCTTAAAAATTAAAAAATCCATATTTCTTTGAAGAAATTGAGCTGCTGAACCTTGAGCTGGATTTTGAACTTTTGAAGCATCAGGGGTTGCATAGGTTGTTTGAGTTTCAAAAGACTTTGGAAATATAAATCTTAAATTGTCTTGAAGATAATTTGCAGAACGATATTTTGGAACATAATGACCCCATATTTCATATGGCTTTTGGTCTGATTTTTTTGTAGATACAAAATAGACATTTCCTGTCAATTGCAAATCATAGCCTAAACTTTCCAAAAAATTTCCTAAAAACTTGAATAAATCGCCATCAGTTCTCTGATTAAATCTAAATGAAATCAATCTTGAGTCATTGATAACATCAGGACTTAATACATAACTTTTTCTTGTTGCTTCGCTGAAAATTAAATTCATTAAAGTTGAAATAGTAATATCTTTGAATTGAAAAGATACTTTTTTCGGCTTAAT
>JACCDQ011309429.1_pt1 | contig 11399 bp, 11 predicted proteins | sample 7446031 | NCBI WGS metagenome assembly JACCDQ01 (sample SAMN15323442, study PRJNA562643) | freshwater metagenome | isolation source: river surface water | place: USA:Blue River Watershed | collected 2017-08-17
CGTTATGTTTGTTGCGTGTGGCACAAGCTATTATGCTGCAACTGTGGGTAAGTATTTGATTGAACAAACGGCTTTGTTGCCAGTTGAAATCGATGTTGCCAGTGAATTCCGTTACCGTAAGCCTATCATTCCTAAAAACACTTTGGTTATCACAGTTTCTCAAAGTGGTGAAACAGCTGATACATTGGCAGCGATCCGCATGGCGAAAGAAAAAGGCGCGCTAACGTTAAGTATTACAAATGTGCAAAAATCTTCAATCGACCGCGAAGCTCATGGTCATTTATATATGAATTCAGGCGTAGAAGTCGGTGTTGCCAGTACGAAAGCTTTCACGAGTACATTGGCACTATTAAATTTATTGGCTTTGCAAATCGCTAAGGTGCGTGGTGCTTTAGCTCCGCAAGATGAAAAGAAATTTATAAACGGATTGTTATCTATACCAAGTCAAATAGAAGTGGTTTTGGCTTATGATAAATACTTTTCAGAAGCGGCGAAAAAATTAAATGATTTCCGAGGGTTCCTTTACTTGGGCCGCGGTGTTAGCTTTCCGATCGCGCTTGAAGGCGCTTTGAAATTAAAAGAACTGGCTTACTTGCATGCTGAAGGTTACGCTGCCGGCGAAATGAAACACGGCCCTTTAGCTTTGATTGATTCGCGTATGGCAATCGTTGTTGTGGCTCCGACTGATGATTTGATCGAAAAAACGATCAGCAATCTTCAAGAAGCTAAAGCGCGCGGCGGTAAGATCATCTCTATCGGAACGGGCGAAAATGCGGCCCTGAAATCTATGAGCGAATTTTACTTATCAATGCCCGCTACGTCGTGGATGGCAAGCCCGCTGATTTCGGTAGTTCCGCTTCAGTTGATGGCTTACCACTTAGCGGACAGTTTGGGTTACGACGTTGATCAGCCTCGTAATTTGGCTAAGTCTGTAACGGTCGAGTAAGCAGTAATAGCATTTTTAGAACATTTGCAGAGCACTATGTACTTCTGCAAATGTTCTCAAGGCATACATCTAATAAATTCAATGTTTGATCTATTTTGCTTTTTGCAAAACCTTTGACCATTGTCTGTTCGGTTTCATTGACTAAAACATGCGCTTTACAAATCAACTTTTCAGCGCGAACTGTCAGTGAGTAATTAATTTTTTTCTTATGTAGTGGGTCATCGCCTTTTCGAACGTAGCCTAATTTTTCAAGATTATTCAGAGTTTTATTCATGGTTTGTGGGGTCACAAAGCAGCTTCTAGCAAGGTCGGCATTGGTTAAGTTCTTCTGATCTTCAAGCACGGATAAAGTCGAATATTGTGCTAGGGTTAGATTTAAGTCTCTTAATTTATTTTCTAACTGGCGGCTCATTTCGAACTGCAATTGGCTGATTTTGAAACTAATTCCTAAGGTATCCTTGAAACGCATAATTCTCCTTGATATATCAGCATCCTGATAATATGTATCAGCACGCTGATATAGTTTAGTTTGGGCTAACACTATAATTAAGGCAATAACACTTAACCAAAAGGGGATATCTATGACTAAAGTTTTAGTCGCAATCGTAGCTCTTGCTGCGGGAATAACGGCCAACGCGAAAAATTGTGAAGGTTTGCCGAATTACGAAAATTTAAAAAAGGCTTTAATTGAAGCTAGAAAACAAGCCAACGGTGGGTTCAATCTAGATATGTGGGCGACAATTGTAGATCGAAGCGGAACGGTATGCGTAGTGGCTTTTTCTGGTGAAAAATTTGATTCTCAATGGCTAGGAAGCCGCGTGATTTCTGCGCAAAAAGCTAATACAGCGAATGCATTTAGTTTAAAGGGTTTGGCCCTATCAACGGCGAATCTTTATTCGGCTGTTCAGCCGGGCGGTAGTTTGTTTGGCTTGCAAGAAAGCAATCCTGTTGACACTAAAGTGGCCTACGCCGGAGAAAGCCAAAAATTTGGATCTGTGAAAGATCCAATGAATGGGCACCGTATCGGTGGGGTTAACGTTTTTGGTGGAGGCTTAGCTTTGTATAATTCGAAAGGCGAAATCATCGGTGGATTAGGATTAAGCGGAGACTCTTCATGTGCGGATCACAATATCGCTTGGAGAGTTCGCCATTCATTAAATTTAGACTTCGTGCCTGCTGGAGTAAGTCCAACAAAAGATGATCAAATCATTTTCGATATTTCGAATGGCAAAAGCGCCGGCGGTTTTGGTCATGCAGCATGTGGTGGAACTGAAGCAAATTTAGTTTCATCTTTACCGGCTGTACAAAAAATTAAATAATTGCCGAGATCAAAAAAGCTAAAAGGCTTAGATTAAACTAAGCTTTTTAGTTAAAGAAGCTCGAATTTGATTCTTCTGTTGAAGTTAAGAAAGTTTGCTTCGGGGCACTGTTTAGAAGTTTGTAATACACTAAAACATTATCAACAAATTGTACGGTTTCGCGTCCGCGAGCGTATCCAAAAGTTAATTTTGAAAAATATTTTTCATCTTCAAGTTTCGGAAGAATTTTTTTCATATCTTTCCAGCGATATGGATTTTTCTTCAACTCGACAGCTAAGCGGCGGGCATCGCGCACGTGCGCCCAGCCGATGTTGTAACCCGATAAAGCTTGTGTCCAGCGTTCGTAATTTGAAAGATATGCAGGTGTTTTATTAAACAGATACCTTAAATAGTAAGCTCCGCCTTGGATGCTTTGTTCGGGATCTTCACGGTCTTCGATACCTAGGTATTCTGCTGTTTTCAACGTGATTTGCATCATGCCTTTAACGCCGGTGTAGCTTACAGCTGTTTGATCCCATTTTGATTCTTGGTAGGCTACTGCGGCCAATAAAGCCCAAGGGATGTGATTTTCGCGGGCATATTTTTTAAAGAGAGGTTGCCAAAGTGGCAAACGCGTTTGCGTGTGTTCATAAAACTTTTGGTACTGAAGTTTAGAGATTTCTTTTGTCATCAAAGGAGTGGTTTTTTCCTCGAAGGAACCAATCACTGTGAATGAAAAAAGTGCCATTAAAAGCATCAAAAGTTTTTGTATAAACATGCAAGGTTCATCGGTCTATAGAAGTAAGGCCGCTCAGTCATCCCTTTTGGCACAAAAATAAATCATCTCGAAAATACGCGAGTGTACTGACAAAATTTGCGCAAAGCGTGCAAAATTTTCTTGGGAACAAGCATTAAATGCGTCACAATATTATCAAGCAAAGTCGCTCACAAAGCGGTTTGTGGGTCGTTTCTAGAGGGGAAAGCTATGTCATCAGGTTGGATTGAAGTTGTCGTTGGTTCTATGTACAGCGGAAAAACAGAAGAACTTATTCGTCGAGTAAAAAGAGCTCAGTATGCGAAAATGAAAGTTCAAGTTTTCAAACCAGTTATCGATGACCGTTACCATGCTACGAATGTAACTTCTCACAATCAAAATCAAGTAGAAGCGACTCCACTGAAAGAAATCAATGATGTTTGGGATCATCTCAAAGATGATACGCAAGTCGTTGGCTTTGATGAGGGGCAATTTTTCACTATGGAACTTGTAAAAGTTTGTCGAGATTTAGCGGCGCGCGGAGTTCGGGTTATCGTTGCCGGACTTGATATGGATTGGAAAGCTCAGCCGTTTGAACCGATTCCAACTTTGATGGCTATCGCCGAAGATGTTACTAAGCACAGGGCGATTTGTATGAAATGTGGAGAGCTTGCTACGTACACCCAAAAAATCGGTGGATCTTCTGAATCACAAGTTGAAGTTGGTTCTCAGCAATTTTATGAAGCGCGTTGCCGCGTGCACTTCAAGCCGAAGGTCGAGGAAATTCAACCTTATTTAGATGGTAAGTTAGACCTTAGCCTTACTTAACATAAAAATTTCTTTCAAGTACCCGATTGTGTCCTAAGATAAAAGTGTCACTTAATTTTTTATTTATTAAGACAAAGGGGATACTCATGAATAAACAGTTCGTAGCTGCAATGACATCTGTTGCAATGCTAGCGTCGTCGTGTGTTTCGACGCAGAAATATGACACTCGTGGAATCGCAAGCAGCCAACCGGCTCCTGCGCCAGCCGTAACAGGAAAAGTCGCAGATATCGCAGCTCAAGGCGTTGAGCAAGTTGATGGACCTGCTCAACAAGAGATTTTGGCTTTAAGAAAAGGTCGTAATTTTGACTTTTCAAACAGACAATTTCGCGCTCGCAAATTCGAAGATTCTGATGTTAAAAAAATTGCATCAGCTTACGATGTGAAATTAACTGCCGGACAAGTGATGGTCGACAATGACTTATCGTTTGAACGCAAATTGCGTGTAATCGAAAGCGCTAAATCTGAACTTCGTATGGTTTATTTTATCTACGCAAGTGATGATAGTTCTTCGAAATTAAATGCTGCTTTATTGGCTAAAGCTAAATCTGGCGTTAAGGTGAAGCTTTTAGTCGATTTTATTACCAATTATAAAAATTTAGATCTTTTTATCGCTTTAAATAAATTAAGCGGTGGAAATATTGAACCTTATTTCTATAACTTTCCAAATCAACAAGTTTTTGCAGACGCGATGTACATGAGCTTACCATGCTCTAAAGTAAATCCAGGAGCAAAAGCTGAAGATGATACTTGTTATCAAGAAAAAATGGCAAAAATCAAAGCAATGGGATCTCCGGCTCAATTAAGAGAAAACCCACCTGCAATGGCTAAAATTCTTTTGTCAGGTATCTACGGCAAAAGTGCAACGGCTTTAAAAGTAGCTGTTGGTATGGGTGCGCAAATCAATCCGGCTGACTACAAAGGTGGAAATACACCGAAGCCATCTGAAGATGAATTAGAATCTTTGCTTGATTTAGCAGTTATTTTCAAAGAAGCCTTCGTTGATAATAGCATTATCGCGAAAATCAAACTTTCAATCGCGATGTCAATGTACGGAGAAAAAATTAATCCCATCTTGAACGAATTATCTGGTCGTTTTCCAGTTCGTTCATTAGGAGAATATGGTTCTGGTAAAGGCAATTCTCATGGCGATGTTTGGGATCACTTTACAGATTACACGCATCACAAATTAGTTTTGGCTGATAAAGAACAATTTGTATTGGGTGGTCGTAACGTTGAAGATTCTTATCACATGAAACACCGTGTAGGTTCTGAAGGTAAATACATCTTCATGGATACAGATTTCTGGGGTCAAACGGCAGCGGGTGGCGCAGTAAATATGGCGAAAGCATTTGATGCGATCGTTAAATCTCCGATGGTTGCGAACTTAGCCACAACTAAAAGTTATTTATCTTATGACTTCATCGCGAACTTAGCGCCTAAAGGTGCTACTGGTCCTGGAGCAACTGAAATGGCGATTGGTACTTGTGCTCAACAAGGTGCTGGCGAAAAATTAGGAGACTGTATTCTTTCTTCGATTTCGAAAATGCCAGGTTACAAAAATGAAGATGCACGTATTGCTGATGTGATGAAAAACATGCAGGCTTCTGCTGCTAACTATCAAGCAAAATACAAATTATCTCCTGAAAATGCATTTTCAACTTTATCACCTCGTGATTTAGAAACAGCTAGCTTTCATTATCTAGAAAACACTGTGATGAAAGATGGTAAGCGCGTTCCGGGTTCAAAAATTGGATTTGAAGCTGACTATAATAAAAATATTCAAGTGGCTTGGTATCGTGGTTTAGAAAACGTTTGCCGCGTAAGTCGCGACGAAAAACGAGATATGCGTGTTGTTTTCAATACAGCTTATCTATTGATGCCGACGGGAATGGTTCACCGTATTGCACAAATGATGAATAATGATTTCGGAGATTGTTCACGCGTAACCTTGACCTTCATCACGAATTCTCCGTACACAACTGACTTAGCTCCGATCAACGTATTGGCACGTTACCAATTGGGTGCTTTGTTTGATCACTATAATTCATTACAGCAGTATAAAGAAACATTTGAAGCGCCTGTCACTTTAGAAGGATCAGGAGATGACGCACGTTATGTTCCTGCAACTTCAAGTACTCCGGCTGACAAAATTGTGAAGTTTAAATACAAACAATTCTGGCCAAAACTTCAGTACTTTGAATACTTACCAACTGAAATTGATGACCTAGTCAGTAATTATGTTTCTAAAGGTAAGAAGCCAAATTCGTTACACACAAAAACTTCAATGTTAGGTGACGATTTGATTGTAGGATCTGCAAACGCTGACGTTCGTTCATACTTCATGGATACGAACAATGCGATGATGATTCGTAACGCCCATGAATTGAATGGTCAGTACCTAAAGTTCATCGATGGATTAATTTCTTCAGGTAAAATCGTAGATCGTATGGGTCATTTTCAAGGTCGCTCATTTGCTCAGTTAAGAGCTGAAAATGAAGAATTCTTGGTTAAGTTTGCTCAACGCTGGAGACAAGAAGGTCGTTTAGATAAAGGTTATGCTAAGAAAATCTTAGAATATATCGATGCTGGCGGACAAAAAATTTACACAACAACGAAAGATCTTTTAACTTATCGTAATAAGTTTGAAAACGCGAATGCGGGTGACGTCGTTCAAGGTGAGTCTTACAAATTTAACGAGCAGTTAAATAAAGACGCCAACGCAATGGATGATTTATTCAAATTGTTCTAGTTTATTTTTTACTTAAGTCTCTTTAGTTCGTAGCTCGTAGATTTTGTTACTGAAATATTGAGATGAAGGCCGACTGAAAAGTCGGTCTTTTTTTTTGGTGCCAGGCCCTGTTTGGTCTAGCGGTGCGGCAATTTCTTTTTTATTTCTTGATCACATACAAACAGCAGAAAAGTATCCACCGCATCGAACGACTCCCACTTGAAGATAAGTCGTGTATCGACCAACCAAAGCCGCGCAAGAATGTACATTTGTAGATTGTCCGTTTGGAGACGGAGAAGGGTCTGTTCCAGACCCCCCGGCTGCGTTTGGTATTCCTGGAAGAGATTGATTGTACCACGACATGCAAACTCGCATACAGTGCAGTGCGCTCGGGCAGCTGACATCGTGCCAAATGGTGTTCATGCTCGAAACATATGAACAAGATTTTCCTATTGAAGCACAAGCTGCATTTCCTGTCATACCATCATAAATTTCATCTGGCTTTAAAACGGTTAGTGAATTTCCACTTGATGAAGTAGAGCATGATAAAAATGGTCTAGCGCTTGGTCCGGCCCCACCAGTCATATTAATTGAAATCTGTACGCTTGTTTTGATCGGTCTCATTGCACGAATTGAATTATTAAAACTTACACTGAAGTTAGCCTTATAAACCCCCGGCGTTACGATGTTTAAAGGTTCTAAGCCAATTGATTCTGTATTCAAGGAAGACCCCGGAATGTTTTCACCTATTGGAGGTATAAAGTATCCGCCAACGGATGTGCAGGTTGGGCTAGGAGAAGAATATCCGGCCGACAAACTAGAAAATTGATGGGCATTAACAATAACCGGAGGAGTTTGTGTCATATCAAAAGTTTTATTTTTAAATGCACAATTACAATAATTAGAATTTTCAAACAAAGCTTGCATCTGCGTTTGCAACTCGTAAGTCAGAAGCTTTTCTCCGAATGCTTTTGCTTGTTTATTTTGATCTACCATCATATTGGCTAGACCCAAAGCTATAGTCAGCATAATGGCAGAAGCCACTAGGACTTGAATAATTGAGTTACCCTTTGAATTACAAAAAATCATTTTTTTTTGAAAATGCATTCAACGAAAGAATACCTATTTTTTGATACATTTCAAACTTGAAGCTAGCGCTTGGCGTTAGCTTCTGAAAAAAGATAATCAAAACTTTTATTTTGACCAAGCCGACAGCTCAGATCGAGCCCGCTCTATTTGCTTTTGTTTTTTTTCTTTTTTGTCTTTGATTTCTTCTGGCCAAGGGGGGATCAGCGCGAAATTGATGTTAGTTGGTTGAAAATTTTTTTCGCGGAAAGGATCCGTAATGGCTTCAAGAAGCGACCCCATCGCACTTGCTCGAGGAGGTGGCGCAAAAACCTTGTCATTCATCTTTTGCTCGATAAAGTTCGCAACTAGTAAGCCTATACAAGTTGATTCGAAGTAACCTTCAACTCCTGTGATTTGACCAGCGAAAAAGAGCCAAGGATCGTTCTTACTAGAAAGGTCCTTGTTCAAACGTTTCGGTGAATTGATGTACATGTTGCGGTGGATACTGCCCAATTTTAAGAATTCTGCGTTTTCTAGCCCTGGAATCATTCTAAAAATACGGGTTTGTTCACCGTAAGCCATGCGAGTTTGAAATCCCACAATATTGTAAGCAGTCGCTTCTTTATTGTCTTGGCGCAATTGAACGGCGGCAAATGGGTAGCGTCCCGTTTTTGGATTCGTTAACCCAACAGGTTTCATCGGACCAAAACGTAAGGTTTGTATTCCGCGATCAATCATAGCTTCAATTGGCATGCAACCTTCGAAGAAATCTGTAGTTTCAAAATGCTTCGGTTCGATTTTTCGAGCGTTTTTTATTTCTTCGACGAAATTAAAATATTGTTCTTTATCTAAAGGGCAGTTGTAGTAATCAGGAGTGCCTTTGTCGTAGCGATCGGCTTTCCATGCAATATCTTTGTTAATTGAATCTGCATCGATGATTGGGGCTATGGCATCGAAAAAGTACAGAAACTCGTCGCCGAAATGTTTTTGTAAATCAGCAGCCAAGGCCTCATCAGTAAGTGGCCCCGTTGCAATGACTGTGGGGCGCGGGACTTGATCTAATGAAGAAATAACTTCGCGCTTAATCGAGATATTTGGGTGAACTTCGATCATTGCAGTTACAGTAGCTGCAAATTTTTCGCGATCCATTCCAAGCGCTTGTCCGGCAGGGACAGCAGTTTCTTTTGCCGCTTTCAACACAAATGAATTCAGGTGCTCTGCCTCCCACTTCAGCTGACCAGTTGCAGAAACTTCATTCAAACTGCCGAAAGAATTCGAACAAACCAATTCGGCAAAATCAGTAGTTTTATGGGCAGGAGTTTGTTTTACCCCGCGCATTTCATAAAGATCGACCTGAAATCCTTTATGAGCCAGCTGAAGAGCGCATTCACTGCCGGCAAGGCCTGCTCCTACGACCGAAATTTTTTTGAGAGCGGATATATTTTTAAGCATGGGGTTACTTAGACTTTGTGCTCGAAAAAAGCAAGTTTTTGTACTAGGTATATGACGATGTCTGAAAAAGATTACCGCGTAAAATTTAAGACCGGAGCTGAAGTTCTACATAAGCTTCTAGAAGGCAATTCGACAGCTATGTCGGATCAGTATCTGCGTTGGAAATTGTGGCTGAGCTGGAAAGAAATCGTCGGTGATACCATCGCTGAAAATGCCGAGCCAGTTTCTTACAGCCACGGTATTTTGTGGTTGTGGGTTAAGAATTCGGTTTGGATGCAGCAGATGACATTCATGGTTGAACCCATCAAAAATTCAATCAATCAAAAGTTCAAACAAGGCTTCGTCAAAGAATTGCGATTTACTTTAGACCGTAAAAAGTTGCCGACTGGCGCTGATACTGAATTCAAAAAAAATATTCAAAAATTTATTAAGTAAAGACATTTTAGGTATTGTAAATGCAAAAGCGAGCTGTGCTTCTGCCCAACTCGCTTTTAAACAGGATTCACATGTTCACAGAACAGGAGATTCCGGAATGCGTACACCAAACTATGTACGTTATCGTCGAATTTTAGCGATAACTAAAGAAGTTCTGAAGATTATTTTGCTAGTCATAATGATCGTGCTGAAACTGAATAACTAGTTAAAACTAGAGGAAATTCTGACGTGTATCTCGACCAAGGACTCGTGACTGGAGAAAACGGCCGAGATAAATGTGAATAGTGAACTCCACGGAACAGTTGGGTAGAAGCATCACTCTTCAACTGAAGATTTTAGAATCTGTTTGACCTGTTGATTTTTTTGGCCCGCTCCAAGAATATTTTTAATTCGATCATGTACAGATCGATCGTTGATCAGGGCTCCGAGTGTGCCTTCGCCGCGATCAATTTTGTCGACGATCTTTTCAAGCTTTGTGATCGATCGATCGAAGCTTCCTTTTTTTAATGTTCCGTTTAAATTTGACGAAACTTCAGAAAGATTTCCCGCAGCGCTATCAAGCTTGTTTAACAAAGACGGAATTTTATTATTAGCCGTTAAAGAGTTCATTAATTTTTGAAAGTCAGAAATAGCATCAAACAGTTTTTCGCTTTCGCTACCACGCTTGCTTAAGATCGCCAAAAAGTCGTTACCGTAATCGGCTTTGATTTCGTTGCCGTTTTTGACGGCCTCTGCCGCGGGAGTGCCTGGTGTGATGTAAAGGTATTTGTCACCTAAAGCACCTTGAGTGCGAATTTCAATATGACTATCAATTTTAATTTTTGATTTAAATTCGGGGTCGATACGACTGACCACTTCGACTAAATTTTTAGTTTCATCAAAAGTGATGCGATCAACGTTACCGACTTTTAATCCAGATAAAGAAACGACTCCACCGACGTTTAAACCCTGAACTGAATCAAAGTAACTGCGAATTTCAAAAGTGTCTTGAAAAAGGGTTTTGTTCGAGCCCAAAGTGAAAATTGAACCTAAAAGAACGATAAGTCCGGCTAATAAAAAAACTCCGACCTTCATTTGTGTCATAAAACGTTTCCTTCGATGAATTGATAGATCAAACTGTTCTTGTCATTCTGCAGTTGCTGAGGTGTGCCTTGTTCTTTAATGACTTTGTCTTTTAAGAATGCAAATTTGTCGCAAACCGCAAAAGCCGTCGGCATATCGTGCGTTACCAAAATAGAAGTTACGCCCTTTTTCTTAAGACTTAAAATAAGTTCTTGAATTCTTTTCGTATTATACGGATCAAGTCCTGCGGTGGGCTCATCATAAAGTAAAACTGAAGGTTCAAGCATCATGGCCCGAGCCAAGCCTACACGTTTTTGCATACCACCTGAAAGTTCGCTCGGGTAAAGCCCCTCGGTTCCAGGTAAGCCAAATTCATTCAATTGTATTTCAATTTTTCTTTTGATCTCAGATTCTGTTAATTTTGTGTGTTCAACTAAAGGATAAGCTAAATTTTGAAATACGGTCATCGAATCGAACAAAGCCCCACCTTGAAAAGCATAGGCAACCTTTTTTCGAACTTGAACCCATCGTGATTCGCTAAGCTTTGTGACTTCTTGATCTTCGATTTGAATCGATCCCGAGTCGGGCTTTTCTAACCCAATAAGACTTCTTAGAATGACCGATTTACCGGCTCCGGAACCACCAACTAAACCTAAGCATTCACCTTTTTTGACGTAAAAAGAAACGTCTTCGTGAATCACCTTAGAGCCGAAAGATTTTTTGAAATTTTTGACTTCAATTACAGCCATTTTTCAACAATCCAAAATATTTTTGCTAAAAAGAAATCGCCAATTAAAATCAGTAATGATGAAGTTACAACAGCGCGC
>JACCDQ010213817.1_pt1 | contig 11397 bp, 7 predicted proteins | sample 7446031 | NCBI WGS metagenome assembly JACCDQ01 (sample SAMN15323442, study PRJNA562643) | freshwater metagenome | isolation source: river surface water | place: USA:Blue River Watershed | collected 2017-08-17
CCTCCCACATCGACTTGAAGAAGGCGGCGTCATGCCGACCTGACGACAGGATGCGTGGATTGCGCCCCAGCACCTCGGCTGGGCGATAGCCGGTGATGGCCGTGAAGGCCGGATTGACATCGATGATCTGGTTGTCGGCGTTGGTCACCATGATGCCCTCCGCCGCGTTCTCCATCACCGCCGCCGCAATCTTGAGCTTGCGCTCGGCGGCCAGTTCGTCGGTGATGTCATGAATGGTCACCACCCACTGCGCTTCACCCTCCGCCTCGATGGTCGCCAGATAAAGCTCGCCAACGCGAACGCTATCGGTCGACTGCTGCCTGAACAACACATTCGACAAGCGCGATGACGCTTCATGCCTCGTCGATTGTGCCAGCCAACTTTCGAAACGTTCCTGCTCACGCGCCAGCAGCAGCGTCGCCAGACTGCCGCCCTGCAGTTTGTCGACCGCCAACCCGAACAGCGCCGAAGCCCGGAGATTGGCAAACATGATCCTCAGGGAAGAACCAGCAACGATCAGGATCGCATCCTGGCTGGTCTGGATCACTGAACGATAACGCGCCTCGCTGTCGGCGATCAGGACTTCCTTGCGCTGCCGCTCGGCCACCTCGCCCTGCAATCGCTCATTGGTTTCGGAGAGTGCCTGCGTGCGCTCGGCAACCAGCGCCTCCTGACGCCGGGCAATCTGGCGCAACTGCAGCACATGCTGATACGTCCGCGCCATCACCAGATGAAGCAGGACAGCGATCACCAGCGCGACGAGCCCGTAGGAAAGCGCTGCCCGGGTCCGCTCACGCGCCATGATCGTCATCACCGACGCGGCCGGCATGGTGACACTGATGCCACCACGAATCTGCCCGACCGCATAGCCCTGCTTGGCATGACAGCGTAAACACGGCTCCTTGACGAGCAGCGGCGCCATGTAGCGATGAACAGGCTGCTCTGGGTCGTCGATGAATTCGATCCGCTCCTTCAAGCCCTGCGACTCGAAATCGGCGAGGGCCCGTTGCTCCCAGGAGTCCGGAGCATTGGCCGGGCGAATCGGCTTGAGGCTGGTGATGTGGAAGCGAACACCATCGACCTTTTCAGCGATCTCGGCGATCTGCCGAGTCATGAAAGCGGGGTTGATCATGGTCAGTATCGAGCCATCGGCCATGACCAGATCGCGCTTCGGATGCTCGAGATAGGGATTCGGTTGCGTCCGTTCGGTGACACGGACATACACCCCGCCATGCTGGGTGTTCCAGTCACGCGTCAGTTCGATCAGCTTGAAAAGGACGTTACCGCGCTCGCGCGCCAGTGAGGCCCCGTTCGCCTCGATGTGTGCAAACTCGTTGATCAGCGCCGCGCCGTACAAGAAACCAATGGCAACGTAAGCAAACACGACCCATCGCCAGAAAGCCCAACCGAACGGCAACGCCGGGCTTGCAGCCTGCTCATCGTTCACAAGGTCGGAAATGGTCATCGAGTCATCATAAAAAAGCCATGCAGCCGCAACAATACCGAGAAATGGGTAGAAAAGCTCGTATAGTTCGCGCTCCCCCAAAGAGTGCTGCCGATGTTGCGAATTCGCCCTGTTCTGACCAGCCTGATCAGCTGCCTGGCACTGACCACCCAGGTCCTGGCCGACCCGCTACCGGATACGTTCTTGCGCGCCCTCAAAGCCGCCCAGATCCCTGAAAGCAGCGTCGGCATTGTCGTTCAGGCAGTCCCGCCAGCGCCATCCGCCGGGGCAGCCCCCCTGATCAGCCATCAGGCGACGCAGGCAATGAACCCGGCCTCGGTGATGAAACTGCTCACCACCTATGCCGCCCTCGACCTCCTGGGGCCAGCCTGGACATGGAAAACCTCGGTCTGGATCGATGCCGATGCGGTCGACGGCAAATTGAATGGCAATCTGTATCTGCGAGGGAGCGGCGACCCACGCTTTGCCATCGAGCATCTGTGGTCACTGCTGCGCCAGGTGCGGCAGCGGGGCATCCAGCAGATCAACGGCGATATCGTGCTCGACCGCACCGTATTCAACGTTCCGGCCATCGACCCCGGCGCCTTCGACGACAAACCGATGCGCCCCTACAACGTCGGCCCGGATGGCCTGCTCCTCAATTTCCGCGCCCTGCGCTTCACCCTGCTGCCGGGCAACGGCAAACCCCAGGTCATTCAGGAAACGCCGAACGATGCCCTGCGTGTCGACAACCGCCTGCGCAGCACTAGCACCGACTGCGGCAGCGACTGGAAAGACCAGATCCAGACCCGTCTGATCCCGGAGAATGGCGGCCAGCGCCTCGAGTTTTCTGGTAGCTACAGCCTGCTTTGCGGCGAGCGCGCGCTCAACCTGGCGCCGTTGCCGGCCGACCTGCATGCGGATGGACTGGTGCGCAGCCTGTGGCGCGAATTGGGTGGCACGCTCAACGGCCAGGTCCGCAACGGCACGGTCGCCACGGCCAGCCTGCGCCTGCTCGAATACGAGTCCGAGCCACTGGCCAATGCCGTGCGCGACATCAACAAGTTCAGCAACAACGTCATGGCCCGGCAACTCTTCCTGACGCTGGGCAACGACACGGCACCGGCCACCCCGGAACGCGCCCAGCAGCGCATCCGCGACTGGCTGAACAGTCGCGGCTTGCGCTTCAACGAACTGGTCATTGAAAACGGGTCCGGCCTGTCGCGGCGCGAACGGATCAGTGCCGACAGCCTCAATCGGCTGCTGCTTGATGCCTGGAGCAGCCCGGTGATGCCCGAATTCGTCGCCAGCATGCCGATTGTCGGCTTCGACGGAACGATGAAAAAACGACTCAAGGCCTCCGAGGCCAGCGGCCGTGCGCACATCAAGACCGGGACGCTGGAAGGCGTCAAGACCGCTGCCGGTTACGCACTCGATGGCCAGGGACGACGCTATGCCGTGACCGTCTTCATCAACCATCCGAAAGCCCAGGCCGGCGGGGCTGCCATCGACGCCCTGCTGCTCTGGATCGCCCAGCGCAAGTAGAACTAGAAACGGGGGCCGCAGCCCCCGTTGTTGCGATCGATTGGCTCGATCAGAACTCTTCCCACTCGTCCTCATCGTTCGCCAGCTTCGCCGGCAGGCGTGCCGCCGGCTTGGGCGCTGCCGGCAGGGAGCGAACCGGCGCCTGAATGGCCGGACGTTCCGGCGCCCGCTCGACCGGTGCTGCCAGGCGAGCGACGCTTGCCTGATGTGTCGATAACCGGAAGACGCCGACAGCCTCAACCAGGCCTCGCGCCTGTTCCTCAAGGCTTTCAGCAGCGGCCGTCGCTTCCTCGACCAGGGCCGCGTTCTGCTGGGTCACTTCGTCCATCTGCGACACGGCCAGCGTCACCTGCTCGATGCCGGAACTCTGTTCGCGGCTGGCGTTGGAGATTTCGGTCACCAGCGCCGCCACGCGCTGGAAGCTGGTCACCACCTCGTCCATCGTCGAGCCGGCCTGACCGACCAGGCGGGCACCGCCTTCGACCTTGCCGACCGATTCGTCGATCAGTTCCTTGATCTCCTTGGCGGCACTGGCCGAACGCTGGGCCAGGTTGCGCACCTCGGTCGCCACCACGGCGAAGCCACGGCCCTGTTCGCCGGCACGCGCCGCCTCGACCGCGGCATTGAGCGCCAGGATGTTGGTCTGGAAGGCAATGCCGTTGATCACGCCGATGATGTCGGCAATGCGCTTCGAACTGTCCTGGATGCCATTCATCGTCTGAACGACTTCCTTGACCATGCGACCCCCACGAACCGCAATTTCGTTGCTGCTGTTGGCCAACTCATTGGCCTGCTTGGCATTCTCGGCATTCTGACGCACGGTGGCGTTGAGCTGCTCCATCGAGCTGGAGGTTTCTTCCAGCGACGAAGCCTGCTCTTCCGTCCGGCTCGACAGATCGGTATTGCCTGCCGCGATTTCCTGCGAGGCGGTATTGATCGACTCGGAAGCTTCCTTGATCCGGCCGACCACGTCGCGCAGACGCTCGATGGTGCTGTTGGTGTCGTCCTTGAGTTGTCCGAAGATGCCGGCGAATTCGGCATCGATCGTTTCGGTCAGGTCGCCGCGCGCCACCTTGCTCAGCACATCGGAGGTTGCGGTGAGCGCGCTCTGGGTATTTTCAAGCAGTGCGTTGAGGCCGGTCGCCAGCGCTTCGAAGAAACCGGACTTGCCCTGCGTATCGAGACGCATCGACAGATCACCCTGGGTCGCCGCCTGGACGATCTCGGCGATTTCGCGCTCGGTCAGGACTTCGGCGGTGCGATCCTTCCACTCGGCGACGGTACCGAGACGCTGGCCGTTGGCGTTGATCACCGGGCTGGCGGTCACCGTCATGTGACGTCCGCCAATCTCGAGCCCGGCGGCGTAGGACTTGCTCAGCGAACCCAGCAGATTGGCCTGGTGCGACGGATTCTTGTGGAAGATGTCGATGTTCTTGCCCAGCAGGTTTTCCGCATCGAAGTTGGGCAACTGGGCACGAATCGCACTCTCCGCGCCCTTGAGGATGGTGACTACGGAATGGTTGGTGTAAATGATGTTGCGACCGGCATCAGCGATCATCACGCCGGTCGACACGTTGTCGAGGGCGATTTTGATGCGTGTCATTTCATCGGCCGTACGACGGGTTTCCGCCACATTGAAGCCCTGCTGGATCTGCATGGACTGCAGACCCTGCATCAGCTTGCCCATCTCGTCATTGCGCGAAACCTCGACGTTGCGGGTGTAATCACCGGCGGCAATCGCCTGCAGGCCCGTCTGGATTTCCGCCAGTGGCTGCATGATCAGCCGGAGCAACCCGCGCGCCACCAGAATGCTGGCGATGATGGCAAACAGGATGACGGCGAGCATGTAATTGCGTGCCTCGCCCGCCTCTTCATCGTTCATCTTGATGAAATTGTGGCCGGATTCCACCTGCAGCTTGTAGATCGCATCCAGTTTCGCGGAGGCTTCAACGTAGAACGGATTAATCTGCTTGAGCAGGACAAGGTTGGCATCGGCGAAACGTCCTTCGGCCAGCGCCTTCTGGGCAACCTTCAGTCCTTCGCCCACATAACGCTTGCGGGCTTCGACGAAGGCCTCGGCGGCCTGCTTCTGCTCCGCTTCTTTCAGTACAGGCTGGACCTTGTCCCACTGCTCGGAAATCATCGCAATATTCTTGTCGATGGCCCCCAGATGGGTCTCGAGGGAGTGATCGTGCATCTTGGCATACGGCCCGGCCGGCTCACGCTGCAACGACAACAAAACCTGCGACCGGTTATCGGCCATCAGCTTGCCAATCTGGGCCAACGACGACATGGGCTGCAGGTTCTCGTCATTCAGGTCCTCGACATGGTGGGCGAGTTCCTTCATCCCCATCCATCCGGCCAGCGCGACGAGCAGTATCACGACCAGCATGCCGACCAAACTGGCCTTGAGTTTGGTCGCCACCGACAACCCGGCCAGGAAACCCGGTCCACGGGTGACGACAGCACCATGACGAATCTGCTTGTTGCCCTGGCGTTGCTCGCGGAATTCGCGATAGACGTTTTCCGTCGCCTCGACGACCTGACGGCTAGGTGCACGGCGTACCGACATGTAGCCGGTAATCTGACCGTTTTCGCGAATCGGCGTCGCAGTCGCCAACACCCAATAATGATCGCCATTCTTGCAGCGGTTCTTGACCATCCCGGTCCAGGGCCGACCATCCTTCAGGTCACGCCACAGATCGGCAAAGGCCTCCATCGGCATGTCGGGGTGACGAACGATGTTGTGTGGCTGACCGATCAGTTCCTCGGTCGTGAAGCCCGAAATATCGAGGAACGTCTGGTTGATGAAGGTGATTTGCCCCTTGAGATCCGTCTTCGAGACGATGATCTCACCCTCCTTGAGCATGACCTCTTGATGGGTTACCGGAAGATTGGTCCGCATGCCTTACCCCGTGTTTTTTTGACAGAATTGAAAAATAACATGGAAATCCAAATCACAGCGCAAGGCTGTCCCACATCGCGTCGACCTTCTGTTTGACGGCGTCATCCATGACAATCGTCCGCCCCCATTCGCGGCTCGTTTCACCCGGCCATTTATTGGTTGCATCCAGCCCCATCTTCGATCCAAGGCCCGCCACCGGGCTGGCGAAGTCGAGGTAGTCGATCGGTGTGTTATCGACGAGCGTGGTATCGCGTGTTGCGTCCATTCGCGTCGTCATCGCCCAGATCACTTCCTTCCAGTCACGAATGTCGATGTCGTCATCGACCACGATGATGGTCTTGGTGTACATGAACTGACGCAGGAAACTCCAGATGCCGAACATGATGCGCTTGGCGTGGCCCGGATACTGTTTCTTGATCGACACGATGGCCATCCGGTAAGAGCAACCTTCCGGCGGCAGGTAGAAATCGACGATTTCCGGATACTGTTTCTGCAGCAACGGCACGAAGACTTCGTTCAGGGCAACGCCAAGAACCGCCGGCTCATCTGGCGGCTTGCCGGTGTAGGTACTGTGGTAGATCGGGTTTTTGCGCATCGTGATGCGGTCGACCGTAAAGACGGGGAATTCCGCCTGCTCGTTGTAGTAGCCGGTGTGGTCGCCGTAGGGGCCTTCGAGCGCCAACTCGCCGGGGTGGATGGCGCCTTCGAGAACGATCTCGGCCGAGGCTGGCACCTGCAGCGTCGAACCCAGGCATTGGGTCAGTTCGGTCTTGCCACCCCGCAACAGGCCGGCGAACTGGTATTCGGACAATGAATCGGGAACTGGCGTGACAGCACCGAGGATGGTCGCCGGATCGCAGCCGAGGACAACGGCGACCGGAAACGGCTGCCCCGGATTAGCCAGTTGGTGGTCGCGGAAATCCAGGGCCCCGCCGCGATGCGCCAGCCAGCGCATGATGACCTTGTTCGGGCCGAGCACCTGCTGGCGATAGATGCCAAGATTCTGCCGCGTCTTGTGCGGGCCGCGCGTCACGACCAGACCCCAGGTGATCAGCGGCGCGATGTCGCCCGGCCAGCAGTGCTGGATCGGCAGGCGCGACAGATCGACATCCTTGCCTTCCCAGACGATTTCCTGGCATTTGGCGGTCGACACCATTTTCGGTGCCATATTCAGCACTTGCTTGAGGACGGGAAGTTTTTCCCAGGCATCCTTCAACCCCTTGGGCGGTTCCGGCTCCTTCAGGAAAGCGAGCAATTTGCCGACTTCGCGCAGGGCCTGCACCGATTCCTCGCCCATGCCCAGCGCCACGCGCCTCGGCGTACCGAACAGGTTGGCGAGTACGGGAATCTCGTGCCGATGCTGCGCGGTTTTCGGTTTCTCGAACAACAGGGCCGGCCCGCCGGCGCGCAGCACACGGTCGCCGATTTCGGTCATTTCGAGATGCGTATCGACGTCGACCGCAATCCGCTTTAGTTCACCGGTGCGCTCGAGTTGCGACATGAAGTCGCGCAGGTCGTGATATTTCATGGCAGCAGATAGCTCACAGCCAGCCCGATGAAGATGGCCAGCCCGACATAGTTGTTGTGGAGAAAAGCGCGGAAGCAGGCCAGGCGTTCGCGCTCGCGAATCCAGCCGTAATGCAGCCCCATGATCCCGGCAGCGACGCCGAGCCCAAGGTAGAACGGCCAGCCCAGATGACGCGACCAGCCGATGCCCCCGAGGATCAACAACGTCACCAGGTAGCACAACATCACCGCCAGCACGTCGAACCGGCCGAAGGTGATCGCCGACGTCTTGATGCCGATTTTGAGATCATCGTCGCGGTCGACCATGGCATATTCGGTGTCATAGGCAACGGCCCAGAAAATGTTCGCCAACAACAGCCACCAGGCCTCGAGCGGCACCTGGTTGAGATGCGCCGCGTAGGCCATCGGGATGCCGAAGCCGAACGCGATACCAAGATAAGCCTGTGGAATGGCCAGGAAGCGCTTGGTGAAAGGATAGCTGGCGGCGAGCAGCACGGCCGGCACCGAGAGCAGGATGACCAACGTATTGCCCAGCAGCAGGACCAGGACGAAGGCACAGAGCGACAAGGCAGCAAACAGCATCAGTGCTTCGCGCGTCGACACCCGTCCAGCGGTCAACGGCCGTTCCTTGGTGCGTTCGACATGGCGGTCAAAATCGCGGTCGGCATAATCGTTGATGACACACCCGGCTGAACGCATCAACACCGTGCCGAGCACGAATATCCAGACGACCACCCAGTTCGGGTTTCCCTGCGCCGACAGCCAGAGCCCCCACAAGGTTGGCCAGAGCAGCAGCAGGATGCCGATCGGCTTGTCGAGCCGCATCAGCTTTTCGTAGAGGTCGAGTCTTTCCTTGATTTCAGGCCAGTTCTTCATCGCGCCATTTTAACCGCGCCTCGTGACAACTGCCCGCGGGCATCGGCGTGATGACTGTTCGCACGTGCAACAGCGTGTCAGAATGCCGGCACTCTTAACGCGAGGACTGCACAGCAATGAAAACGATTCTGCTGGTCGATGACTCCACCACCATCCGCAACATGCTGAAAGCCTACCTGCAGCCCCTCGGCTACAAGGTACTGGAAGCCGCCGGCGGCCGAGCCGGCCTGCAGCAGGCGGAATCCCAGGCGCTCGACCTGATCATCACCGACCAGAACATGCCCGGACTCGACGGACTCGGCATGGTCAAAGCCATTCGCGAAGGCGGTCGCAATGCGCAGGTGCCGATCATCGTGCTGACCACCGAAACCTCGGACGAAATGAAGTTGAAGTTCCGCACGGCCGGCGCCAATGGCTGGATGTCCAAACCGTTTTCCCCGGAGCGTCTCGAGACCGCGCTGAAAAAGTTTTTTGGCTGAATTTGCAAAAAATCCTGCGGTCGACCGTCAGGATTTGAGCATTTCCGCGCGTGAGCCGAGCCAGCGCTCGAGGTGACGAGCCGCCATTTCCGGTGCCGTACGCAACAAGTCCTCCGCCACCTCACGCGCCATGTCGACCAGATCGACGTCCTGTTCCAGATCGGCATAACGCAGCAGCGGTACGCCACTTTGCCGCGCCCCGACAAATTCGCCGGGACCGCGCAGCTGCAGATCCTGACGCGCGATTTCAAAGCCGTCGGTATTCTCAAAGATGATCTTCAGGCGCTGCCGCGCCGTTTGTGACAGCGGCTGGGCATAAAGCAGGACGCAGGTCGATTCGTAAGGACCGCGCCCGACCCGACCGCGCAACTGGTGCAACTGCGACAGGCCGAAACGTTCGGCGTGCTCGATGACCATCAGGCTGGCATTGGGCACATCGACGCCGACCTCGATCACCGTCGTCGCCACCAGCACATCGATCTCGCCGCCGGCAAAGGCCGCCATCACCTGCTGCTTGGCTTCGGCCTTCAAGCGACCATGCACCAGCCCGACCCGCAGCGCCGGCAATTCCTCGGTCAGTTGGGCATAGGTCGCCTCAGCGGTCTGCAATTGCAGGGTTTCCGACTCCTCGATCAGCGGACACACCCAATACACCTGACGCCCCGCCTCGACCTGCCTAGCGATGAAAGCGATGACATCGTCGCGCCGCGAATCGGCGACCAGACGCGTCCGAATGGGCGTGCGCCCCGGCGGCAATTCATCGAGCACGGTGACGTCGAGATCGGCGTAATAACTCATCGCCAGCGTGCGTGGAATCGGTGTCGCCGACATCATCAACTGATGCGGATTGCCCCCCTTCTGGCGCAGGGCGAGGCGCTGGGCAACGCCGAAGCGATGTTGTTCATCGACGATCGCCAGGCCAAGGCGGGCGAAATCGACGCTGTCCTGAATCAGGGCGTGCGTGCCGACGATCAGTTGCGCATCGGCCGCCGCGCTGGACAGTTGCGCCCGTTTGGCCGCCGCTTTCAGGCTGCCGGTCAACCAGGCCACCCTGACACCCAGCGGCTCGAGCCAGCCACGCAATTTCAGGTAGTGCTGTTCGGCCAGAATCTCGGTGGTCGCCATGAAATCAAAATGACAACCGGCCGAGATCGCCTGGCAGGCGGCCAGCGCCGCGACGATCGTCTTGCCCGCCCCGACATCGCCCTGCAACAAACGCTGCATCGGGTGCGGCTGCGCCAGATCGGCCGTGATTTCATCCACCGCTCGCTGCTGAGCGCCGGTCAAGCCGAAAGGCAGGCGAGCCAGCAGGCGCTGCGCCAGATCATCCCGGGCCTGCAAGCAGGGCGCGCCCTGCGCCCGCCGCGCCATGTAAGCCTGACGCAGGGAGAGTTGCTGGGCCAGCACTTCATCGAACTTGATCCGCCGCCAGTGCGGATGCTGGCGTGACTGCAACGCCGCCTGCGGCGTTCCCGGTGGTGGCTGATGGAGAAAATGCACCGCATCGGCGAAATCGGACAAGTTGAGAGACTGCCGCACTGCGGCCGGCAGGGTATCCGCCAGATCACTCCCGGCCAACGCCCGCAGCACCAGCTTGGCGATCCCGCCGACGGTCAACCCCGCCGTCGTCGGATAAATCGGGGTCAGTGCCGTGGGCAGCGGCTCGTTCTCGCCAACGCAACGAAAGCGCGGATGCACCATTTCCGCACCGAAGAAACCCTGACGGATTTCGCCAAAAGCGCGGATACGCACGCCTTCGCTCAAGGCCCCGCGCTGGCTCGGGTAAAAGCTGAAGAAGCGCAGGGTCAGTGGCCCCGAGGCATCCTCGGCACGGACGACCATCTGGCGGCGCGGGCGAAACTGGACTTCGTTGCTGCACACCACGACCTCGACCTGAACCGCTTCGCCCCATGGCGCCCTGGTCACCGGGACGATCCGGGTTTCGTCTTCGTAGCGCAACGGCAGGTGCAGGATGAGATCCTGCGTATTCTGCAGGCCAAGGCGTGCAAGCTTCTGCTGTAGCGAATTCCCTGACTTACCCGCCTTGCCTGGTTTGGCCGATGTCGAAGCGGGGCCCACCGATACCCCGCCGGCCTCCCTCAGTTGCCGAGGCACATTACCGCATCCGCCTCAACCAGGGCGCCACGCGGCAGTTCCGTGACGCCGACCGCGGCACGCGCCGGGAAAGGCTCGCTGAAATAACGGGCCATGGTCTCGTTGACCTTGGCGAAATTACCGAGATCGGTCAGGAAGACGTTCAATTTGACGACATCCTGCAGCGAGCCGCCGGCAGCTTCGGCAACGGCTTTCAGATTCTCGAAAACGCGCACGATCTGGGCATCGATGCCATCGACCATCTGCATGCTGGCCGGATCGAGGCCGATCTGCCCGGACAGGTACACGGTGTCATTGACCCGGACCGCCTGCGAATAGGTGCCGATCGCGGCCGGTGCATTGGGTGTGGAAATAATGGTTTTTGCCATGAACTGTCTTCCCGTTGGAAAATCAAAAGTCTGAATTCTATCGCCGAAGGCACGTCGACCGTCAAAGCCATGAACCCACGTATCGTATCCCTGGAAAAACTACTCAACGGCCCGCGCGATGGCGCCTTGCTGCGCTAC
>JACCDQ010968130.1_pt1 | contig 11397 bp, 9 predicted proteins | sample 7446031 | NCBI WGS metagenome assembly JACCDQ01 (sample SAMN15323442, study PRJNA562643) | freshwater metagenome | isolation source: river surface water | place: USA:Blue River Watershed | collected 2017-08-17
CAGGACGCAGCACCGAACCACCGCCAGTGGACAATACACCTTTGGCGCGCTGGCTCAATTCGTCGATCATTTCCGCCTCGACATCCCGAAAACGGGCCTCCCCTTCGCGTTCGAAATACTCGCGAATTGAACAACCCAGACGGTTTTCAATCGCGTGATCCGAATCAACGAAAGGGATGTTGAGCCGTCGGGCCAATTGACGCCCCACGGTAGATTTGCCAGAGCCAGGCAGACCGACCAAAACCAACAATGTGTGCTTTCTTAACGTGCTGATGCACTGAGATCCAGCATTTTAGGGGTTATGAACACCAGCAACTCTTGCTTGGCCGTGGCGCGGCGGCGGTTCTTGAACAAGTAGCCCAGGAACGGCAAGTCCCCCAAGAGGGGGACTTTGTACTCGTCTTCTTGCTCGGTGGTTTCGTAAATGCCACCAATCATGACCGTGCCGCCGTTGTCGACACGCACTTGGGTGTTGACGTGTTTGGTGTCAATGGCAAAGCCTGCAGGGGTGATTTGCCCCACGCTGTCTTTGTGAATGTCCAAGTCCAACACGATGCTGCCTTCGGGGGTGATTTGCGGGGTGACCTCAAGCTTCAAGTTGGCCTTGCGAAAAGCAATTGCGGTGGCGCCACTGGCGGTGGCCATTTGGTATGGCAACTCGGTGCCTTGTTCAATCACCGCCTTGGCTTGGTCTGCCGTGACCACCCGAGGGCTGGACACAACCTTGCCTTTGCCATCGGCCTCGAGCGCAGAGAGTTCCAAGTTCAAAAATTTGTTTTTGGTCGCATTGAAAATCGACACTGCAAAACTGGCCGCTTCAAACCCGTTGAGGTTGGCCGCAGGCAGATTGACGAACTGACCGCTGGTGTTCAAGGCCTTGTCGGCGATGCCGAAGTTCGTTCCCTGCAAAGCCGTGGGATTGGCGTTGGCCAACACATTGGCCTGGCTAGGGCCCCACACTGTTTGCCCGCCAGCTGGGCCCAGACCGCCCAAGCGCACACCCAAGCTTTGACCAAAGGTATCGCTGGCTTGCACGATGCGCGCCTCGATCATCACTTGACGCAACGGCACATCGATCTGGGCAATCATCTGCGCCACTTGGTCTAGCCGCTGCGCGATGTCTGTCACTAACAATTGGTTGGTACGCGGCTCAGCCATGGCGCTGCCTCTTGTGCTGAGCATGCGTGCGCCCACGGAAGGCGCCGCGCCATTCGCAGCCAAGCCCATCGGCAGGGGGGTGCTGGCCCAGCTCGCGGGTGGCCAGGCCATGGGCGAGCTGGCCATGCCTTGGATATGCCCCACCACGTCAGTCGCCTTGGCGTAGTTCAAAACAAAGCTGCGCGTTTGCAAGGGCTCCAAGTTTTGCAAGGCCAGCTGGCTTTCGAAAGCCAGCTTGTCGCGGGCAGCCACTTCGGCACGTGGCGCCACCCAAATCACACGGCCTTGACGGCGCTGACTCAGGCCTTTGGCTTGGGCAATGATGTCGAGCACCTGATCCCAAGGCACTTGGTGCAAACGCAGCGTGAGCGAACCCGTCACGCTGTCGGAGGTGACGATGTTGAAGCCCGTGAAATCCGCCAAGATTTGCAAGGCCGTACGCACCTCGATGTTTTGAAAATTCATCGACAGCGGTTGACCGCTGTACACCGGTGTGACCATGGGATGGGTTTCTTGAGCCGAACAGAGGGGATGGCCCCATACCCATGCGACGATCAAGCGCACTAGCACTTGGCCCGCAACGCTTGTGAATTTCGAGGCGCGCGCTGTCATCGTCCAGTCTCCTCAAGCGTCAACACCACATGGCGTGGATGCCAAGCGCCATCCGGGTCGCGGACCAGCTCACGCACGCTCAGCTGCTCGGGGGTCACGTGAGACACGCGCCCGAACTCTTGCCCCAGATACCCCCCGACCCCCACGCGATACACCATGTCACCCAAGGAGGGGGCGGCCTTGGGTGCAGCACTGGCCTCCTCGCTGACGCGTACCAACGCCTGCGGAGCACCATCTTGCGAGAGCCAACCCACGTAGCGCAAACGCTCACGCGCAAAAGCCTCCAAGGGTTCACGCAAGCGCTTGCGCTCTGGTCCAAGCCATGCCGCGAAACTGGGGTGCTGTTGCGCCTGTCGCTGCTGAATGTCCGCCCATTCCTCGGCACTGAACGGATCGGCCAACGCGTCAGACGCAACGCCTGCCGCGCTCGCAAGACGCCACGGCTGCTGAACCCCCTCCGGCGTTTGTGGCAACAAGACCTTGAGCTCAACGGTCACACCGCCCGCGGGTAAGGCTTTCAAATGCAAAGACGACACCGTCACACCCGGCGCCAAGGCCGCCCACTGCCCGAGCCAGGCCAACCATGCAACCCCGGACCCCTGCAATTGGAAATGCAATGGCACGTGCTGCATGGACGCAGCGTGCAAGAGCGCAGGGGTGATCGGAGGATCGAGCATGAGGTTGGACACTTGCAACTGGTGTGTCTGCGCCGCATCGGTCAGCGCACGGGTGACCGCCTCCCCCGTGGTCGCGCCATGCCTGGCGTTGGCAAGGCGGCTCGTCGCTTGCGCCAGTTGCTGCCGCACCTGCGCGATGCGTGCTTGGTGCATGAGGATGTCTTGTTGTTGCTGTGCGATGTGCTGCGCGCGTGCTTGGGCGTCGTTCCACGCTTGCCAGTTGGCCAGCCACCAGGGACTCAGGCCACACGCCCCTGACAGCACCGCCAAGCCCATCCACACACCTTGCAGACCCTTGGGCCATGCCCATGGCTGACGCCAATCCAGACCAGGTCGTGAGCGTTGTGACATCACAGGCTCGCTTTCAAATCAGCTTCGATGCGAAATTGCCAAGTCGACATCACACGGGATGAAGCGGCACGTGTGAACTGCATGCGCATCGCGTGCGGGGCTTGCGCCCAAATATCCAAGGCCTTGAGCTGTTGCAACAAATGGTGCACATGGGCCGACGACAGAGCCTCGCCTTGCACCACCCAATGTCCGTCTTGCTGCTGCACGCCGGACACCCACACGCCACGTGCTTCTTGCGCCAGCACACGACTCCACTGCATCGTGTGTTGCTGCAAAGACGCTTGCGTACGCAGCCAATCCACCAACGCTTGCGATTGCAGCCATTCAGCTTGCACCGCCGCTTCGGTTTGCTTGGCCGTTTGCAAGGCCTGAGCCACTTCAGTCGCGTCTGCACCGCCATCCTGCCAGGCGGTGAACCAAGACAAACACACCGCCAACGCACAGCCCAGCAGTGCGCCGGCTCCGGCCCCCGTCGCCATGCGCGTCCACCATGCGTGGCGTCTGTGCTGCGCGCGTTGCGCACGGCTGGGAGAAAAACTCAAGGTGCCTGGAAACCAGGCCCCCAAGGCCAAGCCCAGCGCCACCTCATATTGCAACCCCAGCGCAGTGCTGGCCACCGGCAAAGCGGACAAACGCTCTGGCATTTGCGTGCGTTGCACCGCATGTGCCGAAGGTTCGATGGCCAAGACACGCAAGCCAGCGGCATGCGCCACCTGCTCCAAAGCCAGCACATGCGCTCGGGCAATCACGCCCACCCGGTAGTTGTGCAAGGCCGATCGCCCTTCGGCTGACGCGACAACGTCGGCGGGCTCATACGCCACACACACATCCGCAAGTGGCCCTGGCCACAAGGTCTGCAGTTCCGCCATCAACTGAAAGTGGAGATCGTCGCCCTGCAAAGCTTGGGGGAGCGGGATCAGGTACTCGCTGACCCACGCTGTGTCTACCGACAAGAAGACGCCATCGACTTGGTGGTCGCGGTCCTGCACATAAGCCCGCAGCCACACGCCCAAGCCTTGTGCATCCACAATCTCGGCTCCATCCAGCAGCCAAGGTGGGACCGGCAGGCGCTCGGCACAACACAAACCGTCGGGCGCGGAGGGCGATCCGGTCATGACCACCCAATCGGCGCCCTCGGTGCCCAGGGCCAGACCTGCCACAGTGCGTGGGGCCTGACGCCCACGCATGAGCCATGAGGGAATGCGCATATCGACTCCTTCGCGAGAGATGGTGTGTCGTTTTTAGCGTCCAAGCCCTAGGCTGCGGGGGTGCTTAACTTGATCATTTTGTGATTCAAGCGCGGTTTTTATAATTCCTCTTACTTATGGCGACCAACCACACCCCTGACCGTTCGAAAGAACAAGCCGCTGCACATGCAGCCCCACGCTCTTTGGCTAGCCAGCTTTTGATGTGGGCCTTTGGCATTGCGGCAGCCGGCGCACTGATCGTGGCGTTGTTGGTGGGGGTCGCCTTGGCGATGGCCTATCCGCAATTGCCCGATGTGTCTGACCTGTCCGACTACCGACCCAAGCTGTCGATGCGCGTGTATTCCGTCGAGGGCACACAGATTGGCGAGTTCGGCGAAGAGCGCCGCAACCTCATGCCCTTCAAAGAAATTCCCAAGGTCATGAAAGACGCAGTACTCGCCATTGAGGACGCCCGCTTCTACCAACACGGCGGCGTGGACTACATCGGTTTGATGCGTGCGAGCTTGGCCAACTTGGGTCGTGCCAAAAGCCAAGGCGCATCGACCATCACCATGCAGGTGGCGCGCAATGTGTATTTGTCGTCTGAAAAAACCTTCACCCGCAAGATCTACGAAATCTTGCTGACGACCAAGCTGGAGCACATGCTCACCAAAGATCAAATCTTTGAGATTTATCTGAATCAAATTTACTTGGGCAACCGTGCTTACGGTTTTGCCGCAGCGTCAGAGGCTTACTTTGGCAAGCCGCTGAAGAACATCAGCATCGCTGAAGCCGCCATGCTGGCAGGTCTGCCCAAGGCGCCCTCGGCGTACAACCCCATCGCCAACCCCAAGCGCGCACGCTCACGTCAGCTCTACATCATCGAGCGCATGGAAGAGCACGGCTTCATCACCAAGGCAGAAGCTGCTGCGGCCAAGCAAGAAGAGCTCAAGATTCGCACCGCCATGAGCAGCCTCAACACCCACGCCGACTATGTGGCCGAGATGGCGCGTCAACTGATGTTTGCGCAATACGGTCCCGAGATCTACACCCGTGGCTTGAACGTCTACACCACCATCCGCGCGAGTGATCAACAAGCCGCGTACTTTGCCCTGCGTCGCGGCATCATGGACTACGAGCGCCGCCAGCATTACCGTGGGCCCGAGAAGTTCATCAACTTGCCCACCAATCCCGCTGAGCAAGAAGATGCGATTGACGACGCCTTGATTGAGCAAGGCGACAAAGGCGATTTGTTGGCCGCCGTGGTGATTGAAGCCACGCCCAAGAAAGTGCGTGCAGTGCGCCAAAACAGCGAGATCTTGGAAATCACCGGCGAAGGTTTACAACCTGTGCAATCGGGTTTGTCTGACAAAGCGCCGCCCAACATTCGCCTGCGCCCCGGCGCCTTGATTCGCGTCACCAAAACGGCCAAAGGAGCTTGGGAAATCACCCAGCTGCCCGAAGTTGAGGGGGCGTTTGTGTCAGTCGACCCTCGCGATGGCGCCATCCATGCTTTGGTGGGTGGTTTCGACTTTGACAAAAACAAGTTCAACCACGTGACCCAAGCTTGGCGCCAGCCCGGCTCGAGCTTCAAGCCGTTCATTTACTCAGCGGCACTCGAAAAAGGCTTCACGCCCATGACGGTCGTCAACGATGCGCCGCTGTTCTTTGATGCCAGTGTGACGGGCGGTCAACCGTGGGAACCCAAAAACTACGACGGCACGTTCGAAGGCCCCATGACGTTGCGCAAGGGCTTGGCCAAATCAAAAAACATGATTTCGATCCGGGTCTTGCAATCTGTGGGCGCACAAAACGCCCAAGAGTGGATTTCCCACTTTGGCTTTGACCCGGAAAAGCACCCGCCCTACCTCACCATGGCGCTGGGCGCCGGCTCGGTGACGCCCATGCAAATGGCGGCTGGATATTCGGTGTTTGCCAACGGCGGCTACCGCATCAACCCCTACTTGATCACCAAAGTCACCGATCAAATGGGCAAGGTGTTGTCCGAGTTCACCCCGCCTGAATTGGACGAATCGGCACGCGCCATTGACGCACGCAATGCCTTTGTGATGACCAGCTTGCTCCAAGAAGTCACCCGCTCTGGCACAGCAGCACGTGCATCGGCGACGTTGAAGCGTTCCGACATTTACGGCAAAACAGGTACCACCAACGACTCGATGGACGCTTGGTTTGCCGGCTACCACCCCACATTGACTGCGGTGACTTGGATTGGTTACGACACCCCACGCAAGCTGGGTGACCGTGAGACCGGGGGAGGCTTGAGCTTGCCGGTTTGGATCAGCTACATGCAACACGCGCTGCAAAACGTGCCGATTTCAGAACCTGCGGTACCCCCCGGCGTGAGTCATGACAGCGGTGACTGGACATACACCGAGTTCAGCAAAGGCGGGGGCGTGAGCAGCCTCGGGATGGACAGCAAGTCAGGCAGCAATGAGCTGCCCGCCAGCGACGAGAAAAAGCGCATCCTCGATTTGTTCAAAAACTAAGCCGTGAATTGCAGCGCCAGCCCCGTTTGGGTGCTGGCGTCTTGGCTCAGGCGTTGAAAAAATTCGCCTTGGCCTTTGGTGTCGGCCCATTGCTGGCCGTCGAACTTGAAGTGATACCCCCCCGAGCGCGCCGCCAACCACACCTCATGCAGGGGCTTTTGCAGGTTGATGATGATCTGACTGCGGTTCTCGAACGTGAGCGTGATCATGCCGCCGACGCGCTGGTTGTCGATGTCGGCCTCGCCTTCGTCGTTGATGCGGTCGCAGGCCAGTTCAACGGCTTTGAGCAGAAGTTCTGCGCGGTCTAAGAATTCGAGATCGGTCATTACAATTTGCGCCATGGGTATTGAGCAAAAGATTCTAGTCAGGGCCAGTGCCCTTGGTGCCAGTGTGGCAACCTGCGTATGCGCTGCTGTGCTGTTGAGTGCTTGCGGCCAAAAAGGCGCGCTCTACATGCCCAATGACCCCGAGTTCAAACAACGCGCCACCTTGCCCGAGATCGTGCGTCGCCAATTGCCCGGCACGGCGGACACGCCCGCCGCCTCACCAGCACCTGCAGCGTCTGCACCCGCTGGTCGTTAATTCTTTTTCACGAGCCGTCTGATGACACATTCCACGCTTGCCGGTGCGCCTTTCGTCGCGACACAAAACAACGCTTTGTATTTGGAAGGCGTTGAACTCGCCGCACTCGCGCGTGAACACGGCACACCGTTGTTTGTGTATTCCAAAGCCGCCATGCTGTCGGCTTTGGCCGCTTATCAACGCGGTTTTGCCGGGCGCAATGCGCGCATTTGTTACGCCATGAAAGCCAACTCCTCGCTGGCTGTGCTGCAAGTGTTTGCACAGGCAGGTTGCGGTTTCGACATCGTGTCTGGGGGCGAGCTTGAGCGCGTCATCGCCGCTGGCGGCGACGTGTCCAAGGTGATCTTCTCTGGCGTGGGAAAAACCCGCGCTGAAATGCGCCAAGCCTTGGAAGTCGGCATTGCCTGCTTCAACGTCGAAAGCGAAGCCGAACTGGAGGTGCTCAGCGATGTGGCCCAAAGCATGGGCCAACGCGCACCCGTCAGCATTCGCGTCAACCCCAACGTGGACGCCAAAACGCACCCCTACATTTCGACAGGCCTCAAAGGCAACAAGTTCGGCGTGGCGCACGAGCGCGCACTGGCCACTTACCAACGTGCGGCCAGCCTGCCCGGTTTGCAGGTGAGGGGCATCGACTGCCACATTGGCTCGCAAATCACCGAAGCCACCCCTTACCTGGATGCGATGGACCGCGTGCTCGACTTGGTGCAAGCCATCGAAGCCGCAGGCATTGCGATCCATCACATCGACTTTGGCGGCGGTCTGGGGATCAACTACAACGGCGACACGCCGCCGGCTGCCGATGATTTGTGGGCGCAGTTGCTCGCCAAGTTGGACGCACGCGGCTATGGCCAGCGCGCCTTGATGATTGAACCTGGCCGCTCACTCGTGGGCAATGCGGGCGTGTGCTTGACCGAGGTGCTGTACTTGAAACCCGGCGAGCAAAAAAACTTTTGCATCGTCGACGCAGCCATGAACGATCTGCCGCGCCCGGCCATGTATGAAGCGTTTCACCAAATTGTTCCCTTGGCAGCACGCTCAGGCGCAGCCGTGACTTACGACGTGGTCGGCCCCATCTGCGAAAGCGGTGACTGGTTAGGCCGCGACCGTGAATTGACCGTGCAAGCGGGCGACACCTTGGCTGTGTTGTCGACCGGTGCGTACTGCATGGCCATGGCCAGCAACTACAACACACGCGGGCGCGCTGCAGAGATCTTGGTCGATGGCAACAAAGCGCACGTGATTCGTCGCCGCGAAACACTGGCCGATCAAATCGCCTGCGAATCTCTGGTTCGCTGAAACCAGCGGCGGATTCGCCAGCCCAGCAGGGCCGAAAGAATCCCAGCGTAGAGCCAGACCTCGGCGAAGTTGTTTTTGGCTGAGCGCATCCAAAAGAAATGCAACACGGCGAGCACGGCCACCAGATAAACCGACTTGTGCAACAACTGCCAGCGTCTGGCGCCTAGCGCACGAATCGCGCGGTGAAACGACGTCGCGGCCAGAGGTGTGAGCAACACCAACGCGGTGAACCCCACCAAGATGAAAGGCCGTTTGGCAATGTCGTGGGCGATATCGTCCAGCGCAAATCCCATGTCGAGCCAGCTGTAGCCAAGCACATGGAGCAGCGCATAGAAATAGGTGAACAAACCCAGCATGCGCCTGAACTTGGCCAATGCAGGCCAGGCGAAATGCACGCGCAGCGGCGTCACGGCCAAGGTGAGGCACAGCAAACGCAGCGTCCAGTCGCCAGTGGCGCGGATCAAATACTCAGCGGGGTTAGCGCCCAACGCATCGTTGACGGCGCCCCACACCAACCACCCCAAAGGCAACAGGCATAGGCTCGCCAAAAAGAGACGCGCAGTCATCGCCCAATGCTTCAGAAGAATTTCTTCAAATCCATGCCGGCATAGAGCCCGCCAACTTGGGCCTCGTAGCCATTGAACATCAAGGTCTTGCGTTTTTTAGCGAACAAGCCATCTTCGCCAATGCGGCGCTCGGTCGCTTGACTCCAGCGCGGGTGATCCACCAAAGGATTCACATTCGAATAAAAGCCGTACTCTTGGGGGGCTGCGCGGCCCCAAGAGTTGACGGGTTCTTTTTCCAAGAAACGGATCTTGACCAAACTCTTCGCGCTCTTGAACCCATATTTCCAAGGCACCACCAAGCGAACGGGCGCCCCGTTTTGATTGGGCAGAACTTCGCCGTACATGCCAAACGACAACAAGGTCAGGGGGTGCATGGCCTCATCCAAACGCAGGCCTTCGATGTAGGGCCAATCCATCACCCGTGAGCGAACACCGGGCATGGTTTTGGCGTCTGCCAAGGTGGTGAACTCGATGTATTTGGCGCTGCCCAAAGGCTCCACGCGTTTGATCAACTCAGACAAGGAATAGCCCACCCACGGAATCACCATGGACCAGCCCTCCACGCAGCGCATGCGGTAAATGCGCTCCTCCATGGGGCTGAGTTTGAGCAAGTCTTCCAAGTCCATGCGGCCGGGTTTCTTGACCAAGCCCTCGATCTCGACGGTCCAAGGCTTGAGGGGCAAGGTGTGGGCGTATTTGGCCGGGTCCGCCTTGTCGGTGCCGAATTCGTAATAGTTGTTGTAGCTGCTGGCATCCGCGTAAGGCGTGATTTTCTCCATGGTGTTGGCGCCGCTGACGCGGCTTGGTCCGCCCACCAAGGGCGACAACTTCCCCGGGCGCATGGCCGGTGCTTGCGCCCATGCATCACGCGCAGCCCAAGCCGCCAAAGACGCACCCGCAACACGTGCGGCGAGTTGTTTGAGCCAGTCACGTCGTTGCAGATAAGCCGTTTGCGGCGTGATGTCGCTGCTCAGAGGGTGAGTGAAACCAGAATCACTGGAAGCTGAATATGAGTTGTGGCGCACGGCTGTCTCCTGCTTGATCGTGGATGCATTGTCCAGCGCTGATTATTTTCTTGCTGGGCCAGGGACAAGGCCTTATGAAGCCCATGGACGAAAAAAAAGCTGGCACAAGGCCAGCTTTTGGATGAATGCGTTTTCAGATCAACGCAAGCCAGCAATGTAGTCCGACACCGCTTTGATTTCGCGGTCATTCAGCTTGGCAGACACCTGAGTCATTTGCACGCTGTTTTTACGCACGCCGTCACGGAAAGCTGTCAGTTGAGCGGCTGTGTAGTCAGCATGCTGACCCGACAAACGGGGGTACTGAGAAGGAATGCCTGCACCGTTGGGTGAATGGCAACCCGCGCAAGCTGGGATTTGGCGATCGGCAATTCCACCGCGGAAGATGCGCTCGCCCAAGACGACCAAGTCTTTGTCTTTGGCGAAGCCTGTCTTGGCTTGTTTGGAGCCCACATAGGCGGCGATGTTTTTCATGTCATCGTCGCTCAGGGCCGCAGCCATGCCGCTCATGATGCCGTTGGCACGCTTGCCTGACTTGAACTCGCTCAATTGCTTGACGATGTAGTCAGGGTGCTGCTGGGCCAACTTGGGGTTGGCAGGCAAAGACGAATTACCGTCAGCGCCGTGGCAAGCGGCACAGACAGCAGCAAAGCTGGCTTCACCTTTGGCCACATCGGGCTTAGCGGCTTTAGCAGCAGGCTCATTGGCTTGAGCAGAAAAAACAGGGGCCACCAAGGCGGCGATCAGCAAAGAGGCGAACAGTTTCATATGTGTGCTTTGGTTAATTGCGCGCAAAGACGTCGAAAAACTCAGCAGATTCTACAATGCCGTATGAATCAGTCTGACCCACACGCCGCCCACACCCCGATCGACACGCCGGAGGTGCTCGCGAACACGGTCCTGGACCCCGAAAAAGCGGGGCTTTCCAACGAGGCCTTTGCCCTGCTGAGCCCCGCCGACCGCGCCAAATACGCCATGGGATGGCTGCATACCGCCCGTTTTTTGACCACGGCCGCCCAGCTGCACCACCTGCCCGCCTACGATTTGCCCGAAATCGCGTTTGTAGGCCGTTCCAATGCCGGCAAATCCACCTGCATCAACGTGTTGACGCAGCAAAAACGCCTGGCCTATGCCTCCAAAACACCAGGCCGCACCCAACACATCAACTTGTTTGCGTTGGGCCGCCAAGGCCAAACCGATGCCGTGCTGGCCGACTTGCCTGGCTACGGCTACGCCGCTGTGCCCAAGCAAGACAAGATCCGTTGGCAACAAGTGATGGCCAACTACCTGCTCACGCGCGACAACCTGCGCGCCGTGGTGCTCATGTGCGACCCCCGCCACGGCCTGACCGAGCTGGACGACATCCTCCTGGAAGTCATCCGCCCACGGGTGGAGCAGGGCTTGAAATTCCTGATCATCCTGACCAAGGCCGACAA
>JACCDQ011156477.1_pt1 | contig 11397 bp, 8 predicted proteins | sample 7446031 | NCBI WGS metagenome assembly JACCDQ01 (sample SAMN15323442, study PRJNA562643) | freshwater metagenome | isolation source: river surface water | place: USA:Blue River Watershed | collected 2017-08-17
GTAGGCTTTTCTTAAAATCTCTCTATTATTAAATACATTAGGATTGAAACTGCCGCCATTAAAGTCACCTGGATAACTTGGAGATCTTCTCGAAAAACTTCCAGCAAATGAACCTTTTAATTCTACAGAATTCATTTGTCCATTTTCTAATTTTTCTACAGTTTCTGATTGACCTTGTGCTTCTCCGTTGGTTCGTCCAGTGCTTACAGCTCTATCTAAACCAGCTTTTTTACCTTGAGCTGTACCTACTTGAGATGCATCAGATTTATCAGCACGATTTTTTCCAGCAATGGAACCTTCTCTACTTCCAGCTGAAATATTTCCATCGCGAGTTCCTTCAAGTGTTCCGTCTCTTTCACCATCAAGTTTAGCTCTGCTTGAACCTTCTATATCACCTTGAGCAAGTCCACCACGATAATCGCGGTCCTGTCCATCAACTGTTCCTTGATTTAAACCATCGGTATCACCATCTCTTGATCCATAGTCTTTACCCATTTTTTGCGCTAAAAACATACCATCATTTGATCCGTCAACTTCACCTCTTTTAGCACCTTCTCTATTGATGAATTGAATTGAAGCTATTAAATCTCTTTTAAATTCTTCTCTTTGACGGTTTAATGTTTGAAAATAATTTCTCGCATCGTCTGCTCTTTTAGTTACGATCGCCAAATCATTTCTAACTTGATCAAGTCTAACGTTTACCGGAGCCACTTCTAATTTAAGCTGTCCGTAAGTTTTATTTTTCTCTAATATTGTAGCGTCCACTTCGGCAATCTTTTTAGTTGTTTCTTCTATTGCCACTTTATTAGCTTCAGCTGCCTTATTTAATTCAACAAGTTTTTCATTAAGCGCTTTCTTCACTAAGCCAAGCTCCGCAACTTCGGTGGCAAGCTTGTTCATGTTTTGCTTAATTTCTTCTGATTGCTTCAACAGCGTATTAAACTGCTGCTCAACTTGAATACGACTTTGCTCCATCTTGGCCATTTCCATCTTCGCTTCACCAGCTCGTCTAGAAAGTTCAGAAAGATCTCGATCATCTTCAATTCTAAAAGACATTGCTCCGATATATCCTGGAATTTCATTAGCAATGGCTTTTAAAGTCGAAAGCATCGACCCAAAAAACACCGTGAGTAAAAGTAAAATTTTCTTCAACATAATCGCCCCTCTTGCTTTTATGCCACTAAAATAAATAGAAAAAGTGTCAAAAAGAGACCATAGGTATCCCTTTGACTCCAAAAACTATCCTTTTTTTAAGTGGAGTTTAACTCAATGTAAGCTTAAAGCAATTTAGGGGCCAAAAGTTGAGCTAATGAAATATTTATAGGCCCTGACCAAAGTTTTTATAGCGAACTTCTCGGTATCCCTTTACATTCTCTAGGGACTTTAAATTCTCATAACTTAGACTGGTCTTTAAAAGGCTCAATCGGATTAAATTTGCTATTTTTCTCTCTTTATCGTGCCATTTTGGAAGTAACTTTCTAATAAAACGGGCATGCCTCATAAGCTTTAACATAAAAACTTTAGGCGAAAGATCAAATTCCAGACAATAAGGACCGATATCAAATTTAGGACGGTTGATAAACTTTTTTTGAAAACTTGACCCTAGATTGGCATAGAGTAAATTATCTTGGTGGGCCCTGATTGGTGATATCATTATATGAGAAATATAAACTTCATCCTTAATAAAATAAGTTTTGGCAAGAGTTCTTAAAGCAACTTCTAAAAGTTCATCGTTATTTAAATAAAGATCTTTTAGCGTTTTTGATTCACTAAAAAATCTATCCAAAAATATCCCACCATCAAATACAATTAAATCATGAATGTAGCGGGCCAAAAAATTGGCATTCATTTTTGGAAATAATTTTTTTAGTTCTTCAAAATATTTTTCAAATAAAGGGAGATAGTTTTTAAAATGAGAAGACTGAACAGATTCTTTTATTAACTTCAATTCAATTGCTTTATTTTCAACTTCAAGATTTAAATGGTGATCAATTTTTCTAGAATTAATATACTCTCGCCCAATCAAAAATGCTTTCCAGTTATTTGAAAACTCCGCACTTGGTACAGATTTTTTAAAGGCTTCTTCTACCACTGATTCAGAAAATGGAAGAAAACCCTTTTGGTAAGCCATACCTAAAATCATGGCAGAAGCATAAACACTTTTACCTAAATACTCAAAGCAAACATCTTTAATTGGATACAAATGGGCCCGATCACCAATTAAATCTCTTAAGTCATTGGCCAAAGTTTTAGCAGTTAAAGCAATACTTGTTTCCTCTTTATCTAAAATAATTGAAAGAGGAACTTGAAAATTAACATCGGTTATTAAATGTCCCGAATCTTTTAAATATTTAAGATGAGTGGCACCATCTAAAAGATCGGGACTTAAAATCAAATCTGCACCTGCTAGAGGTATTTGAGGTGAATGAGATTTTCCTTTTTTATAAAAAGACAAATGACTTGAAACATTCCCATTTCTTTGGGCAAGTCCTTTTTGATCAACAAATTTAAAATCAATCGCAGGATAAAAATCACTAAATTCAAAACAATGGGAAATAACTTTCGAAATGGTTGTGACTCCACTTCCACCAACACCTGTCACATAAATTCTAAAATCTTGTCCATTTTCAATCATTGATTTGGTGATTTGAAATTTTGGCTCAACTAAGTTTGATACTTGATGATTATCTATCGTCTTATATTTTGTTGGATGATAATCTAGTACTTCTACCATTTCAAAACTAGGACAGGCCTTTAGCTTTGTACAGTAAGAATCAGCTACACAAATTTGCGGATCAATATTGATTTTAGCTCCGTAAGCATCGTTTGTTTTACTAAGTCCCGGACAACCTGTACTGGTCACACATTCTAAACAATGCTCGCAAGCATCAGTATTTATCTGATAAAATACTTTTTTATCAATTGTTTGATTTGAATTAAAAATTTTTCGCTCAATTGCTTTTAATTTTCCATGATAAGTTAGGCCACATTCTTTATTAGAAATGATGACTTTCACTCCTTTTTCTAAAATTACTTCACGGAGCAAATTTTGATAAAAATAGCGATCAGAGGGATTGACCTCAATCGCAGTTTTTACTCCAATGCTTTTCACCATATTTAACATATCTTGTGGAGGACGTTTATAACCTTCAACAGAAATGCCGGTTCTAGGAGTCATTTGATGGCCGGTCATCGCGGTATTATCATTATCTAAAAGAATGTAAGTGATATCGTGATCCATTTGCACTGAATTAGAAATATCAGTAATTCCTGAATGGAAAAAAGTTGAATCTCCCATTAAGACGACTGAAGGATTACTGGTAAAAATATCAAGGCCTGCACCCATTGCACCACCTTGTCCCATGGCCGAAAGATTATGCATTTCTTTAAATGGTTCTAAAAAAGAAAGAGAGTAACAACCCACATCGCCATGACTAATGAGATTGATATTTTTTTCTTTTAAATAGCTTCTTAAATCTTTTAGTAATGACAAAGTTTCTCGATGGGGACATCCCGGACAAAATGTCGGCAATCTTTTAGGGAGAAGTCTTTTAACCGATAAAATTTTGGGAGGTATCGATAATTTTCTTTGATTTATTTTTAAAACTAGCTTACTAACTTTTTCAAAAATTATATCAAAATTTAATCCACTATGGGCCGGAAAACCTTCTTCATCATCAAAAAACTTTTTGCCTAACACTTGAATCTTTAAACCCAACTTTAAAATCAATTCACTTAACTCACTTTCTAGAAATCCTCTTTTCTCTTCAACGACAATCAAGGTATTAAGTTTGGTTAAATAATTCTTTAAATTTTCTTCCACTAAGGGATAAGGCGCGGCTATTTTATAAAGTGAATACTCATCAAGAAGATTTTCTTTATCGAGAACATGCTTTAACATTTCAAATACAGAGCCCGAAGAAATAAAACCTATCTTGGAATTAATATTTCCAAATGTTTGATCAAGATTTAACTTTTTTAATCCTGAAATAACTTTTGGAAAGCGTTCATTAATCATTCTTATATCCGCAAAAAGCGAATTTGGCGGTACCATAACATTCTTTGATAAATCAAAAGTAGCCGGATCTAAATGAACTAAATCTTTATCGAGTTTTTTAAACTCTAAAGCATCAACAACACCACCACCTTCGGCCATAAAAGTTGTTAAAAGAACACCAACATAGACAGTTGATTCAAGCGAAAGATCTAAAGCTTTTTTAATCCAATCTTTTAATTCTTGAGGAGTCGAAGGATCTAAAAATGGCATATGTAAATGTTTAAATAAATATCTTGAATCCATAGGTGCTGAAGTGGAAATGGACCAAGGATCATCACCTACCACCACCACCACGCCACCTGTTCCAGATAGCGCAAAATTTCCAACGGAGAGAGCATCTGCAGCAACATGAAGTCCCATAGACTTCATCCCTAAAATAACATTTTTATGGGCCTGCTTGGCACCAGATGCCATCGCTGCAGCATTCGCTTCACTATTAGCGATGACGACTCTAATACCTTCTTCTTTAAGTTCTGATTTTAATTCATATAAGACATTAAAAAAATCTGCGAGCGGAGAACCTGGATAGCCAGTGAAAAGATGGAACCCTGCTTCTCTTGCCCCCTGTATGATTAATTCATTTCCACTCTGTATGATTTTTTTTTGTTCAATACTTTTTTGCATTTTATTAAGCTCATTTAATTGAGCCTTTTTTATTGCTCAATGAAAGTTTTTATTTAAAAATAAGATGCAATTATTTTTAAATACAATTTACCATTTAGGAAGGTGTCTTGTGTCAAATCCGTTCAAAAAATTAATGATTTTCTCATTAGGCCTTTTTTTACTTGCTTCTTGTTCAAGTGTTCCTGGAATCAAAGAACCAAGTGAGAATGAAATTAATCTCCAAGCAGAAAAAGCTTATGTTGAAGTCAAATCGAAATCTAAATTATCAACTAACAAAGAATGGACTGAAATGGTGAATCGAGTCGCTGATAGAATTGCCAAAGCTTCAGGTGAGCCTTTCAAATGGGAAGTCGTTTTGATTGAAAGTCCAGAAGTTAATGCTTGGTGTATGCCAGGAGGAAAAATGGCGGTTTATACAGGAATCATGCCGGTTTTAAAAAATGAAGGGGCTCTCGCTGCGGTGATGGGACACGAAGTAGCACATGCAACTTTACGTCATGGAAAAGAAAGATATGCTCGGGCCATAAAAGGAAATCTCGCTGGCGCCATCATTGGTGGAGCCGCCATTTTAGGTGGGCAAATGTTGTGTAAAACTGAAACGTGTAAAAACCTTTCAATGCTCGGGGGAGCCGCTGCGGGTTTTGCCATTACATTTTTTGATCGCAAGTTTTCTCGCGGCGATGAAACTGAAGCCGACAAAGAAGGACAAATTTTAATGGCGAAAGCCGGATATGATCCGAGTGAAGCTCCAAAATTATGGGATAGAATGAATCAAAGTCACGGTGGAAAAGCACCTCCTGAACTTTTATCAACTCACCCGTCAGATGAAACCAGAAAAAAGAATTTAAACGATTGGATGAGTGAAGCTCAATCAATATATTCAAAATCACCAAAAAAATTCGGAACAGGCGAAATAATTAAATAATAAACTAAAGGAGTTTCTATGTATAAAATGATTGCCATTTATAAACAACCAACAGATAAGACAGCTTTTGATTCTTGGTATGAAGCTCATAAAGAAATCGCAAAAAAAGTACCACTAGTTAAAGAATTTCGTTTTAATAAAATTACAGGTGGTCCACGTGGTGAATCAGACCTATATTTAGTGGCCGAATTAGTTTTTGCTTCAAAAGATGACTTTAAAACAGCTATGCAAAGTCCCGAGAATATGGCCGCTGGCAAAGATGCTTTTACTAATGCCAAAGATTTAATTTCTGTTCATTTTGCTCAAGAAGAAGTTGTGAGACTATAAATGAAATATGAAAATATTTTAGTTCATCATCCTTATAAAAATAATCCCCAAATTGCTTTGGTCCAATTAAATCGGCCTAAAGTTTTAAACGCCCTTTCAACTGATTTAATGAATGATTTAGTTGATGCTTTTTTAAAACTAGATCAGGATTCAAATGTAAGAGTCATTATATTGACCGGAAATGAAAAAGCTTTTGCAGCCGGTGCCGATATTGCTCAAATGGTGGCGGCAACTCCAATTGATCAAATAAATGACAATCGATTTAAGACTTGGGAGATGTTAAAACTTATCACCAAACCAATTATTGCCGCTGTCGATGGATTTGCTCTCGGCGGTGGATGCGAACTCGCGATGAGTTGCGATTTTATTTTAGCTTCGGAAGATGCAAAATTTTCTCAACCTGAAATAAAAATAGGAACCATACCTGGAGCTGGTGGAACCCAACGCCTCACACGTGCCATTGGAAAAAGCAAGGCAATGCTGATGGTCCTCACTGGTGACATGATTGACGCGAGAACAGCTTGCGACTGGGGCCTTGTGGCTAAAGTTTATCCCTGCCATACGCTTTTACAAGAAGCTTATGAAATTGCAAAAACAATCTGCGATCGAGCTCCAGTCGCTGTTAGACTGGCCAAAGAAGCTGTCAATAAATCCTTTGAGACCGGCCTTAAAGATGGAATGGATTTTGAGCGAAGAAATTTTTATTTAACATTCTCTTCACAAGATCAAAAAGAAGGAATGAAAGCATTTCTTGAAAAAAGAAATCCAGAATATAAAGGAAATTAAAATGTCTGCTTATAAATTTATTACAATGAATGTTGAAGATGGAACTGCCGTCATTGCGATGAATCGTCCTGAAGTTTATAATGCATTAAATATTGATGCTAAAATGGAAATTGTCTCTGCCATTAGAGAAGCAAATAAAGATTCCCAAATTTCTAGTATAATTTTAACGGGAAATGGCAAAGCTTTTTGTACTGGCCAAGACCTGTCTGATCGATCAATTCAGGCAGGAACTACAGGGGTAGATTTAGGTCATACTCTTGAAACAGAATGGATGCCTTTAATAAATAGTATTCGCGATTCTAAAAAAATCATTATCGCCGCCATCAATGGTGTATGTGCGGGTGCTGGAGTATCTGTAGCACTAGCATGTGATTTAACCATCACTTCGAGCGAAGTAAAATTTATGGGTGCATTTTCTAAATTAGGCTTAGTACCCGATGCGGGAGCAACTTATATTTTTACTAGAGGCATTGGACCACATAAAACCATGGAATTTTTTCTATTAGGAGAACCACTATTAGGAAGCTACTTGTATGAAAAAGGCATGATCAATAAAATTTCTACTGAACCTCTAAAAGATGCAAAACTTTTTGCCCAAAATATCAATCAACTCGCTCCAATGTCGGTTGAACTTATCAAGAAAAATATTAAACAAAGTATGGATATGAACTTTTCAGAATCTATGCAAATGGAAAAAGCGGCACAACGTTTTCTAGGTCATTCGAGTGACTACAAAGAAGGCTTAGATGCTTTTTTAAATAAACGAAAGCCAAATTTTAAAGGACACTAACATGCAAATTAAAAAAGTGGCCGTTATTGGTTCAGGTACAATGGGAGCAGGAATTGCTCAATGGTTTCTACAGCAGCATATCGTGGTTGATTTAATTGATCAATCACCCGATCAATTAAAAACCGCCATAGATAAAATATTTAAAAGCCTAGATTCACTCGCTTCTAAAAACAAAATTACACCGGATGATTTGAAATTATTTAAAAATAATCTAAGAGCAACTGATTTAGCTGGCATTCATCGCGATGTCGATTTAGTTATTGAAGCTATAGTTGAAAAGCTGGAACTTAAAGAGAAAATCTTTTTAGACCTAGATCGAAGTCTTCCATCAAAAACTATTTTTGCTTCAAACACATCATCAATTCCAATTACCGAGATTGCCAAAAATCTTCCGAATGATCGCAAAAAGAATTTCTTAGGAATTCATTTTTTTAATCCTGCAACTATCATGAAATTAGTGGAAGTTATTGATGGTTTTGAAACAGATAGAGAGATGAGTAAAAATATCTTAAATTTTTTCAATCAAAAAGGTAAAGTTGCCGTTTCTTGCATTGATCGCCCTGGTTTCATCGTCAATCGAGTAGCAAGAAATTTTTATGGCGAAAGTTTAAGAATCGTTGAAAACTATGATTTAGAAAAAATTAAATCAACAGATCAATGTATAAAACAAGTCGGCGGATTTAAAATGGGTCCTTTTGAATTAATGGACTTAATTGGAATCGACGTCAACTATTCAGTTACCGAATCGGTTTATAAATCATTTTTTGATGAGCCAAGATTTAGACCCCATAAACTCCAAAAAGAAATGGTCAGTTCTGGCAGGCTAGGTGTTAAAACTAAAAGAGGTTTTTATGACTATGAAAAATAAAAATATCCTAGTTGTAATTGAATCTAATCATCCTCATTACAATTTAATTAAAAGTAAATACCTTACAAGAAACGCCGATGAAGCGATTGCAAGTTATGATACTTATGACTTAGTCGTTGACTTGACCATTTTTCGTACAGAGAAAAAAATTCTCTTTCTAAAAGAACTTGCTCGCACCACCAGGGCAATGATCATCAGCGATTTAACATGTACATTTCAAGATCGAATTTTTCACCAGTTACCTCAAGTAAAGGCTTCAGTCTCAAGTTTCTTTTATTCACCAACAAATACCATTGAGTTTTATATACAAGCGACAACTGAAGATCATTTAAAAGTAATGCTAAGAAATTTCATTAACGAGTTCTTTAAGGCTTTAGAGATAAATACTTTTGAAAATAATTGCATTGATATTACTTTCACACTTCCCCGAGTTGTTTCCCAAATTATCAATGAAGCTTTTTTTGCTCTAGATGAAAAGCTTGCAACTAGAGAAGATATTGATTTGGCGATGATCAATGGAGTTAATTATCCACTTGGCCCTTTTAAATGGGCCGAAAAAACTGGACTCATTCATGTCCACTCCATTTTAGAAGAATTATTTTTAACGACCCACGATACGCGCTATCGTGCTTCACTTACCCTAAAAAAGGAATGCCTATGAAATTTAGAGAAGAAGCATACTTGGTTTATGCCAAGCGAACTCCGATTGGAAAATTAAATGGGACATTGTCAACTGTGCGAGTCGATGATTTGTTAGCAACATTAATGATTGATTTAAAAAACCAATTAACTTTTGATGCTGCTCTTATAGATGATGTAGTTATAGGTTGTGCCAATCAAGCAGGTGAAGATAATCGAAATTTAGCGAGAATGTCACTTCTTTTAGCTGGACTTCCAATGAGTGTGCCAGGCACCACTATCAATCGATTGTGTGGTTCTTCATTAGATGCTTTAACCGATGGATTCTCAAGAATTCAAGCAGGTCTTGCCGATTGTTTATTAATTGGTGGAGCAGAAAGTATGACTCGTGCACCGTATGCACTTTCAAAACCTGAAACGGCCTTTGATCGTACTCAAAAAATGTATGATACTACTTTTGGTTGGAGATTTATTAATCCGCAAATGGAAAAATTATTTCCTCTTTTAGGAATGGGAGAAACGGCTGAAGAAGTTGCCGATTTATATAAAATTTCCCGCGAAACTCAAGATCAATTTGCTCTTTCATCACATCAAAAAGCAAGTGCTGCAATGAAAAGAGGTGATTTTCTTGAACAAATTGTTCCTGTTACAATTGAAAATAAAAAAGAAAGTAAAACTATTTCAACAGATGAATGTGTTCGTGAATCAACGACTTTGGAGGCATTAGCAAAACTTCCAGCGGTATTTAGAAAAAATGGTACTGTCACAGCTGGAAATTCTAGTCCAATGAATGATGGTGCAAGTTTAGTCATGCTCGTTTCAGAAAGCTTTCTTAAAAAACATAATTTAAAACCAGTCATGAAAATAACCGGATTAGGTGTCAAAGGAGTTCACCCATCAACTATGGGCCTTGGTCCAATTGAAGCTGTTAAATCTTTATGTTCTCGCTTTAATAAAAAAGTATCTGACTTTGACGCAATTGAATTAAATGAAGCTTTTGCCGCTCAAGCAATTGGTTGCATTAAAGGACTTGATTTAGATGAAACAAAAATTAATTTAAATGGTGGCGCCATTGCTATCGGACACCCACTTGGATGTTCTGGCACAAGAATCACGACTTCCCTTTTTCATTTAATGAAAAAAAATAAAAACATTAAGCAAGGATTGGCCACAATGTGTATCGGTGTTGGTCAAGGTATTGCTGTTAGCTTTGAAAATTGCCAATAACATGAAACTTATTATTCTAATATACTTTTTTTCGATTTCATGTTTTGCTAAGTCAAATCTGCACCCGCATAATATTCACCATTTTTATTCAATGGATGATTATAATTATGCAAAGAGCAGCATCATTGAGAATGAAAACCTTAATCCAACACAAAAAGATCAATTTTTAGAAATAATTGAAGCTGGAAATTATCTTATAAACTGGCTAAGAGATATTAATCTTAAAAGAAGTGCTGACAAGAAAATCAAATTAACGTCAAAAGCAAGCGGCGGTATTCCCTATTCCTCGCCAATGCAAACCAACGAAGTTATCTTAACCGATCGCTTTCAAAAATTAATCTCACAAAATAATTTTGTCGCAGAAGCTTTAAAATTAAAGACTTTGCCATATCCCGAAATTGATCCAAATACAGACAGTGATTTTATAAGTTTTTCTTTGCCTTTTGAAAAACTAACAAATCACACCATTCGATTTTCAACTCAGTTAAAAGATTTAAATCATTATATCGGTTTGAAAATGTATGATGTGCGAGGATATCTTTTTTTCAATGAAGATAATTTGAGATCTGAAAATCTAAAATCTTATCAAAACTTGACCAAAAATGAAAAGGACACTTATCGATTTTATTTAATTAACTTATGTATGAGTAGCGAACTTTCAAAGAAAGATTGTGAAACAATTTTTATAAAGAACTTAAAATACAATACACTTTTTAATATGTATCAAAAGCATATTAAAGATGGTGAAGCTTTTTACAATCTCTTTTTTAGAATTTCAAACCCTAGACCAGATATCTTTTTAAAAAATAGCGATACTTTAGAAAGTAGTTTTTTAAAAACTAATCCTAACGTTGATCTTTGGCTAGCTCAATCAGTTGAATCAGCATGGCAAAAAAATGACTTTAAATTAAAAATTCAATTTTATGATCTGAATAATTCAAAATCAGACTTTCCACATATTGAATTTAAAAAAAATGTTTGGGCACACGTCAACGAAGTTGGTGGCAATATTATTACCATGGACCCGAGCTTAGATTTATATGAAGAAAGAATGATTACAACAATCGCTCACGAATATGGACACATTTTAGGTTTTGTTGACTGCTATCTGGAGTTTTTTGATACCAGCACTCAAACAATGATTTACTATGAAC